>Ga0307479_10006214_pt1 | contig 10962 bp, 8 predicted proteins | sample atmos_gasesECM4C_FD_203743 | JGI IMG/M metagenome (GOLD analysis project Ga0307479, IMG submission 203743) | Hardwood forest soil microbial communities from Morgan-Monroe State Forest, Indiana, United States - atmos_gasesECM4C_515 | ecosystem: Environmental > Terrestrial > Soil > Temperate...
GGCGCCAATATCGTCGATGCCAAGATCATGACGATGTCGAACGGAATGGCGCTCGACACCTTCTGGGTCCAGGATCTGGCGGGTCGCTCTTTCGATCGTCCGGACAAGCTGGCCAGGCTTGCGGTGATTTTCGAGAATGTGCTGACCGGCGACCTGAAGCCCCATCGTGAACTCACCCGCCCACCTGCCTTTCCGAGTCGGATGCAGGTTTTCACCGTAGTGCCCCGTGTGCTCGTCGACAACAAAGCGAGCGCCTCGCACACGGTTATCGAGGTCAACGGCCGGGACCGGCCGGGTCTGCTTTATGAAGTGACCCGCGACCTGACGCGGCTCAATCTGCAAATCTCGAGTGCCAAGATCACGACCTACGGCGAAAAGGTCGTCGACGTATTCTACGTCAAGAACCTGTTCGGCCATAAGGTGGAACAGCCAGGGAAGCTCTCCGAGATCCGCAGGTCTCTCGAAGCCGTGCTGGCCAAGGGGAACGAGGCAACACCGGAGACCGTCCGCGAACGGGTTGCGGCAGAGTAGCTCGCCACCCTAGGTATTTTCCCCTGCCGGACAGGGGTATTCACGAGAAAAAATCGCGTCGGAACCGGCCGCGGCAAGGACAATTACCGCTATCTCGGTTACTCAACGCCTTTATTGGACGGCTTCCGGGACGCCTCGGCAGGGGAATTCTGCCGTTTTTTGGACGCCCCACGCCAATGATGCCCGGTCCGGCTGGATTGCCTGACCGGGAACTTTTCGGTCGGCCGCCCATACGGATCGACAATTTTATCATCAACGCAATATACCCAAAGAATCCTTGCCGGTGTTCGGCGGCGCAGAGGTCGCCGAAGGATCTTTCCCGGGGCGCCGTTCTCTGTTTTTGCAGTTATTTACAGGAAATTACCAGCGAGCGACGCTCCTTCTCCACAGAAATCCTGGACTGCTGGCGACTTGGCCGTCGAAAAAACAGCGGAAAACGGAACGTCATCCGCGTACGACCAAACGCTCGTCCGTGGCCTAGAACGCGGCGAAGCGCCAGGATCTGGATAGGCTGGCTGCTGTCCGTGACCATCATTCCCGACTAGAGGACGGTCATGATCTCGTTCTTTGAAACGGGAACGCCGTAAGGAGGGGCGAGGAGGCTGTCGAGGGGAGCCTGCGGCAGGCCGTCTCCGTGGCGCGAAAACTGCCGGCGGCCACCAATCTCGTACGTTTATGGCTCGATTGCGACCGCCGGAGCGAAGTCCCCGAACGCGCCTTGCGCCGATCTACGAATGGTTTGCCGAGGGCTTAGATACGCCCGATCTGCAAGCGGCAAAGGCGTTGCTCGACGCGTTGGGCTGACACGTCCCTACATCAGGAACACTCCCTTGCCGGTGGTTTGGGTGTCGAACAGGCGATAGGCTTCCTCCGCCTGGTCGAGCTTCCAGCGGTGGGTGAAGAGCCGCTCGACATCGACCTTGCGCTCGACGACAAAGCGCGCGCAGTCGGCCTGGCCCCGCCATGAGAAGGTCCAGGAGCCGATGATCGTCAGCTGCTTGCGCAACATGTCGGGGCTGACGTCGATCGTCACGTTGTTGCGCTCGCCGACAAAGCAAACCGTGCCCCAGACCTTGGCGCTGCGCACCGCGGCGACGCGACCCTCGGGCTGGCTTGAGGTGTCGAGCGTGAAATCGGCACCGCCGTGGGTCAGGTCCTTGATCGCGCCGACCGGGTCGTTCGAGCGCGGGTTCACCGTTTCCCAGGCCCCGAATTCCTTGGCGCGCGCCAGTCGCTCGGGGCTGACATCGAGCGCAATGACGCGGGCGCCCATCGCCGCCGCGAGCTGCGTCGCCGACAGGCCGACCGGACCCTGACCGAACAGCGCGATCGTGTCGTCGCCGGAGATCTTGAGCCGCCGCAGCGCACCATAGGCGGTCCCGGTGCCGCAGGAAATCGCCGCTCCGGTCGTGAAGCTGAGCTCGTCGGCGAGCGGCACCAGGGTGAAGGCCGGCACCTTCAGAAAGGGCGCATGACCGCCATGGGCGTTGTTGCCGTAGACCAGGACCGGCTCTTCCTGGCACAGCTGCGACCAGCCCGAGCGACAATGCTCGCACACCGTGCAGCCTTTGTAGTGGTGGACCATGACGCGCTGGCCGATGCGGGCCATCTTGTCACTGACCCCGGCGCCGATCGCCGCGACAATGCCGCAGGGTTCGTGTCCGCCGATCACCGGATCCGGGTTGACCGGCAGACCGCCGATGGCGGCCGCGCCCGTTTTCGGCCGGCGGTATTGGTGCAGATCGCTACCGCACATCCCCGAGGCCTTCATCTCGACGACGACCTCGCCGGGACCTGGGGTGGGGTCGGGAAACCCCATCATCTCGATCTGTCGTTCACCCGTGAAGACAACGCCGCGCATCGGTTCCTCCGCTTTCCTTCGTTGCCAGACCGTGCCCCTAAACCTACGCTCTTTTGCCGCTCCCGGGTACTGATGTGAGCCAAATGCCGAAGCTATTACACAGCTGCGTTGTCGCCCTGCTGGGGTGCTCGCCAGCGTTCACCGCGGCAGCGGCCGATGCGCCGCCCTGGCCGCCGAGCCTCCCGCGATATGACCACATCGCCATCGTCGTCGAGGAGAACAAAGATTATGATCAGAACATCGGCAGTCAATCCGCGCCCTACCTGAATAAGTTGGCCGTGGAAGAAGCAAATTTCCCCCGCATGTTTGCTGAGGAGCACAACAGCGAAGGCAATTACTTCTGGCTGTTTTCGGGCAGCAATCAGAACGTGGGCTTCCACGACAAGGTGCCGCACAGCAAGTTCGAGACGAGCAACCTTGGCCGGCAACTGATCATCAAAGGCCTCCTTTAAAGGGTATTCCCAGTCTTTGCCGGCGATCGGTTCTGAGGTCGATGCCACCCCGCCAGGTTGCCACTACCCCTGCATTTACGGCCGCAAGCATGTTCCCTGGATGAACTTTGCCGATGTCCCGACCGGAACGACGACCGCTACCTCGTCGAACCTGCGGTTCGAGGACTTTCCCGCCGACCCCGACATGCGGCCGACTGGGAGACCCAGCCCGGAGGACCGGGTCGGTAAACGTGTGCCATCACAACTCGACATCGGGAGGGACGTCTTCGGGCTTCACGCCATTTATCGCGAGACCGGCGTAGAGCCATTCCCGGATCTGCTGAATGCCCCGATTGTAATCGACCCAGGCATCGAGAAAGTCGCGCCAGCGCTTGTCGGCTTCCATGCGAACGCCCATACTGGTCGGCAATTGCACGCGCGGTTGATGGAGCATCTGGAATTCGCCGAGCGCCGGATTTTTCTTGACCGCGGTCAGCCCCAGGTTGACCGCGAGGATCACGCAGTCGGCTCGGCCCGACTGGACCGCCAAGATGCAGTCGTCGCGCGCCTTCAATCCGATGATCGTCGCATTGGGCGCGAACCGGTGCGTTGCGAGCTCGTGCACCGAGCCGATATCGACGGCAATCCTGACTTCGGGCTTGTTGAGTTCGCCCCAGTTGGACGCGTGAAAGCCTTTCGCCCCGACCATGCCAAAGCCATGCAGATAAAAAGCATGCGTAAAATCGATGACGAGTGCCCGCTTTGGCGTCGGGTTCAATGAAAACGCCAAATCGATCTTGTTGGCTTGCAGGTCGAGCACCGAGTTGCCGTAAGTCGACTCGAGGTATTCGATTTTGGCGTCGAAAACCCCGGCGATGTCCTTGGCCATCTCGATGCACATCCCCGACCATTTCCCGGTCGCGACATCCTTGTTGAAATAGGGTGCCTCGCCGGGCAGTGCCGCGATGCGCAGCACCCTTGCGCGCTGGATCCGGTCGATCGTCGATTGGGCGGCCTGGTTCTGTGCCCGAACCGCGCCAGTGAGGATCGCCGGCGCGCCTGCCGCGGCACCGGCCCCGGCAGCGAACAAGCGACGGGACAACATCAAAGCCTCCTCTCGCTCTCCACCATCTCGACACGGTAGCCTCGTCAATCGCCCGAGAACGCTGGCAAGTCACTGGCTCCGCTGAAAGTCGCAAAGAGAAAGGTTGCCGCGCTCGGCCGGGCGGTTTAGAGGCTGGAGCTCGCAAATCGACAAGGATCGAGCCCTATGCCCGTCAACAAACCCCATCTCGAATTCCACCGTGTCGATATGAACTCGGGATGGTCGACACCGGCCGGCTATCCGTCCGGCATCGAGCAGAAGATTCTGGCGGGTGCTCTCGATGAAGAGCGCCGGAGCGGCAGCCGCACGCGCCTGTTGCGCTTTGCGCCGGGCGTTTTCACGACGGCACCGTTCGTCCACGAATATTGGGAAGAAGTCTACCTGATTACGGGCGACCTCACCGTCGGCAACGACGCCGAAGGCAGAGGCGGCGAGAACTTCCCGCCAGGCACCTTCGCGTGCCGGCCTCCCGGCGCGGTGCACGGCCCGTTCAAGTCGAACGGCGGCTGCCTGCTTTATGAGACCCATTATTATGCGGAGTGATCGCGATTTGATCAGCTAGCCAGCTTCATCGGGTCGCCCTCCTGCAGACGGCACATCCGATCGAACAAACCGCGCCGCCGACGCAGTTCGGCCGGCGTGCCCTGCTCTACGATCCGGCCATCGCGAAGAACGACGAGCCGGTCGAACCTCGCCACGGTCGATAGCCGGTGGGCGATTGCCAGCACGGTGCGACCCTGCATCAATGCGCCAAGCGCCCGCTGGATCTCGATCTCTGCCTCGGTATCGAGCGCCGAGGTGGCTTCGTCGAGCACGATGATCGGAGCGTCCTTCAGCAGCGCCCGGGCGATTCCCAACCGTTGCCGCTGCCCACCGGAGAGCTTGGCGCCGCGCTCGCCGACGATTGTCGCGTAGCCTTGCGGCAGCGCGTGGATAAAGCCGTCGCACCGCGCCGCCTTGGCTGCGGCCAAGACCCGCTCATCGCTCGCCTCGGGCTTGGCATAGCGGATGTTCTCGAGGACCGAGCGATGAAACAGCGAGACCTCCTGCGGCACCACGGCGATCGCGGCGCGCAGGCTGTCCTGCGTCATCGTGCGAACGTCCTGGCCGTCGATCAGAAGCCGGCCGCCGTCGATGTCGAAGAGGCGTTGCACCAGGCTGATCACAGTCGATTTTCCGGCGCCGGATGGGCCGACCAGACCGACGCGTTGTCCCCGATCGATCCCCAGTGTGAGACGGCGAAATACTTCGCGTCCGCCCGGATAGGAGAAATCGACATTTTCGAACGTGATGCTGCCGCCGCGACGGACCAGCTGCCGCGCGCCAGGCCCATCGACCACTTTGTGGTCTTCGCCAATCACCTGGATCGCGTCGGCAATCCGCGAGATGAACTGAGTTGCGTTGACTGCCGCAAATGCGAGATCGCGTGAGCCCTGCAAGATGCGAAAGGCGACCGCCACGGTCAAAATCACATCACCGGGGGTGATCCCTCCCTTGCTCCATAGATGCAGGGACCAGATCAGCATCCCGCCGGCCATTAACCAGAGGCTCAAATCGTGCAGCACGCGCATCCGCTCGATATACATCAGACTGTTGCGATGCGCGGTTGCCTCGGAATTCAGCAGCTGCGCGAAGCGTCGACGCTCCCGCGAATGCGCCGAGAACGCTTTGACCGCCCAAATATTGGAGACGACATCGACCAGCGCGCCGCCGACTTCGGCAGCGCGGTCGGCATAGGCGCGGTGGCGCGGCGTACCGCGTTGTCCAAAAAGCGCGAGGGTACCTACCGCTACCAGCACAAAGAGACCGAGAGCGGTGACCAGACGCCACCCGACGGTCGCCAGGATCACCAGCGCTGCACAGAAATCGGCGCAGACAGGGGCAATATTGAACAGAACGATCGACAGGACCTGCTGGACCGAATCCCCGGTTGACGAGATCCGACTGGCGAGCGTGCCGCTCAATCGATCGGTGAAATAGCGGCTGGAATGGCCGCCCAAGTGATCAAATAGATCGAGCTTGGCCTCCGCCTTGTCGACAAGCATGGCGCGATACCCGAGCCAGCTGCCGAAACGCCAGAGCATGCTCTCTCCCGCCAGCAAACCTGCGAACACCGCGAGCGCCCACCACGCCGCGGCAATATGATCGATGCCTTGAGCCATCGCATCGACGATCAACTTCAAGCCGTATTGCGCGGTGCAGGCACAGAAGGCCGCCCCCAAAACCGACGCGAGGGCGGCGAAATGCAAAGACGGCCGCCGCCGAATGTAGTGCCAGAGAAACGCAATCGGTCGGCGAGGAAACGCGGCGACGCCGCGTGTTCGCGGGCTGTCGGCGTCGGGATCCGCAAGCTTCAGCGAAGCCGTCAAGAATCGGCCGAGTTCGACCAAATTTGGTGGAGCCGCTCGTTTCGCTCTGACGAGTACCATCGGGCGCCGTCCTAATATTTATAGTTGATGACTCTCTCCGTCGCCGGGAGTTCCCCCTCCATCCCCTGTTGCGTGAAGTAAACCCACCACCCAGGAACGTCATGGTTCTGTTCCGATCGGCCGACATTGTCGGCGGGATTTGCCCCACTTGTGCCGCGAACGGCAATCACCCTCGTCTTATTCCCGAGACGTAACTTTACCTCTGCAACGGGTCATCAGACCGCCGGCGCTTTTAGGCGTGTCGGCCGGTAGGTCGGCGTCGAAATGCCGCGGCCGTGAAACGACTTTCCTGGCGCGGTGTTAACCGACTGACAAAACCGGAGGGGCAATGCGGATCGGGCAAATTTCGCCGCTGATGGAAGCTGTTCCTCCGAAATTCTACGGCGGCACCGAGCGCATCGTCGCCTATCTGGCGGATGCGCTGGTGGCTATGGGTCACGATGTGACCCTGTTTGCCAGCGGCGACAGCGTGACGACGGCTACCCTCGCGGCGGCATACCCGCAGGCGCTTCGCCTCGACCCGACGATCCGGGATCACATCGCGCCGCTCATCGTGATGCTGGAGACCGTCGCACAACGGGCAGGCGAATTCGACGTGATTCACTTGCACTGCGACTATCTCGGATATTCCGCCCTGCGGCGGGCCGGCGCGCCGTTCCTCGCCACCCTACACGGCCGCCTGGACCTGCCGGAGCTGAAGCCGCTCTACCGCGTGTTCTCCGACGTCCCGGTGGTCTCGATCTCGGACGCTCAGCGCGTCCCGTTGCCACAGGCGCATTATATCGCCACCGTGCCGCACGGCCTGCCCGAACGGCTGCTGCTGCCCGGTAGCGGCGCAGGCGGCTATCTTGCGTTCCTCGGCCGAATCTCGCCGGAAAAGGCACCGGACCGGGCGATCCGGATCGCGGCGCTGGCCGGCATGAAGCTGAAGATTGCGGCCAAGGTCGACCGCGTCGATCAGGAGTACTTCAAAGAGGAGATCGAGCCGCTTCTCGCGCAGCCGCATGTCGAGTTTGTCGGCGAGATCTCCGAGGCCCAGAAATCCGAATTCCTCGGCAACGCCGTAGGCTTGGTATTTCCGATCGCATGGCGCGAGCCGTTCGGGCTGGCGATGATCGAGGCGATGGCCTGTGGAACCCCTGTCGTCGCCATACGGAACGGCTCGGTGCCGGAGGTCGTCGATGAAGGTGTCACCGGCTTTATTTCAGCGAACGAGCGAGAAGCCGCAGCGGCCGCGCGGCGACTGCACCTGCTCGACCGGGCACGCATCCGCCAAGTGTTTGAAGAGCGCTTCACTGCGCAGCGAATGGCGGCAGACTATGTCTCGTTGTACCGGCGCTTGATCGCCGGCCGAAAGGCCGCGCGCAATGATTTGACAAGGAGGAAACACCCCGATGCCATGGCCGTTTGATCCTGTGCGAGAAATTCGGGGCGCCGCCGCCGGTTACCGGCAAAATCCGTTGGTCGCGCTAAAGGTTGTTGGTGGCGCCCTGGTAATTGCGTTGGTAACGGCTGCCAACCCATCTACCGGGCAGGCGCCCGCCCCCGATGAGGGGGCCTATGGTTCCACCGAGCCGCCGCCCGCCAAAGGCGCACGTCTGCAGCAGTTCGGGCACACGGATTTGTTCCGAATCCTCGGCAAGGAGGTCCACAGCCCGTCCGGCCAATCGATGGGGCGGATTGTCGACCTGCTCGTCGACGAGACGGGCCAACCGCGCGCAGCGATCATCGATTTTGGCGGGTTTCTTGGTGTCGGTATCCGCAAGATCGCCATCGACTGGCACACCTTGCGGTTCGAGGCGGTGGGAACAAAGGAGGCCGTCGTCGCCGATCTCGACCGCGATCAAATAAAGGCGGCACCAGAATACAAGGAATCGCGCGAGGTCGTCGCTATCGTAACCGCACCGAGGTCCAAGCAGCGCGATATCACCCCCAATCCGGGCTGGTGATCGCCTTGACATGAAGTTGCTCCGCGTCGGCAACGAGCGCCGAGCGGGCGCCATGGCGACGCGCGGCTTGTCGGGGCTCGATTGGCTCAACTTTTTCGTCGCGAATTTTCAGACCGGCTTTGGACCGTTTATTTCCGTCTATCTGACAAGCGTGGGGTGGACGCAGGGCGCGATCGGAGCCGCGCTCAGCACCGGCACAATTGCCAGTATGGCCAGCCAGGTTCCCGCCGGCGCGCTGGTCGATGCGATACGCAACAAGCGGATGGCTGCCGCGGCGGCAATCACGGCTATCGGCGGAAGCGCTCTTGCGATCGCCTTGTGGCCCGATTTTTTAGCGATCATCGGCGCCGAAGTGCTGCATTCCTTTGCCAGCGCTGTCCTCGGTCCCGCGATCGCCGCCATCACTCTCGTTCTGGTCCATCCCAGCGCATTTGGCGAGCGGCTCGGCCGCAACGCGCGTTACGCTGCGATCGGCAACGCTGCGGCTGCGGGAGTGATGGGTGCCTGCGCCTATTACGTTGGAGATCGCGCCGTCTTTCTATTCGCCGCAGCCCTCGCCCTCCCGGCATTGGCGTCGCTCGAAACGCTGCGCGAAGCCGATCTCGCGCGGCTCCGACCTTGCCGCGCCGGCACAGAACCGGTACCGGCGCGAGCCGACGACCGATCATGGCATTTTCTGAAGGACCGGAGACTGATCGCCTTTGCCCTCTGCGCGGCCTTGTTCCATCTCGCCAACGCGGCAATGCTGCCGATTGCGGCCGGAGCCGTCACAAAGCGAGCAGGGAACGAGGCCGGTTTGGTCATTGCCGCCTGCATCGTTGGCCCACAGATCATCACGGCGCTGCTCTCCCCCTGGGCCGGGAGGGCTGCAGAAGCATGGGGCCGCCGGCCGATCCTCCTTCTCGGCTTTAGCGCCCTGCCGGTCCGCGGCGTCTTGCTCGCCTGTGTCGCTGATCCGTATCTGATCGTTGCCATCCAGCTGTTCGACGGGTTGGGCGCGGCGGTGTTCGGTGTGCTGTTCCCGCTGATCGTTGCCGATGTCACGCGGGAGACCGGCCGTTACACGACCTCCCTGGGGTTGGTTGGGCTAGCCATCGGTGGTGGCGCCACGTTGAGCACGACGGTAGCCGGGCTCGAAGCGGACCACCTCGGTGTCGGTGCCGCTTTCCTGAGCCTGGCGGCTGTTGGGTTGTGCGCGATGGTTCTCGTCTGGACCCTCATGCCCGAAACCAGGGTCGAGGCGGAGGGGTGATCTCGATCAGTTCCTCACGACCCGGATCACTCCGCGGCCGTGAGCGGCGCCAGCGCGCTTCCCGGCTTTTGCAGCTCGCCAAAGGGTCCCTGATCGACGAGGCGGCCTTGCTCCATGATCAGGATTCGATCGAAAGCAGAGGCGAGGCGGGTGCGGCGCAGGCTGCAAACCAGGCTGCGGCCGATGAGCTCGTCTTTCAGGTGTCGGAGAATGGCGGCTTCCGTCTCACTGTCGATTACCGCAGTAGCGTCGCTAAAGGCGATAATATCGGGCCGCTTGAGGATCGCTGTCGCTATCGCCACTTTTTGCCGTTGCGCCTCCGAAAGCCGGGAGCCGCCAGTGCCCACCTGATAGTCGAGCCCGAGCTCGATAAGGGTCCGCCGCAAGCCGAGCTCGTCAAGCACTCGGGAGATCGCGTCGTGGACCCGTTCGCGATTGCTCGCCTCACCGCGAGGTATGGTGCCGAAGAGCGCGTTTTGTTGCACGGACGCAGCGGCGTTGTATCGATCGGGGTCGAAGAACTCGACCGAGGCCTTAAACTCCTCAGGGAGATTCTCGGCGAAGGCTCGGCGTGCCTGCAGTATTCGCTGCTGCAGATCGTCGTCGACGAGTCCGAGCGGGTCGCGCGCGGCGATCAGTTTGAACGCCAGTGAAACCAAGCGCACCTTTTCCTCAGGCACCAGCCCGTCGACACCGGTTTTCTCCGTCCGTATCAGGATCCTCTCGAACAAAGGCAGATCCTCGGCGCTGATCAAGCCGAGCTCCTCGAAGAACTCATGCTCAGGCCGCAAACCGGCGAGCAATTCGACCATGATGCGCGCCATTTGAGTGCCGACTTCAACGAGGCCGCGGGTCACCCCGACACGGTCGAGTACGCTCTGTACATAGGCGTTGCGAGCGAGCCCATCTCCTTCGAAAACCGGACCGATCGGCGTGCCGAACAACAAATTGGCGGAGACCGGCGAGTTCGCATTGTAACGGTTGCCGGCGAGGCGCTCGACGAGGTGCCCCAGATCGTCGCGAGAGAGGCGCTCGGCGAGCACGCGACGCGCTTCGACGATGCGTTGTGCGATTTCCGGTTGGAGCTCCGGATCAACACGCCCGCGCAATCCGAAAAGGTAGACGTCCTCTTCGAGATCGACGAGCCGCAGCACCTCGACAATCCGCGACTCCAGCGCCGCCGCGTCCGCCACACCGGCTTGCTGATAGTCGACCCAGTCGGCTGCGATGTCGAGATCGCTGTTCCCGGACTGCCGCGCCTCCTCTATCGCCCGTTCCCGGCGAGCCGCCGTGGCTGCGTCGTAATCGGGCGTCTGTCCCGGACAATGACGTAGGCCAAGGAGAAGATTGTCGCGCACGCTCGCCGAGAAGAGGAAGCTCGTCGGCCCGACGTAGCCGATGCGA
>Ga0307479_10006215_pt1 | contig 10962 bp, 6 predicted proteins | sample atmos_gasesECM4C_FD_203743 | JGI IMG/M metagenome (GOLD analysis project Ga0307479, IMG submission 203743) | Hardwood forest soil microbial communities from Morgan-Monroe State Forest, Indiana, United States - atmos_gasesECM4C_515 | ecosystem: Environmental > Terrestrial > Soil > Temperate...
CTGAGGGATGAATTGGAACTCGACAGGCTGGCCCCGGCTATAAAGTTCGCGCCCGTCAGCGTCACCGGCACGCTGTTGCCCGCGCCCCCGCTGTTCGGGCTGATGGAGGTCAGAACAGGAGCAGGGGCCGTTGACGTCACCGTGAATGCAACCCCGTTGCTGGTCCCCGCCGCAGAGGTCACGGTCACATTGTCGGACCCGACTGTGGCGTTCGATGCGATCCCCAATGTGGCCGTGATCTGAGTTGCACTTACCACCGTCACGTTGCTGACTGTGACTCCGCTGCCGCTCACGTTGACGCTCGCGCCTGCCGCGAAATTCGTCCCGGTCAATGTCACCGCCACATTCATGCCCTGCACTCCGCTATTCGGGTTGATTGAGGTCAGCGTGACGGAATCGCCGAATTCAATGACTGAATACGGTAGGTCCCCGATCGTGATGCTTCCCGTTAATTGTTGCCCTTGGGTATTTGGCGCGACGCTATACGAGATCGATCCCGGTCCCGTGCCCGACGTGGCAGACGTGATCGTTATCCACGGGTTGTTGCTCGCGGCCGTCCACCCACACTCCGGTGTCGTGTTAATAGACACACTTCCCGATCCCCCGCTAGAGGCAAATGACGCGCTGGGCGGAGAAAAGGTGAAATCGCATGTTGCTATGATGGCCAAGAATGCGTCTTCCGGCCCTCCACCGAATGTTCCCTGTAGAGGAGCAACTGTCGGGAAGTTCGAAGATGAAGTTGCCCCGATGATGTAGACTCTCGATGCAGGGTCTATCGCGATCTGCCTTGCGTAATCTGTTCCAGCCCCTCCCAGGTAAGTCGAGAAAAGGATAGCCGATCCGGTGCTGTTGATTTTCGTCAAAAACGCGTCGTCGCCGCCAGCATTGCTATTTTGTATGGGGTTTACGACAGGGAAGTTAGTTGAGTACGTTTGTCCCGCAATGTAAACGTTGCCGCGCGCATCGAGCTGGAGGTCATAGGCATCGTCGTCACCGTTGCCGCCGATGTAAGTCGAGTAGAGCAGCGCGGATCCAGTAGGATTGAGGACCGTCACAAACGCATCGTTGGCGCCGCCTCCGTAGCTTGGCTGGATCGCATTCAAAATAGGGAAATTGGGCGATGACGTATTGCCAGCGAGATACAAATTTCCGCTCGCATCTACCCTGGCGCCTCGCACGGAATCTCCACCAGTACCACCTAGATAAGTCGAGTAGAGGAGATTTCCGGTTGGGCCGAGCTTGGTGATCCACCCATCAGCACCCCCTCCTCCGTAGATGGGTTGGAACGGATTCATCAAGGGGAAATTAGTTGATGCGGTATCACCGAACACATACAGATTGCCGCTCGAATCGATTGCCAAACCATTGCTGAAATCACCGCTGTTACCACCAATATAGGTGGAGTAAATCAGGGCGGTGCCACCGGCCGCGATCTTGGCCGCAAACGCGTCTTCTCCCCCGCCACCATACGCAGCCTGCATCGCATTCATCGTGGGGAAGTTGGTGGACGAAGTCGCCCCCGTCACATACGCATTTCCGTTGCCGTCCACTTCCATCGTCTCGGCGTAGTCAAGTTTGCTGCCTCCCAGGTAAGTGGAATAAACCAAAGCGCTACCACTGCTATTCAGTTCCAATACGAACGCGTCGGTAGAACCTTGATAAGCGGACTGAATTGCGTTCTTGGTCGGAAAATCGGCAGCGGAAGTGCTACCCGCGAGGTATACGTTTCCGTTGCTGTCAACCCCGACGCCGGCACCAAACGCCTTGTCGTCTGTGCCTCCAACGTAAGTGGAAAAAATCAGGGTGCCGGACGAGCTGATCTTGGCAACGAATGCAGCGGTTCCAGTGCCGTTGAGCGGTTGTCCGGAGGGAGTTCCCGGAACAGGATTGCCTGAGAAGTTTGTCGAGCCGGTTCTTCCGCAGATGTAAATGTTGCCGGCTGGGTCCAGTTTAACGCCGACACCGAAATCATCGCCATTACCGCCGAAATAGGATGAAAATACAAGCACGGGATCGATAACCAGCGGCTTGCTCCTGTCATAAGCGGCGACTTCAAATCCAACGCGATTCCTGGCGCGAACTACGTACCGGCCGTCTACGCGGACCCTCCCACTCGGAGTGTCCTGGTACACAACCGGCTTTCTCTGCCGCAGTTCACTGGAATCTACCGTTAAGACCAGATCGCCTAGTTCATCAATTCGAATTCGATCCGCCCCATGGAACGCGAGACGAATCTTGCGTGGATCAGCCTGCGGTGCGACGATGAAGTCATATTCCAATTGTCGATTGTCGCCATAATAAGCCACGTCAATTCCTGGATAGACATCGTGGTATTCCACCCGTCCATATCGAAGAATGTCGGTTCGCCAAGAATTGGGATTAGTCCCGATAAAATAATTGCTCTTCCCGGCCTGCAACTCGCGCCCTTCCGCATAAGCGCGCGGATTCGCACCCAGCAGTTTCATGCGCAAGGTGTTCTTCCTGATCTGAGCGTGTGGCCCTGATGCTGCAATGAGTTGCAGATCAGCCTCTTTGGCAGAAAGCAAGAAACTGTAACCAGGCCCGCGCGAGATGAAATCTACTTTTTGATCTGCCCGCCCGTGGTTCGGTTCGAAGCCCTGTCGCAGAGCCGTTTGAATCTGCTGCGGCTGCTTCGGCGTTTGAGCATAACTCGCGGTCGAAAGGAGTACGAACGCAAGTGCAGTCACGGCGCGAGTCAAATTCCGGAGACTGCTTCCCGAGCTGAATATCCATTCTCGGCTGTGCATCATCGGCATCGCGACCGTCCGCCCCGCTTGGCAAGGTTCTGCCGGATGGCGGAAACCCCGGTGCTGCTCCAGTAGATTCGTCTCTTCGGTGCGGATTGAAATTGTGCGCAGTGGTTCAATTTGACCCGGGTTCAACGACTAAAATTGAAATCAGCGTGTGCGGCATGTCATCTGAACTAGGTTCCAATGGACCCTACCCTGAACAAGCAAACGGGATACCCAACTAGATAGGCATGCCTTGGTCGGGCTTCCGACTTAAAGGTCAATTTATGAACTACTTGCAAGCAGCGGCGCATTCCGGCCTTCTGGCGTTATTCCGGCTATGTGCAAGAAAATGGGGCAGATTGGGAAGTTGCCTGGGCAAGCAGCTATTTGCCGGGAGGACATCGCCTCTAACCTCAGGGAAAACCACCACGCCGTGTCTTGAGAGACGCGTTAGTCAGCGCGTCTTGATGCGATCAGAAGCTGCCCGCGAAGTCCGAGCAGCCGGAAGAAGGGAGGTGAAAAGGAGACGCACCATCTGGGCAGCACCACAAGTCACGAAAACCACTCCGCTGTACAAATAATAGAACCAGTGCATCGGTACAACCCGAGCTGCAAACCACCATCCGCGCCTTTTCCTGAAGAACGAGTACATGTGCCAATTCAAAACAACGAGCACGCCCGCCAACACCGCTACCACCGCCAGCTCTTCGATTAAAGTCCGCGGAAGCGAGATTGTGGGAATGAGGTTCGCGGCCTGCAAGAATAAAATGACCCATCCCAACGATAGCAAGCCTACGAGACCCGTGCTGACCCTAGCTCCAGATGTCAGGTTCAGGTCGCGCGGAAGACGACGAGTCTCAAGAATGAGCCTTGTCCAAGGGACCGCCCGAGAGAGTATGTCCGTTCGTATGAGGCTTCGCAGCGTCCATTTTTTCAAGTGCTTTACCTGCAGTTGCTTAATGAGGCGAATTTTTTGGTCGCCTTGCGCCAGCCGGTAACCGAGCTCAATGTCCTCAATCGATGGATTATGATAGCGGGCGGCGTCAAATCCGCCAAAATCTAGAAAGACCACTTTGCGGATGGCACCGCATCCTGCCCAGAACGTAGTCGCAACTTCGTTGGAATTCTGGTGTACGTAACAGTGCATTAGGTTTTTGTATTGCGAGAGGAAATTCTCCCAGGCCGGCTCTTCATCGTACGAGCCGAACGCCGCAGCCAGTTGCGAGTCGTGCTCGAACTGTTGGGCAATGAGCCCCAGGGCATTGGGCGGAAGCACCACGTCGGCGTCCACGAATACGAGGATGCAAGCTTGCGCAAATCCGGTTCCCCAGTTTCGCGCCCCGGCTGGCCCCAAGGTCCGCGGCGTGCGCGTCGAGTGGACTCCAAACCTCCGCAGGACCTCTCGTGTGTTGTCCGTAGAGCAGTCGTCGACTACGACCACTTCAAAATCAGAATACTCGGAGAGGCACAACCCTTCCAAACACCTAGAAAGTTGCAAGCCTCCGTTGAAAACGGGAACGATAACGCTTAGCTTCGGCACGATTGAATCGTGGGTGTGGGCCAGGGAGGCCTCGGGCTTGGGGGCAGGCAATCTTTTTTCGTATTCCACACAGCTCCCCTGATGGCTGTACAGGCAACCATGCTTCCAGTCAGGATTCCTTGTATCTTGCCTTACCTACAACACTTTACGGAGGGTCGGCTGGTCTTCCCGTGCACAGGATAGCCATGGAAATGGCAAATTTGAGCAATCTTTTGCTCAAGCTGCTCAATAAAGTGCCCGGCAGCTCATCCTACCTTGTGACTTATGTCTTGGGACGCAGTCAGGGCCAGCGAGACCTCTCTGGGCAGAACGAAAGAGAAGATAGGTGCGATGCTTCAGCTCGGCCAAGACACTTGCCGTAGCCGGCTGGAAAATCCCTCAACTGCAGTACTGTGCCTGGGCTTCAAGTTTGTTGATTGTGTGCATGGCGTTCAGTCGTCATTGGATTAAGACGTTGTTTCAACTATACAGAGTATATGCATAGCCGTCCTCAACGAGTCATGCTCACAGGGGGAGCAGGGTTCATTGGATCGCACGTAGCGGAAGCCCTGCTCCATCGCGGCATGCATCTCACGATCGTGGACAGTCTAGATAACTTTTATCCCTCGGCCTGGAAGAAGGAGAATCTCGAAGAAATCCGTCGAGCTGGCAAGTTGGAGCTCTTCGAATTGGACATTCGCGATGGGAAATCTCTGCGCGAAGCCTTCCAGCGCAGTCGGCCGGAGGTTTTAATCCATTTGGCCGCTCGCGCCGGCGTGCGCCCCTCAATTGAACAACCCTTGCTTTACGAGCAAGTGAATGTGCAGGGCACGGTAAATCTTCTGGAATCGTGCCGCGAGTTTGGCGCGACAAAGTTTCTATTCGGCTCGTCAAGTTCGGTCTACGGTGACAACCCCCGGTGCCCCTTTTCAGAGGACCAAGTCGGGCTTCGACCCATTTCTCCTTATGCTGCTACCAAACTCGCCGGAGAGATGCTCTGTTTCACCTATGCGCACCTTTTCGCTCTGCCCGTGATCTGCCTTCGGTTCTTTACGGTTTACGGACCAAGGCAGCGACCCGACCTAGCCATCTATAAATTCACTGCTCTGATGGAAGCAGGGAACCCTATACCGATTTTTGGAGATGGTTCAACAGGGCGAGACTACACCTACATAGACGACATTGTGGCGGGAGTGTTGGCGGCGCTCGAACGTGTGCCACAACCGACCGATGGCGCGCCTTTCGAAGTCTTCAACCTTGGCAATTCTCACCCCGTCAAACTGGCGGAGTTGGTGGAACTTCTTGAGCGCGTGACCGGCCGCAAGGCGATTCGGGAATACAAGCCGCTCCAACCGGGAGACATGCGTCTGACGTGGGCCGATATTTCGAGAGCTACCCGCCTGCTCGGCTATCGTCCTTCAACAAACCTGGAAGACGGCTTGACCCGGTTCGTCAAATGGTATCGGTCGGTTGCGCCGAAGTCCCTTGGTTAACCCGCTAGTTCTGTCGCAATTCGCCGGATGTTGAATCTTCCTTCCTGTCGCTTTTGGGCCCGTAGAGATCCAGATCGACCCAGAAATAACGCCTTCCTTCGATTCGGTCACGGCCGTTCTCGAGCATTGCCCGTGCCTCCTTGCTCTCTCTTACGGCGGGTGGGGTTGATCGATACATGACCGAAATCAGCCACACTCGCTGGCAGTTCGCCTGAGGTGACATGACCATGTCCAGAGGGGTTAACGACAGAATTGCCTGGTTTCCCTGATAGATCGCCCATGCCCATTTAGCCTGGCGTTCTTCGTATGTAGGCGCCACGACATAGCAATCACCAGCTTGGCGCGATTGCGCCAGATGGGCATAAGCATCGCGATAGTCTTCTTTGTAGGGAACGAAATAATTAGCTCGTAGCGAATAGATACTGTATGCCACGCAAGCAGCTAGAAAAGTTGCTCTCAGCGCAGGACGATCGAGCAGAGATATGCCCCGAGCGACGAGAAGGTAGTAGGGTACGGTGAGGAATGTTATGTAACGAATGTTGTATGCTCCGGATTTAAAGCCCAGAGCCAGCGCTGCAGAAAAAGGAATGAGAAAGAGAATAATCAGGAAGAACAAATTTTCACGGACGATTTGATCAGAGGGATCGGCCGGAAGCTTTTTTACAAGTGGCTTCAAGGCCATGAGGGCCGGAACGCTAAAAAGCAGACCGCCGATCACGAAAGTCCACCAGGGAGAGGATTCCAGAAGACCGGCGGGCCTGCCGTTATTAAACGTATTGACGGAAGTCAAAATCGTCCACCAGGGCAAATCGGGCCGTGATGGACCGTGGGTCAAGCCCCTTGAGCTATGTAGCCACTCGCTGATGATTCCGCTGCTCAGCCAGGGTAGATAGAGCGCCAGTGTTAGAGCAGCTCCTCCGACCCACCGAGAAATAGGAAGATGGTAACGCTGCCGGTAAAGAACCGCGAAAAACAAAAAAGAGGCAACCACGAAAAAGCCATAGTAATGCGTGTAAATCGTGAGGATGGCTATCCCGACAAAGCTCCACCACGGTCCCGCGCGACGGGTCCGAAGGGCAACCAGGAAAAGATAGCTGCAACACGGCACGAGGAAAAGGATTTGGGCGTAAGGACGTGCCTCCTGAGAGTACATGACTGCGAGCTGAGATAGAGCAAGCAACAAAGCCGCTATGATGGCGGCTCGACGACCGAACAAATAATCGCCCAGCCAGTAGGTCGCAGCAATCGTCAGCGTTCCAAAAACCACCGATAGAAGCCGAGCTTGGTACGGGCCAAATCCAACCACCATGAACCAGACATGAAGCAGGAAGTAGTGCAATGGCGGATGCACGACGTCCTTAACCAGATACTGAATCATTTGGCCGAGCGACATGTGACTCAAGGTGAGAGAAAAAATCTCGTCGTACCAGACGGATTGGTAGTTCAGGCGATATAGCCGCAGTGCTATCCCGAGAACAACGATCGCCGATAGGAGCAACCAATGGGAGCGCGCTTCGATTGGTCCCGGCTCTCTGGAATTAGACATTGCCAGAAAGTCTACTGCAATTGGCGCGGGGTGTGCAGCGAAGCGAAGTCTTGAGTGTCGAACAATAAAGCTGTCCGTATTCAGATGAATAGAGAAAGAACTCGTTGCCTTTGGAATCTCTGGCACTCCCAAGTAAGCCATCTGTCTGATGTCCATGTTCGTGAACCAAATGATCTGACGAACACAGTGAATTGCCGCCTCGCGAGGTCTCCAGTACAACCCCAAGGAATAGGCAAGAATTTTCCTTCATTTGGAAGGCTCATTTCGTTTCCGGGTAGGGCCTGCACGGCTATTGGCCGGATTGGACCGAGCTATCACACCAAGAAACCTCAGCATCTCTTACTATCTCTTTTATTGTCAGTTAATTAGTACGTATTTGAAGGAGCTCACATTGCGAGATGAATCGGAGCCGGTTTAAGGGGAGGAATGTAGCTCTGGCCACCCGTGTGCAATAACCCTTATGGGTACCTCGGAAGGCGTTGGCCGTACACCTAGGACTCTAAAGTCTCATGCAACCAAAGCCTTGGATCTTTACTACCCGCGGGATAGCCGTTCGGCTCTTCCTGACTTGTTGGATGATCTACTCCGCGCACGTCGCCACCAACACGGTGCGGGAGATTTACCTCGCACTCGCCATTGGCGACCACTTTTCGTTCCGCGTCGATGAGTATGCCAACATACATTCCGATCTCTTCGAAAAAGAGGGCTTTGGGTGGCACATTGGGGCCAATCCTGGAGCCTCCATGCTTGGTGCGGTGCCTTATTTCCTGAGCCGGCCTCTGATCGACCGGATCGTCGACAGAGTCAATCGCGCGCGCGCTGCCGAAGGGCCGAAGGAAATACCCAAGTACGACTCGCCATGGCCGGCGCGGAGGGAGTTTTACCAGGAAGCGTGGCGCCGGGGTTTCGATGTGAAATTCGGCCTCGCCGCGATCGTAATGCAGTGGTTTTGCATGGCGCCTATTTGCGCGCTGGGTGCAGTCTTGATGTTCTACGTGTTGCGCCGCGTATTCCACTCTGACCGTGTTGGCTTCTGGCTGGCCTTGCTCTACGCATTCGGTACGCCTGTATTTTTCCGGGCAGGCTTTTTAAACCAGAATATGATCCTCGGCCATTTCGCGTTCGCGGGATTTCTCTTCTTGTGGAATCCGGGCCAGGATTTCCGGTGGCCGGCCACGGCCCGCTGGTTTCTCGGAGGACTGGCAGGAGGCGCGTCATTACTGCTCGATTACTCAGGCGTTGTGTTCCTGACCGGGCTTTTCTGCTATGCGGTGGCGAAAGCTTGGGAAGCAGGGCCGCTTCGTCGTGTGATCCGTTGCGCGTCGTACTTCGTTCTTGGCTCCTTCGGCCCCATACTTCTTTTGTGGTTTTACCAGTGGCGGAGTTTCGGTAACCCGTTTTTTCCCGGCCAGCACTGGATGCCTCCGGTGGAATGGATCGATGTGGGCTACCGGGGATTCACATGGGCTCAGCCCGAACTCATGTGGCACCTGCTCTTTGATTACCGCTACGGTCTTTTCGTGACCTGCCCGTTGATGCTGCTTGCGTTGCTCTCTCCATGGTGGAATCGAGGCGAGAAACGGGCGGTCGCCATGCCAGAGTTTGCGGCGATGTTGCTAATTCCACTTGGTCTCTGGCTATTCTGCAGCGGCATCAGCTACACGCGGCTTCAATACAATAATGGGCTTCGCTATCTAGCCCCGCTGTTGCCTTTCCTGTATGTAGCAGTGGCCTTGGTCTTGGTACGGATCCCGCGCCGTTTGGCGTATTTCATTCCTATTCTCGCTGTGGCGCAGGCTTGGTCGATGGCTATGTCCCGCGACGTCGCGAGTGGATTCGGCGCCCTCGACCCGGTCGTGCACGTCTTCATTGGTGGATTTCAATTGCCCTTGCTCACCCTCATGTCGCGCATGAGCAGCGGACAGTACGGTAATTACACATCGCTGGGCGTCTCTCCGTTGCCGATCTTTGCCGTGGTGGCCGCGCTGATTGTGGTCATTTGGTGGCGTGGCCAATATACGGCCCCGGGACCGAACGCCGATGATGCGGCGGAGGAGCGATTCGTCATGGAGAACGTGAGCAGGTAGGGCCCGCTGACGATGGCAAAGTGCGGATGAAACGAGGCAACCGATGAGTGAACCACTCGAGAAGGATAACGCCAAGTTGATCGTGGATGTGGTCATCCCCGTTCTTAACGAGGCGCACGTACTTCAAAGGAGTGTTGAAACTGTTTTGCAGTTTTTGCATTCGCGCTCGCAATACCGCTGGCGGATCGTCATTGTGGACAACGGCTCGACGGATGGCACTGACAACGTAGCGAAGCAACTTACCGCTGTGCACCCCGAGGTGCAGTTTATTCACTTGCTTCAAAAAGGGCGGGGGCGCGCACTTCGCCAGGCATGGTTGCAGAGCAAGGCCGACATCGTTTGCTACATGGATGTTGATCTTTCGACGCACCTCGACCATATTCCCGAATTGATCGGAGCCATTGCCAACGACGGCTACGACATCGCAATCGGCTCGAGGTTGATGCGGGAATCGCAGACGACACGATCTTTCAAGCGCGATATCATTTCGCGGCTCTACAACATTCTCGTCAAAGCGGTCCTTGCCACCCATTTCAGCGACGCTCAGTGTGGCTTCAAGGCTCTGAGCCGGAACGCCGTCGCCGCAATCGTCCCTCAGGTCGCCGACCAGGCCTGGTTTTTTGATACTGAATTGCTCGTCCTCGCTGAAAAACATGGCTATCGGATCAAGGATGTCCCGGTGCTGTGGGTGGAGGACGATGATAGTCGTGTTAAAATCCTTCGAACCGGTTGGGAAGATATTAAAGGCGTCGTTCGGCTGCGACGGCAGCTATGGAGCCGGCGAGTAGCTGGCGCGGCGGTCGCAAGACGCTGAAACACACGATCGTGTCCTCCCGGTTTTCTCGGCCCCAAAGACGGTGAGCACGTGTTGGGCCTCTACTTCCGGGAGCTGAAATGGAATCCGCGGAGTTGCCCGCAGAATCTCCTGCACCCTCCATTGAACATGCCCAATTCGCTTGTGCGAGCGATGTCCAACACAGTAAAACGCCGCTAAAAATGACCGGCTCAATCTTTCTTACGGGGGCAACTGGATACCTCGGCAGCCGCTTGCTGTCACGTCTTTTGGCGGATGGCAATCGAAAGATTGTTTGTCTTTGCCGAAGGAAGCCCGCTGGCTGTCCGTCCGGGAACGTGGAGTTTAGGCCGGGCGATTTACTCGAGCGCGAAAGTTACGCGGGAGCGATCGCCGGTTGCGACATGGTCGTGCACTTGGCAGCGGCAACGGGCAAGCATGCTCCCGCCGAATATATGCGCATCAACCGGGATGGCACGGAGGCCCTTGTGATCGAGGCGCGGCGGGCCGGCGTAAAGCGCTTTTTGCACGTCAGTACCATCGCGGTGAAATTCCTTGATAAATCCCGCTATCCCTATGCGCAGTCCAAGGAACAGGCGGAGGGAATCGTAGCGAAGAGCGGGCTGCGTTGGATCATCGTGAGGCCGACTCTTATCCTAGGCAAGAACGCCCCGGGTCTGAAAAGCCTCTCGCGTTTAGCTGGCCTTCCGATCGTGCCGGTCTTTGGAGATGGCCGAACTCTAGTACAACCCGTTTTCGTGGACGATCTGG
>Ga0307479_10006216_pt1 | contig 10962 bp, 9 predicted proteins | sample atmos_gasesECM4C_FD_203743 | JGI IMG/M metagenome (GOLD analysis project Ga0307479, IMG submission 203743) | Hardwood forest soil microbial communities from Morgan-Monroe State Forest, Indiana, United States - atmos_gasesECM4C_515 | ecosystem: Environmental > Terrestrial > Soil > Temperate...
GTTGAAAGCAGCGGGGAAGCCAGTGGAATTCGTAACGCTGGAAAGCGAGGATCACTTCCTGTCGCGGAGCGCGACGCGGCTCCAGATGCTCGAGGCCACCGTCAAGTTTCTCGAAGCAAACAACCCCCCGAACTGACCGAAAACGGCGCGACGCCAAATCCTCCAGCCCGATAGGGAGGGGTGCCTTGTTTGCGCCAGTCTGCGCCAGTTCTGCGCCAGTCATTTCGACCCCCACCCCCGAAAACACTGGCGCAACTGGCGCACTGGCGCAAAGCGTGGCGAAACCGCCCCGTTAATGACAGAGTGCGCCGATGCCCACACCCGACACCGATTCCGTCTCGTTGAAGCGCGCGGCCGCGGCCAAGGCGCTCGAATACGTCAATCCGGACATGAAACTCGGGCTGGGGACGGGTTCCACGGCCGATGCCTTCCTCGATCTCCTGGGCCCGCGGGTACGCGGCGGGCTCACCGTCATCGGTGTCGCCACATCGGAGCGCACGGCCCAGAAGGCGCGGGCGCTCGGCATCCCGCTCGCCAATCTCGATGACGTGGCGCCGCTGGACCTCACCATCGATGGCGCGGACGAAGCCGACCGCAATCTCGACCTGATCAAGGGCGCCGGCGGCGCGCTCCTGCGCGAGAAGATCGTTGCCGCCGCGTCGAAGCAGATGATGGTGATCGCCGACGAGTCGAAGCTGGTCGCGCGCCTCGGCCATTTTCCGCTGCCGATCGAGGTGACCTCGTTCGGCCATGCGACGACGGCAAGCCGCCTGCGCATCGCCTTCGCCGAGCTCGGCTACCAGAAAGTGACGCTCGCGCTCAGGAAGAAGGAGACGTCGCCCTATCAGACCGACAGCGGCAACATCATCTACGACTGCGCGCTCGGCGCCATCACCAGCGCCTCGAAACTCGCTGCGCGCATCGCGGCGATCCCCGGCGTCATCGACCACGGCCTTTTCGTCGGTATGGCGACGCGCCTTTTGATCGCACACCCCGGCGAAGTCGAAGTCATCGACCGCCAACAACCTTAAGAAGGCAACAATGAGCGAATTTCAGACGCTGCTCTATGAGAGCCCCGCCCAGCATATTGCGCGCATTACGCTCAACCGTCCCGAAACGCGGAACGCACAGGACACGCGGCTGCTCTATGAGCTGAACGATGCGTTCGATTGCGCGGCGCGTGACGACGCCATCAAGGTGATCATTCTCGCCGCCAACGGACCGCATTTCTCGTCGGGCCACGATCTGCGCGAAAGGGACGCGCAGGCGCGCATGAAGGACTTCCGCACGGTAGGCACCTGGTGCGGCTTCGAATGTGCAGGCGCCGAGGCACAGATGGCGCGCGAGAAGGAAATCTATGTCGGTCTCTGCGAGCGCTGGCGCAACATTCCCAAGCCCACGATCGCGCAGGTGCATGGCAAGTGCATCGCGGGCGGTCTGATGCTCATCTGGCCGTGCGATCTCATCGTCGCGAGCGAAGAGGCCTCGTTCCTGGACAACACGGTGAGCATGGGTGTGGGCGGCGCCGAGTACTTTGCCCATCCCTGGGAAGTCGGGCCTCGCAAGGCAAAGGAAATGTTGTTCACGGCCGACTGGCTCTCGGCGACCGAGGCCAAAGCACTGGGCATGGTCAATCACGTCGTGCCGGCGGCCGAACTCTCCGGCTTCACGCTCGCGCTTGCCGAGCGCATTGCGAAAAAGCCGCTCTTCGCGCTCAAGCTGGCGAAGGAGGCGGTCAATGCCGCCCAGGACGCGCAAGGGCGGATCTCCGCGATGCAGACCTCGTTCGCGCTGCACCAACTTGCGCACAGCCACAACATGCAGGTTCACGGCATGCTGATCGATCCCTCCGGCATCGACGCCGCCGTGCGCCGCGAAAAGTGACTCAAAATTGTCATGGCCGCGAATGCGGGCCACGCAGTTTTTCCGAAATGGCCATTGCATTGAAAAAGATGGGCGACGCGTCCAAATGACATCGGTGAGACTTAACTTGGGTGGCCCGCGCTAAGGCGGGCCGTGGCATGAATGGCGAAATACGACTACGACCTGTTTGTAATCGGTGGCGGCTCGGGCGGCGTGCGGGCGAGCCGCATGGCCGCGCTCGCCGGCGCCCGCGTGGCGCTCGCCGAAGAGTCGCGCATGGGCGGCACCTGCGTCATCCGCGGCTGCATCCCCAAGAAGCTTCTCGTCTACGCCAGCCATTTTCCGGACGAGTTCGAGCTCGCGGAGAGTTTCGGCTGGCAGGTCGGCCAAACCTCGTTCGACTGGCCGACGCTGATCGCCAACAAGGACAAGGAGATTGCGCGCCTCGAATCCATCTACACGCGCAATGTCGAGAAGGCGGGCGTCACCATCTTCCAGGACTGCGCCGTCTTCGAGGATCCGCATACGCTGAGACTCCTGAACGCCGATCAGACGGTGACGGCGGAAACCGTTCTCATTGCCACCGGCGCCTGGCCGACGCATGAGCTTGGAACGGACAAGCCGGTGCGCGGCGGCGAACTCTGCATTACTTCGAACGAGGCCTTTCATCTGGAAAAACTGCCGGAGCGAATCCTGATCGCCGGCGGCGGCTATATCGCGCTCGAGTTCGCGCACATCTTTCATGGCCTCGGCAGCAAGGTTTCGCTGGTTTATCGCGGCAAGAAACCCTTGCGCGGTTTCGACGACGACATTCGCGACGCGATCTGCCATTCCATGCACAAGCGCGGCCTCCAGGTTCTGCTCGACTGCCAGTTCACGCGGATCGAAAAGCGTGGCGATTGCCTGCGCGCCGAGACCAATCACGGCGATGTCATCGAGACCGATCAGATCATGCTCGCGATCGGCCGCCAGCCGAACACGTCCAATTTGCATATCGCCAGGGCGGGCGTGGAGCTCGGGCGCAAGGGCGAAGTCCGGGTGAACGAGTATTCGCGGACCAACGTTCCCCACATCTACGCGATCGGCGACGTGACGGACCGCCTCGCACTCACGCCGGTTGCGATCCACGAAGCCATGTGCTTTGCGCGGACTGTCTACGAGGGAAAGCCGACGCCCGCCGATCATCATCTGGTGCCGACTTCCGTCTTCACGACGCCGGAAATCGGCGCGGTCGGGATGACCGAGACCATGGCGCTGATGCGGGGTCACACGATCGATGTCTATAAGTCGACGTTCCGGCCGCTGCAGATCACGCTTTCGGATCGCGACGAAACGATGATGCTGAAGCTCATCGTGGATCAGAAAACCGATCGCGTCCTGGGCTGCCATATCTTCGGGCCCAATGCCGCCGACATGACCCAGGTGGTCGCCGTGGCGCTCAAAATGGGCGCGACCAAGGCGCAGTTCGATTCAACCGTCGCCCTCCACCCCACCGCCGCAGAAGAGCTCGTAACGATGCGGACCAAGAGTTACTCAAAAACGCCTGCCGATCTGAAGATGTAGGTCTGCAGGGGCGGCCAGGACGTAAGGGGAAGTGGACCTCTCCCTATATGGACCGCTCCAGTCCGCCCCAGTCCGAGCCGACCCCACCCTCAAAATAACTGGAGCAACTGGGGCAACTGGGGCGGCGAAAGTATGGGCACACCTTTCCCTTGCGGACCCTTGTGGAGAGGTAGGTCTAAATCTGTACCTTGCGGCCTTCCCAGAACGGCTCGCGGACTTTCTTGCGCTGGATTTTTCCTGCGGCCGAGCGCGGCAGTTCGGCAACGAAATCGATCGAGCGCGGTACCTTGAAGCCCGCAAGGTGGGGCCGGACGAACTCGATGATTTCCTTCTTGAGCGCGTCCGTCGGCGCGTAGTCGGCTTTCAGCATGACCACGCTCTTGACCTCTTCGCCCCATTCCCTGTTGGGCACGCCGATGGTGCAGACGTCTTCCACCGCGGCGTGCTTGATCACCTCGTTGTCGACTTCCTGCGGATAGATATTGACGCCGCCCGAGATGATGATTTCGGCCGACCGTCCGGTGAGGAAAAGATAATCGTCCTCGTCGAAGTAACCGATGTCGCCGAGCGTAAAGAACTCGCCGCGATAGGCGCCGGCCGTCTTCTTTTCGTCCTTGTAGTAGGAGAAGGGATTGAGCGCCTGGCGTTCATGATAGATGAGACCGGTCTCGCCGTTCGGCAGCTCGTTGCCGTCCTCGTCCATGATTTTCACGCGCAGCAATTGCGGCCGCTTTCCGACGCTGCCCGGTTTCTTCAGCCACTCGTCCGCCGTGATGTAGAAGCCCGCGCCGCCTTCTGAGCCCGCGTAGTACTCGAACAGTTTGGGTCCCAGCCACTCGATCATGGCGCGCTTGACTTCGGGCGGGCAGGGCGCCGCGCCATGCACGAGCAACTTCAGACTCGAGAGATCGTATTTGCGCTTGAGCTCGTCGCTGGCGGCGAGCATGCGCTGGAACATGATCGGAACCATGTGTCCGTGGGTGACGCGATATTTCTCGATGGTGCGGAACACCTCTTCGGTGTCCCAGCGCTCGCCGATGAAGGTGATCGGAATGCCGCTCGCCTGGGCGATCGCGATATCGAAGGCAAGCGGCGCCGCGTGGTAGCCGGGACCGACGCAGATCTGCACGTCGGTATCGGGATTGTACTTTGCGTTCGAGCCCTCGAATTGCGGCGGCGTGGCTACTCCGTGCGGGCGGTAGACGCCCTTCGGCCGCCCCGTGGTTCCAGACGTGTAGAGCATCTGGCTGCCGATCTGCGGGTCCTCGATGTCGGCCCCGCTCATCTCGCGCATCGTGCGCTCGTAAGAGAGAAACCCCTGTACGGGATTACCGATGGCGAGCTTCAGAATGAGTCCGGACGCTTCCTTTTCGGCGCGCAGGATCGTCTCGAAACGCGTCTCGGCAACCAGCGCTTTGGCGCCGCAATCCTGCAGGATGTACGCGATTTCGCCGGCCGCCAGATGCCAGTTGACCGGCGTGAGCCTGAGGCCCACACGCCGCGACGCGTTCAGGGTTTCGACGAATTCGGCACGGTTTGTACAGAAGAGCGCGACCCCGTCGCCGGGCTTCAATCCCGCGCCCCTGAAGACGCGCGCCAGCCGATTGGCGTTGGCATTGATCTCGTCGTAGCTGCGCGTCCCGAAGCGGTCGCGGACGGCGATTTTGTCGGGCTTCTGTTTGGCCCAAAACGCGCTCACCATCCCGACATTGGCGTGCGCCATCAATTCATCGATGAAGGCCTGATCCATGCCGTTTCCGTCCTGACTTGCGGGAAGCCCGCCTCGTTTTGGCTACGCTAGCGTCGCCCGCCAAACTCCGCCACCGGATATCCCGACGGACCACGTTGTCGCGGTGCGCAAGACCGATCAAGATGCGGGGCGACCAAGCGAGCTAGGCTTGCGTTATGACCCTCGCTCCTCAAACCCGGGAATTCTACACGCTGACCGCCAGGATGACGGACCCCGGTCCGCACCGGGCTGCGTTCAAGGACTTGCCCGACAGTCTTGAGAGCCTCTGCGCAACGGTGCAGGGCCTGATCATTCATCGCGACTGGGCGCCGCAATACGGCGTCACGTTCTCTCCCGAGCGCGTCGATGAACAACACATCCGGCCGGTCGCAAAGCGCCTGGAGCGCATCTTCGAACTGGAGCGTGCGCCGCTCACGCAGGCGCGCGCGCCCGAGCGGCGCTCGGTCGGTTGCTGCCGTGACTTCACCGTGATGACGGTCGCCATGTTACGCGAGCAGGGCGTGCCCGCGCGCGCTCGTTGCGGCTTCGGCGCCTACTTCACGAGCCGCTTCGAGGACCACTGGGTCGTCGAATATTGGAAGGACGGACGGTGGCGCCTGGCCGATGCGCAGATCGATGAGCTGCAGCGGCGTGTCCTCAAGCCGAAGTTCGACTTGCTCGACATTCCGCGCGACAAGTTTGTCATTGCCGGCGATGCGTGGCAGCTTTGGCGGACGGGCAAGAACAAGGGCGACGATTTCGGGATCGGAACGATCCGCAGTGCTTCGTTCATCGCCGGAAACCTCGTTCATGACTTCGCGGCCCTCAACAACATGGAGTCGCTTCCCTGGGACGTGTGGGGGCCGATGACGCTGGGCGACGACGAAAAGCTCGCGCCCAATCTTGCGCTGTTCGACTACCTGGCCGAACTCGGGCGGGAAGCGGCCCATCGCTTCGCCGACATCCGCGCGCTCTACGAGGCCGATGCCCAGCTCCCGCCGCCCGCGACGGTCTTCAACGCCATCCGTCAGCAGCCCGAAGCGTTTTAGAAGCCTCGATTTCGCAAATTCACCCAAGCCGCAGCGCCTGCTGGTAAAGCGGACTTGCTTCTCCTATACCCACCAACCGCGAAACCTTCAGGATCTTCCCGGTGGCCCAGACCTGGACCCCGCAAAGCTGGCGTACCAAACCTGCCCGTCAGATGCCGGAATATCCGGACAAGGCGGCGCTGTCGGCCGTGGAAGCCAAGCTCAAGACACGGCCACCGCTGGTGTTCGCAGGGGAGGCGCGCAACCTCATGGCGAGCCTCGCGCAGGTGTCGGAAGGCAGGGCGTTCCTGCTCCAGGGTGGCGACTGCGCCGAGAGCTTCGCGGAATTCCATCCCGATAACATCCGCGACACGTTCCGCATTCTTCTGCAGATGGCGGTTATCCTCACCTTCGCGGGCGGTCTTCCCGTGGTGAAAGTGGGACGGATCGCAGGTCAGTTTGCAAAGCCGCGCTCGGACGAATTCGAGACGCGCGACGGAATCACGCTGCCCTCGTATCGCGGCGACAATATCAATGCGAGCGAGTTCACGACTGAGGCGCGCACGCCGGATCCCGCGCGCCTGATGGAGGGCTATGCGCAGTCCGCCTCCACACTCAATCTTCTTCGCGCTTTTGCCCAGGGCGGTTACGCGGACTTGCACAACGTCCATCGTTGGACGTTGGGCTTCATCGCGGGCTCGCCGGCCGGCGAACAATATAAGGTGCTCGCGCAGCGTATCGGAGAAGCGCTCGACTTCATGGTCGCCTGCGGGATCACGGCGGAATCCGTTCCGCAGCTGCGCGGCACGGACTTCTATACCAGCCACGAAGCCCTGTTCCTGAGCTACGAGCAGGCGCTGACGCGCATCGATTCAACCAGCGGCGACTGGTACGACACCAGTGCGCACCTGCTCTGGATCGGCGATCGCACCCGCCAGCCGGACGGCGCTCATGTCGAGTTCTGCCGCGGCATCAAGAATCCGATCGGACTGAAATGCGGGCCGAACCTGCGTGAGGACGAACTCCTGAAACTGGCTGCGATTTTGAATCCGGAGAACAAGGCTGGCCGGTTGACGCTGATCGCGCGCTTCGGCGCCGACGAGATCGGCAAGAAATTGCCGCCTCTCGTTCGCGCCGTTAAACGCGAAGGGCTTCGCGTCGTCTGGTCCTGCGATCCGATGCACGGCAACACCGTCAAGCTGCAGTCGGGCTTCAAGACGCGCCATTTCGACCGCATCCTCGAGGAAGTACGCGCCTTCTTCACGATTCATCAGGCGGAGGGCACGCATGCCGGCGGCGTGCATTTCGAGATGACGGGACAGGACGTCACGGAGTGCCTGGGCGGCGCGCAGGCCATTCGCGAGATCGATCTCCACGATCGCTATCAAACGGCGTGCGATCCGCGGCTCAACGCGAGCCAGGCGCTCGAACTCGCCTTCCTCATGGCGGAAAACTTGCGCACGGCGCGTACGAAAGATGCGCGCGTGGCGGCCTCCGCCTAGCGACATGGTTCCGGCCTAAGACCGATGGGAATCGCGCGCCTGCTTGCAAAAGGGTGGGTTGTCTTTTGCGTCTTTGCCGGCGCGCACGCTTTGAACCTCGCGCTTCAGGGCGGTCAGTCGGCTGGAGTCGCGTTTCCCAGCGTCCTGCTCCCTGTCCTTTTGTTTGCCGCGATGGGTCTCCTGTTCGTTGGCGGATATGGTGTTTCAGGCGGCCACGTTTCGCCCGCGTTTTGGCGGCTAAAGGCACGGCAGTTCATTCCGGGTTTCAACGAACTCGTTTTCATCGCCTTCGCGCTGGCGAGCTTCATCAATCAGGTCTTTGTCGCTCCGCACTATGTCGGAGGCAGGCCTGCGGAAGCACTGGAGGCCGCCGTCTTCTACGTGGTTCCGGGCCAGCGCGCGCTGGAAGAGGCCATGTCCTGCGGACTCGACGGCGGACGGATCTTTGCGTCCGCTTTCACGTGGCTTCTCGCCTTCGTCTATGTCGCGTCGTCGGTCTCTCGTCTAAGGCTCGCAGCCGGCATCATTCGGATCGAGCGCACCGTGGGGCCTGAGCCTCTTGGCGCCGCGATCTTTGCTCTGGTTCTCGGCGCCTTCGGCATCATCGCCATCCAACTCTTCTTCATCGGCACGGCGTACAATTGGCTTTCCTGTGTCGGCTTCAACGACATCGCGGGCGCACTTGTGATCGGCCTGGCGCCGCTCATGCTGGCCTATCTCGTGGTAGCAGCGCTCGCCTCGGCGCTTGCGATCGGGCCAGAGTAAGAAAGGCGCGCCGTACGAGCCGCCGCGCCTTCTCAGAAAACCCGACTTAAACTAGGCGGCCTTCTCGGGTCCCAGCTTGACCAGCATCTTGCCGAAATTGTCGCCCTTGAAGAGGCCGATAAAGGCATCCGGCGCCCGTTCAATCCCATCCAGAATTGTTTCGCGCCACTTCATCCGGCCTTCTTTGATCCATTTGTTCATGTCGGCCAGGAACTGCGGCATCAGATCGTAATGATTGGAGACGATGAAGCCGCGCAGAGTCAGCTGAAGACCAATCGCCATCGCAAGGTTGCTCGGGCCCGGGGGCATCTCCGTCGCATTATAGATGTCGATCATGCCGCAAAGGGCGATACGCCCATTCATGCGCATGTTGTTGAGCGCGGCGACGAGGTGGTCGCCACCGACATTTTCGAAGTAGACGTCGATGCCTTCGGGAAAGTCCTTGTGCAGGGCCGCCGTGAGATCGCCGGCCTTGCGGTAGTTGATTGCCTTGTCGACGCCGAGCTCCTCCGTCAGGTAGCTGCATTTCTGGTCGGAGCCGGCGGAACCGACGACATAGCACCCCTTGTTCTTTGCGATCTGCGCAACGATGGACCCGACGGCTCCCGTGGCGGCAGAAACGAAGACCCGTTCGCCATCCTTCAACGCCCCGACCCTCAGGAGGCCCGCATAGGCCGTGAGGCCGGGCATGCCGAGCGCGCCGAGATAGGACTGAATGGGCGCGATCAGGTGATCGAGTTTCGTGAGACCTGCGCTCGGAGACACGAACCACTCGCGCCAGCCATTGAAGTTGGAGACATAGTCCCCGGGCTTGAAATCGGCGTTTTTGTTGGACGCGACGACTTGGCCGATCGCGCCGCCCTGCAGCACCTGGCCGATCTGAAAAGGCGGCACGTAGCTCTGCCGGTCGACCATCCGGCCGCGCATATAGGGGTCCACGGACATATAAACGTTCCGTACCAGGACCTCGCCCGATCCGGGCGTCGGAACTTCGGTCTCGGCCAAATCGAAATTCTCCGGTGTCGGTACACCGATCGGCCTGGATTTGAGTCGAATTTCCCGATTCACCTGATTTGCCACTGGCTGTCTCCTCCAACGCGTTCAGTAGGTTGCGATTGACACCAACCTATCAACCAAGGGCGGCGTAACAAGGCGAAACATTTTATGAGTGGCGGCTGAGGGCCCCCCATGGGCTTATGTCCCTGAATTCGCGGGGATTCTCTTGGTTCGACGTATGCACAAAGACGGGGCTGGCGCATTGAAGGCGGCGGTCATCGGGGCCGGCGCATTCGGTCGGTATCACGCTGCGAAGTACGCGGCGTCGACCGAAGTTGAGCTCGTGGCCGTGGCGGACATCAGTGCCGACGTCCGGCGCCACTTTCAGGTCGTGCAGGGCATACGCGCGATCGCCGATTGGCGAGATCTCCTGGGCGAAGTCGATCTGGTCAGCGTGTGCTCTCCCGCCGCGACCCATGCCGAGATCGTCCGCGCTTTCCTGAATGCGGACGCCCACGTCCTTGTCGAAAAACCGATTGCGACGGACCTCGACGAGGCCGACGAATTGATCGCTCTTGCCGATCGCGTCGGCCGTGTTCTCACGGTCGGTCACCAGGAGCGCTTTGTCTTTGCACACACCGGCCTTCTCGATTTCGCCAAGCGGCCGAAAGAGGTCGATTGCTGGCGATTGGGGCCGTGGAGCGGGCGCGGCGCCGATGTCAGCGTGGTCCTTGATCTCATGATCCACGACCTCGATCTGGTGCACCGTCTGTTGCCTGAGATGGTTGGCGGCGTAAGCGCCCATGGCCGCAAGGTGCACGGCGAGAACGCGGACGAAGTTTCTGCCTTGCTCCATTTCCGGCACGGAACGCGCGTGCGTCTCGACGCGAGCCGGATCGCTCCCGCGCGCAGCCGCGGAATGCGCGTGATCTACGACGATGGTCTGATCGAAGTGGACTTTCTCACGCGGAAGGTCCGCAACACCACACCGCGGCCGCTGAAGGACCTCGATTTCGACGACCCGCTAGGTCGCTCGATCGCCTGCTTCATTCGCGCGGCGTCCCAGGGCGATAGCGCGCTGGTTCAGCCGGAAGAGGCGCGCCAGGCGCTTGAGACCGCTCTCGCAATCGAAGAGGCGGCCGATCGCATGGCCGAAATTCGTGAGGCGCATGCGCTTCACGTGGCCGCCCGCTAGGCGCTACCGCCGAGATTCCTTCCGTCGGCTCGAAATGCGCGCTAAGGAGCGCCAATGACCGATCACTTTCGCATTGCCCTGGCTCAGCTCAACCCCGTGATGGGCGACATTTCGGGCAACCTCGCCAAAGCGCGTACAGCGCGCGTGGTCGCGGCGAAGTCCAAGGCCGATCTCGTTCTTTTTACCGAGCTCTATATTGTCGGTTATCCGCCCGAGGATCTGGTCCTCAAACCCGCTCTTCAGGAAGACGCTCGCGAAGCCATCGAGAAGTTTGCGAGGGACACGGCGGATGGCGGGCCGGCGGTGTTGATCGGTGCTCCC
>Ga0307479_10006217_pt1 | contig 10961 bp, 11 predicted proteins | sample atmos_gasesECM4C_FD_203743 | JGI IMG/M metagenome (GOLD analysis project Ga0307479, IMG submission 203743) | Hardwood forest soil microbial communities from Morgan-Monroe State Forest, Indiana, United States - atmos_gasesECM4C_515 | ecosystem: Environmental > Terrestrial > Soil > Temperate...
CGCTTTCACCTCGATTGCGTTTACTTTATCCCCTCCAGCCGGCCGCCGCACAAGGCGGCCGCGGAGCTGTGCGCCTACGAGCACCGCTTCGCGATGGTGGCGCTGGCGTGCTCTGCGCATCCGGGCTTTGTGCCTTCGCTGGCGGAGGCGAGCATGAATGGCGCGAGTGGCCGGATTTTTTACTCCATCGATACGGTGCTGCATTTCCGTCAGGAGTTTAATCGTCCTGGCGACCGCATATTTTTTATGATGGGCGCCGATTCCTTTCTCGATCTGCACGCCTGGAAAGATTACGACCAGCTCCTGCAACTATGCAATTTCGTGGTGGCAAATCGTCCCGGATTCCGAATCGAGCGGCTGCGCGAGGTGATACCTCCTGCCCTTTTGGCGCCGTCGCAGGCAAGCGAAAAACGCGATTCGCGCGTGATTCCGCTGCGGGATACCGCCGTCTATCTGCTCGAAACGGTAGCGAGCCACGTTTCGGCGACGGATGTGCGCCAGCGAATCGAGCGAGGCCGGCCGGTTCGCGGCCTTGTGCCACCCCGCGTAGAGGAATACATTACTAAACAGGCGCTCTACAGGATCGACAGACGGACGCTCTACACTTGAGGACGGAAACCGTTCGCCCCGAACTGCTCTCTGCCATCGAGGCCGCGCAAGACAAGAAAGCTGGCGCGATAACCCTGCTGGACCTGACCGGCCTGGGTGCCTTCACCGATTATTTTCTGCTTTGCACCGGATACAGCACGCCGCAGGTGGAAGCCATTATCGATGCTGTCGAAGGCGCGCTGAAGGCACGCGGGCTGCGCCCGCAGCATCGCGAAGGGCGTTCCGGCGCCGAATGGCTGCTGCTTGATTACGGCGGCTTTATCGTGCACGTTTTCACCGAGCGCTTGCGGCACTTTTACGATCTCGAGCGCCTTTGGCGCATGGCCCGCCGAGTGGACTTCGACGAGAGCACGCCTGGATCATCCGCCGCCGGCGGTGCACTCCGGGGCAGTTCATCGTGAGCGACGTCCCCATTTGGATTGCGCATGATCCCGCCTCCCAGCACGTGCTGGAGATCGCTCACAAAGTGGCGGAAACCTCTACTACCCTGCTGGTCACGGGCGAAAGCGGCACAGGCAAAGACCAACTGGCGCGGCTGATTCACGAACGCAGCCCGCGGCGCGACGCACCGTATCTGAAGATCGATTGCGCCAGCCTGCCGCAAGAGCTCGTGGAATCGGAACTATTCGGACACGAACGAGGCGCCTTCACCGGCGCAGGGGAACGCAAATTGGGGCGTCTGGAAATGGCCGGTGCGGGAACGATTGTGCTCGATGAAGTGGCCGCACTTTCCACGACGACCCAAGCGAAGCTTTTGCGGGTGCTCGAAGAGCGAAGTTTCGAGCGACTGGGTGGCACGGAAACGCTGGCCATCGAGGCGCGGCTCATCGCGCTCACGAATGCGGAACTCCAGCGCGCGGTCGCGGCGCGGCGGTTTCGCGAAGACTTGTATTTCCGGCTGAGCGTTTTGGCGATTCACGTTCCCGCTCTGCGCGAGCGGCGCGCAGACATCGTTCCATTGGCCGAGCATATGCTCGCGCGACTGGCGGCCGTGCACGGGCGCGAAGGCGCCGCGCTAGGCGATGAGGTGCGGCCTGTGCTCGAGAACTACGACTGGCCGGGGAATATTCGCGAATTGAAGAACGCCATCGAGCGCGCCTTGATTTTCGGCAAAGGCCCAATCATTTCTCGTGAGGACTTGCCGGAGAGCATTTGCAAGGCGGATTCCGGTGCCGTGGCGGGCATGCGTTCTTTGGAAGAGATGGAACGGGAAGTGATTCAGAAGACCCTCGAAGGCACGCACTACAAAATCACGCGCGCGGCCGAAATCCTCGGCATCAGCCGGAAGACCCTGCTCGACAAGCGAAAGAAATACGGGCTGCAATAGAGTGCCTGACCCAAAGCGGCGGCGTGCAGATTCAACTTATATTTTTGGGGAAGACGCGGAGGCCGGAGATCCGCGCGATGGTCGATGACTACACCGCGCGGATTCGGCGTTTCGCCGAGATCGAGATCCGGGAATTACGTCCGGAATCGGCGACGAGTCTGAAACGCGTGGATACCGGCGCGGGAAGTGTGGTCGTGCTGCTCGATGCCGCCGGGAAAAACTTCAGTTCGGAACAGTTCGCGGAGTGGATCAGATCGTCCCGAGATCGAGGCGAGCGCGAAATCGTTTTCTTGTGCGGAGCTGCCGAAGGATTTCCGGAGGCGCTGACGAAGCGAGCGTCGCTGCGAATTTCTCTCTCGCCGCTGACGTTCTCGCACGAATTGGCTCGGGTGATGCTTGCGGAGCAAATTTATCGCGCCTTTGCGATCCTCTCCGGCCACCCGTATCCAAAATAGCGCCGCGCGCGGGCCCGGGAAACCAACTTGACAGCCGGTGTCGGTGTAGGTAGCCTCTACATATGTCATATTGTGTGGCGATTTGCGCGTGTTGTTGTCGGATGACAGCGCCAAGGTCTGCCGGCTAGCCCTGTTTACAATTCGCACTGATTCGGGCCCACCGTCGGACGCAAAATTCGCCGGTGGGTTTTTTGTTAAGGACTGCCGTAAAAAATGAAGGCTTCCAATTCACTGTGGCAAAAGGAGCTGGCCGGAAAGACGCCGGAGGCTCTGGCGCGTGAAATCGATATTTACGAGACAGAGATCGAGCTGCGCAAGCAGAGTAAGGTCGAGGAGCGGCTGTTCGCTGAAACACGGCTTCGCAGAGGGGTTTATGGCCAGCGCTACGACAACGGCCAGAGGCACGACGGCAAAAAAGTTCAAGAGATGGCCTATCCCTCGGGGGCGTTGACGAAGGGCCCCCATACGATGTGGGATGCGCCGGGGATGCAGCGCATCAAAATCCCCGCGGGCGGACTGAATGCCGATCAACTGGAAACACTCGCCGAACTAGCCGAGGAATACTCCGACGGGATCGCACACGTAACGACACGGCAGGATTTTCAGCTTCACTACGTGCACATTGAGGATACGCCAACCATAATGCGCCGCCTTGCCGCGGCCAATATAACCACGCGGGAAGCCTGCGGAAATTCGGTGCGTAACGTGACGGCTTGCCCTTACGCGGGGGTTTGCCCCGATGAAATGTTCGACGTCACGCCCTACGCGCGTGCGCTGTCGAAATTCCTGCTGGGCCATCCGGATTGCCAGAACTTCGGCAGAAAGTTCAAGCCGTCGTTCAGCGGCTGCGGCCAGCACGCCTGCGGATTGGCGAGCATGCACGACCTGGGCTTGATCGCGAAAGAGCGAACCGAAAACGGAGAGCGGAAGATTGGCTTCGAGATCTACGTAGGCGGCGGACTGGGCGCTGTTCCCTACCAGGCGAAACTTTTTGACTCGTTTATTCCGCCCGAAGAACTGCTGCCACTGGCGCAGGCAATTGCGCGCGTTTTCGCCAGGCTTGGCGAAAAGAAAAATCGCAGCCGGGCCCGGATCAAGTTTCTGATTCAGGATCTAGGAATCGAGAAATTTCGCGAGCTCGTTTTGGAGGAGCGCAAGAACCTCCCTCCCGATCCTCGCTGGACTGAATATATCGAGAGCGCGACGGCTGCATTCAAGGAAGCGCCCCTGAAACCAGCCGGCAAGCCGCCGCTTTTGGGGTCAGCGGAGTTCCAGCGCTGGCTTAAGACGAATATTCGTCCGCAAAAGCAGGCGGGCTATGCCGTGGTCACCATCGCGCTTCCGCTCGGGGACATTACGGCCAACCAGCTTCGGGCGCTTGCGGATATTGCACGGCAGTTCACAAAAGAGACGATGCGGACGACCGTGGAACAAAATATTGTGCTGCGCTGGATCAGCCAGGATGATCTTGCCGCGGTCTGGCAGGCGCTTCGGGCCGCCCGGCTTGCCGAACCGAGCGCCGAAACGATCCTGGACGTCGTGACCTGCCCGGGTACGGACACCTGCAAACTGGGCATCTCCTCTTCCCGGGGACTCGCGGCCGAACTGCGAAAGAGGCTGGCGGAGAAGAATTCTCAGCTCGACGAAGCCGTCCAAAATCTACACATCAAAATCAGCGGCTGCTTCAACAGTTGCGGGCAGCATCACGTGGCCGACTTGGGGTTCTACGGCGTAAGCCGCAAGATGGCCGGATATGCAGTTCCGCACTTCCAAGTGGTTTTGGGCGGCGAATGGAACAACAACGCCGGATCCTATGGCATGCCGGTCATGGCCGTTCCATCGAAGCACATTCCGGAGGTGGTCACACGGCTGGTGGACCGTTACTCCACCGGACGGAAGGACGGCGAAGCCTTCAAAGACTTCATCAAACGCATGGGCAAAGCGGAGCTGAAGAATTTGCTGGAAGACCTGGCGCGGCCTCCCGCGGATCCAGCGGATCGCACTATATTCACCGATTGGGGCGATCCCCGGGAATACAGTCTGGAAGATCTAGGAGTTGGCGAATGCGCGGGAGAAGTTATTTCCGCCATCGATTTCGATCTCGCCGATGCGGAAAGGGAAGTTTTCGAGGCTCAGGTCGCATTGGAGAACGGCCAAGCAGACAGGGCCGGGAAGCTTGCCTATCAGGGAATGGTGCGCGCAGCCCGGGGCCTGGTGAAACTCGAGTATCCGAATATCGCGCAGGACAGCAATCAAATCATCGGCGAATTCCGCAGGCGGTTCTACGATACGCAGAAATTTTTTGATCCTTTCGCCGGGGGCAAATTCGCGCACTATTTGTTTACCGCGCAGGAGAAGAGCCAGCAGCCGCATACGGCAGACTCGGCGCGCTACCTGATCGATGAAGCCCATTTATTCGTCGAGGCGGCCCACAGTTGCTATCAGCGCATGGGCAAGCCCGTCGCGGTTTAGCGCCCGTATTGGAATGGGACTTATGCAGCTTCAGCACGTCAACTTCAAACTCCTCGTCAAAAGTCCGGAAGAGGTCTCTCTGGAGCCGCTGATTCCGGTGTTTCACAGCTGGATTCAAGGGCAAGTTTTAGAAGAGCTGCTGCTGGATATTGCCGATTACCAGCACGTTCCAGCCGGGCCGGGAGTGGTTCTGATCGGGCATCAGGCCAACTACAGCGTGGACGACACCGACGATCGCCTGGGAGTCCGTTACAACCGCAAGGCTGAGGTGGACGGCGGCAATCAGAACGCCCTGCGTCAGGCGATGCGTGCGAGCCTGATTGCCTGCCAACGCCTGCAAGCCGAGCCGAGCCTCGAAGGGAAGCTTCAGTTCAATGGTCAGGAGATCGAATTCTTCATTAATGACCGGCTGCTCGCTCCTAATCGCGATTCAACTCGCGAGGCTCTTCATTCGGACTTCAAGGCGTTTTTCACGAAGCTGTTTCGCGGCAGCGAATACGCGCTGGCGTATCCCTGCGCGAGCGAAGCGCGCAAACTGTTTGGCGTCTCTGTGAAGAGTTCGCGTACCTTCACCCCCGCGGATCTTTTGGCGAATCTGGACGGCTGACCTGCGTTGGCAAGCTGTATTGCCGGGCTTGACCTTTGCCCGGCCCGCCGTCAGTATTCTTTCTCCTTGTAGCGAAAAGAATTCTCGCGCAGCGAGGAATCGATTACTGAGGCAATCGGTATATTCTAGTTAAAGCGAGAAGAGTATGGCTTGGTTCAAGCGTTCGAAAAAATCGATTGAACAGCCCACGCCGCCCGACGAGCGGCGCGTAAAGACCGAAGGGCTGTGGACCAAGTGCACCGGATGCCGGGCGATCGTTTGGAAAAAAGACCTGGAAGCCAACGCGCACGTCTGCGTGAAATGCCAGCATCACTTCCGCCTGGGCGCGCGGCAGCGGCTGGAGTTGCTGCTGGACGGCCACTGGATCGAGCACGACGCGCAGATTGCCTCGAACGATCCGTTGCATTTCTCCGATACGCGCCCTTATGCCGAACGTCTGAAGGAGGCGCGCCGGAAGCTGGGCATGAGCGACGCAGTGCTGACGGCGGAGGGCCTGCTGTCTGGACGGCCGGTGATCTGCTGCTCGATGGAGTTTGCATTTATCGGCGGTTCGATGGGCGCGGCGGTGGGCGAAAAAGTGACGCGGGCGATCGAGCGCAGTGTGGAGCGCAAAATGCCGCTGGTGATTGTTTCCTGTTCGGGCGGCGCGCGCATGATGGAGGGCACGCTCAGCCTGATGCAATTGGCCAAAGTGTCGGCGGCGCTGGCGCAACTCGATGAAGTGGGCGTTCCGTTTATCTCCGTGCTTACAGATCCCACTACCGGCGGCGTCACGGCCAGTTATGCCATGCTGGGGGATCTCAACATCGCGGAGCCGGGCGCGCTGATCGGCTTTGCCGGTCCGCGCGTAATCGAGCAGACCATTCGGCAGAAACTGCCGGAGGGCTTCCAGCGCTCCGAATTTTTACTGGAGCACGGGTTCCTCGATGCAGTGGTGCATCGCAAAGAGCTGAAAGGCTACATCGCGAGCGCTTTCGACTCCTTCCTCACTTAGCGCCTTAATTTCAAAATGAACTACAACGAGTCAGTACGCTATTTGCTGACGCTGGGCCGCGAGCTCGCCTCGCCCCAGCAGGCGCTTGCCGCAAAGTTTGATTTGCACAATATCCGACAGATTTGCGAACGGATGGGCCACCCCGAGCGGCAATTTGCCTCGGCGCACATCGCGGGAACCAACGGTAAGGGCTCGACGGCTGCGATGCTCGCGAGCATCGTTCAGGCGGCGGGATTGCGTTGCGGGCTCTACACGTCGCCGCATCTGGTGCGCATCAACGAGCGCATTCGCCTGGACGGCGCGGATATCTCGGACGAGCAGTTCACGGAATCGTTCACACGAGTTGTTGCGATCGTCGAGGAACTGCTGGCTTCCGGAACGCTCGCCGCCCATCCCACGTACTTCGAATGCGTTACCGCCATGGCTTTCGACTTCTTCGGCCGCGCCAGCGTGGAAATTGCGGTTATCGAAGTAGGCCTAGGAGGGCGGCTGGATTCGACGAACGTGATTGTTCCCGAGGTTGCTGCGATCACGCAAATCGATTTCGACCACGAAAATTTCTTGGGGCATTCCATCGAAGAGATAGCCGCGGAAAAAGCGGGGATTATCAAGCCAGGGGTTTGCGTCGTGAGCGCGGCGGAAAACCCGGCTGCGAGAGAAGTGATTCGGCGTCGCGCCGCTGAGCAAGGCGCGCGTCTGGTGGAGATCGATGAGGTTTGCCGGGTTTCCCGCTTGAGCGCGGAAGACGGACGCTATCGGTTTCAGGTGAGCCTCGCCAAATATCTGGGAACCGGCTTTGCGCGAGAACTGGAAATTGCCTTGCCGCTGGCGGGACGCTTTCAGGTCCGCAATGCGCTTACCGCCATCACGGCCGCTCGCCTGCTGGGCCAACGCGGATTTGCCATTAGCGACGATGCGATCATCCAAGGTATCCAGTCCGTGCGCTGGCCCGGACGGCTGGAGCGGCTGCAGGAAAGGCCCGCCGTCTATCTCGATGGCACACATAATCCCGCAGGCGCGCGGGAGGTGTTGACCTTCTGGCGCGAACATCTGGCCGGCCGGCGCATTCACCTGATGTACGGCGCAATGCGCGATAAAGCCATCGATGAAGTTGCCGGCCTGCTATTCCCTAACGCCGCAACGGTGATTTTGACCCAATCGCCGCAGCCGCGTTCGCTTTCAGCGCAGACGCTCGCGCAGATGACTTCGCACCTTGCGGGAACCGTGGAAGTGATTCGCGAGCCCGGTGCAGCACTCGACCGGGCGCTCGAGATCGCTGAGCGCGACGATGTAGTCTTCGCCACCGGTTCTCTGTATCTAGTGGGGGACTTGCGCCGCCACTGGGACGCACAGGCAACCACCGAATACGCCGCAACAGCGCGCAAAAATGCGGTTCGCTGACACACTTAAGCTGCTGCCGAGTTTGCCCGTCGTTCCGGCCGGATGCTACGATACGCTGCCGTGCCAGTTAAGAAAAATCATCGGCCGCGCATAGGAGTGCCCTGGCGGACTACCATCGAGGAGCTTCAGGGACGCCGCAGGGCTTTCGAGAAGTATTTGGGGGCCGTACGCGAAGCCGGTGGCGACCCGGTTGAAATTTCGCTTTCACTTCCACCAGCAAAACTGAAACAGACGGCGGAATCGCTCGACGGTTTCGTTCTGCCCGGCAGCCCCGCCGACGTCGAGCCGCGACGTTTTGGCAGCACAGGCCACCCACAAAATTCCCATCCCGATAAGCGACGGGAGCACACCGATGACGGGTTGCTGGATCACGCTCTCGCGAGTGGCAAACCTGTGCTGGCAATCTGCTATGGCACGCAGCTTCTGAACGTTCATCTGCATGGGACGCTCGTGCAAGACATTCCCAGCGAAATTCGAAACGCCGTGGACCATGATGGCGGCACCGGTCGATATGAGGCGCTACATTCTCTTCGTATAATGGGCGGACAACTCGTCGAACTGGCGGGCGGGCCGAGCGCCAAGGTAAACAGCTCGCATCATCAATCCGTGGCCAAGCCGGGACGTGGCTTGCGCGTCGCTGCGCGGACGCCCGACGGCGTTATTGAGGCGCTCGAGTGGACTGCCGGGCCAGGCTGGGCTCTCGGCGTGCAATGGCATCCCGAGCGCATGCCGGGCGAACCTTTCGCCGTCGCCCTCTTTCGGCGGCTGGTGAAAGAGGCGCAAGGCGGACGGAAAACGCCGAAGTTGCGCTCTGGGCAGGTACGCCGCCGCGTCGGGCAGCGCAAGTCCCCTCGATGATCTCATTGGCGGGTAAGGCTGCGCTGGTTACCGGGGGTTCGCGGGGCATCGGGGCCGCCACGGTGAAGCTTTTCGCCGAAGCGGGTGCTGATGTAGTCTTCAATTTTCATCGAAATCGCGCGTCCGCGCGGCAAGTGGAACTGGAAGCGTGCAAGCACGGTACCCGCATCGAATCGCTTAAAGCCGAACTCGGCCGGATGGCGGAAGCGAAGAAGCTCGTTTCTTATGCCGTGCGAATGCTGGGGCGCCTCGACATTGTCGTAGTGAACGCCGGCATCTGGAATGCCGAAGATGCCCCCATCGAAGCGCTGGGCGAACACGACTGGGATGAGATGATTCGCGTTAACCTGAAGAGCGCGTACGGAGTGACGCACTATGCCGCTGCGCATATGATTGCGCAGAAAAGCGGCCGAATTATCGTGGTTAGCTCAACGGCGGGCCAACGTGGCGAAGCCTTTCATTCCCACTACGCAGCGACTAAAGGCGCGGTGATCAGCTTCGTCAAGTCCCTGGCGATAGAACTGGCGCGCTATAACATTTTGGTGAATTGCGTGGCGCCCGGCTGGGTGGATACGGATATGTCACGCCCGGTGCTGGCAACCAGGGCAGGGGCAAAGTTCGCCACTTCTGGGATTCCATTGGGCCGTGTGGGCACGGCGGCAGAGATTGCGGGGCCGATTCTATTTTTAGCTTCCGACCTGGCAACCTTCGTGACGGGAGAAGTGCTCAATATAAATGGCGGAGCGGTACTGTGCGGATAAGACCGACCAAAGTCGCGCTTGGACTCTCGGCGATTCTCGCCGGTTTGGTGATTTTCCTTTTCGTTTCGGCCGGGCGCGCGCAAAACCCGGAAGAATTGATGCCTGCCGCGAGTGCTGCCAAGGCAAAGTCCGTCCTGCAGCAAGCGATCGATGGGTTAGGCGGCGCAACATACTTGAACGTGCATAATTCACAATGCACCGGCCGGTACGCGCAATTCCAGCATTCCGGGGAGATCGGCGGTTATATCGAAGCGCGCGAATACCGCGAAATGCCAGACAAGTGGCGGATGGAGTACGATCCAAAGGCCATAATTGTCAACGTTTACGCCGGGAACAAGGGCTGGAGTCTCGACCGGAGCGGCGTTTCCGAAGTTCCGGCAGAGGATATCGCTGATTACCAAGAGCAACTTAGGATGCAGATGGGCAACGTGCTCCGCAATCGCCTCGATGAAAGCGCCCTCTTTTTTCGCTACGGAGGCAGGGACGTAGTGGATTTGAAAGAGGCGGATTGGGTCGAGATCGGCGACCAGGGACGTACGTTACGCATCGCGGTGGGTCGCAACGATCATTTGCCGATTCGTTCCGTTCTGCTGGGCCGAGACCCGAAAACCGGCGAGAAAACAGAGCGCAGCACGTATTACACGACCTATCATGCTATCGACGGCATTCAGACGCCCTTCCGTGAGTCCCGCTTCCTGAATGGCCGCCAGGTCTACCAGGTGTTCTGGGAAACGTGTGCGTACAACGTCGATCTCCCGGCGAACTTTTTTACCCGGGCTTCGCTCGACGAGCGCTTCAGTCAAGAGCGCGGCAAAAAGAAGAAGTAGTAGGTTGGCGGCGCGCTGTTCGGGCACGCGGTATAATCAGCGGATGCCAACAGAGGAATCGCGTGTGCGGATGCACGGCACTACAGTTTTGTGCGTGCGCCGCGATAATAAAGTAGTGATGGCCGGAGACGGCCAAGTGACTATGGGGCAACAGGTGATGAAACATTCCGCGCGGAAGATTCGGCGCCTGTTCAATGATAAGGTGCTGGCCGGATTTGCCGGGTCGACCGCGGATGCCCTGTCGCTTTTCGAGCGATTCGAGGGGAAGTTGCAGGAGCATCACGGGAATCTGGCAAAATCGTCTGTGGAGCTGGCCAAAGAGTGGCGCAAGGATCGCGCTCTTCGCCATCTCGAGGCGTTGCTCGTGGTCGCCGATGCGAAAGGCACGTTTGTGCTTTCCGGGGACGGCGACGTCATCGAACCGGATGACGGAATGTGCGCGATCGGCTCGGGCGGGCCGTTCGCCCTGTCGGCAGCGCGTGCGCTGGCCAAGCACAGCAAACTGGGAGCCAAGGAGATCGCCCAAGAATCCATGCGCATCGCCAGCGAGATCTGCATCTATACGAATAACAACTTCACTGTAGAAGAATTGTGAAACAATCGGGAAACAAGGATATGGTGATCTACTTGCCCGGGGAACAGCGGCAAAC
>Ga0307479_10006219_pt1 | contig 10958 bp, 8 predicted proteins | sample atmos_gasesECM4C_FD_203743 | JGI IMG/M metagenome (GOLD analysis project Ga0307479, IMG submission 203743) | Hardwood forest soil microbial communities from Morgan-Monroe State Forest, Indiana, United States - atmos_gasesECM4C_515 | ecosystem: Environmental > Terrestrial > Soil > Temperate...
TTCGTATATGCCGAAGAGACGGCCTTGTATCTCCTGGCTGTCCCAGAGCTGCGCCCAGTTGTCGGTGTCCGTTCCAGCTACGCCGATGATCAGCCACTCCGGGTAGTAGTTCTGGTTCACCGCGTCCTGCGTTAGGAAGATCGGCGAGATCGGGTCGCACGCGAGGGTCACGGTCGTGTCGTTGTCCGCCGAGAACTGGACGATCGCCTTCTGGGCGTCCTGCGGGAACGTGGAGATGTCGAGCGCGTAGTCGTAGTAGTCGAAGCGGCTCTTCGACACCCCGTACTTCTGTTGCGCGACCTTCGAGAACTCCTGCACACAGGATTGGTACTCGGGGTTGTTCGGCACGTACGTACCGAATTTGCGTTGTGTCCCCTTCATCTGCTGCACACCGTTGTTCGAAGCCCACTTCGCCGGGTACGGCGCGATCTGCTTGCCGCCGAACTCGGCGACCTCGTCGGCGATGAGCGTGCAGTTCATCGTGATGCCCCAGACGTACGGCGTCCGCTGCTGGAACCACCATTCCGGGAAGTACGGTGCGCCGTTGCCGACGTACATGTGATAGCGGGCCGCGCAGTCGGAGAACACGCCCGTCTCGTAGAGGGCCGCCCAATTGACCGAGCCGAAAGCGTGGATGGAGTTCGCTTCGGTGTCGGCGTCGGCACAGGCTTGAGCCTGGCCCTGGCCGAGCGCTTCGTTCGTCCCGTTGCCCTGGCCCCCGAATTCCGCGAGCTTCACCTTGCGCCCGTAGAGCTCGAACTGACCGTTCATCCACGAGACGATCGTCTGGTCGTATGCGTAGCTCTGCGCGTTGCTGACGCCACCGGCTGCCTCGGCTTCCGCCTGCGCCTCCAGCGCATTCGCGCCCTGGGAGTCCGACGTTTGCCTCGCCGCGATCGTGATCGTCGTCGCGTCGACGCCGTTGTACGTCTTCCCGCCGTTGCCTCCGACGAACTTCGACACGCACGTATCGGCATACGGCGACCAGGGGATCTGATGTACGCCGGGCGCGCAGTTGTACCCACCGCGCGTGACACCGGTCGCGGCGTGCACGACGCCCACCGGTACCGCCGAGGCTGCGCCGGCGGCGCCCCCTGCGACGCCTGCCGCTTGTGTACCCGCGCCGGCGTCAGAGCGAGCGACACGCCCACCGGGACCCGATAAAGACGCCGAACCGCCGGGGCCGAGCGCCTGACCGGCGTTGCCCGCGATGCCGGACGCCGCTTGGTTCGTTCCGGTGCCCGTCCCGCCGATCGTCGGGAAGACGAGGAGCGCGATGAGCCCGAGGATCCCGCAGATATAGAGGAGGGAGTACTTCCGGACGTGGTACGCAGTTCGAAGCGCGTTGCGTGCGAACGGATCCGTCAGAAACTCGACGTTCGCCTTCTGCTCGCGAGCAGACGTCGCCGTGACGCTCCCCTCCGTTCAGCACGAGCCGCGCCCTCCCAAAGCGCGGCCCCGAAACTATAAACGTTCCGTCCAATCGCGCGGTTCCGATCGCGGCCGCGACAGGGCGGTGGACAAGCAGCGCGCCGGTAGCCGGAACGCCGCGATCGCGACCGATAGTCTTCCGGTGACACACGGAGTCACGGCGAACACACGATGGGAGAGAACTTGGACGCGCTCAAGGCGATCGTTTCGAAGCGGGACTCGCGAAGCTTCACAGCGCAAGCGGTCGACGATGAGACCCTTCGGCACGTGTTACAGGCCGGACGTATGGCCGGCAGTGCCAAGAACTTGCAGCCGTGCCGATTCGTCGTCCTCACCGACCTCGCGCACAAAGAGGAGCTCGCGTCGTGTGGTCAGTTCTCGAGCTGGATCCCGCAAGCGCCCGTGAACATCGCGATCGTTGTCCCGGAGGACGGCCGTGACTTCGACGCTGGACGGACCGCGCAGAACATGCTGATCGCGGCCAACGCTCTGGGCCTTGCCTCGTGCCCTGTGACGATGCACGACAAAGAGGGCGCGCGGAGCGTCCTCGCTCTCCCCGACGGACTTCGCGTCGCCATCGTCCTCGCCCTGGGATACCCGGTCCCCGGAACGACGTCCGGGATGGGCGCACAGCGCACGCCACTCGACGAAATGGTTCATCGCGAGCGTTGGAGCTCATAGTGCCAACATTCGAGGACGTTGCTCACATCGCACTCGACCTTCCCGAAGCGGCCGAAGGCGCGCGCCACGGCCACCGGACGTGGGTCGTCCGGGGAAAGGTCTTCGCCTGGGAGCGACCGTTCTCGAAGGCGGACATCAAGCGCTTCGGCGACGACCCGATACCGGACGGACCGATCCTCGCCGTCTCGGTCGACGACCTTCAAGAGAAAGAGGCCGTCATCGCCGCGCACCCGAAGGCATTCTTCACGATCTCGCACTTCGACGGGTATGCCGCGGTGCTGATCCGGCTGACGAAGGTCACGAAGAAACAACTGCGCGACTCGCTCGTCGACGGTTGGCTCGCCTCGGCGCCACCGACCCTCGCCGACGAATACGCGAAACGCCACCGACTCAGCTGACCGCACCTCACCGGCACGTACGCTTCATGTCTTGAGTCGTCCAAAGTGGCTTGCCGACACAGACCTGCGCATGGGCATGGGCTGTATGCGCTTGTCCACGGACGACGACCGCGATGAAGAGCGAGCGTTCGAGACGATCGCGGCCGCTGCCGAGGCTGGGATCGTCGTCTTCGACACCGCACGCGCATACGGACACGGCTCCACGGAGCTCGGTCATAACGAGCGGCTCCTCGCGAGTGCGCTGCGGCGATGTCGCGCCGAAGCATCCGCGCGAATCGTCACCAAGGGCGGCATGTCGCGCGCCGGCGGCGGATGGGTCCCCGATGGACGGGCCGGGACGATCCTCCGCGATTGTGAAGCGAGCCTGGTCGCGTTGGGCGGTCTCGATATCGACCTTTATCTCCTACACGCGCCGGATCCGCGAACGTCTTGGCGTACGTCCGTGCGCGCGCTTGCGCGACTCGTCGACGACGGCGTGGTCCAACGCGTCGGCGTCTCGAACGTGAACCTCGGCCGGCTGGACGAAGCACTCGACATCGCGCCGATCTGCGCGGTGCAGGTCCCGCTGAGCGTGTACGACGACCGTGCCTTGCGCGGCGGACTCGTCGAACGGTGCGAGCAGTCGGGAGTTGCGCTGATGGCGCACTCCCCTCTCGGCGGACCACGCAAAGCTGCCGGGCTCGCGCGCCGGGAAGAGTTGTCGAAGATCGCCGCCGCGCGCGGCGCGACCGCCGCCGAGGTCGCTCTTGCATGGCTCCTCCAACTCTCCCCCGTCGTGATCCCGATCCCCGGCGCGCGGCGTCGCGAAACCGCGTTGTCGGTCGCGCGAGCCGCGACGTTGCGTCTCACGGACGAAGAGCGAAGCACTTTGACGCGCACGTTCGGAGGGCTTCGTCCCACCGGCATCGAGCGGCCGCGCACGCCGGACGCTGCTGAGGTCGTCCTCATCATGGGCATCCCGGGGGCCGGGAAGACACAACTCGCCCACGACTACGTCGCACGCGGATACACCCGTCTGAATCGCGACGAGCGCGGGGGATCCTTGCGAACGCTGGCCGTCGCGCTCGACAAAGAGCTCGCGTCCGACCCTCGCTCGATCGTGCTCGACAACACGTACCTGACGCGCGCCGCTCGCAGTTACGTCCTCGATGCCGCGCGGCGTCACGGACTCGCGACGCATTGCATCTGGCTCGATACGCCGCTCGCGCAGGCGCAGATCAATCTCGTCGAACGATTGATCGATCGTTTCGGCGCGCTTCCCTCTCCCGAAGAGCTGCAGATCCTGGCCCAGCGCGAGGAAGGGATCGTCGCACCGACGTCCCAGATGCGCGCGGTACGCGAGCTCGAGCCGCCGGCGACCGATGAAGGATGGGACGACGTCGAACGCGTGCCGTTCGTCCGGGCGCCACTCACGAGATCGGAAGCCGGCGCCGTTCTCGTAGCTGCCGCCGCGATGGCGCGTCCAGGTTCGACGACCGCGATCGCGGAGGCGAACCCGGCGGCACCGCATCTGATCTTCGACTGGGATCCCGGCGGATCGGTCGCGTCGCTCGCGGCGGTCGCCGACCAACTCGTCCAAGAAGTGACCGGTACGGTCGAAACGGCGTTGTGTCCGCACGAAGGCGGGCCACCGCGATGCTGGTGCCGACCGCCGCTACCCGGGCTGCCGCTGGCGTTCGCGCGAGCGCATCAGGTCGACGTGTTCCGTTCGACGGTCATCGGATGTCGTCCGGCCCATCGGACACTTGCGGAAGCCATGGGCGCCCGGTACGTCAACGTGTAGGCGCCCTCAGCCTGATCTCGTCCTCCTCGTCGACCACCGCCGCTTCGAACTGCGCGTTGTAGAGCCTCGCGTAGGCGCCGCGCTTCTTCGCAATCAGGTCCTCATGATGGCCCTGTTCGACGATGCGGCCCGACTCCATCACGAGGATGATGTCGGCGTTGCGGATCGTCGAGAGTCGGTGCGCGATCACGAAACTCGTCCGCTGCGCGCGCAGCGCTGCCATCGCGTGCTGGATCAACACCTCGGTCCGCGTATCCACCGAACTCGTCGCTTCGTCCAAGATGAGGATCGTGGGATCGGACAGGAACGCGCGCGCGATCGTCAACAGCTGCTTCTCTCCAGTACTGATCGCGCCGCTCTCGTCATCGACGTGGGTGTCGTAGCCGTCGGACAGCCTGTGGACGAAACGATCCACGTACGTTGCGCTCGCCGCGGCGATGACCTGGTCTTCTGTTGCGTCCGGATTGCCGTACGCGATGTTGTCGTAGATCGTGCCGCCGAACAGCCACGTGTCCTGCAGCACCATGCCGATGTTCGAGCGAAGCTCGCCTCGCGGCATCTGTGAGATGTCCTGCCCGTCGAGGGTGATCACGCCGGCGTCCAACTCGTAGAACCGCATGATCAGGTTCACGAGCGTGGTCTTCCCGGCCCCCGTCGGACCGACGATGGCGACGGTCTGTCCCGGCTCGGCAACTAGCGAGAGATCGGTGATGAGCGGTCGGTCCGGGTTGTAGGAGAAGGATATGTGGTCGAACTCGACGCGCCCGCGCATCGTCGGCGACTGCGACGACGCGAACGCGAGCGCTTCCTTCTTGGTGCTGAACCCGCCTTTCGTCCGCCGGCGCATGCGTCCCGTCCGCGCGTCACGGGTGAGGTCCCACCGTGCCGTCCAAAGCCTCGAGTCCTTCGGACGGAACGCCTGTCCTCGGCCGTTCGACGACGGTCCGCCGCCGTTGCCGGCGTAGGACGACGGGTCCGCCGACTGCTCGTCAGCGTCGAGGAACTCGAAGACGCGCTCGGCCGACGCCAGTCCGGACTGGAAGAGGTTCGCCATCGACGCGAGCTGCTGGATCGGCTGCGAGAACTGCCGGGAATACTGGATGAACGCTTGGATCCCACCGAGGGTCATCGCTCGCGCCGCGACACGCAGGCCGCCGACGACGGCGATCGCGACGAAGTTGAGGTTCCCGATCAGCACCATCGCCGGCTGGATGCTTCCGGAGATGAACTGCGCGCCGAAGCTTGCTTCGTAGAGCTCGTCGTTGGTCTCACTGAACGACTGCTCGACGTCGCGCTGGCGGCCGAAGGACTTCACGATCGAGTGTCCGGTCAGCGACTCTTCGACGAGCGCGTTGAGGTCGCCCGTGTGCTTCCACTGCGCCATGAACCGGACACGCGACCGCTTCGTTATGAATCGGATCACAAGGCTCGACAACGGCAGCGTCAGGATCGCGATGATCGCGAGTGGCGGCGAGATCGTGATCATCATGATCACCGTGCCGAGCAGCATGAAGACGCTCGTCAGCAATTGACTGACCGTTTGCTGGACGCTCTGCGCGAGGTTGTCGATGTCGTTCGTGACGCGGCTCAGCAGGTCACCACGCGCCGCGCGGTCGACGTAGCTGAGCGGCAGCCGGTTGAGCTTGTTTTCGACATCTTCGCGCAGCCGGTACATCGTTCGCTGCACGATCCCGGCGAGGATGAACGCTTGGAAGTACTGGAGGCTCGCCGAACAGATATAGAGCGCGACCACTCCTTCGAGGACGTGATGGATGGCGGTGAAGTCGATCGCTTTCGGTCCGCCGGTGAGCAGGCCCTTGATCAGGATGTCGGTGGCGTGACCCAGCAGCCGGGGCCCGATGACCGACAGGCTGACGCCGCCCATCGAGAAGACGATGACGGCAACCATGCGCCCTCGTTCGGGCCGGAGCCGTCCGAGCAGGCGCCGGAGCGCTCCGCGGGCGTCCTTGGCTCGCTCGAGCGGCAAGCCGGCGGCGCCCCACCGAGCCATCGGGCCCGCGCCGGCAGGGGGCGGCGGAGGCGCCTTCGGTGCCTCTTCCTCGGCCTCGGTCGTCTTGGCCTCGGTATCGAGACTCACGCGTGGGCCCTCTGTGCATCCTGCGACGCAACGATCTCGGCGTACGTGGGACAGCTCTTCAGCAGCTCGCGGTGCGTGCCGAGCCCGACCTGCAAGCCGCCCTCGAGAACGAGGATCTGGTCCGCTCCGATGATCGACGACACACGTTGCGCGACGACGACGCTCGTTGCCCTCTTCGTTTCCGGCGCGAGTGCTGCGCGCAGTCGCGCGTCGGTTGCGAGGTCGAGCGCGGAGAACGAGTCATCGAAGAGATACACGTCGGGACGGCGAACGAGCGCCCGAGCGATCGCCAATCGCTGCCGCTGGCCGCCGGACACGTTCGAACCACCCTGCGCGATCGGCGCGTCGAGTCCGCCCATGGCGGTGACGAAGTCTGTGGCCTGCGCGATGTCGAGCGCCGTCCACATGTCCCGTTTGCTGGCGTTTGGCTTGCCGTAGCGCAAGTTGCTCTCGACGGTGCCGGTGAAAAGAAATGCCTTCTGCGGGACGAGGCCGATCCGCTGCCAGAGCACGTCCGGATCGAGCTCTCGGACGTCGACTCCGTCGATGAGGACGGATCCGGCCGTCGCGTCCATCATGCGAGCGATGACGTTGACGAGCGTCGTCTTGCCGGCACCGGTGCTCCCGATCACGGCGGTGGTTTGTCCGGCGCGGGCTTCGAACGAGATGCCGTGCAGGACGTCCGCATCGGCTCCCGGGTATCCGAACGAAACGTCGCGGAGCTCGAGCGTTCCGCGCGACCGCACCCTCGTCACGGGCGACGTCGGCGCGACGACCGACGGCTCCGTATCGAGCACCTCCTGGATGCGTTCGGCGCTGACGGCGGCCCGCGGGGCCATCACGGCGACGAACGTCGCCATCACGACGGCCGTCAGGATCAGGACGAAGTACGTCAGGAAGGCGAGGAGGGCGCCGGGGGTCATGGTCTGGGCCGCGATCTTGTTCGCCCCGAACCAGACCACCGCCGCGTTCGAGACGTTGATGAACAACATCACGATCGGGAACATCCCGGCCTGAAGACGTCCGGCGACGAGGGATGTGTGCGTGAGCTGCTCGTTCACGTTCTCGAACCGGGCGACCTCTCGCGGCTCCCGAACGAACGCCCTGACGACACGCATACCGATGATCTGCTCCCGCAAGACCTGGTTCGTCGTGTCCAAGCGTTCCTGGAGGAGCCGGAACTGCGGCATCATCCGCGAGATCAGCAGGCCGAAGGAGAGCATCAGCAGCGGCATGCTCGCGCCGAGGAGCCAGGACAGTCCGGCGTTCTGGCGAAGCGCCATGATGATGCCGCCGACGATCGTCACCGGCGCGGCAAGCAGGAACGTGCACGACATCACGACGAGCAGCTGGACCTGTTGCACATCGTTGGTGACGCGGGTGATCAGCGAAGACGGGCCGAAGTGGTTGACCTCGCGGGCCGACAGCTGCAGCGACCGGTGGAAGACGCCCTCACGGACGTCGCGACCGAAGCTCATCGCGACGCGGGAACCGAGATAGATAGCCGACACCGCGAAGATGACTTGGAAAATCGTCACCACGAGCATGACCCCGCCGGTCCGCCAGATGTAGCCGGTGTTCCCCCGGAGGATGCCCTTGTCGACGAGGCTCGCGTTGAGGTTGGGCAGGTAGAGATTGGCCATCGCCTGCACGGCCTGGAGGCCGAGCAAGACATAGAGCTCCCGCTTGTAGGTGCGGAGGTATGTGCGAAGGAGACGTATCAACATGGATATCGACCGTTGAAGACACTAACCGCAGCGGGCCGCAGCCGTGTCCCGGTGCGCTCAGGCCGCGCTTCTCAAGACGTTCCCGCGTGCGTCTCGATGGGGCGGTTCCGTTGCGGACGTGGCATCGCCTCCGGTGACACGTCCACTTCGTCAAGTTCGATCTCTCCGGCCAGCACGGCCTTCTTCCAAGCCTCGTGCTCGTCGTGCCGCTCGTGGAACTCGGGCATGACGTCCTTCGCGAACAGCTCGAGGGAAGAACAGATGTCCTCGTGGGTGTTCTTCCCGGCCTGGTTCAGCAGGATCACCTGATCGACGTGCGACTGCTCGAACTTCTTCAGGCGCGCGCGGATCGTGTCCGGAGACCCGATGAGTCCGCCGGCGTGCATCTTCTGTCCCGCGTCCGAAGCCCGGAAGGCCTGGTATTCGTCCCAAAGGCTGATCTCGCCCGGCGTCCCCGGTGCGTGCGTCGCATAGAAGCGCAACGCGAACGCGAAGAACGTCCATCCTTCGGCTTTGACGTGCGCTTCCTCGTCGGTGTCGCAGCACATGAAGCCCGATACGACGGCGATGTTCGCGTTCGTCTGGTAATCGGCGAGTTTCTGCTGACGTTTCGTGAAGGCGTTGTAGTACGCGTGCACCCATGCGGTCGCTTCGTCGGCGCTGACGAACTGGAACCCGAGCGCTCCCATGCCCCATCTGCCCGCAGCTTCGATCGTGTCGCGTTGCGAGCATGCGACCCACAGCGGCGGGTGCGGTTTCTGCAACGGCTTCGGGATCACGTTCCGGAGCGGGAAGTCGAAGAACTCTCCGTGGTACTCGACCGGCTCGTCACCGAACATCGGGATGAACGCACGGACGGCGTCCTCCCACACGGCGCGCTTGTCACGGAACCTCCGTCCGAAGGGATGCAGCTCGGCCGTCGTGGCCGATTCACCGAGGCCGAGTTCAACACGACCATGCGAGACGAGGTCGAGGGTCGACACCCGCTCGGCCACCCGCGCCGGATGGTTGGTCGTGAGCTGGATGACGCCGTGTCCGAGGCGGATGTCGTTCGTTCGCTGACTGGCGGCACCGAGGAACACCTCGGGGGCCGACGAGTGGGAGTACTCCTCGAGGAAGTGGTGTTCGACCTCCCATGCGTAATCGAACCCGAGACGATCGGCGAGCTCGATCTGCTCGAGTGATTCGTTGAGCAGTCGGTACTCGCTGTGGACATCCCACGGACGTGGGATCTGGTGCTCGTAGAAGATGCCGAACTTCATGGTCTCCCCTCCTCGACGAAGCGCATCCTCATAGTACGAAACCGATCACGGGCGCAACGAGCTCAGGACGTCCGGATTGACGACATTGATCGGTGAGCCCGCGGCGAACGCATTGATCTGATCGAAGATCTCGGCGAATTGCAACTCCCACTCGTCGGTCGTGACGTAACCGATGTGCGGCGTGCATACGACGTTGTCCATCGCGAGGAGAGGATCGTCCCTGCCGACAAGCGGCTCGGTCTCGTACACGTCGACGGCGGCCAAGCCCGGGCGTCCCGAACGAAGCGCCGTCACCAACGCGCCGGACTCGACGAGACCGGCACGGCTCGTGTTGACGAAGACCGCGGTCGGTTTCATCCGATCCAGGTCCGCGGCGGTGACGATCGCGCGTGTTGCCTCGACTAAGCGCAGATGCAGCGAGATGACATCGCACGTCTCGAAGAACTCTTCCTTTGTCGAAGCGACACCGTAGCCGTCGGCTTGCGCCTTTGCGCGTGACTGATCTCGGCCCCAGACGACGACGTTCATCGCGAAGGCTCGCCCGTAGCTCGCGACCACGCGTCCGATGCGACCGTACCCGTAGATGCCGAGCGTCTTGGAACGGAGCGTCCGTCCGATGCCGCTCTGCCAACGTCCCGCCTTGAGCGACGTCACTTCCTGGGGGATGCGGCGCGTCGCGGCGAGGATGAGTCCCCATGTCAGCTCGGCGGCCGCGTACGACGGACTGTCCGCGTGCAGATCCGACGACACGACGATCCCAAGCCGGGTACACGTCTCGACGTCGATGTGCGGGAAGACGCTGCGTTGACTGATCAGCCGGAGCTTCGGGAGCCGCTCGAGGAGCGGCGTCCGGATATCGGTTCGTTCACGGATCAGGACGAGCGTGTCCGCTTCCGCCAATCGCTGCGCGAGTTGGTCGGTGTCCTGGACATGGTCGGTGAACACAGTGACGTCGTGGTCACGGAGCTTCGAGAAACATTCGAGCGTCCGCAACGTGTCGAAGTAGTCATCGAGGATCGCAACTTTCACGGTCCTCTAGTGTTACAGGCAACAACGAGGAGGTGCCGAATGAGTGAGCAGTCGAAGACCGAACGTGCTCTCGCGCACGTACCGGTGATGGTGAAGAACATCGACGTCCACCCCCATCAGGGATTCAACAAGTGGCTCGCGGTGAAGCTGACCAACGCCGTCGGCACGATGTGGTGTGCGTACGCGTTCGCCGCCCTCGCGCTGCTCGTTCTGCCGCAAGCCATCAGTGGCGGGACACTCACACTGGTGCAATGGATCAGTCAAACGTTCATCCAGCTCGTGATGCTGTCCGTGATCATGGTCGGCCAGAACGTGATCTCAGCCGGACAGGACGCTCGCGCGGAAGCCGACCACGACACGCTTGGAGCGATCCACCAACTCGACAAGGCCATCCATCACCTCAGCACGCAGATCAAGGTCATCAATGAACGTCAGCTGGAGCTGATGAACTCCGGGAAGGCCTGATCCGAACGCTTCAGCGACGTGTTACGGACGTTCGAGCAGGTTCGTCCGGAGACTCTTCAGCGCGGCCGGCGCCATGCCGTTGGA
>Ga0307479_10006221_pt1 | contig 10957 bp, 12 predicted proteins | sample atmos_gasesECM4C_FD_203743 | JGI IMG/M metagenome (GOLD analysis project Ga0307479, IMG submission 203743) | Hardwood forest soil microbial communities from Morgan-Monroe State Forest, Indiana, United States - atmos_gasesECM4C_515 | ecosystem: Environmental > Terrestrial > Soil > Temperate...
CAACCCGTCCTCGGGCGACGTCAGCGTGTTCCTGCCGCTGGAGCAGGCCTTGATGGCCGAGAGCGTCGAGGATCGGCACCGCACCGGCGTGTTCGCGGCTTACGGCCTGGTCGGCTCGCTGGTGGCGGCGCTGGGGGCGCTCGCTGCCGGCATGCCGGACTTGTTGCGCGCCGTCGTGCCGATGAGCGCCGCGGACGCCATGCGGGGCATGTTCGCGGTTTACATGGTGCTGGGCTTGGCGACCTTCCTGCTCTATCGCCGCATGCCCGCGCTCCCCGCGATGCTGCGGCCTCGACCCCAACAGCCGCTCGGCGAATCCAAGCGGATCGTGCTGACGCTCGCCGCACTCTTCAGCATCGACGCCTTCGGCGGCGGGTTTTTCGTGCAGTCGCTGCTGGCGCTCTGGTTCTTCGACCGATTCGGTCTCTCGGTATCGGCGGCGGGCTCGATCTTCTTCTGGACCTCGGTGCTCGCGGCCTTCTCCTACCCGGCGGCGGCGCGGATCTCGCGCAGCTTCGGCCTCATCAACACCATGGTGTTCACGCACCTGCCGTCGAACCTCTGCCTGATGCTGATGCCGTTCGCGCCCGATCTCTGGGTCGCGGTGGTGCTCCTGCTGATCCGCAGCGCGCTCTCGCAGATGGATGTGCCGACGCGCACCTCCTATGTGATGGCCGTGGTGACGCCCGCGGAGCGCACGGCTGCCGCCAGCATCACCTCCGTGCCGCGCAGCCTCGCCTCCGCCATCAGCCCCTCCATCGCGGGCTGGCTGCTGACGCTCTCGGGCTTCGGCTGGCCGCTGGTGATCGGCGGCGCCATCAAGGCCGTCTACGACCTGCTGCTGCTCGCGATGTTCCGCCACGTCCGCCCGCCGGAGGAACGCGCTTTGCAAGAAGGAGCACCCTGACATGGACAGGATGGAGTGCGTCAGCTCGCTTTCTGAAATGCCGCGAAAGGAGGCCTCCGTGCATCAACCCATCGCGCCAATTCCCATCAGGCCCTGGATGCTCAATGGATTATCGGAGCGGCTGATGGTGAGTCACTACGAGAACGATTACGGCATCGCCGTGCGGACCTTGAACGCGGTCCGCGACGAGATCTCCGGGCTCGACCTTGCGGCCGCACCTGGATACCGAGTCCGCGCCCTCAAGCACGAAGAGCACGCCGCCATGAGCTCGGTCGCGCTGCACGAACTCTACTTCGGCAATCTAGGTGGCGACGGCAAGCTCACGAACTCGATGACGGTGGCGCTCGCGGAGCAGTTCGGCAGCGTCGATGCGTGGCGCGGCGAATTCATCGCGGCGGCGCGATCCCTGCGCGGCGGCTCCGGTTGGGTACTGCTCAGCTACTCGCGGCGCGACCGGCGGCTCTACAACCAGATCGGCTCCGACCACACGCACGCGCTCGTGGACGCGCTGCCGATCCTGGCGCTCGACATGTACGAGCATGCCTATCACATGGACTTCGGCGCCAATGCGACCGCGTACATCGACGCCTTCATGCGGAATGTAGACTGGAAGGTGGTCGGCGAACGGTTTGCGGAGGCTGCGGGTACGGCGGCGCCGAGCACGGAAGCCGAGGAGGCTCCGGCGCCGCGCTCGATCAAGGAGCTCTCCGCGGACTTCGATGCCGCTGCGATCACTCGGCTCAATCTGCCCTCTCTGTCGGTCGAGGAGCTCGCGGCGGAAATCGCCCAGCGCGAGCGCGTCCAGGTGCTCGATGCCCGGCCCCGGCACTATTTCTCCAGGAACGTCGACATGATGAAGGGCGCGTTCTGGCGCGATCCCGCCCGCGTCGAGGAGTGGTCGAAGGAACTGTCGCCGGACGCTCCCGTCTTCGTCTACTGCGCCTACGGCTTCCATATGGGATGCAGCGTCGCCGCAGCGCTCTGCGAGCGCGGATTTGACGCCAAGTACCTTCGCGGCGGCTTGTCCGCTTGGTACGCCGCGGGTGGCGCGCGAGCCCTGGCGAGGGCGGACTGAATTGCAACCGCCGCGCTCGCCGGCGGTAATGCCGACACGCACCTTCAGCCGCACCTTGCGCCAGACCCAGGGCCCCACAAAGGAAAGCCGATATGACCCAAGGACTCGAAAGACGGGACTTCATTCGGGGCGGTGTGCTCGCCGCCGGCGCGGCGGCGACTGCACTGCCGGAGCGCCCCGCGCTCGCGCAATCCAATCCAGGAGCGAAGCCGATGACGTACGAGATCAAGCCGCTCGCCTTCGATCCCAAGGGGATCAAGGGCCTCTCCGAGAAGCTGCTGGTGAGCCACTATGAGAACAATTACGGCGGCGCCGTGAAGCGGCTCAACGCGATCACGGCGCAGCTGGCCGAGCTGGATTTCGGCAAGGCGCCGGTCTTCACGATCAACGGCCTCAAGCGCGAGGAGCTGATCGCCACCAACTCGATGATCCTGCATGAGATCTATTTCGATGGGATCGGCGGCGGCGGTGCGCCGAGCGGAGGGCTCGCCGACGCGCTCGCCCGCGACTTCGGCAGCCTCGAGCGCTGGCACACCGAGTTCTCCACGATCGGCAAGGCCGAGGGCGGCGGCTCCGGCTGGGTGATCCTCGCCTATTCGCCGCGCGACAAACGGCTGGTCAATCAATGGGCCGCGGACCACACGACCACTCTCGCGGGCGGGCGGCCGGTGCTGGTGCTCGATATGTACGAGCACGCCTATCACATGGACTACGGCGCCAAGGCCGCGGCCTACGTCGACACATACATGGAGATGATCCGCTGGGAGAATGCGGCGAAGCTCTATGAGCGTTACAGCCGCGAAGCCTGATCGTCGCTGGTGGATCTGCGAAGGAGGGCGGCATGACCACACAACTGGCGCCACCGGAGCATGCGGCGCGCGCGCCGCATGCGATCCGCGATCTCACGCTCTATTTCCTGAGGCTCGGCGCGCTGGGCTTCGGCGGACCGGTGGCGCTGGTCGGCCAGATGGAGCGCGATCTCGTCGATGGCCGGAAGTGGCTCAGCAAGACGGAGATGCGCGACGCCATCGCGGTCTGCCAGTCGCTGCCGGGACCGCTCGCGATCCAGGTCGGGATCTACATCTCGTATCTGCGCGGCGGATTCTGGGGCGCCTGGGCCGGCGGCTGGTCCTTCATCCTGCCGAACTTCCTGATCGTGGCGGCGCTCGGCGCGCTCTATGTCGAGCTCGGCGGGCTCTCCTGGATGGCCGCGATCTTCTACGGCGTGAGCCCCGCCGTGATCGCGCTCATCCTGCATTCCTGCTGGAGGCTCGCGAAGCTCGGCATGGAAGATCGGCCGCAATGGGCGATCGCAGCAACAGCCTTCGCGATCACCGTCGCGCTCGAGGCGGAGGTGGCGCTGCTCTTCATCGGCGCGGGTGTCGCGGGCGTGCTCTATTACGGCACGCTCTTCCGCCGAGCGGCGCCCGCGGGTATCGCGATCGCCGCCAGCGCTGCGCCGACGTTTCCCGCGGCGCTGCCCGTGGCCGGCGGCGTGAGCCTCTGGAAGCTCCTCGCGTTCTTCCTGAAGGCGGGCAGCCTCACTTTCGGCAGCGGCCTCGTGATCGTGCCGTTCCTCGAGAAGGGTCTCGTGCAGGAGAGCGGCTGGCTCGACGGCCGGCAATTCCTGGTGGCCGTCGCGATCGGCATGCTGAGCCCGGGTCCCGTGGTGATCACCGCGACATTCGTCGGCTATCTGATCGCGGGGTTCTGGGGCTCCCTGGTCTCCACCGTCGGAATCTTTCTGCCGTCCTTCCTGCTGGTGCTGATCGTGGCGCCGATCCTGATACGCCACCGCGCGAACCCAAACGTGCAAGGCTTCGTCAAAGGCGCCTACGCCGCCGCCATCGGCACGATCCTCGGCGCCTCGATCCTGCTGGGGAAGATCGCGATCGGCGATTGGCTGACAGCGCTCATCGGCCTTGCGAGTCTCGGCGCGCTCTTCGCGACCAAGAAGCTCAGCACGCCCATGCTCGTGGCGGCCACCGCCGCCATCGGCCTGATCGCCTTCCCGATCTTGCAACCCGACTGGGTGTACGTGAAATAGGAGCGTGTCATGCCCGAGCAGAGCCTGGTGTTGTTCGTCTGCCTGCACGCGTCGGCGAAAAGCCTGATCGCCGCCGAGTATTTCAACAAGCTCGCGACCGAGCGGCGGCTGCCGTTTCGCGCAATCTCCGCCGGCACCGAGCCCGACGGCGCGGTGCCTCCCCATGTGGTCGCGGGCATGCGCGGAGATGGCTATGACGTGAGCCGGCGCATTCCCTTGACCCTGACCCGCGAGCTTGCGGCACCGGCTCGGGTCGCGATCACTTTCGAGCCCGATCTCGGACCCTATGTCGGCTCTGCCTGCCGGGTGGAGCGCTGGGCCGTGCCGGCGGTCAGCGATGATTACGCCCTCGCCCGTGACGCGATCTGGGCTCGGGTCGACCGGCTGGTCGCAGGGCTTGCGGGATAACCGGGCCCGCTTTCTTCCTGGATTGCCTCCGCCCGATCATCCGATATAAGACTGCGACCCCTTGGGGAGTAGCCGCCCGGCGCTGGGACCGGGCTGCGCGTCAACATACTTGGCGATGACCGCCATGGCGCGCGGGGCCTTCGGGCATGGCGAGACCAACGGACTGACCCTTCCGCCGCCGAGCGGGACGGGATCGGCCGTTGATCCGCCGCTCGGCCCGGAGCCCCCGATGGAAGCCCTCCTCGTCTCGATCACCACCGTGGCAGTCGCCGAAATGGGCGACCGCACGCAGCTGCTCTCGCTTTACCTGGCGGCGCACTACCGAAAGCCGTGGCCGATCCTTGCGGGCGTGCTTATCGCGACCTTCGCCAATCACGCATTGGCCGGGCTCATCGGGGTCTGGTTTGGCGAGCGGCTGACCGCTCCCGTGCTCGATGCGACGGTGGGCGTCAGCATGCTCGCGATGGCGCTATGGACGCTCAGACCCGATGCATTAAGGGAGGGCGCCGCGGTCAGTGGCCGGGGGGCGTTCCTCGCCACGTTGATCGCGTTCTTTGTCGCCGAGATCGGCGACAAGACGCAGGTCGCGACCGTCGCGCTGGCCGCCGGCTACGCGAGCCTCGCCGCCGTCGTCGCGGGGACCACCGGCGGCATGCTGATCGCCAACATACCCGTCGTGTTCATGGGCAAGGCCTTCGCCGACCGCCTACCCCTGAAGGCGATCCACTACTGCGCTTCCTGCTTATTCGCCGTTTTGGGAGCCTTGTTCATCGCACGAGCACTCATGGACTAAGCCATTCGCTGCATTGCGGTAATAGGGCAAGCGTTAGGACACCGAGGGAGCATTTTTCAGACGGGGGAACCCGCAGGCCCGCTCCGGGCTAACAGGAAGTACCCATCAATAAATTTGGAGCAGACCGATGGTTTCCAGAACCTCCCTTGCCCTCCTTACCGTGGCGGCTCCGCTGCTGCTCAGTGCCTGCGGTACTGATCAAACCGACCGGACCGTCAGCGGTGCCGGAATTGGAGCCGCGACCGGCGCGGTAGTCGGTGCGGTCACGCCGCTAACTCCCGTCGGAGGCGCACTGCTCGGAGGCGCGATTGGCGGCGCAACCGGCGCATTGACAACCCCCAGTGAAGTCAATCTCGGCAAGCCCGTGTGGCGTAACTCGGCATCTGCGGGCCCCGCCCCGAGGCGTGTCGGTATGGACCCCGCGACGGTGCGGGACATTCAGGCCGAGCTCCAGCGCCGCGGCTACGATGTCGGCCCCGTGGACGGCAGGCTCGGGCCGCGCACGCAGACGGCGATCCGTGAGTTCGAGCAGCAGAACGGCTTGCCGGTCGATGGGCAACCGTCCGCCTCTCTGTGGGACTACATGCAGCAGCACCCGACCGGCTGACCCATTGCCGTCCCGTGCGCGTTCAGCCCCGCCCTCACCGGCGGGGCTTTTTCTGTGAGCCCGCCGTCTCGCGCGGCGGCACGGGTAAACCCCCACCGGGCCGGGCAGCGGATAGGGGTAATACGGTTCGCGCGGGCGCTGATACGGTAGACTGATCGTACTCTCTCCCGCGCTGCAGAGGATGCACGGCCATGCCTGAGGGCGATCTCGATATCGTTCGGCGGGCCTTCGCCAAGCAAGTCATGGCGGCGGCAGGCGTCGAGAATGCGGACGTCGAGGCGGGCTTCGCCGCGGTGCGCCGGGAGGAGTTTCTGGGTCCCGGCCCCTGGCAGATCCTGCGCTGGGGCCGAGGCTATGTGCCGAGCCCGAGCGGCGATCCCGTCTATCTCCTGACCGACGATGTCGTCGCCATCCTGCCGGAGCGGCACATCAACAACGGTCAGCCGTCGTTGCACGCCTCGCTGATGGCGAGCGCTGACCCGCTCGCCGGCGAGCACGTGGTCCATATCGGCGCGGGCGTCGGATACTACAGCGCCATTCTCGCTCACGCCGTCGGCCCCGCCGGGCGGGTCACCGCGATCGAATTCGATCCGGAATTGGCGGCGCGCGCGCAGGCGAACCTTTCGGCTCTCGCCCAGGTCCGCGTCGTCCAGGGCGACGGCTCGGCGGCACCCTTCGACGCCGCAGACGTGATCTACGTCAACGCGGGTGCCACCCGCCCCGCCGACCGGTGGCTCGACGGTCTCCGCGAGGGCGGCCGGATGGTCCTGCCGCTGACCACGAACCACGGCTTCATCGCGGGGAGTTCCATCAGCACCGCGGAGCTCAGCATCGACCGGCGCGGCGCGGTGTTCCTGATCGAGCGGCGCGGCGGCGAGTTCCTCGCCAAATGGCTCTCGCCGGTGGCGATCTTCCCCTGCGAGGGCATGCGCGACCCGGAGTCGGAGGCCGCACTCGCGGCCGCCTTCGAGAAGGGCGGCTGGCGCGACGTCAGGCGGCTCTACCGGGGCGACGATGCTCCGGAACAGGATTGCTGGCTGCGCGCGCCGGGCTGGAGCCTGGCCTACCGGTGACGCGCCCGCGTTTTTCGCTCACGGCCACATCACCTCCAGCGGCAGCGAGATCAGGATCGCCTCGGGGTTGCCGCCGGTCTTCAGGCCGAAGAGGGTGCCGTGGTCCTCTTCGCGAGCCTAGGCGTCGCGTTCACGTGCGGGCGTCACATCCGCGCCCGCTTGGGCCTCCGGCCGCCGTCGAACTCCACGTTGATCCTAAGCACCGATGCGCTGCCGTCGCGGCCAAGCTTGACCTGGATCATGTCCTCCTTGATCGCGACGTATTTCGCGATCACCGACAGCAGCTCGCGCTTCATCAGGGGCAGGATCTCCGCGCCCTCGCGGCCTGCCCGCTCGTGCGCCAGCACGAGCTGCAGCCGCTCCTTGGCGATCGCGGCGGTGGCGCCGCTCGCCGGCCTCTTGGGGAAGAGGAAATCGAGTATGCGCATCTAAGCCCTGCCGAAGATCGCGCGAAACAGGCTCTTGCGTGCAGGAGCCACGAACCGCAGCTCCCGCTGCTCGCCGAGCAAGCGCGCCACCGCATCCTCGTAGGCGCGCCCGGCGGGGCTGGCGTCGTCCAGGATGACCGGCGTGCCGGTGTTGGAGGCGCGCAGCACGCTCTCGGATTCCGGAATCACGCCGAGGATCGGCACCGACAGGATTTCCTTCACGTCGTCGATCGAGAGCATCTCGCCGCTGGCGACCCTGCCGGCGGAGTAGCGCGTCAGCAGCAGATGCTCCTTGACGGGCTGCTGATTGAGCTCGGCGCGGCGCGACTTGGCGGCGAGGATCCCGAGGATGCGGTCGCTGTCTCGGACCGAGGAGACCTCCGGATTGGTGACGATGATGGCGCTGTCGGCGTGATAGAGCGCGGTCAAGGCGCCACGCTCGATGCCGGCGGGGCTGTCGCACACGATGTAGTCGTAGCCCTCGCGGAGCTGCTGCATCACGTTCGCGACGCCCTCCGGCTTGAGCGCGTCCTTGTCCCGGGTTTGCGAGGTCGGGAAGACGTAGAGCGTCTCGATCCGCTTGTCGCGGATTAGCGCCTGGTTGAGCTTGGCATCACCATTGATCACGTTGATGAAATCGAACACCACCCGGCGCTCGCAGCCCATTACAAGGTCGAGGTTGCGCAATCCGACATCGAAGTCGATCACCACCGTCTTGTGGCCGCGGAGCGCCAGGCCCGTCGCGACCGCCGCCGCGGTGGTCGTCTTGCCAACGCCGCCCTTGCCGGAGGTCACGACGATGACCTGTCCCGGAGTCTTGCTCGCCGTCTTACCCAACTGACCCTCCTCTTTCATTCCACTCGTCCGTGCCGGAGTCCAGGCGCCCTCTTGGCTCAGCTCCAGCCCGGCAGGATGCGCAGCTGGTCGCCGATCAGCGCCACCTGCGCCGCCTGCTTCAGGTACTCGGGCGCGATCGCCTCGCTCACGAAATAGCGGCCGGCGACGCAGACCAACTCGGCCTCCAGGCGCTGCGCAAAGATGCGGGCGCTGGTATCACCCATGGCGCCCGCGATGGCGCGGCCCCTGAGCGCGCCGTAGACGTGGATGTGACCGTCGGCGATCACCTCGGCGCCCGCGCTTACCGGCGCCAGCACGATGAGGTCGCCACCCTGGGCGTAGATCTGCATGCCCGAGCGCACCGGCTGCGTCACCAGGCGAGCCCGGCTGGGCGTGCGCTTGCCCGCGCTGCCGTTGGCGGCGGTTCCGTCGGCGCTGGGCTCCTCGGCGCGTGCCCGCCCGCCCGCCGGGGCACCGAACACCGCCAAGCCCGCGGCGACGGCGAGCCGGCGCTGCACCGGCGTTACCCGCTGGACGCCCACCGGGACCAGACGGTGCTTGCGCAACGTCTGCTTCAAGACCTCGAAATCCGCCTCCGCCGTGCAGCCGAGGCAATCCCCGAGATCGATCACCGCCGGCGCGTCGGCGAAGAAGCGCGGGCTCAGCTCGACCTGACGGCTGATCTCTTGATCGAGCGCGGGATCATAGGGATCGACGACGCGCACCACCATCACGGTGAAGATCGCCCCCTGCAGACGGTTGCTCGCCATGGCGTTCGTGCGCTCGCTCCCCGGCGCCGACGTGGCGCACGCCAACGAGCCACTAGCACGCCGAGGCAAGCGAGGGCGCGTAACCTTTGTGAGGCGACTCGACGATTACGGAAAAATTTTGCTGGCGGCGACGATGCTCACGTATGTCCGCAGGATGGTCGGCTCACGGCCACGACACCTCCGGCGGCAGCGACATCAGGATCGCCTCCGGGTTGCCCCCGGTCTTGAGGCCGAAGAGCGTGCCGCGGTCGTAGAGCAGGTTGAACTCGGCGTAGCGGCCGCGCTTGACCAGCTGCGCCTGGCGCTGCTCGGGCGTCCAGGTCTCAAACAGGTGGCGGCGGGCAAGCGCGGGGTAGACGCCGAGAAAGGCCTCGCCGACCGCGCGGGTGAAGCCGAAGTCGCGCTCGAAATCGCCGGTGTCGTGATAATCGAAGAAGATGCCGCCGACGCCGCGCGTCTCGTTCCGGTGCGGCAGGAAGAAGTACCGGTCGCACCACTCCTTGAAGCGCGGGTAGTAGCCGGCGTCGTGCGCGTCGCAAGCCGATTTGAGCGCGGCATGGAAGTGCGCGGTATCGTGCTCGACGGGAAATACCGGCGTCAGGTCCGCGCCGCCGCCGAACCAGCGTTTCGTGGTGTGGATATGCCGCGTGTTCATGTGCGCGGCGGGGATCAGCGGCGAGCGCGGATGGATCACCACGGAGACGCCGCTCGCCCAGAAGCGCGGATCCGACTCGGCGCCGGGAATCTGAGCGCGGAACTCCGGCGAGAACTCGCCGTGGACGGTCGAGACGTTGACGCCGGCCTTCTCGAACACCCGGCCCTTGAGGATCGACATCACACCGCCGCCACCGCCCTCGCGCTGCCAGGCCTTGCGCTCGAAGCGTCCGGCCGTCCCCTCGTCCTGCCGCGCCGTATACTCGTCCTCGATCGCCTCGAGCGCCGCCGCGAGCCGGTCGCGAAGCTCCTCGAACCAGCGCGCCGCGCGAGCCTTCTCAGCGTCCGCGGTCATGGGCGCGTCTGCTCGGGCCAGAGCCCGGTCTGGCGCAGCGCCTCGCCCAGCACCATCGCGGCGGCGAGCGCCACGTTGAGCGAGCGCGCGGTTTCTCGCATGGGGACGCGCAGCCGCGCGTCCGCGGCCTCGTGCACCGCGTCCGGCACGCCCGCGGATTCGCGGCCCAGCAGCAGGATGTCCTCGCGCTCGAACACGAATCGATGGTAGGGCACCGACCCCTGGGTCGTCAGCAGGATCAGGCGGGCCGTCGGCGGGCGCTGCGCGAGGAAGGCGTCCCAGGAGCGATGGCGCGTCAGCTCGAGTGCCTCGAGGTAGTCCATCCCCGCGCGCTTCAAACGCCGGTCGCTGAGCAGGAAGCCCGCCGGCTCGATCAGGTCGAGCGCCACCCCGAGGCAGGCGGCGAGCCGCATCAGGGCGCCGGTGTTCTGCGGAATATCCGGCTGATAGAGCGCAAGGCGCATCGGCGTCCCGCCTGCTTCGACTCTCAAGAGCGTGCGGCCCGAGCGAGGCGTTTCCGCCTTTGCAAGGCCCAACCGCATCGATTATACCGGGAGCGCCCGCGCGCGGGCCGAAAGCGCGGAACCCGTTGATTTTATGCGGCAGCATGTCGCATAGGCGCGGTGGGGTCGGCGTATAGGGTGCGACCGGGCTTCGCCCGGACGATGCGTCCGGCAGGTTGAGCGACGGGGTGACACCAGATGGCTGAAAGCGGGCACGCTCAGGCCGTGGGCTCGCAAGAAGGCGGCACACGGCGCGATTTCCTGATCCTGGCCGCCTCCGCCTTGGGCGCGGTCGGGGCGGGCGCGGTGGCGGTGCCCTTCATCAGCAGCATGGAGCCCGCGCGCGACACCCTCGCTGCGGGCGCGCCGGTCGACATCGACATCTCGCACATCCAGCCGGGTCAGCAGATCGTCGTGCTCTGGCGCAGCCGGCCGATCTTCATCATGCATCGCACCGAGGATGAGCTGAAGACGCTGCAGTCGCCGGAGGATATCAGCCA
>Ga0307479_10006222_pt1 | contig 10953 bp, 8 predicted proteins | sample atmos_gasesECM4C_FD_203743 | JGI IMG/M metagenome (GOLD analysis project Ga0307479, IMG submission 203743) | Hardwood forest soil microbial communities from Morgan-Monroe State Forest, Indiana, United States - atmos_gasesECM4C_515 | ecosystem: Environmental > Terrestrial > Soil > Temperate...
TTATGACTTAAAACTTATGACTTAAAACTTATGACTTAAAACTTATGACTTAAAACTTATGACTTAAAACTCTTTCTCCGCCTTACCCATCCATCTTCCCCGACAGCAGCGAAAGCCATTCCTCAGCCGAAATCGCAGCGCGGGGAACGCGCGAGCGCGTCAGCTTGTAGCGCAACTTTGCCAATCCACCGAGCGGCCGCGAATTCTTGACAAGTGGCACCAGGCGTGACGCCCGCCGCGCCAGGCGCTCCCGTTGATCGCGAAATTTTGCGCCATCGTCCGGCCGGAACTGTCCCCAGGCAACCGATTGCACGAAACCCACGCCCCCGAAGCGGTCCGAGCGCAAGATTTCTTCCACGAAAACGCGGATCGGTCCTTCGTAAGCATGCAACGCATCGTGCATGGCAACGATCGCGCCGTGCGAAAGAAAAGGCGAGAACAACGCGAAATCTTCCTTCGTTCCCTGATAGGTGTGGTCGCCGTCAATCCACAACAGCCGTATGGGGCGGTTCCAGCCTTTCGCAACTTCGCGCGAGAACGCGCGATGGACCTCGACATGTTCCTGCAATTTTGCAGAGCGAAGCGCGGCCGTGAATTCCTCGAAGCTCGATTCACCCGGCGCGAGCTTAGGATCGGTGATGGATGGCCCGGTGTGCGGATCGACGGCTACCACAGGGCCCAGGCCGTAGTGGGCCGCGACGGAGGCGAGCAGCACCGTAGATTTGCCTTTGTAGCTTCCAATCTCAACGATGGCGCCGCCTGCGGGAGCGCACGCCGCCAGCATGGCGAGAAACCTCGCTTCGCTGTCGCCAAGAAAGCCGGGAACGCCGCGCGAAAGTTGCAGCGCACGCTCCACAATTTCATTCCAATCTTTTGGCAGGCTGGCCATGAACTTTTATGCGCCAGCGTGGCGCCGCCCGTCATTTCGACCGAAGCGCGCCTTTTGCGCCCCGGAAGGTTCTACGGGGCGAGACTGCTTCCTCTCCGAGCGTCTTTTGCGGCGAGAAATCTCTTTTCTCCTTCCTCCGGCGGCAACAGTCCCTGGCGTTTTCACATCTTTTCCGGTGCTTCGATTCCCAACAAGCGCAGCGCGCGGACAAGCTGCGTCTCCACCAATTCGCTCAGCCGCATCAGAAAGGCGCGCTTCTGCTCGTTCGCTTCGGACAGGATGTGATGCTTGTGATAGAAATTGTTGAACGACTGCGCCAATTGAAACGCGTATTTGGCTGCGAAGGATGGCTCCTGCGTGGCGATAGCGGCATCCATAGCATAGTCAAGCGATCCTGCGCTTAGCACCAGCTCCCACCAATCGCTTTCTTCGGAACTTGCGAGCATCTTTCCGGCAGTTTCCTGGGCCACGGCAGCTTTCGTTGCACCCGATTCGGTGCCCTTGCGGCGAATCCCGCGAATACGCACCACCGCGTACTGGCAGTAGGGGCCGGTTTCGCCCTCAAAGCTCAACGCATCCTTGAAGTCGAAAACAATCATCGCGTTTCGCGTGAACTTCAGCAGGAAGAAGCGCAGCGCCCCGACGGCAATGGCGTGCGCGGTACGTTCTTGCTCACTCTCGCTCATTTCACCGTGCCGCTGCCGCACTTCGGCGAGCGCCGCCGCTTCCAGCTTATCGATCAAGTCGTCGGCCTTTACGCCGAAGCCTTTGCGGCCGCTTACTTCCACGTAAGGCTTCTTCGCCTCTTCCGGTGAAAGCTCGTAGCCCAGCTCCGCGGCGCAGGGTGGAGTGAGCGTCACCCGTTCGTAGGAAAGATGAATGGACTGCTCGGCTTCTTTCACGTGCCCCAGCCGGCGCAATCCCTCCGCCACGACGTCTTGCGGATAGGCTTGCCGCGCGTCAATCACGTTATAGACAGTGGCGGCGGCTTCGCCAAAGTGTGGCGCCCCCGGGTCGCCTTTCCGGCTCGTGGTTGTCCAAACCGTTTGGCCCTCCGGCGTGTCCGGCCACTTCCGGTAATAGAAATCTTTTCCGAGCAGGCCGAATTTCCAGAGCTGGTAAGCGATGTCCTTTCCGACATAGGTCACCGTGCCGCTGGAACGCACGATGATTTTGTCCTGCTCGTTCTCGTCATCGTCGGGGCCGGTTTCTTCCGATTCCTTTACTTCCTTTACCTCCTTTGATTCCTTTACTTCCTTTACCTCCGATTCCCACGGCAAAACCCAGCAGCCCGCCATTTTCCCGCTTGTGGCCAGGTGAATAGCACCCGATTTCTTCAACATCTCAAACGCCGCATCCCAGAACTTCAGGTGAAGGATCTCGCTTTCGCGCACCAGAAGTTCGTAAGAGATCCCGAGCCGGGCCATGGTCTTCAGGTGCAGGGTGACAATCGCATCCGCGACAACTTGCGCGACTTCCGCATCTTCGCCGCGGTTTTCTTCAATGGCTTTCAGTGTTTCCGCGCGCAGTTTGGCCGCTCGCTGGGGATCTTCCGCAAAGAAGCTCGTTGCTTTCGCGTACAAATCCCAGCAGTAGTAGTCAAACTTCGGCTCCCGCACCAGCATCATCACGTTGGTCGGGGTTCGCTGCTCCATGCGTAGAAAGCCGATGACCACGTCGGCCACCTGCACGCCGGTGTTGTCGATGTAGTTTTGAATTTGCACGCGCTTGCCGGCATGCCGCAGGATGCGCACCATGGTGTCACCCAGCACCGCGTTGCGGACGTGCCCGATGTGCGCGGCCTTGTTGGGATTGATGCTGGTGTGCTCGACGATGATTTTTCCCTTCGCTGTGCCCTCTGCACCCTCCGGGCTGAAATCCCCTTTGCGCCTCTCGGAGCCCGTTCCGGCCGACAGCGCGTTCCAAAACGCTCCGCGGTCGAAGTAAGCGTTGAGATACCCGCCGCCGGCCACTTCCACCCGTGCGATTCCCTCGACTTTTCCGAAGCTGCCCGCAATCTCCTGCGCAATTAGCCGCGGCGCCTTTTTCAGCCGCTTGGCAAGTTCAAAGCAGACTGGCGATGCCGCCTCACCCATTTCAATCTTCGGCGGGCGCTCCAGCACAATCGTGAGCTCGACGCCGTACTTCTCGCGAATGTGCGCCGCCAGCGCCTCGCGCAGCCGGTTTGTCAGTACGTGATACACGTGTCCTCTCGAATGGCAAACATCGATTTAAGCGTCGCCAGTATAGGAGATGCCGGTGACGAGGGTCAAAGCGAGCCAAGCGAGCAGCGGCGTAAAGCCGCTGCTACACGACTTTGTCAAGGCGAGTGCGTTTGACACTCTTTCTCTGCGCCGATAGTATCAATTTGAATCCGGCGGAGAGACAATTTCGCGCAGAAGTCCCACCGTGCGGCGGTTTCCATGAAACTCGCATATTTCGATTGTTTTTCGGGGATAAGCGGCGACATGACGCTTGGTGCGCTGGTCGATGCCGGCTGCCCGGTCGAGCATTTGCGCGCGGAACTGCGCGGGCTTCCAGTTACAGGCTGGGAGCTTTCCGCGGAGAAGGTCTGGAAGAACGGCATGGCTGCGACATACGTCACGGTGAAGACCGAGGATCAAACGAAACATCGCTCGCTCGGCGCGATTCTGGAAATCCTGAAAAATTCTCGGCTTGCGCAGCCGGTGCGCGAGCATGCTGCTGCGATCTTCACCAAGCTAGGCGAGGCCGAGGCGCGCGTGCATGATGTGCCGGTCGAGAAAATTCATTTTCACGAAGTGGGCGCGGTGGACGCTATTGTGGACATTGTCGGTGCGTGCATCGGGTTTCACGCGGTGGGAATCGAGAAATTTGCGTGCTCGGCACTGAATGTTGGCGCTGGCACGGCGAAAATGGCGCATGGCGTGTTGCCAGTACCCGCGCCGGCGACGGCGAATCTCCTGCAAGGCAAGCCGACCTATTCAAATGGCGTGCAAAGAGAACTGGTCACGCCCACGGGCGCGGCGATTGTGGCGACGCTATGCGATGCATTCGGCCCGCAGCCGGCGATGAGCGTTACGGCGATTGGCTACGGGGCGGGCACGGCCGATCTCGAAGGCCAGCCCAATGTCATGCGGCTGATGATCGGTGAAGCCGCGGAAAAGACGGTTCCCGGCTTCGACGAAGAAATCGCCGTGATTGAAGCAAATCTCGACGACATGAATCCGCAAATCTACGGCTACTTTTCGGAGAAAGCGCTGGCTGCAGGCGCGCTGGACGTATACACCACGCCGGTGCAAATGAAGAAGAATCGTCCAGGCACGTTGCTCACAGTTTTGTGCAAGCCGCATGACACGCAATCGCTGATGTCGTTGATTTTTGCGGAGACCACCACCTTTGGCGCGCGCACCTACCGGGCGCAGCGCCGCACTCTCCCGCGCGAGTTTGTGAGCGTCTCCACCGATTTCGGCGACGTGCGCATCAAGGTTTCCCGAGTGAACGGACGCATCCTGCACGTTGCTCCGGAATACGACGACTGCCGCAAGCTCGCAGTCGAGAAAAATGTGCCCCTGCAACGCGTCATCAGCGAAGCGTTGCGCCGGTATGAAATGGCGGCCAAAACGAACTAGTCATGTCTCCTGGAAAACCCAAATTTTATCTGACGACGCCGATCTACTATACGAACGGCTTGCCGCACATCGGCCACGCCTACACGACCATCGTGGCCGATACCATCCGGCGCTACAAACGCATGCGGGGCTACGACGTAGTGATGACCACGGGCACGGACGAGCACGGCGTGAACGTGGAGCGCGCGGCGAAGAAAGCGGGCGTGCCGGAATCGGAATTCGTTGCCCGTATGGCCGATGCGTGGCGGTCGCTGTGGGATGAGCTGGGCCTCACCGCGGATGAGTTTGTGCGCACCACGGACCTGCGGCACGTGCGCACAGTGCAATGGCTCTTCCGGCTGTGCCGCGAAAACGGCTACGTGTACAAAGGGCACTACACGGGCCAATACTGCATTTACGACAACGCGTTCGTGACGGAGGCGAAGCCGGGGGACAACTGCCCCGATTGCGGGCGGCCACTCGAGACAGTCACGGAAGAAAACTACTTTTTCAAGCTGTCGGCGTTCCAGAAGCCGCTGCTCGATTTCTACAGGAAGAATCCGGATTTTATACAACCGGAATCGCGGCGAAATGAAATCGTCAGCTTCGTGGAAGGCGGGCTGAAAGATTTGAGCATCACGCGCACCACCATTCAGTGGGGCATTCCGGTTCCGGGCGAAGAGCGGCACGTTTTCTACGTGTGGTTCGATGCGCTGACAGCCTACTTGAGCGCGGTTGACGGACCGGAATACGAAAAGCGCGGGATGTGGCCGGCGGATTTACATCTCGTGGGCAAGGACATCATTCGCTTCCATAGCGTCTATTGGCCGGCGTTTCTAATGGCCGCGATGCTGCCGGTGCCCAAACAGGTGTGGGCGCACGGCTGGTTCCTAATGGACGCCAGCAAGATGAGCAAGTCGAAGGGGAATGTAGTCTTGCCGCGCCCGATTGCCAACATGCTGGGGATGGACGCGCTGCGGTATTTTCTGTTGCGCGAAGTGGTCTTCGGGCAAGACGGCAATTTCAGCTACGACGCGCTGGTGACGCGCTACAACAGCGACCTTGCCAACGGCCTGGGCAATCTGGCGAGCCGCACGGCGGCGCTGATCGAGAAAATTTTTGACGGCAAAGTTCCTAAGGCTGCGGAGCGCAAGCCGCAGGACGAAACATTGGCCAAAGAAACGCAAGCGGCCATCGGCGAAGTGCTGGAGAACTACGAGAACCTGAGTTTTGCGCGAGCGCTGGAAACGATTTGGAGTGTGATCGCTTCCGCGGACAAATACCTGACCAACGAGCAGCCATGGGCGCTGGGGAATTCCGCGGCGGAACAGGAGCGGAAAGCGACGGTGCTGTGGACCACTGCGGAATTGCTGCGAGTCGTTACGGTCTTAGCGCATCCGGTGATGCCGGCCAGCACCGCGAAGATTTGGGCGCTTCTTGGGCTGCCGGGCTCGGTTGGCGAAGCGGAGCTGGATGGACTTCGTTGGGGGCAGCTGGCGCCAGGAAAGCAACTGGGGAAGGCACAGGCGTTGTTCCCGCGCGTGGAAAAAAAGGAAGCGATAGAAAGGATCGAAGCGATGGCAAATGAAGAGTTGAACCCAACACCGGCTGCGGCGCCGCCGACAGCCAAAACTGCGGCGAGCGCTGCACCCGCCGGAGCGGCAGCGCCGCAAGCCGCGCCAGAAAAAATCGGCATCGAGGATTTTGCGAAAGTGGAGATGCGCGTGGGCCAGATCAAGACGGCGGAGCGCATCGTCGGCGCGGACAAATTGCTGAAGCTCACTGTGGATATCGGCACGGAGATTCGGCAGATTTGCGCGGGGATCGCGCAATACTACGAGCCGGAAAAATTAGTTGGGCGCAAGGTCGCGGTGGTCGTGAATCTTGCACCGCGGAAACTGCGGGGCGTGGAGTCCAACGGCATGGTTATCGCTGCGTCGGTCGGCCCGGAGGGCCGGCCGGTGCTGGCAGGTTTCCCCGACGAAGACGTCGAAATCGGCGCTCGCCTGAAATAGTGGTCAGTGTTCAGTTGTCAGTATTCACTGGGCGCGAGAGCGGAAAACTGACACAGGAAGACTGACAGCTAAAAACTTCAACGATGGAATTGATTGATTCGCATGCGCACATCGATTTTCCGCAGTTTGCGGAAGACCGCGACGCGATGCTCGAACGCGCGCGCGCGGCGGGCGTGACCACGCTGCTGGCCGTCGGCACGGGGCCAGGGCCGGAGAAGCTCGACTCGGCCCTGCCTTTCGCTGAGCAGCACGACTGGATTTACGCGACCATAGGGATTCATCCGCACGAAGCGAAGGAAGTGACGCCGAAGCACCTTGAGGAATTATCGAAGCTCGCGAGACGCCCGAGAGTGATTGCCTGGGGCGAAATCGGGTTGGACTATTTTTACGACCATTCGCCACGCGAGACGCAGCACAAGGTGTTTTGCGACCAGATGGAGCTCGCGAGGCAAGCCAAATTGCCCATCGTCATTCATTGCCGTGACGCCTGGACGGATTGCCTGAACGTGCTGGAGGAGCATTGGAAGGGCACGGGGCTGGGCGGCATTTTGCACTGCTTCAGCAGCACGCTCGAGGACGCGCGCCGGGGAATCGAGATGGGGTTTCTGATTTCTTTTGCGGGGAATTCGACCTTTCCGAAAGCGCAGAATCTGCGCGATGTTGCGAAAGCTTTGCCGCTGGAGAAAATACTGATTGAGACGGATTCTCCATACCTGGCGCCGCAGGCTCATCGCGGCAAGCGCAACGAGCCCGCCTACGTCGCGGAAGTAGCGCGCACGCTCGCGAGTGTGAGAGACTTGTCGCCGGAGGAGGTGGCCGCCGCCACTTCGGAGAATTTCCGGCGGCTCTTCCAACTTCCCCGGCCGCAGACGTCCGCAGCCGGCGAATCCAATAGGTAGATGCAGGCCAGGAGGGCGGCCATCGCACTGCTCACGGCGAAAGAGATTTTCGATCTTGTTCGCGACGACCTCGCGCTGGTGGAAGACGAGCTGGCGCGGCAAAGCGACACTGCTTTCCCGGCGGTTTCGGAAATTTCCGCGTACCTGCTGGGCGGGGGCGGGAAGCGGCTGCGCCCGGCGTTGCTGCTGCTTTCCGCGAACTATGCAGGGCGCAAAGACCACAGCGCGATTAGGCTCGCCGCAGTGGTCGAGCTGCTGCACAGCGCCACGCTGATCCACGACGACGTGATTGACAGCGCGGGAACGCGCCGGGGCCGCCCATCGGCAAATGCGCGCTGGGGGAACCACCGCAGCGTGCTGACGGGCGATTGGCTGTACATGCAGTCGTTTCAGATGGCGCTTGAGGAACGCAACTTCCGGATCCTGGATATCCTTATCGACCTGACGCAAAAGATGGTGGAAGGCGAACTGATCCAGCTCGAGAAAATCGGGCGGATTGACGTGACGGAAGAAGATGCGCTGCGGTTGGCCACGTATAAGACAGCGTGCCTGTTCAGCGGGTGCGCGAGACTGGGCGCAGTGCTGGGCCGGCTGGAAATAGAAGAAGAACAGGCGCTGGCGGATTATGGGCGGTATGCGGGCCTGGCGTTCCAATTAGTGGATGACTTGCTGGATTTCACGGCGTCGGCGCAGCAACTCGGCAAGCCCGTGTTGAGCGATTTGAAGGAAGGCAAAGTGACGCTGCCGTTGATTTACGCAATGGAAAACGGACACCGCGAAGCGCGAGAGCTAGTCACGCGGGTGCTGGCCGAAAAAGAATTTCAATCCGTGCGGCCGGAGACAATTGTGGCGCTGGTGCAGGATTCAGGGGCGCTCGACCGCGCGCGGAGCCTGGCGCAGAATTACGCGCAGCGTGCAAAGGATTGCCTCAACGGGCATCGCGACTCGGAGTATGCGCGGGCGCTGGCAACACTTCCAGACTTTATTCTGGAGCGGGAAAACTGATGTAGTTTCTTGCCAAGCTGGGGCGCAGCATGCTGCGCCCCTACAAGGAAATGCAGGAGCGCGAGAACTGAAGAAGTTAGGAGTTGTAGGTTAAAAGTCAAAAAAAGAAAAAAGAGACAAGGCCAGGGACCAAGCAGTAAGAAACAAGAATCGGAGAACAGGAAGAGAAGCAGAAAGTAAGAAGCAAGAAGCAAGAAGCAAGATAAGAATCCTCGAGATGGAGTCCCTTCTTCCGTTCAAACTGGTTTATCACGAACGCTATGATTTGAATCTCGGGCCGCACGTTTTCCCTTCGCAGAAGTTCCGGCTCATCTACGAAATGCTGTTGCGGGAGGGACTGGCCACCGAGGCGGATTTTCTGCGGCCGAAGGCGGCCAACGATGAGGACATTTTGCGCGTGCACACCCCGGAATGGGTGCGCAAGCTGAAGACCGGCACGCTGACGGCCAGCGAGGTTATGCTGCTGGAGGTGCCGTATTCGCAGGAGCTAGTGGAAGCCGTGTGGCTGGCGGCCGGCGGAACGATTCTTGCGGCGCAAAATGCGCTGCGCGACGGCTTCGGTTCGAATCTCAGCGGCGGATTTCACCATGCCCATCCCGGGCATGGCGAGGGGTTTTGCGCCATTCACGATGTGGCGGTGGCTGTTCGCAGGTTGCAGGCGGACGGGGCGATAAAGAAAGCGATGGTGGTAGATACCGATGTGCATCACGGCAATGGAACTGCAGCCATTTTTCGGGGTGATCCAACGGTTTTCACGCTTTCGATCCACCAACTGAACAATTATCCGGCGCTCAAGCCGCCCTCGAATGTGGACCTGAATCTGGATGACCGCGTGGAGGATGAGGAGTATTTGAAAACTCTAATACCAGCGGTGCAACAGGCGCTGGACAAGTTTAAGCCAGAGATTCTCTTTTATGTGGGCGGAGCCGATCCTTATTGCGAGGACCAGCTCGGGGGATTGTCGCTGACTAAGAAAGGGCTAATAGAGCGCGATCGCCGCGTGTTCGCGGAGGCGCGGCGCAGAAGCGTTCCGGTGGCTACAACGCTGGCGGGCGGCTACGCCTTGCGCGTGGAAGATACGGTGCGTATCCACGTCAATACGATTCTGGCTGCGAAGGAAGTGGCTCAGACGTTTGCACGGTCCTAAGCTTTGAGTTGAAAGTATTAAGTAAAGAACAGAAAAGATTGGGTTTGTAGAGTTGCGGCCCCGTGGCCGCAGGCTTTCCGCAGCGCTTAGACCTTGTATCAAAATTGAACAGGCCGGTGAGTTTCTTTGGCGCAGGACTAAATTGACCCTGTACAAGTCATGTGAAACAAGAGATAAACGAATTCCCTTTGACCCAACATTGCCCGGCGCCATCGCCTCCCTCCTTGGTGCACAAGGAGGCTTCACATGGAAAGTCTTTCCGCTGGTTTCTCTAAAGACCGGCGTTTTGTCAAGCGTCACAATATCAAAACCGCTCTTCGCGTGCGCATCTGGAAATCCGATGTTCCGGAAAAAAGAGCCGAATCCGTAAATCTTTCGCAGCGCGGCATCTTTTTCGCGACGGACTCGCTTTATAGCCCAGGCGAAGTCGTGGGCATCCTGCTGAAGATGCCGGAGGAAGTCACCGGTGAGCCCACGACTGAATGGCGGTGCACCGGACCCGTGGTACGGATCGAGACGATCGATTCGCCCAAGGGCAGGTACGGCGTAGGTGTGCAGTTCTATTGCTATGACGTGTCACGTGCCGAGCAGCCACCCTTGCCCGCTGCGTTGGCGCGGCTTATGCCCGTGGAGGATTCGGCTGCGGCCCGCAGGCGCGCTTCCGTCTGAACAGAGCAAAGATCAGTTGGCGACGGTGAGCTCGATGGTGACGGCGGCGGGCACGCGCGCACCGGCCATGGGGGACTGATCGATCACTGCTCCGTGCGGCCATTGCGGCGCTGAGACGTAGTTCACTTTGCGGCGCATCTGCGCCACGTCCAGACGGCGCTGCGCTTCCGCTTCGCCTAATCCCACCAAATGCGGCATTACGTAAGCGGTTTCGCGCGGTCCCTGGGAGATCAGCACATCCACGCGTGGAGTGGCCGCGCCCGCGCCGGGCTTGGGATTCTGGATGAGGATGGTGTCGGCCGGAGGATTGGGCATGGAGACGGCAGAAACTTCGCCGACTTGCAGGCTCTGGCGCAGCAGCTCGATGCGCGATGCGCGCAGGGAATTGCCTTCCAGCAGAGGAATCTGCAACTGGCGCTGGCCGAGGCTGAGCACCACGTGGGCCTGCTGCGAAACTTTCATCAGCAGGCCGGCGGTGGGCGTCTGGCGCAACACCACGTTGATGGGCTGGTCGCTGTAGATGCGGTCGGCGACGCGCAGTACCAGGCCGCGCGCTTGCAGCATCTTGCCGGCTTCGGAGACGTTTCTGCCGACGAGATTCGGCATGGCCACTTCCCGGCCGTGGATCGCGATGCGCATGGCGGTAATGGCGCTGAGAAAAGCCGCGGATGCCAGGATGAAGACCAGCAAGGTCATGCGGCTGAGCCATTCGAGGCGTTCGCGGAGAGTCATGGGGAAG
>Ga0307479_10006224_pt1 | contig 10951 bp, 14 predicted proteins | sample atmos_gasesECM4C_FD_203743 | JGI IMG/M metagenome (GOLD analysis project Ga0307479, IMG submission 203743) | Hardwood forest soil microbial communities from Morgan-Monroe State Forest, Indiana, United States - atmos_gasesECM4C_515 | ecosystem: Environmental > Terrestrial > Soil > Temperate...
CGCACGAGGACATCAAGCTGCCGCCGCGGCAGAAGCGCAACTACAACCGGCCGCCCAAGAGCTCGCAGCGCATGGTGCCGGTCAAGTACGAGGTGAAATGACGTGAAGGTCCAGGACCTGCCGCCAGGCCGGCTCCTGTCGGTAGCGCCGGACGAGCGGCTGTCCGAGGTTGCGCGGCAGATGCGCGTCGAGGACTCCGACTCCGTCGCGGTGATGGTGGAGGGGCGCCTGGTCGGGATCATCACCGAACGCGACCTCGTGCGCGCCATCGCCGACGGCGTCAACCCAAAGCAGGCGACGGCCGGGGTGATCATGACGCCGGACCCCGTGACCGCGGGTGCCGAGGAGGACGTCTCCGTGGTCGCGCTGCGAATGATGAGCCTTGGCGTTCGCCACCTCCCTGTGGTCGACGCGGGCGGCAACCCGATCGGCCTGCTGTCGGCGCGGAACCTGGTGGCGGTGCTCGACCGGTCGCGATCCTAGGCTCGATGATCGACGACCCGGTGCTGGTCGAGCGCACCCGGGCCGCAAGGCGATGGCCGTTCGGCACACCACGACCGGCGACAAATGGTTGACGATCCAGTCCTCGTCGAGGACTGGCACCCGGTCGCCCGCGTCGAAGACCTCGCCGGCGGCGGCCCGATGGCGGCGCGGCTGCTGGGCGAGGACATCGTGCTGTGGCGGTCGACTTCCGAGCTGTTCGCGTGGCGAGACCTGTGCGTGCATCGCGGCACGCGACTGTCGCTTGGCCGGGTCGTCGACCGCGCACGACTCGAATGCGCGTATCACGGCTGGACGTATGCATCGGACGGCCGGTGCGTGCTGATGCCCGCGCACCCCGAGCAGACGCCGCCCGCGAAAGCCTGCGTCACCACGTATCGCGCGCGGGTGAGGTATGGCGTCGTTTGGGCTTGCCTGGGCAGCGGCGAGTCGGAGATCCCTTCCTTTTCCTTGATGGACGACCTGTCGCATCAGGTTTTGATGGCCGGGCCGTATCGCGTGCACGCGAGCGGTCCTCGCGTGGTCGAGAACTTTCTCGACGTCGGCCACTTTCCTTTCGTCCATGAGGGCGTGCTGGGCGACCGCGCCAGGCCAGAGATCGCCGACTACGAAGCGACCATCGAGGCCGACGGTGTGGTCGCGCGTGGCGTCAAGGTTTATCAGCCGGACCCCTACGCGACCGGCGAGGGATCGGTCGTCACATACACGTATCGAGTCCACCGGCCGCTGGCGGCCTCGTTCATCAAGCACGGCGAGCACTCCTTCGGCATGCTGCTCGCGGTCACCCCGCACGACCAGGTCGACAGCACCGCGTGGATGTGGATGGCGATGAACTACGAGCCGGCGACAGAGATGGTCGAGTTCCAGGACCGCATCTTCGCCCAGGACCGGCCCATCCTCGAATCGCAGCGGCCGGAGCTGCTGCCGCTCGACCTGCAGGCAGAGCTGCACCTCCGCAGCGACCGCACCGCGATCGCGTACCGGAGGTGGCTGCGCGAGCTAGGAGTGCGGACCGGGGCGCACTGATATCGTTGCCGCGACAAGACATCGAGTCCGGGAACCGTGGGGGAAAAAGCGATGAATATCCTTTCCGGCGCTCTACGCCCTCTGATCGTCCTGTGGAAGCGTGAGCCCGTAGCGATCCAGGCGCTGGTGATCGCGTTCATCAACCTGCTGTTCGTGTTTTCCGTGATCCACATCAGCGTGCAGCAGATGGGTGCGACCAACATGTTCCTGGTGGCGTTGCTGGCCTTCATCGCGCGTAACGCGGTGACGCCCGTCGCGAGCCCGAAGGATGGGGAGGGCAACCGGCTGGTGCCCCTCGCGCCGTGGCAGCGTGCGAAAGGCGAAGCCGAGCCGCGGAGGCAGCGATCGGAGTAGGCCGGCACCTCGTCCGGACGTACCGGACCGGCGACGACTACCGCCGGTACACGATGGAGAGCGCTGACCGGCGGGCCGGCCTGAAGTCCTTCGTCAACGGCCACCGGCGGTACATCGGCCGGAGCGTGCTCGACCTGGGATGCGGGGGTGGCGTGCTGGGCACGCTGCTGGCGCCCACCGGACGGGAATATCTCGGGGTCGACGCCAATCCGGACATGCTGCGCGAGGCGCGCAAGACAGGTCTGCGGTTTCTGCAGGCGGACGTCAGGCGGGACCGGATTCCTAGTCGCTTCGAAACCATCACGCTGCTCGGCAACGCGATCGCGCACTTCCCCATCGATGAGATGGACCGGTTGCTGACGGCCCGGCGTGCGAATGCCCGGCCAGGCAGCACGTTCATCGTCGACTACCGCGACCTGGTCGCGATGTTCTGGCAGGACACCTGGACCCGCGTGAAGGTGACGACCCACGTACGTGGCACGATCACCCACCGCGCGCGGCTCGTCGACCTGGACAGGGGGACGTTGGACCTCCGTGCCCGGCCGTCGACCCGCAAGTGGGTGCTCGACTGGTCGCACGCCATCTGGTCGCCGTTCATCTTCGAGGCTTTGATGCGCGGGCACGGCTGGCTCCTCGTGCGCCGCACGTCGTCGCGGGCCGCGCGCGGCGCGAAGGTCCCCGAATATCACATCGACGTGTACCGGCTCGAAGGCTCCAGAAGCCACCGCAGGGAGTCCTAGGCGCCGCGCCGCCGGCCGGTCACATCTCGGAGCGTTAAGTGGGCTTCAGACCCGAATCGCCGTGGCAGACTGCACCCACTTTGTGGCGCTGGCTGGGCTCAGGGCGACCGCTGGTCCGGTTCGGGATCCTCGCGCTGCTGCCGGTCCTGGCCCTGGGCGTGGTCCTCGGCCGCGCTCTCAACTCCGACGTCCAGCAGCGCTACATCGACAGCGCCCAGAGCAGCGCGACGCTGCTCGCTCAAGTCGGGATCCAGCCCCTCCTGACCGCGCAGCAGATGGCGCTCGGCTTGACCCCGGACGAGGTCTCTTCCGTCGACCTGAAGCTCCAGGGCGCCGCCGTGAGCGACGAGGTGAGGCGACTCAAGGTCTGGAATCGCGCCGGCACCATCATCTACTCCGACAACCACGCGCTCATCGGGCACGCGTACGCCATCGACGACGACCTGCGCGCTGCCCTCGGTGGCACATCGAAGGCCGGCATCACCGACGGCCACGATGAGGAGAACACCGGCGACAACCTGGCCGGTCCGCTGATCCAGGTGTACGTGCCGCTCGTCTTCGAAGGCAGCACGTCGCCGAGCGGCGCGTTCGAGCTCTACCTCCCGTACGCCCCGGTCCAGGCCGCAATCGACCACGAGTCCCAACAGCTGTACCTCTTCCTCGCCGCCGGGCTGACCCTCTTTTACCTGGCGATGTTTCCCGTCGTGTTCCTGGCCATTCGGTGGCAGCGGCGCGCGGAGGCCGCCGCGATGGCAAACCTCGCCACGCTGCAGCGACTGAACACGCTGAAGAGCGAGTTTCTCGTGAACATCAGCCACCAGTTTCGAACGGCGATGGTAGGCATCGAAGGCTTCAGCGAGCTGATGAAGGACGCCGACGATCTCGACCTCGACGAGGTCAAGTCGTTCGCACGAGACATCCATGACGACGCGGAGCGCCTCGACCACGCCTTCGAGGAGATGGTCGAGCTGGACCAGAAGGAGACCAGCCGAGCGACCTAGCCCCTCTGTAATCAGTCGTCAATTTCGACCGATTTGATCGTTGCGCTGCTTGCCCTCGGTGTCTGGTTGCTGGTCCGAGGCGTCGACGACGCCCGCTGGTCAGCCGCCGCAGACCGGACCGTTGTACAGCCAGGGTAGGCAGAGCTCGGGCGCGAACGCCGCCCACAGGGTCAGCAGCCCAACGATCCACAGACCCGCGATCCAGATCGCGCCCGTGATGACGTTGCGCTTCGGCACCGGCCAGGCGGTCCACCCGAGTCGCCGCGCCAACCGAGGGCCTAGCCGCTGGTCGAACAACGGCCAGAACAGGACTGCGATGACGAGCGCGGTCGGGACGAGGATCGTGGTGATGAGCGCGGGGCCGAGCTTGGCGAACAGAAAGAGCGCGAGGAAATACCACTCGGGCCGGGTGATGATGACCGAGCGGGGATCCGCGGGCTGGCCAGGCTCGAGCAGGGGCTGCCCGACGAAGGAGAGCACGCCGAGCGTGATGAGAGCCACCATCGCCAGGACCGGGTACGGCCAGAACTGGTCGGGAAAATAGGGGTGGGTCTCCTCCGCCGGGACGTCGTAGGGGATGCGACTCGGGTTCTTGTCGGGCTCGATCATGTTGGCTCCGACGGACCCTGCCGCCGCGCGATCCGGTAGTGGGCGTACAGGAGCGCGGTCATCAACCCGGGAAGCAAGAAGACGTGGGCCATGAAAAAGCGAAGCAGCGTCGCCGGGCCGACGAGCGGCCCGCCCTGGATCAGCGTCTTGAGGAACAGGCTGACCCCGTCCGGGAACACGCCCGACCCTGACGCGATCGAGATCTCCCGGCCGCGGGCAAGGTACGAGTTCGCGTCCCAAGGCAGCAGCGAGCCCGTGAAGGTGAAAAGGACGATGACGAGGAAGAGGAGCACGCCGACCATCCAGTTCAGCTCGCGTGGCGCGCGGTACGCGCCGTTCCAGAAGACGAACGTCAGGTGCAGGAGCGCGACCACGAGCAAGAGGTTGGCGCCCCAGAAGTGCATGCCGCGGACGAGCCAGCCGAGGTAGGCGGTGTGCTGTATGAAGACAACGCTCGTGTAAGCCGGCGCGGGATTGCCGGCGCCGTCGGGCACGTAGTAGAGACCGAGCAGGAAGCCGGTGACGAACTCGACGGCGATGAGGATCACCGCCACGCCGCCCAGGTAGCGCCAAGCCGCCGCGGCGTAGTTCGGTACCCGCCGGTTGAGCTCGCTATTCAGGGATTCGACGAGCGGGAAGCGGTCGTCGAGCCAACCGATGACGGCGGTCTGCAGCCCCAAGCGTGGCCTCCTTGCAATTTATAGAACGGGAGGCAAGGCGAGGAGCTTCCATCAAATGATTGATGGAGGAATGACCGAAAATGTTCTGAGTCGTCCGGCGGGGAGCAAAGGGGCGCGTCGACGTAGCGCAACATAGGTGGATGAGCCTTCCGGGGACTCGGGGTTGAGCGCCCCCACACAGACGCAGACCAGGTCCACGCGGGTGCTGGTGATCAGCCGCAGCGCCGGTGGCATGAACGATGAGGTCGAGGTGAAGCTGCGATCGGCCTTCGCCGACCACCTGGTGCTCGACTTCGACCCCGACCAGGACATTGAGCCGATGCTCTCGCCAGAGGCGCGGATCGTCGTCGCCGGAGGCGACGGGACGGTCGAACACTTCGTGCGCAAGTTCGCCGACTCGAGGCACCCCATCGGGATCATCCCGCTCGGCACCTTCAACAACCTCGTCCACGCGCTGTCGCTGCCGACGAACCTGGACGAGGCGATCGAGGTCGCGAGGGCAGGCCACCCGCGGCCGATCACCCTCGGGAGGGTCAGCGGCAAGGTGTTCGTCGAGGCCTGCGCGATGGGGTTGTTTGGCGAGGCGATCGCGCTCGGTGAGTCGGCGAAGGACCTCGAGTTTGGCAAGCTCGCCAGCAAGTTGAAGGACGTGATCGACGCCAGGCCATTTCATTACGAGCTGACCGGAGACATCGAAGGCAGCGGCACCGCCATGTCGCTCGTCTTCTCCAACACCGCCTCCATCGGCGGCCAGCTGCCGGTGGCCGAGGGAAGCCCGACCGACCCGTACCTGGAGTTCTCGGTCCATGCCGGCCGCACGCGCACCGACATCGTCGGGCGAATAATCGCCTCCGCGGTCATCGGCAAGCACTCGGACGAAGGGTCCGCGCAGGTCTTCAGGTTCCGCAAGGTCGAGGTCAAGACCAAGCCGCGTGTCCGCGTGTACGCCGACAACAACCTCGTCGGCCGCACGCCTGCCACCATCACCGCCGAGGCGAGCGCCGTGAAGGTGCTGCTGCCCCACTGAGCGAGCCGGCTCCCCAACAGGCGGCGCTAACCTGGTTGCTGCCGGCGATGGTCGTCGTGTGGGCCTTGTTCGCCATCGACACGATCCTGGTCGCAACGAATTCCGTGCTCCCCGTCGACGTGCCGGTCGCAACCTTCATCCAGTCGGTGCCGTGGGGTCCCGTGACCCTGGTCTTCGACGCCATCAACCTCACCGGGGGATATCCCCAGGCGGCGTTGGGAGTGCTGGTCGTGGTCGTCCTGTTCATCTGGCAGCGGCGCTCGGGATACCTGACGGCAATCGGCGCGATCTCGAGCCTGCTGGACAACCTCCTCAAGGAGCTCCTGGCCCGGCAGCGACCGACGTCGGCGCTCGTGCACATCCTGGAGCCGGCTCCCGGATACAGCTACCCCAGCGGACACGCGGTCTTCTTCACGTGGCTGAGCTTCATGCTGGCGTTCTTTCTCGGCCCACACGTGCGACCTCGCTACCGGTGGCTGCTGTGGGCGGGCGCCGGCGTCGTGATCGCTCTCACCTGCGTGGCCCGGGTCTGGGCAGGCGCGCACTGGCCGAGCGACGTGGCCGGCGGAGTGCTGCTCGCGCTGGGCTGGTCGATGTTCGTGCTTTGGCTGGCGGAGCGATGGCCGCCATTACCCAGGTGGAAGTGGTTCCAGCGCGGCGCGCGACCTCCTGAAGGTCAGCCGCGCAACCAACCAAGGGCGGACTCACGCGTCCCGAAATAACCGGTCGGAAAGGTCGCCGGGCCCTCCGACGCCGGCGTGGCGCCGATCATCGGCATTCCCTGCGGCATGTAGAAGGCGAACCTGGCGACTCCGGCCGCGTTGTAACGAGGAATGATGTTGGCGTCTCGCCACGGCCCGTCCATGTTGGCCGGGTTCATGCGAAAGCTGGTGCTGTCTATGAGCACGCGACTCCTCCGGCATCTTTCGACGCAGCCGGCGAAGGTCGACAGCGCGGATTGAAACTCCTGCGCCGACATCGCCGCCGTGGTGTCGAACGAGCGCAGCTCGATGAGGTCGGCAGAAGAGCGATCGAAGATCTCCATCCATCGATCCTCGTATACCTGTTCGGTCATCGCCTTAGCTCCTCGTCGTGGGGTTGGCCAGATTTGTGTTCGACCCTTACCTCACCGACGAACAGGACACGCTTCTTTCGACAGAGGTTTATCGGGGGCGCGCCGGCACCGACCTCTGCACGAGCCGGCTGATGTCGCTGGGCGAGATGATCCCCACGAGCGCGCCGCCGTCGATGACCAGGGTCCGGCCTTCGCCGCAGCCGTCGGAAACGCCGAGCAGGTTGGCAACCGGCTCAGCCGACGTGGCAGTGGACACAGAATCAACCGGACACGTCACGTCCTTGACAAGAGTGGTCGCGCGCGCCTCGGGCGCGACCTTCTTGAGAGCCGCGAGCGTGAGCAGGCCGCTCAAACGACCAGTCGAGTCGTGAGTCGGAAACGTCGAGTGACGCGAGGTCAGCACGTAGCTGCGAAGCGCGTCGTCGACGGTGATGTTGTCGGGCGCCTGCACTGGATTCGGCGTCATCACCTCGCGCACGCTGATCCCCGACAGCGCCTCGCGGATCATGCCGCCGGCCTCTTCGGAGCGGGCAGCGCTGAGCAAGAACCAGCCGAGGAAGACCGACCAGATACCGCCGATGATGCTCCCGGCAAAGAGGTAGGTGGCCAGGCCGTAGGCGATCAACAGGTAGGCAAAGCCCATCCCGATTCGGGCGGCGATCCTGGTGGCTCGCAGGCGGTCGCCCGTGCGCAGCCAGATCAGCGATTGCAGCAACCGGCCCCCGTCCAACGGAAACGCGGGCACCAGGTTGAACACGCCGAGGGTGATGTTGATGTAGCCAAGCCACGACAGAGTGGCCGCAGCGAGGCCGGGGTGGGCGCCACCTCCAATCCCGAGCGAGACGAGGTAGAACAGAGCGCCCAACACAAGGCTCGTGAGCGGGCCCACGAATGTGAACAGCGCCTGTGTGCCGGGCGAGTTCGAGTCGCTGCTGAATCGCGACACACCACCAAACAGCCAGAGAGTGATTCCGTCGACGCGCACACCACGTCGCATCGCGACGATGGAATGAGCGAGCTCGTGGGCGAGGAGCGAGGCCAGGAACACGAATGCCGATATGACGCCCGCCGCCCAGTAAGCGGTGGAGGTCTGGCCGGGCGAGGCGGACGGCAGGATGCTCGTGGCGAGGCTCCAGGCGATCAACGCGGCAACCACCAGCAGGCTCCAGTTCAGTCCCACGTGGATCCCAGCGATGCGGCCAAGGCTCAAGTTCTCGTTCATATCGCGCTTAGGATGGGCCAACCGCGCCGAGCGCGGAGCCCGCGGGAAATAATCGAAGCCTGTGGCCGCTGACGATCCGTTCCAGGGCCAGCGCCAAACCAGTCACGAGCGGACGACCGCCCCGGGCGTCATTCAATCCCAGCGCTGGATGGCGTGTCGTCGCCATGGAGCCCGACCGGATTCATATAAGAGGCAGCGACGGCGGCCTATCCGCCTGGCTGGCGACGATCAAACGTATCTAGATCGCCGGTCTACCAGGCGTCGCGAGGGACGGACCTGAGCTTGGTGCGTGGCGGGAGCGCGTTCCCGCGGATAACCGCCACCGGTATGTGCCTGCACGAGTCGTCCGAACGAAGAGCCTGAATCAGGGGCAGGTTCCCGCCGGCTGTGGCGAGGTGGACGAAGATCACGTCGGGCGAAGTCTGCCTGGCTTGTGAAAGCGCCTCGGCCTGCCCGCCGGCGGCGAACACGGTGTAACCCTCGCCTTCGAGACGCGCCTGCTCAGTCTTACGCGAGACCAGTTGATCGTCCACGAGAAGCGCTGTCGGCCTGCGGTTGGCAGCCATGGTGACTCCTTAAATCCTTCTCGGCCAGGAGATCGCCAGGTTCGCGGGAGGAAACGCCAGCCTGCCGGGTTGGGCTAAGTCTAGCCCTGCGCACCCGCGGTTCGACGACGTGTCCGGCCTTGCCACCGCTGCGTGCGGCCGCGCGCCGGGCGGGACGCTGAGCGCGGAGTCGGACTTGGTGACAAGACTGTCCGATGCTCCTTGTAGCGCCACAGCCCGTCATCGATGAAGCTGGCCGCGTCTATCTCACGGACAGCCAGGCGGCCTTCTCGGCTCAGCTTCTGCCAGGCAGCCTCGTCTTCCGGGGTCACGAAGGTCAAGGCACGTCCCGCGTCACCCATGCGTGCGGTCCGTCCAACCCGGTGCGTTAGCCAGTGCGGCGAATCGGGCAGCTCGAAGTTGACGACGAGTCCAACCCGGGCGATGTCGATGCCTCGCGCTGCCACGTTCGTGGCTACGAGAACCTCGCTCCGGCCGCCACGGAAGGAAGCCATTGCGCGGTCACGAACCACCTGCGACAGGTTGCCCTGAAGCTCGACCGAGTCATGACCGAGCCGGCGCAGGTTGGTGTTGAGCTTCGACACCCCGTGCTTCGTGCGGCCGAACACGATTGCCGCTCCGTCATGTCGCCTCAGGACCTGGCTGAGCGTCTGCAGCTTGTGCTCACGGGCGACCCTGACCAGGCCATGCTCGAGGGCGCTCTCCTCATCCGCGTGGATGCGAACTTGCTGATGGTCGCGCGTGTGCTTCTCGATGAGACGAGTCACCCACGGCGGCATGGTCGCCGACGCCAGGACCGTCTGGGGCTGATAGGTCTGCGCCAGCAGCTTCTCGACCGTTGGCGCGAATCCGGCGTCGAACATCTCGTCTGCCTCGTCGAGGACCAGGTACTCGATCCGCGACAGCGGCAGCCTGCCTTGGGCGGTGAGGTCCATGATCCGTCCGGGCGTGCCGACCACGACGTCAACGCCGCGCCTCAGGGCCAGGCGTTGGGTCGCGTAGCCGACGCCGCCATACAGCACGGCCGACCGAAGGTCGGTGCGGAGTGAACGGAGGACCCTTTCGACCTGGAGCGCCAGCTCACGGGTCGGCGTCACGATCAGGGCGCGTGGCCACGAGGCGCCACGCGCGAGTCGCTCGATCATCGGGATGAGGAAGGCAAGCGTCTTGCCGGACCCGGTTGGGGCCTCGATGACGACATCCTTGCCGGCCATGAGCAGCGGGATTGCCTCTGCCTGCACTGCTACGGGCTCAGAGATGTCGAGGGCGGCCAGAGCCGCGAGAGTTTGCGGGCGCAGGCCCGCGTCAGCGAACGAAGTCAAGGTCTTCTCCTGGTCCCCTCTTGGATCGTTATGTGGCGCGACGATCAGGACTCCGTCACCATGACGGGAGAGAGGACCCGAGCGAGCGGGCCGGCTAGATCCGGCCGAGAGAAGCCATTCTACGGATTTCTCGCGCTTTGCATCTGCCGAACGACGCCGGCGCCTGCTATTCGATCGTAGATGGTGCGGTGACTGGGACCGATGAAGAGCGTCAGCAGGTAGATCCCGACGAAGAAATAAACCGCGCCCAGAGTCAGGTACGACCAGCTCGGTGGCGTATTGCCTCCCCCACCCCCGTAGACCACGTGCCAGATGGTGAAGTGGGCCAGCTCCCAGGGGGCGAACTTGAGCGCCGAACGCAGGATGCTGCGGCCGAGGCTCAGCGACCCGCCCGCGATTGCAACCACCTGGAGCCGAAGGGCGCGCTTGCCCAAAGTGGAGCGCGCCGGCGACGACTCGAGAATCGCGAAGTAAAGGACGACCGGCATTGTCAGCAGCAAGAAACCGGCCGCCTCGGCTGACCAGCTGGTCGACCACACGTGCAGGTATGCGTCGCGGGCCGCGGACGCAAGCACGCCAAAACTCGCCAGGACGAGCACCAACAGGTAGGCGCTTATCAGTGCGTAGTCCACCCCGAACGCGAGCAGCCGGCGGACAACGAGATTCATGGGCGGTTCGACTATCTGCTCATTTGGGCCGAGGTCGTTACATCAGGGCGTCGGACCCGCGCGTCGTCCGGGGATTCTTGTTCCCTCCTGTTGCGCGGGCGCGTGCTTCGGCCGTGCTCTTGATCGCCTCGAGCCGGGCGTCCCAGCGCGCGGCGACCTT
>Ga0307479_10006225_pt1 | contig 10950 bp, 11 predicted proteins | sample atmos_gasesECM4C_FD_203743 | JGI IMG/M metagenome (GOLD analysis project Ga0307479, IMG submission 203743) | Hardwood forest soil microbial communities from Morgan-Monroe State Forest, Indiana, United States - atmos_gasesECM4C_515 | ecosystem: Environmental > Terrestrial > Soil > Temperate...
AACCGCTGCCCCGCAACACCTTTGGAGAATTCTAAGCCATAGGTCCAATTAAGCAGATAAGCAGTAAGTATGTTCGATCGGAGCGCGCTTGCACGGGTAGATCCGCATGCCGACGACGCCGCGTTGATAGCGCGGATCGCCGAGTTCGAGCGGATGAAGTCGGCGGCCGCCGCAGGTCAGGCGCGAGCGGCCGCGGCGCTAGATGCGTTGCGTCGCTCCAACGAGGCCGATGCCGGATTACCGGCAGCCCAGCGCGGCCGCGGGGTGGCCAATGAGATCGCGTTGGCGCGACGGGATTCTCCGGCTCGCGGTGGGAGGCACCTCGGATTCGCGAAGGCGTTGGTGTACGAGATGCCGCACACGCTCGCTGCGCTGGAGGCGGGACGGTTGTCCGAGTGGCGGGCCACGCTGATCGTGCGGGAATCGGCTTGCCTGGATGTTGACGATCGCCGCGCGCTGGACGTGGAGCTCTGCGCCGACGGGTCGAAGTTGGACGGGATGGGTGATGCGCGGATCGCCGCGGCGGCCCGGGCAATCGCCTACCGACTCAATGCGCAGGCGGTCGTGGATCGTGCCGCCAAGGCAGAATCCGAGCGCACCGTGTCCATTCGGCCGGCCCCCGACACCATGAGCTGGGTGACGGCGCTCCTCCCGGTGGCCCACGGTGTGTCGGTATATGCGGCGCTCAAGCGGGCCGCAGACACCACATTCGACGATCGCACACGCGGCCAGGTAATGGCCGACACGTTGGTCGAGCGCGTCACCGGAAGGCCCGCCGACGTAGCCCAACCGGTCGCGGTCAACCTGCTCATCTCCGACGAGACGCTGCTGGCTGACGACGACACTGCGGCGGTGGTCGACGGGTATGGCCCAATCCCGGCCGCCGTGGCCCGGAACCTGGTGAACGACGCGGCCACCGATATCCGGTCGCGGGCCACGCTGCGCCGGCTCTATCGTCATCCGCGCTCGGGGGCGTTGGTGGCCATGGAGTCGCGGGCGCGGCGCTTCCCGGCCGGGCTGGCAACCTTCATCGGCTTGCGTGATCAGCGCTGTCGCACCCCCTACTGTGATGCCCCAATCCGTCAGCGCGACCACGCCCGGCCGCACCATCGCGGCGGAGCGAGCACAGCGGCAAACGGGCTCGGGCTCTGTGAGCGCTGTAACTATGTCAAGGAAGCGACCGGCTGGCGCGTGAGCGCCACGATGGACGAAACTGGCCGACACAGCGCCGAATTCACCACGCCTACCGGGGCGCATTACCGGTCCTGCGCACCACCCACGCCCGGGCGCTCGAGGTATTCGTCAGTGAGGTAGAGACCCGGATTGGTGTCGCGCTCGCCAAACTTCACGCCGCCTAGCTGCGCCGCGCTGAGGCGTGGCGCGGCAGTCGGGCTAAGCTGGCGAAAATGACAGGCTCGAGTTCCTCCCCCGAATCCTCCGGCTTTCCCTCCGGGTTGCAGCGCTTCGATTTTGACGCCCTCTATCGCGGCGAGAGCCCGGGCGAGGGCATCCCGCCGATGACGACACCGCCATGGGATCTCAAGGCGCCCAAGGAGAATGTCATCGGGTGGCAGGACGGCGGTTGGGTGCACGGCGATGTCCTCGACATCGGCTGCGGGCTCGGCGACAACGCCATCTACCTGGCCAAAAACGGATACAAGGTGACTGGCCTGGACATCTCGCCGACCGCGCTGATCACCGCCGAGCGGCGGGCCAGGGACGCCGGAGTCGACGTGAAGTTCGCAGTGGCCGACTCCACCAAGCTGGACGGCTATACCGACACATTCGACACCGTCGTCGACAGCGGTATGTTCCACTGCCTCGACGACGACGGCAAGCGCAGTTACGCCGCGGCCGTACACCGGGCTACCAGGCCGGGCGCGACCCTGTTGCTCAGCTGCTTCTCCGATGCCAACCCGCTCAACGAGGAGTTTCCGCGGCCGGCGGTGTCCGAGCAGACGCTGCGCGACGTCTTCGGCAGCGCGGGCTGGGACATCGACTCAGTGGAGCCAACCACGGTGCGCCGCGAACAGGACGGCACCGAAATCGAAATGGCGTTCTGTTACGTCCGCGCGCAACGGCGCGACGCCAACTAACGGGACCTGAACCTCGCGGGGTCATGTGAATCTCAACAACAATCAGGCGTCTATCCGCGAGGTATGCGATGCCGGACTGCTCGCCGGCGCGGTTACGGTGGTCTGGCAACGCGGAGAATTGTTGCAGGTCAACGAGATCGGTTATCGAGACGTCGATGCGGGCATGCCGATGCAAAAAGACACACTGTTTCGCATCGCGTCGATGACCAAGCCGGTCACGGTGGCGACGGCGATGAGCCTGGTCGACGAGGGCAAGCTCGCCCTGCGTGACCCGATCGCGCGCTGGGCGCCGGAGATGGCCGACGCGCAGGTGCTGGACGACCCGCGCGGTCCCTTGGACCGGACGCATCGGGCGCGGCGAGCCGTCTTGATCGAGGATCTGCTCACCCATACCAGCGGGCTGGCCTATGCCTTCTCGGTATCCGGGCCGATCTCGCACGCGTATGTGCGACTGCCGTTCAATCGGGGTCCGGACGCCTGGCTGACTGAGCTGGCCGCACTGCCGCTGGTGCATGAACCCGGCGACAAAGTCACCTACAGCCACGCGACAGACCTGCTCGGCGTCATCGTTTCCCGCGTCGAGGACAAACCGTTTTACCAGGTTCTCGACGAACGAATCCTGGGTCCGACGGGCATGCCCGACACCGGGTTCTTCGTCTCCGCCGAAGCGCGGGGACGCGCCGCGACGATGTACCGGATTGACGACGAGGGCCGGCTGCGGCACGACGTGATGGGGCCACCGCACATCAGGCCGCCCTCCTTCTGCAACGCCGGCGGCGGGTTGTGGTCGACCGCCGACGACTACCTGCGGTTCGTGCGAATGCTGCTCGGCGACGGGACCATCGACAGCGTACGGGTGCTGTCCCCGGAGTCGGCGCGCCTCATGCGCACCGACCGGCTCACCGACGAACAGAGGCGGCATAACTTCCTGGGGGCGCCGTACTGGGTTGGCCGCGGATTCGGGTTGAACCTGTCGGTGGTCACCGATCCGGCGAAGTCCGCCCCGCTGTTCGGGCCGGGCGGGCCCGGAACGTTCAGCTGGCCCGGCGCCTACGGGACGTGGTGGCAGGCTGACCCGTCCGCCGACCTGATCCTGCTGTATCTGATTCAGAATTGTCCCGATCTGACCATGGACGCGGCCACGGCTGTCGCGGGTAACACGTCGCTGGCGGCACTGCGGACGGCGCAACCGAAATTCGTGCGCCGCACCTATCGCGCGCTCGGCTTCTAACCTTGGGTCCACGACATGGTCGACTACCCACCTGACCGCATCGCCGGACCACGCCTGACGCTGCGCCCGCCCGTACTCGAGGATGCCGGCGCGCTCTTCCAAAGGGTGGCCCGCGATCCCGAGGTCACCAAGTATCTGCTGTGGACACCGCACCCCGATGTGGCCGCAACGCGACGAGTGATCACCGAAAAACTCAATGTCGGCGACGAAGAGCGGACGTGGGCCATCGCGCTGCGGCACAGCGACGACGTCATCGGGCTGACCAGCTGCCGACGCCCGCTGCGGCACTCCGTCGAAATCGGTTACTGCCTCGGACGGCGATGGTGGGGCAAGGGTTTGATGTCCGAGGCGCTCACCTTGCTGATGACCGCACTGGAAGCCGACCGCGACGTGTACCGCATCTGGGCTACGTGCAATGTCGAGAACGGGCGGTCGACGCGACTCCTCGAGCGAGCCGGGTTCGTGTTAGAGGGCCGGCTGGCGCGCCACGCCGTCTACCCGACCCTTGGGCCCGAACCGTGCGACAGCCTGCTCTACGCCAAGGCCCTGCGGTGAATTCGGCCCAGGCTGAGCTCTATCGCGCTCTCAACGGTCAGCCCGGATGAGCTCCCGCCGGTCAGGCGTCTTTGGCAGCCGCCCGCACTGCCCTGTCGCCATTCAAGGCCCCCAAGGCAGAAGCATCCGATGAAAGTTCGAAGACCGGGACCGCAGCACCGACCGCGGCCGTTGCCGCATTCCGCTGGGCCTCCAGCCGTGTCAGCGCAGCCTGGGTGAACACCGACAAACCGAGGTCGTGGTTGTATCCGTGGATTTCCTTGACGTCGAGCTGCGCGAGAAAATAGACGATCTCCTTGGAGACCACCTGACCGGGGACCAGCACCGGGAAGCCGGGCGGATAAGGCACCACGAACGTGGTGGACACCAGCCTCTTCCCTTCGGCAAGCCGCCGCCCAGCCGTGCCGATCAGCACGTACTCGCGGTCCGACTCTTCGTACCCCGCGTAGAAGGCCGACCGCATGTCACCGAACGAGCAGGCGTCGACGGGACGGAAAGCACTGTCGAACTCGCTGAAGTCCGGCAAGTGCGGCAGATCCTGGGTGATCTCCTCGACTCGGCGCTCGTGCAGTGCCAAGTCGGCCGCGCTGGCCTCCTGCTTCTCCCGGTCGAAGTCGGTGGCCACCCGCCGCAACACGTCGAGCAGATGGTGCACGCTCGACCAAGTGACGCCGATGGTAAAGATCAACAGCACGCTGTTGATCGAGGTCTTGTTGATTTGGATGCCGAATCGGTCCATCAGGATCTTCTCGCGGAAGTCGTACCCGTTCATCCCGGTGTTGCCCAGGAACAGGGTGACCCGTGTCGGGTCCAGCACGAACTGATCGGAGCGCCAGGCCTCGTTCCACTCAGCCAGGGCGCCCTGCCTGACCTCGCGGTACGAACTGACCGCGGAGGCCCGGAACTCCTCGGGCACCAGGTCGGACTCGTCGAGGATGCGGAACCACTTGCTGATCAGCCGGTCTTTGCGGACGCGGTGCCGGAAAACCAGCGCCATGTCATAGACCTGACGGACCAGTTGGAAACCCTCGATGTCGACCTGCCGACGCGCCAGGTCCAGCGAGGCGAGAAGTTGCTGGTTCGGCGATGTCGAGGTGTGGGTCAAAAACGCCTCACCGAACGCGTCCCGAGCGCGCGAATTGAAATCCTGGTCGCGGACGTGGATCATCGATGCCTGCCGAAACGCCGACAGTGACTTGTGGGTGGAGTGCGTCGCATACACCCGGACCCGCGCCCGGCTGGGGTCGGGCAGCAGCCGGTGATCAGCCCACTCCGACCGGGGGATCCTCTCCATCGACGCGGCCCAATTCCGGTATTCCTCGGCGTATTCCGGTGACGCCAACGTCTGCTCGAGACGCTCCGCCGACACCATGGCGGTCCGTTGCCGGGCCCACGGCACGGCGGTGGCAAACGCGTACCACGCCTCGTCCCACAGGAAGCAGATGTCCGGCTTGATCGCCAGCACTTCCTCCATGACGCGACGGGGGTTGTAGACGACGCCATCGAAGATGCAGTTGGTGAGTAGCAGCATGCGTACCCGGTCCAGCTGCCCGGCCGCCTCGAGGTCGAGCAGCGCCTTTTTGATGGTGCGTAGCGGCACCGCCCCGTAGATCGCGAACTGCGGCAACGGATACGCGTCCAGGTACAACGGGTACGCGCCGGCCAGCACCAGACCGTAGTGGTGCGACTTGTGGCAGTTGCGGTCGATTAGCACGATGTCGCCCGGCCGGGTCAGGGACTGGACGACGATTTTGTTGGCGGTCGATGTTCCGTTGGTGACGAAGTAGGTGTGGTCGGAGTTCCAGGTAATCGCGGCCTTGTCCATCGCTTTCCTGATGTTGCCGTGCGGGTCCAGCAGCGAGTCCAAGCCACCAGAGGTGGTCGAGGTCTCGGCCATGAAGATGTTGCGGCCGTAGAACTCTCCCATGTCCTGCAGCGACTTGGAGTTGAAGATGCTGGCGCCACGCGCGACGGGAAGAGCGTGGAATTGGCCGACCGGTGCCGACGCGTAGGCGCGCAGGGCGTCGAAAAATGGTGTTGAGAACCGGTTCCGGAGGCCGGCGAGCACCGTGCTGTACAGATCGGTGACGTCGTTGAGCCGATAGAACGTCCTGTCGTAGACGTCCGGCCCATCGTCACTACCCGCCGCGATCGACTCGTCGGTGAGCAGATACACGTCGATGTGCGGGCGCAGCTCCCTGATCCACTCGCCACATTCCACCCAGTCCTGAGCGCCGTCGGGGTTGACCACGTCATCGCTGGCGCCCAGCAGTGTGTTCATCAGCGGCACCCGGTCGCGGGACCGCAGCGGTAGGTCATGGCGGATGATCGCGGCCTGGATCTCGCCGTTCAGCGCCACCGCGGTGATGGCGTCCTCGACGCTTGGGGCCACCAGCACTTCGAACTGGATGTCTTCGGACGGGTTGCGCAGCGCCCGCAGGTTTTCGGCCAGGCAGTCGGGAGCCGTGGGCGGCGCATCGTCGGCGAGCAACACGGTATAGAACTGCTGCTGTTTGGCCTGGGCCACCAGCTCTTGGTCGGCCAGCGGCGCGGAAGTGTCGAAAAGCGCTGTGCGGTCGCCATATTCACTCAACAGCCGCACGGCCAGCGACACCTCTTCGGTGAGCCGCACCGTGGAACGACTCTCGAGGTGAGCGCGGAAGGTCGCCAGATTCTCCGCACCGGGATACAGCCAGTACCGCTCGTAGGCGCAGATGCGGTCCATAAGGCGCTTCACCCGGGCCAGGTCGTGGGCGATGTCCAGCCCGGCGAGGTCGACCTCGGAGAGGTGACGGCACGCGTCGTCGAGCAGGTTCCACGTGTCGATGCGCGTGTACGACGGATTAGCTACTGCCGCCAGCGCGGAGACCCGAAGTCGTCGCGGGTGGGCACCGTTTCGATTCATTTCGTCACCTGTTCTTCTGCTGAGGGTAGCCGCCATCGGTGCAGCTCGTCATTATCGCGGAAGACAAGGAAATACTGGCCGGTATCGGCACCGGCGCGCGCAAGCGCCGGCGATGCCTCCATCGGTTGCAGAGCCATCGCCGCGAGTGCCAGCCGGGCCGCCACCGTTGCTGGGGTTCGATACCGGGTTTCCATCATGGGACAGCAGCTATTCTGTCCCGCCTGCGCTCAGCGCGCGATCATTTCGCTCAGTCGGTCAGCCATCCAGCTCGTCGTCGCTGCCTTCGCCGTCCAGCACCCGCCGGTTGCTCCGAAGGCCGAGCGGGTTCTCCACCCACCGCAGCACCGGGAGCTCCCAGCGGCGCGCGGGCAGGTCGGTGACATCGGCGAGCGACCTCACCACGCCCTGCGTCAGGCCCATGATCGCGGCCATCACCGGTAGCAGCGGCTGCAGCGGCTTGGCCGCCGTTCGAACCGTGCTGATCCGGTTGGCCACCACCAGGCGTTCGATGCAGTGATACAGCCAAGCGCCGACCCCCAGCGCGAATATCGACATCGCCGACGCGACGATGGTCCAGCCGTAGGCAGCGCACACGACAGCGCCAATCACCACCGTCGCAGCCAGGAAAGCGGCGACGCCGACGCGTAGTTCCAGGCGACTCATGAATCGGGCCCGCGATCCCGCGGCATGCCGGCGGCGCCGGCACGCACCGACCCCTGGATTGCCTTAGCGGCCGCGCGAATCTGCGGCGTAACCAGCATGACCTGGCCCAGCACTCCGTTGACGAAGCCTGGCGAGTCGTCGGTGGAAAGCTCCTTGGCCAGCTCTACGGCCTCGTCGACGGCCACCGGCTCCGGCACATCGTCGGCGTATAGCAGCTCCCACACCGAGACCCGCAAAATGGCGCGATCCACCGCAGGCAGCCGATCCAGCGTCCAGCCCTGCAGATGCGAGGTGATCAGGTCGTCGATATGCGCGGCGTGCGCACCGACCCCACGCGCCACCGCGACCGTGTAAGGGTGCAGCGGCGCCACATCGGGCTTCGCTTCCGCCAGCGCGGTTCGGACGTCGACGATCTCGAGCGGGCTCAAACCACGAGCCTCGGCTTCGAACAACAGGTCGACGGCGCGCTTGCGGGCCTGATGACGTCCCTTAACAGCCCTAGCGGGCTTATTGTCAGGCATAGTCAGGCGTTCACACGTCCCAAGTAGCTGCCGTCGCGCGAATCCACCTTCAGCTTGTCTCCGGTGTTGACGAACAACGGCACTTGGATCTGCGCACCCGTCTCCAGGGTTGCCGGCTTGGTGCCCGCGCTCGACCGGTCGCCCTGCAGACCCGGCTCGGTGTGGGTGACCTCCAGCTCGACCGCCACCGGCAGCTCGATGTACAGCGGCGATCCGTTGTGGAACGCGATTTGCACCGGCAGGCCCTCCAGCAGAAACCGCGCGGCGTCGCCGACCAGGGACTCCGGCAGCGGGTGCTGCTCGTAGTCCTGGCTGTCCATGAACACGAAGTCCGCGCCGTCGCGGTACAGGTAGGTGGTGTCGCGGCGGTCGACGGTGGCGGTGTCCACCTTGACGCCGGCGTTGTACGTCTTGTCGACGACCTTGCCCGAGAGCACGTTCTTCAGCTTGGTGCGCACGAAGGCCGGGCCCTTGCCGGGTTTGACGTGCTGGAACTCGATGATCGTCCACAGCTGTCCGTCGATCGCCAGGACAAGCCCGTTCTTGAAATCGGCAGTGGTCGCCACGGTCGGTGAATCTCCTACAGGATGGCCAGTTCTTTGGAGAACCGGGTCAACAATTCCGGGGTCTGCCCGGCGGTTTCAGGCGTTTTTGGCGTCCCGCCGCCTACTACCAATGTGTCCTCGATGCGGACACCGCCGCGGCCGGGCAAATAGACGCCGGGCTCCACGGTCACAACGGAGCCCGCAAGCAGTGTACCGGCGGATGTGGCGCCGATGCCTGGCGCTTCGTGGATCTGCAGGCCAACACCGTGTCCCAGACCGTGCCCGAACTGCTCTCCATAGCCAGCGTCGGCGATCGGCTGGCGCGCAGCGGCGTCCACGTCGCGCAGACCGGCGCCCGGCCGCAACGCCTCCCGGCCGGCCCGCTGCGCTTCGGCGACCAGCTGATAGATCTCCAGCTGCCAGTCGGCGGCCTTACCCAGCACGAAGGTGCGGGTCATGTCCGAGTGATAGCCCGCGACCAGCGCGCCGAAGTCGATCTTGACGAAATCGCCCGTCGCCAGCACGGCGTCGGTCGGCCGATGGTGCGGGATCGCCGAATTGGGCCCGGCGGCCACGATTGTTTCGAACGACACCGCGTCGGCGCCGTGGTCGAGCATCAGGGACTCAAGCTCGCGAGCCACCTCACGTTCGGTTCGCCCGGGCCGCAGACCGCCACGCTCCACCAGGTCGGTCAATCCGGCGTCGGCCGCCTCACAGGCCAGCCGCAGCAACGCGAGCTCGCCGGCGTCTTTGACCTCGCGCAGCGCCTCCACGGTTCCGGAGGCACGCACCAGCTCGGTGGCTCCGCTGGACTTCAGGCTCGACTGGTCGGACTTCCGCTCGACCAGCTCATTCGTAAGCGCATCCAGGCCGTCCACCGTGACCACATGACTTTCGAAGCCCAGCCTGTGCACGCCGTCGGCGGCGGCCCGACCGGCCAGGTAGCGTCCACAGGCCCGTTCGATGACGACCTCGAGCCCGGGTGCCTGTTGCGCGGCCTGAGTGCGGTACCGGCCGTCGGTCGCCAGCACGGGCTCGCGATCATCGGCGAACACCAGCAGCGCGCCATTAGACCCGGTGAAGCCCGATAGATAACGCACGTTGATCAGGTCCGTGACCAGCATCGCGTCCAACTCGATGGCAGCGATTACCGATTTGAGATTGAGTCGACGCTGGGAATGTGTCACGACTCTTGACGCTACTCGCTACGCTGAGAGCCCATGAGAGACTGGATGCTGCGCGGATTGGTGTTCGCTGCCCTGATGGTCGTCCTCCGATTGGTTCAGGGGGCGGCGATCAACACATGGCAGACGCAGTCCGCGTTGATCAGCGTGGCGCTGCTAATACTCTTCGCCATCGGCGTAGCCGTGTGGGGGGTGATTGACGGCCGCGCCGACGCCAATGCGAATCGGGATCCGGACCGCCGCGAGGACCTGGCGATGACCTGGTTGCTCGCCGGCCTGGTCGCGGGGGTCCTCAGTGGCGCGGTGTGCTGGCTCATCTCGCTGGTATACAAGGCGATCTACACCGGCGGGCTGCTCAACGAAGTGACCACGTTCGCGGCCTTCACCGCGCTCCTCGTTTTCCTGCCCGGGATCGTCGGTGTGACTATCGGCCGGTGGCGAGTGGACCGCCAGTACGAGAAAGAGCCGGAGAGACACCACGGCCTTGGTGTCAAACAGGAACGCGGAGCCGACGACGTATTCGCCGCCGTTCGCGCAGACGAGTCTCCGACCGGTGAGATTCCGGTGGCCCAGACTGAGCAACGGGGGGCGGTGGCAACGGCCGAACGTGAGTCACCCACCGAAACGATCCGCACCACGCCGCGGCGCTGGAGACGCACCGAAACTTCCGCCAGCAGCGAGAGTGAGGCGCCCACCGAATCGCTCAAACTGTCCGGCAGCGAGGACAAGACCGAGGCTATCCGGACGCACGACGCCGACGAAACCAGGCCGGACGCGCCGAAGAAGGATTAGCGGCTAGCCAGGTAGCGCAGGGCGAGCAGGTAGCCCTGGACTCCCAGCCCGACGATCACCCCGGTTGCGACCGGGCTGATGTAGGAATGGCGCCGAAATTCCTCGCGGGCATGCACATTGGAGATGTGCACCTCGATCAGCGGTGCGCTTAGTTCGGCGCAGGCATCGCGCAGCGCCACCGATGTGTGGGTAAAGCCGCCGGCATTGAGAATCACAGGCTGCCCGGCATCGGCGGCCAGATGGATCCAGTCCAACAGGTCAGCTTCGCTATCACTTTGCCGCACAACAGCCTTGAGTCCAAGCTCGGCAGCTTCACGCTCGATCAGGGCAGCCAGTTGGTCGTGGGTGGTGCTGCCGTAGACATCGGGCTCGCGCCGACCCAGCCGGCCCAGGTTCGGGCCGTTGATCACGTTCACCGTCTTGAACGCGGACTCAGTCATGGGGCACCCAGTCCTGCG
>Ga0307479_10006226_pt1 | contig 10949 bp, 12 predicted proteins | sample atmos_gasesECM4C_FD_203743 | JGI IMG/M metagenome (GOLD analysis project Ga0307479, IMG submission 203743) | Hardwood forest soil microbial communities from Morgan-Monroe State Forest, Indiana, United States - atmos_gasesECM4C_515 | ecosystem: Environmental > Terrestrial > Soil > Temperate...
TTTCTTCGGAGGCGTGTGCAGATCGTACAATTGACCCGGCGAGCCCGGCGGATCCAGCACCGCGCAATTGAAAATCAAAAGATCGGCATTCTTCGCCAACCGCATCAGATTCGGCAGCGCCGATGCGTCCATATCGCCGGAAAAAACAACCACCACGCCCTTGTAGGTAATCCTGTATGCCACCGACGGGCAGTCGCCGTGATGCGTGGCAATCTCCTCCACCATCAAACCGTTCTCCTCCACAATCTTGCTGCTCCCGGAATCCAGACGAATCGGAAGATCACGCACGACAAACGACTCGCGCGCGCCAAACCTCTTCTGATAAGCAAACGCGCCATCACGCCCCACCAACAGATCCACAAATCGCGAAGTCTTCGGAAAGAGTCCCGCGCCGTCCGGTCCGAAAATGTGGTACGCGATAGGTCCGTCGCTGGTCAGCGCTCGCGCATTGAAAAAAGCGGCAAGGTCCCCGCTGTGATCGATGTGCAGATGCGTCAGCAGAACCGTGTCCACTTTTTCCAAATCCAGTTCCAATTCCCCAATCCGCAAAAATGCCCCCGGCCCGGCATCCACCAAAATGCGCGGCTCACCTTCGACCGTCACGAGGTAGCTCGAGCCCGCCCTCCCAAATGCGCGCGGCCCCCCAGAGCCCAGCACCACCACTTCCAGCGCGGGCTTTGCCGCAGCGGCTCGCACGCAAACCGGGATGAAAGCCGCGAAAACGACCGTCAGTGCTATCAACTTTTTCATATTCTTCACGCTATGATTTTTTTTCGGAGAGCTCTCGCGATTGACATCTTGCTCCGATCGTTCCTACAGGTTGGTAGCGCCGGCTTGCCCTGAGTTTCGAAGGACATCCTGCCGGCTCCTATGGGCTAGTTATCACACGCCTGCGCGCGCCCAAGCAGAAATTCGCGTTCACGCGCATTCCGCGTGAGCGACGCAGCCCGTTGAAACTCCGCCTGCGCTTCGGCCAATCGCCCCAGTTTGAACAGAAAATCGCCGCGAACGCTGGGCAAGAAGTGGTAGGCCTTCAAGGATGGCTCCGACGCAATCGCATCGATGATTTCGAGCCCCGCCGCGGGACCAAACGCCATCGCCACCGCCACCGCGCGATTCAACTCCACGATCGGCGAAGGCGTCAGCTGCGCCAGCGCATCATAGAGCGCCGCGATGCGCTCCCAATCCGTTTCCGCCGCGGTGCGCGCTCGCGCGTGACACGCCGCAATCGCCGCCTGCAGCGCATACGGCCCGAGACCTGCGCCCAGTTCCTCGGCGCGCTGCAGCGCCGCAAGACCATGCCGAATCAACATGTGATCCCAGCGCGTGCGATCCTGATCGAGCAGCAGGATGGGCTCTCCCTTAGGGCCCGTCCGGGCATGAATTCGTGAAGCCTGAATTTCCATCAGCGCGAGCAGCCCGTGAACCTCCGCCACCTTCGGAACCAGCCCCGCCAGGATCCGCCCGAGCCGCAGCGCGTCTTCGCACAGCGCCGGACGCATCCAGTCTTCGCCCGCCGTCGCCGAGTAGCCTTCATTGAAGATCAGGTAGATCACTTCCAGCACCGACGACAATCGCGCGCCAAGATCGGGTCCGCGTGGCACCTCAAAGGGAACGCGCGCTTCGGTGAGCGTCCGCTTGGCGCGAACGATGCGCTGCGCGACGGTCGGCTCCGGCACCAGAAACGCGCGAGCGATTTCCTGCGTGGTCAACCCGCCGAGCAAGCGCAGTGTCAGCGATACGCGCCCCTCGGTCGGCAGCACCGGATGACACGAGACGAAGACAAGCCGCAATAGATCGTCTTCGATTTCGTTGTCGAGATTCGCGGTGTCAAAATTGGCCACAGCGGACTCCTGCTGGCTCTTCAGCTCGCGTCCAAACTCCTCGTGTTTGCGTTCCAGAAGTTTGTTCCTTCGAAAGTGGTCGATCGCGCGATGCTTCGCGGTGGCCATCAGCCACGCCCCGGGATTGTCCGGTATGCCCGTCTCCGGCCACCGCTCCAGTGCCGTGACCAGCGCGTCCTGCGCTAATTCTTCCGCTACTCCGACATCTCGCACGATGCGCGCCAGCCCGGCAATCAGGCGAGCCGATTCAATCCTCCAGACAGCGTCGATGACCCGATGGGTATCAGCAACAGACACCGCAAGGCCTCCAGCTCAGCACAGTCAGGCTAAGCAAGAGGATTCGCAAGTGCAAGCGCCGCCACGTCCGATCCGACGAATCGCCAAAGTTTCCACCGAGTTGTCATCCGAGCCCGCGCCTTTTGCCGAGTGTGAGGAATCCGCTCTTTCGCTTCACGCGACCGACCTCTCCTGAATATCTCAGAAGGGCCGACAACTCCTACGACCGCCCGGCGCTCTGCGCTTGCGGCGCCTCGTAGAGCTGTCGAAGCTCGCATTCCCCATCGGCAGCGTGGCCAAGAAAAGTTTTGACGTGTTCGATCGCTTCTTCCCTGGACTTCGCCTGTATGATCGCCAGACCGCCAACCACTTCCTTGGCCTCCGTGAAAGGCCCGTCAGTCACCTTGACATTCCCGTTAGAGCGCCGAACGCGCGCCCCTGACGCGCTTGGCATGCAGCCTTCAACCGCAAGCAGGTAGCCAGCCTTCATCCCTTCTTCGATCAGTGCGCCCATTTTGCAAATTTCGTCCTGCGACGGCGGAAGCCCCGATTCCACGGCCTTGTAGATGCTAAGGAATTTCATGGCGATCTCCTCAAAAGTTTGGATCCGGCGTCAAACAGCCGGATGGAAAAAAAACTGCAACCTCTCCCAATCGTGCGACCAATGGGGTACTCCGGAATCGACGCGAGAAATGAATTATTTTTTTCGGTGAACGAGACAACGCTTGGGTGCAAGGCTTGGGTGCCGCACCCTTTGCGGAGGGATCTGCTTTTTCGCTCGTCACGCGACCTCTCTTGAATATCTCAAGAGGGGCCGGCAGTCTCTAGGACTTCGCAGCGCGAGCCTCTTCCGGCATTTCGTAAATTTGCCGCAGCTCGCACTCACCTGTCCCCACCACGCTGAGGAAATCCTTCGCCAATTGGATCGCTTCGGCTTTGGAATTCGCCTTAAGAATCGCGAACCCACCGACCACTTCCTTGGACTCTGTAAACGGTCCGTCCGTGACGATTATTTTCCCGTCGGACAACCGAACGCGCGCGCCCATCGCACTGGGCAGGCAACCTTCTGTTGCAAGCAGCCAACCGGCTTTCATCCCTTCTTCGACCAGCTTACCCATCCTGGCCATCTCTTCCTGCGATGGGGGAACACCTCTTTCTACGGACTTGTACAAGCTTAGGAATTTCATGACGATCTCCTCAAGAGTTTGGATCCGGCGTCAAACAGCCGGGTGGCGAGAAAGGACCTGCAACCTCTCCCAATCGTGCGACGAATGGGGCACTCCGGAATCGACACGAGAAATGAATTATTTTTTTCGGCGACCGAGAAAACGCCGTCGAACGCTTGCTTGAGAAAAACGTGGAACACGATGCAAACGACCGTGCCGTCGCCCAGCGTCTGTGCCCATTCCGACCCTACGCCTGCGCTGCTTGCCGGCTGCATCCCACGCGCCAGCTCGAGTGTAAGCACCTGGTCCCACACATGCCAGAACAATGGCCTGCCTACCTCTTGCGCGATCTCGCAAGCTCGCTCCGGCAGTTCGACGGCATCCCGCAGTCCCGGCGCGAATGCGGCGGAAACGACCAACAACGCTGGAATCAGAATTTTATTCATCGCCTTGCCCTCCCTCACCTAGGAATGAGTCGCCGCCGAAGCGTCCGCCGCAGCTACTTCCTTTTCCCGAGTTCCTTCCCCAATTCCCTCGCGCGAGCAACAGCTTCACTCGGCCCAAAGTCTTCCAACTCGAAAAACTGCCGCAATTCGATCTCGCTGTCCTGGTTCGGACCGTGCGGCGCCGGAGCTCGCTTGGCCCACTCGATCGCTTCTTCCCGCGACTTCACTTGAATGATCCAGTACCCCGCGATCAGTTCCTTCGAATCCGTGAACGGACCGTCGATAACCGTACGTTTCCCGCCCGAAAACATGATGCGCGCGCCCTTCGAACTGGCTTTTAGCCCACCGAGGTCCAGGAGCACACCCGCTTTCATCAATTCTTCGTTGTACTTGCTCATCGCGGCATGCAATTCTTCGCTCGGCATCACTCCTGCCTCCGAATCCTTGTTCGCTTTTACGATCATCATGAATCGCATTGCTTGGTCCCCCTATTGGTATCGGTTTGGGCCAGGACTCGCGCTTTTCATCCGGCGACTGCTGGCTAAATCCCGCCTCTACTCTAACGTCGATTGAACGGCCTCGAATTCGACACGCTCGTAGTGTTTTTCAGCGAATTTGTTTGGTGCTTGCAAGCGCCTGGAAACAAAAGACTAAGGCCGCGCTAAAAACACCGTCAAAATCCTGCGGGCCGGCAGGCGCGGAATGACCAAGTCCATTTGGGCGACGACGGGACCTCGGGCCATTTCGCGTGGCGACAATTTCCGGTGCGTCAGCCAGTCGCATCAGGCGTTAACGATGCGGAGCGCGGTAGCTAAACAATTTTTGGCACTCTTTGCGGAGAAAACCGCCGGTAACGGGGATGAGGTGATTGCCCTTCTCGAAGACCAGCTCGCAGGGAATCAGACAAGCCCGCCACTTGTAGTCTTCCGTGCCGCGCTTGCGCCCATACGCAGCGATGTCTTCCTGGGAAACCCCGTAGACAACCGCTCCAATGCGCGCCCACACGCATGCGCCTGCGCACATGGCGCATGGTTCGTGAGTGGAGTACAGAACGAAGTCAGACAGGTAACGGCCGTACCCGCTGGACACGTATTTCAGCGTCTCCAACTCTACGTGTTTTATGCTTGATCCCGATGTTTTTACGCGGTTGCCCGCGCTGGCTATAACCACTTCTCGGCGGCCGATAACACGGGTGATAACCGCGCCGATGGGGTAGTCGCCTCGGTCTCCGGCGCGCTTGGCCTCGTCAATGGCCAACTCCATGAACTTTCTTCGCGGTTTGTAGGAAGCAGAGATCATATAGATAGATTATGCGCCTATCGCGAGTCTTCTCAGGAAACGGCACTCCTTACATGGGGTCCGATAACCGGAGGCTGAACCACCTCTCGCGAACACAACCGGCGCTTTTGCTTGCGCCGCACGATCATTCTTTTTCGGCTATCATAGAGTTGCGAACTCCGGGAAAGGACCGCCAGAATGGCCATATCCGCAGGGAATTCTTTCAAAACGCGCGACACTTTGAACGTTGGCGCGCAAGCGTTTCAAATTCATCGCCTGGAAGTGCTCGAAAAACTGGGCGTCGCTACGCTTGCGAAATTGCCGTTCTCTTTGCGCGTGCTGCTGGAAAACCTGCTTCGCTTTGAAGACGGCCGCACCGTTCATCCGGAAGACATTCGCGCTTTGGCTGCATGGACTCCCAACGCCGCACAAAAAGAGATCGCGTTCATGCCCGCGCGCGTGTTGCTGCAGGACTTCACCGGTGTGCCCGCGGTTGTCGATTTCGCCACCATGCGCGAAGCGATGAAGCGCATGGGCGGCAATCCCAAGCGCATCAATCCGTTGTTTCCCGCGGAACTGGTGATCGACCATTCCGTGCAAGTCGACAGCTTCGGCACAGCCAACGCATTTGGCTTGAACGCCGAGCTCGAATTTCAGCGCAACGTCGAGCGCTATGCTTTTTTGCGATGGGGCCAGACCGCCTTCCAAAATTTCAAAGTCGTTCCGCCGGACACCGGCATCTGCCACCAGGTCAACCTCGAATATCTCGCGCGCGTGGTGTGCGCCATGCCGAGCGGCAACAAATTCGAGGCCTATCCCGATTCCGTGGTTGGCACCGACTCGCACACCACCATGGTCAACGCGCTCGGCGTCTTCGGTTGGGGCGTCGGCGGTATCGAAGCGGAAGCGGCCATGCTTGGCCAGCCCTCCTCGATGCTCGTTCCCGAGGTCGTGGGCTTCCGGCTCCACGGAAAGCTCAGCGAGGGCGCGACGGCCACCGACCTCGTCCTCACCGTCACGGAAATGCTGCGCAAGAAGGGCGTGGTCGGAAAATTCGTCGAGTTCTACGGCACCGGCCTTTCCAGCTTGAGCGTTCCGGATCGTGCCACCATCGCCAACATGGCGCCGGAATACGGCGCAACCATGGGCTTCTTTCCGGTGGATGCCGAAACGCTTGCGTACCTTCAGTTCACGGGCCGCACTCACGATCAGATCGCGCTGGTCGAAGCGTATTGCAAAGAGCAGTTTCTGTTCCGCACGGATGCGACACCCGACCCTTTGTTCAGCGACAAGCTGGAACTCGATCTGGCCTCCGTGGAATCGACGGTCGCCGGACCGAAGCGCCCGCAGGACCGCGTGGCGCTACGCAATGCGAAATCTTCGTTCACGAAAGTCGTGGAAGGCGCGCCGGACAAGCACGTCGCTGTCCGCAACAATGGGGATTCGTTCGATTTTTCGAGCGGCGCGGTGGTAATCGCCGCGATTACCAGCTGCACGAATACGTCGAATCCCTCGTTGATGCTCGGCGCGGGATTGCTCGCAAAGAAGGCCGTCGAGCGCGGCCTGCAAATCAAGCCGTGGGTGAAAACGAGCCTCGCGCCCGGCTCGAAGGTGGTCACGGATTATCTTGCGGCTTCTGGATTGAATGTGTTCCTCGACAAATTGAAATTCAATCTTGTCGGCTACGGCTGCACCACGTGCATCGGCAACAGCGGCCCGCTTCCCGAGGCCATCGGCGCAGCCATCAAAGACAACAATCTGGTGGCGGTCGCGGTGCTGAGCGGCAACCGTAATTTTGAAGGGCGCATTCATCCGTTGGTCCGCGCAAACTATTTGGCTTCGCCGCCGTTGGTGGTGGCCTACGCGCTCGCAGGCCGCATGGATATCGACCTCACCACGGAACCTCTCGGCAACGGCACCGGCGGCAAGCCGGTTTTCCTGAAAGATATTTGGCCGACGCCGCAGGAAATTGAATCGACTGTCCGCGCCGCCGTCACCACCGATCAATATCTCAAACAGTACGGCGAAGTGTTCGAGGGCGACGCGCACTGGAAAGGGATGAAGATTCCCGAAGGCGATCTTTACCAGTGGGATCCGAAGTCGACCTACATCAAGTTGCCGCCTTATTTCGAGAACATGCCGAAGCAGCCGCCCGCCCTCGCCGACATTTACGGCGCGCGCGTGCTCGCGATTCTCGGCGACAGCGTGACTACCGATCACATTTCTCCAGCAGGCTCGATTCCGGTCGATTCGCCCGCGGGGAAATATCTCATCGCGAACGGTGTCAAGCCGCACGAATTCAATTCCTATGGCGCGCGGCGCGGCAATCACGAAGTGATGGTGCGCGGCACCTTCGCAAATATTCGGTTGCGCAATCAACTCGCTCCCGGCACCGAAGGCGGCTGGACTCTCTATTTGCCGGGTGGCGAAAAAATGAGCATCTACGACGCCGCCGTAAAATATCGCGAAGCCGGAGTGCCGCTGATCGTGATCGCCGGAAAAGAATACGGCTCCGGCTCGTCGCGCGATTGGGCCGCCAAAGGCACGCGACTGCTCGGCGCCCGAGCCGTCATCGCTGAAAGCTACGAGCGCATCCACCGCAGCAACCTCATCGGCATGGGCGTCCTCCCGTTGGAATTTAAGCCGGGCGAAAATCGCGAATCGCTAGGCCTGACCGGCCACGAAGTTTTCTCGATCGAAGGCGTCGCCTCACTCGTCCCAGGCAAAGACATCACCGTCCGCGCCAAATCCGACGGCGGCAAAGAAAAACAATTCACCGCCAAAGCGCGCGTCGATACTCCCGAAGAAGCCTCCTACTACCGTCACGGTGGCATCCTGCAATACGTCCTGCGCCAAATGCTGTGAACCAGAAATTAGAGGTTGGAAATTAGAAGTTAGAAAACTGAACCCGGGAAGCATCACGCCGGCTGAATCGCGCGGTCCGTGCTCTCTGTGCTCCGAACTCTGCGCGCTCTGCGTTAAGCTGTTTCCGGTTTGTTTCTCGGATTCCCTGTTTAATCCGCCCCAGCCTTCTCCGGCACGCGGAAGTGACTTTTGATGCGCACCAGCAAAACCACGCCGAGCGCGACCGAGACGAGGCTGGCGGCCTGCGCGTTGCTCATGCCGAAGAACGAACGCGGATTGATGCGGATGAACTCGATCAGGAAGCGTGCGATGCCGGTCAGAATCAGATACCAGGAGAAGACTTCGCCTTTCGGCGTGTTGCTCATAGGCTCGCGCAAATATTTCGCACCCATGCGCCAGAGGATTGCGGCGATGGCCATCCAAATGAAAAATTCGTAGAGCGGCGTGGGATGGACGCGCTGCGTGGTGGGCACGACGCCGTTGGGGAAACTCATGCCCCACGGGAGTGACGTCGGGATGCCGTAGTCTCCGTCGCCCGACAGCAGGCACCCGATGCGGCCGATGGCGTAGCCTACGCACGCGGCGGGCGAGCAGATGTCCACGAATTCCAGCACCGGAATTTTCAGGCGGCGCGCCAGATACAGCAGCGCGACGAACCCACCGAGAAATCCTCCAAACCAGGCAAAGCCAAAGCGGCTGAAGAGCTGCGGCCACGGGTCGGCAAAAAATTCGCTGGGGCTTTCGAGCACGTGGTACAAGCGCGCGCCCGCGAGGCCGACGAGGCCCGCGAGGCCGATCACCAGGAAGCCTTCGTCGCGGGTGCCTGCGTAGCCCTTGATATTCTCGAGTTGCGGGCGGCGCCGATCGAAGTCGGCTTGCAGGACGTAGGCCGAGACGAACAGAGCGGTGGCGACCATCAAGCCGAATGTTGGAATCGTGAGGGGGCCCAAGTGTAGGAAAGGAATCATCGTTGGTCGCAGTAACGAGTATACATGGACGGGCGGGAGCAAGAAGTTGAGAGCCAGTGAGGCTGCGACGAGTTCCAAATGGGGAGGAGATGGTTGAAGAAGTTTGGGCTTTCGCCGGTGATTTTCGTATGAATTTGAAAGGAAAGGGTTTGCGGGAAAAGGATCGTGGAAGTTGTCGAAAACACAGGATGGCGAAATCGGTTATCGGCTTGTCTTGGTCCGCGTCCGCTCGTAGCGTAGCGCGACCGATCCATTCGAGTAGGACTTGCACTCTGTCAACTTGAAGTCGCGCTGCGGGAACTTGCCCGGGAAGCCGGGGATGCCATCACCTAAAAGAACGGGACCAAGACCGATGAAGAGTTCGTCCACCAAATCCTCTTGCAGGAAACTGCGGCACAACTGGCCCCCGCCGCCCAGGTAGATGTCTTTCCCTTTGCGGCGTTTTAGCTTTCTCACAAAGGCTGTCAGAGATCCGCTCACCACTTCGAATCCGTCGCGTTTGCCCGGCTTCCAACGTCGCGAGAATACGTAGTTAGAGATGCCCGGCATCTCGGGCATCTCACCACTCTTGCGCATTTCCGCCGTGGCAGCCGCTGTCTTGCGGCCCATGATGGTGGTGTCGATCTTGGCGAAGAAGTCTGCCATCAGCGCTTCACCTTCTTTGTCTATATCTATGGAGCCGTTGCGTCGCGCAATATAGCCGTCGATGCTGATTCCGAATCCCAGGATGACTTTCCGTGGCATGCCGCAACTGTAAAAGGACGTTCGCTTGCCGTCAATCGAAACGAACAGGATTAATTGTTTGACACCTACGCTGACGCGATTCGTGTCACGGATCGTCTCACCTGCGACGGGTCGGGTGGGCTTGCGTCCAAGCCTATAGACTTATGTTCTGTGTACTTTACAAAATGCCCTTGACTCTGGACTGTACTCGAGGGTGTAGGTTTGGGGTGTGCGATGCCGAACGGGAAGACCATGCTAATCGGCGAGATTGCTAAAGAGACGGGCGTGAGCGTGGACGCCTTACGCTTCTACGAACGGAACAGACTGCTCGCTGCGCCCGGACGCAGTGAAGGCGGCTTCCGTCAATACTCTTCCGACGATCTGGCTGCCGTTCACTTTATCCGCAGCTTGCAAACGCTAGGATTCTCGTTGAAGGAAATCCGTGAGTTTCTGTCTCTCAGAACAAACGACCTGCGTGCGTGTTCGGCAGTGCGCAAGATGCTTGGCGACAAACTGAAAGACATCCACGCAAGGCGAGCGGCCTTAGCAAAACTGGAAGATGAACTGAAGGTGGCGTTGTCGAAGTGCAATTCGGAACTGAAACGGTCACAGGGGAAGAAGAACGGTCAGTGCCCGGTTCTAACCGTCCTTGAAGAATCGAAGCGCAAGGGTGCTGAATGAAAATCGAAGTCCTGTACGTCGCTAACTGCCCCAATCACGCTTTTGCGCTTGAACGGCTTCGCGAAGTTCTGTCGGCTGAAAGTTTTCAGAAACACGTTAACGAAGTGCTGGTGAGAGATGCTGAGATGGCACAATCACTGAAATTTCCAGGTTCACCGACTATTCGCATAAACGGCTTCGATGTTGAACAGCAGGGTGAAAAAACTGCTTCGTTTGGCTTGATGTGCCGTTTGTATTCGGATGGCAGCGGTGTTCCATCTCAGCAGAAACTACGCGCGGCCATCGAAAGGGCCCGTGGCGGAGGAATCTAGATGTCCGGCTGGAAGACAAGTGGTACTTCGGTGGGTGCGGTGCTCGCCTCACTACTGACACTGGGTTGCTGCTTACCGCTTCCATTCCTAGGGGCGGCAGGTGTTGCCGGGCTTTCCGCTTTCTTGGGTGGCGCAAGACCCTGGCTTTTGGGGCTTTCGGTCATCCTGCTGGGAGCAGGTTTTTTCCAAGTATATCGCGGGATGCGTTGCCGAGTACGTCAGAGCAAAACTGCCGTCGTGTGCCTTGGCGTGGCAACCGTGGTGGTCGTTCTTCTCTTGCTGTTTCCTCAGGCGATCGCGAGCGTGCTTGCAGACATTGGCGGTCACAGATGAAAAAACAACTGGGTATTATTGCGGTGTTAGTGATCGTGGGGCTGCTGGTTTTGGGTTG
>Ga0307479_10006227_pt1 | contig 10949 bp, 8 predicted proteins | sample atmos_gasesECM4C_FD_203743 | JGI IMG/M metagenome (GOLD analysis project Ga0307479, IMG submission 203743) | Hardwood forest soil microbial communities from Morgan-Monroe State Forest, Indiana, United States - atmos_gasesECM4C_515 | ecosystem: Environmental > Terrestrial > Soil > Temperate...
TCAGCCCCAGCGCGCCCTTGCGGGAGATGGCGGATGCGTTCCAGTTCGATTCGGTCGAAATCACGGCGCTGACAAGATTGGGATCGACGTTATGCTTGTGCGCCGTTTCTTGTACGAGCTGGTGCAGCACTTCTCCGCCCACCGGGTGAGCCGCCGGCGCAGGATTGGCAGCGTGCTGGTCCGAGCTGCTCCGATTTGAATCCGCGCTCGCGGGATTTGAATTTGCCTCCGCGGAAGGCTTCGCGGCTGCCGATGCGGCCGCCGTTTTGGCTGTGTGCCGGGCATCGTCGTTGGTGTAGACGACGTTTCCGCGGTCATCGACGTAATAAGGCAATTGGGCGTGAACGGGAACCGCCAGCCGCCCGATGGCCAGACAGAATACCGCGGTCGTGAGTATGGTCTTCATTGGCCAGGTCGTCATCGCTCGGGGAAGGCAGAAACTGCCAGTTTCCTGAAAATCAGTGAGAATCTGTCTCTCCGGGCGGATGGGCTACTTTCGCCCGAAAAGCGCTTCTCGACGCTAATGGGAGGATAGCATCCCGTCGATAAGTGGGTAAACCCTATCAAGGGCACTTTTTAGGTTGGATGTGTCTTTTCCGCCAGCCTCTGCCAGGTCGGGCCGGCCGCCCCCTTGTCCTCCTAAGTCCTTGGCAACAGACTGGATAATCTTTCCGGCGTGCAGCCGGCTAGTCAAATCCTTGGTAACGCTCGAAAGCAGTGCCACCCGGCCGTCTTCGACCGCCGCCAGCACAAATACCCCCGAGCCCATCTTCTGGCGCAGGGGGTCCACCAGCTCCCGAAGGCCCTCCCGGGTCAGGCCCTCCACCTGGGCCGCCAGAACGGCGACGTCTTTCACATTTCGCTTCTGCTCGAGCAGGGAGTCGAGCTTGCCGACTGCCGTCTTGCGCTGGACAGCTTCGAGCTGCTTTTCTACCTGCTTCTGGGCTTGCGCCAGCCGCTCCAACGCTTCGTTGACCTCGCTTTCGCCCACGTGCAGCCGTGCGGCGACTTCGGCCAGCAGTTCCTTCGAACGCTGGTAATCGGCCAGCGCGCCTTCGCCCGTAAGAGCCTCGATGCGCCGGATTCCCGAAGCTACCGACTGCTCGACCGCGATCTTGAAGACGCCGATATCGCCCGCCCGCTTCACATGCGTGCCGCCGCAAAGCTCTTTGCTGTAAAAGCCGCGCGGCGATCCAGGATCCGGAATCGTTACCACGCGCACGTTCTGCTCGGGATAGCGGTCGCCAAAAAAAGCCAGCGCGCCGGAGGCCAGTGCGTCGTCCAGAGTGGTTATGTTCGTCTCGATGGCTGTGTTTTGCCGAATGTGATCGTTCGCCTGCTGCTCGATGTCGGTCAATTCCGCGGGATCGACCGGAGCAAAGTGTGAGAAATCGAAGCGCAGCCGGTCCGGCGCAACCAGCGAGCCCGCCTGCTTTACGTGTGTGCCCAGAATATTGCGCAGCGCGGCGTGCATCAGGTGGGTCGCCGTATGGTTGCGCTTGTTCCGTTCGCGTCGCGCAGCGTCGGCATCGCCTGCTACGCGATCGCCCACTCGCAGCGTCTCCTTGGCCTTCACGCGATGGGCCACGAGTCCGGTCACGGGATAATACGCACCCCGCACTTCGGCCAGTTCCAGTGTGCGCTCGTTATTCCAGAGCGTGCCCGTATCGGCGATCTGTCCGCCGGATTCGGCATAGAAGGGCGTCCTGTCGAGCACGATTTCGCCTTCCGCACCCGCGGGTAATTCGTTCACGAGCCCTTTCGGCGTGATGATCGCCTCGATGCGCAAATCGCGCGCGCTGGTGCCAAAGTAAAAATCGGGCTCGGTGCGATACGTTTCCCCCAATTTCGCGTAGGCCGGGCTGGCGGCTTCCTTGTGCGCACCCTTCCATGAAGCTCTTGCGCGCTCCCGTTGCTCTTGCATTGCCCGATCAAAGCCCGCTTGGTCGAAACCGATCCCAGCATCACGAGCAAGATCAATCATGAAATCCGGCGGTAGACCGAAAGTGTCGTATAGGCGAAACGCATCAGAACCCCAGATGGGCAGATGATCGGCTTCCGTCCAATCGTCCTGGAATTTCTTCGCACGCTCGGGCCCGAATAGCCTCGCTACATAATCAAAGAAGATCGCATTATCCTTGACTTCTAATGCTTGTTCGAGCGCCTTGTCTATGTTTGGGTGCTCTTCTGGCTTTTCGTCTTCCAACTCTTGTACTACCGCCGAACGGTGATCTTGAGCACGCAGTTCTCTCATCTCGCTCCACTTGCGAAGCCCCATGTCGATGGTGTGGGCGAACCGCTCCTCTTCGTGCCGGATAACCGCGGTCACGCGGCCGATGCTTTCGAGCAGTTCGGGATAAGGCTGCCGCATTTGCTCGGCGACCTCCTGCGCCATCTCAAAAAGGAACGGCCGTTCGAGCCCGACCATGCGGCCATGGCGCACGGCGCGGCGAATGATCTTGCGCAGCACGTAGCCGCGGCCTTCGTTTGAAGGCATGACGCCGTCGCTGATCAGGAAAGCAGCGGCGCGGCTGTGGTCGGCAAGAATCCGCAGCGATGCATCACTTTCGGGTGCCGCGCCATACTTTTTGCCCGAAAGCTTGCTGGCAAAATCGATCAGCGGACGAAAAAGGTCGGTCTCGTAGTTGCTGATCTTGCCTTGCAGCACCGCCGCGAAGCGTTCGAGCCCCGCGCCCGTATCGATACCAGGTTTGGGCAGAGGTGCGTAGTTGCCTACCGTATCACGATTAAACTCCTGGAAAACGAGATTCCAGATCTCCACGTAGCGCCCGCAATCGCAGCCGAATTGGCAATCCGTGTGACCGGCGTCCGAAGCCGCCGGACCCATGTCGTAGTGGATCTCGGTGCACGGGCCGCAAGGGCCCGTGTCGCCCATGGCCCAGAAATTTTCCTTAAGCCCGGGAACAGCAATCACCCGCACTTTTGGCGCGCCCACGTGAACCCAGAGCGCGGCGGCTTCGTCGTCAGGTGGCAGGTTTTTCCCCGGAGCGATTTCCGCCCCGCCAAAAACGGTGAAATAGAGCTTGTCGAGCGGAATGCCGAATCGTCCCGGCGCCGAAGAAGTCACCAATTCCCAAGCGAACGCGATGGCTTCCTTCTTGAAGTAATCGCCAAAGGAGAAATTCCCGAGCATCTCGAAAAAAGTGTGATGGCGATTGGTGAAGCCGACGTTCTCGAGATCGTTGTGCTTCCCGCCGGCGCGCACGCATTTTTGCACTGAAACCGCGCGCTTGCAGTCCCGCTGCTCGAGCCCAAGAAAAACGTCCTTGAACTGGTTCATGCCCGCATTCGTAAACAGCAAAGTCGGATCGCCAATGGGCACCAGCGAAGAGCTGCGCACGATGCGGTGTCCGTTCTGCGCGAAGTAATCCAGAAATGTGCGGCGAATTTCGTTTCCTGTGAGCATTTATGTGCTTTCGCCTCGAATTATGGCAGACGCGTGTAGGCCCCGCAATCCGCGTTGAATTCGGGAGGCAGACTCTTTGTAGCGCCGGGCTTTAGCCCGGCAAATCCTTGCTGCGCACAGGCTTGCCGCCCTGAAGACCGGCGCTACAGGCGGAATTTGTCATTCTGAGGCCCCGTTTTGTGGGGCCGAAGTTTTGTAGCTCAGGTCGCGGGGTGCGAATTCTGCAGCCCGAGACCTGAGGATTTTCCGCCGCGAGGAATCTAAAAGCCTCGGGTCTAGCCCGATCGGCAGGCTCCGACCCCAGCTAGTTTCTGCCCGGTTTGAATCATCTAATCGTGCGAGCGAGCGCGACCACCGAAACAATCAGCCCGATGAGCGCCAAGCCGCAGCCGACGCTCGCAATCCAGAAAATGGTGCTAACGCGCTCGGCCAGAGCCTCAGTCGCGCGCAGCGCGTCCTTCAATCCTTGCTCCAGCTGGGCCGCTTGAGCGTCGTGTTCTTTGGATTGGGATTCGAGGCCGTCGAGCCTGCTCTCCAGAGCTTCGAGCCGTCCGGCATGGACCTCTTTACGTGCGCCGCCCGAACGCACGGAATGGATGTCTCGTCGGAGATCGGCAATCGTTCCGATCAACTTACGCCCCAGCGAGATTGCGTAGAGAATGTCGCCCAGCATGGATGATAAGTCCCCTCGAAATTTGAGGACGGGTTGCTCAGACTTGTCATTCTGAGGCCCGCCCGCGAAGGTCGACACAGTCGACCTTTGCGCAAGGCATGGCGAGCCGAAGAATCTCTCCGGTCACCATCATGAGAGATTCTTCGGTATTCGGCGTAGATCCGCTCAGAATGAAAACTTTGACGGCGCCGCCTCAGCCCGGCAAATCCTCGGCGGCTTCGGGCACCGGCGCGGCGCGCAGTTCGCGGCGAATCACGCCAGGATCGAACCCTGCGCGCAGCAGCGTGCGATAAAGCGAAGCCGTTTTGCGCGCATCGAGAGGCCCGCGCGAGCGCGTCCGCCGCTCGATCGCTTTGCGCACCATCGCGCCTTCGTCGAGGTCGGCGAAGACCTGTGCGATGGCCGCATTGATGTGCTGATCGGGAACGCCGCGCTTGCGCAGTTCCTGCGCGATGCGGCGCCCGCCCTGGTGCCGCCCGCCGGCGCGGACGCGCGCGAAATCGAGCGCATATCGCGCATCATCGATTAGTTTTTCCTGCTTCAGGCGAGCCATAACATGGCTGACCATCGCGGGCTCGAGCGCGCGGCGCTCGACGTAACTCCGCAGCTCGAAAGTGGAGTGCGCGCGGCGCATCAGCGCGCGCAGCGCCGCGGTGTAGAGTTCCGCTTCGTCATCAATTTTTCGCGGCTCGGAGCGCATGGCGCGCCCAGCATAGAGGCTTTCGCGGAAATCAGCAACGCAGTGGCGTAGGTTTTGCTTTCACGGGTGCCCCACCCCTCGTTGTTAGGGGTGGGTTCCCTTCACGGTCGCAAAGCGGATTCCAGAGTAAGGCAGGAGGGCTCAGCGGCTGCCGAACTGCTCGTATTCCGCCATGGTGCGCTCCATTTCCTCGCGAGCGGCATCTGCGGCGGAACGGATGCCCTGCACCCGCAGCTTGAAGTCGTCGGGGTTGGATGCGCGGCTGAGCGCTTCTTCGAAGCTGATGAGGTTGCGCGTGTAGAGATCGTAGAGAGATTGATCGAACGTTTGCATGCCGTACTGGCTGGTGCCTGCGGCAATGGCTTCGTGGATCATGCGCGTTTTTTCCGGATTGATGATGCAATCGCGAATGTAGCCCGTGGCGATCATCACCTCGACCGCGGGTACGCGGCCTTTTTCGTCCGCGCAGCGCACAAGGCGCTGGCTGATGACGGCCTTCAGCGTGCCGGCGAGCTGCAAACGAATCTGCTTCTGCTCCGGCGGAGGAAATACCGCGATGATGCGCTGAATCGTTTCCGTGGCATCCAGGGTGTGCAATGTGGAAAAAACCAAGTGCCCGGTCTCGGCGGCCAGCAAAGCCGTAGCGATCGTTTCCAGGTCGCGCATTTCGCCGACGAGGATCACATCGGGGTCTTGACGCAACGCGGCGCGCAACGCGGTCGAAAAGTTTGCCGTATCGACCTCGACCTCGCGCTGATTGATGAAGCTGCGCTTGTCGCGGTGCAGGAACTCGATAGGGTCTTCAATGGTTATGACGTGGTCGGAGCGCGTGGTATTGATGCGGTCAACCATGGATGCCAGCGTGGTGGACTTGCCCGACCCGGTCGTGCCCGTAACCAGCACCAGCCCGCGCTGCTCTTCGCAAATCGTTTCGACCACCTTCGGCAGATTCAGTTCTTCGATCGTGCGAATCTTGGTCGGGATTACGCGCAGCACCATGCCCACGTTGCCGCGCTGCTGAAAGACGTTCACGCGGAACCGCCCCAGGCCTGCCACGCCATAGGCCATATCCAACTCGGCAGTCTCCTTGAATTTTTGCTTCTGGCGGTTGGTCATCATGCTGAACGCCATGGAGAGCATCTCTTCCGGCGTCACGCGCGCATTGTCCCCCAGAGGAACGAGTATGCCGTCAATGCGGATGTAGGGATTGTTGCCAACTTTTAGATGCAGGTCCGAGGCTTTCTTCTCGACCGCCAAACGCAGCAGATCATCAATGCCTTGTGCCATGTGGGATGCGGCTCCGGGAAAAGTCTTATCGAAACTAGCATCGGGCACAGGGCGCGACAAGCGCAGGCGCGCTAGCCGTTCCCGCTTAGTTACTGCCGCTCTCTGTACCTTCTGTGTCTAGGTGCTCTCCGTGTTGATCCTTGCTTTGTCAGCGGCTAAGACTCAGAGTTCCTGGGATTTTCCTCAGCCGAGCTGCGCACCAACTGCCGATCTCCGCCCGCGAGTAGGTGGTCATCGTCGTAAGTGAGGCTAGCAATTAGAGCTGAAAGCGCCCTCCACGGACAGGATTTGCTTCCGGCCGCGGGACTCAAATGACTTTACTTTTTCCTGTCAATTGGCCATTCTCGTCCGAGGCGCAGTCGAGTTCATGCTCTACTTAACTAAGGACCACGGCCATCGAGAGAACGTAATGGGAGAGGCAAACACATGGCCCCAACAAGCGTAAGCGGCCAGCCCATCGTTAGTGGGGACGGTGCCGCCAGCCGGGGCGGCAGTTCACGCCAGATTTGACCTGAATAGCCTGCGATAAAGCCGAAGCTCAAACATCTTGCCGTGCATCGCGGCGGTGCTCGTTGTTGGGCTACGGCTGAACCGGCCGGCCAACGAGACTGGCGCGCGAACTTTTGCCCCGATCTCCTCGATCAACTCCATCCAGGAAAGCACGGTCACGAATATTTCGGCAGTGGCCCTTCCCGGTTCATTCGGTTTGAGCTGTGTGGAGCTGGTCTGCAACTTGAACTGAATGCGAGAGGCTCGCGCGATTTCAGCGAGCATCTTTTCGATCGAGGGGTCCTCTGCACCGGTCGCTTCAAAGATCAGAACCGCCGAAAGATCGAATCTATGTTTTCTCTGAAAAGATTTTCCATCGAGCAGCAGCAACTTTGCCGAACTGCCTTCGCTCGCGCCCTTCCAGCGGAAGCCTTCTGCCGAAAGAAGGAAATGCAGACTCTTGATCTGGGCGACTCCGAGATTCATGAGTTCCTCGGTGATCTCGAGCGCGCGCTCAAAGGGCGCTCCCTTGGTTCTTTCCGGCCGAAACGCTTGAACCGTTGTTCTCCCGCGCGCGGAAGTCGCGATCAGGTTGAGGTCGATCTCGGCGCGGTCGGTACTTACCGCGCCCTCGCGCAACAGCCGCACGAATCGCCGGATTGCCGGAACAGGCTCATCCTGTTCGAGCGGAATCGTCGCAAAAGACTGGATCTGCATTTGTGCCGCCTCGGTAAAGCGGGATACCTGCGCTTTTATTTTGTCGCAAGCCTGGGCGAAAGGGCTAAGACTGCGGCCACGTTCGGCGTTCAAGATAACAAGCAGAAGGCTCCCCAGTTCCCGCAAAGCTGCAACAGCGGTAAGCATTTTAGAATTGCGCACTTACATAAAAATAAGGGAGGGATGCAGCTCATGAGCCCGATTCTCGCGGCTAATCCGCCTTCTCGAGCAGGAAAAGCGGGTCGCGATCACCCGGCTTTCCTTCATAAAAGGAAGTCGCACGTGCCCGGTGTAATCGAAGGGTGTATATTTTCAAGTTCGTCCTGTCGATTTCGCGCCGCTTAGTTCGACTTACATGTGGAGGCCGGAGCCGGGGCCGAATAGCGGCCCAAATAGAGGGCTAGGCCGGCAATTTGATCACCGAAAAAAGGAGCCAGGAATGAGCAAAGTGCGAGTGTTAGTGGGCACGCACAAAGGAGCGTTCGTGCTGACGTCGGATGGAAAGCGCGAAAAGTGGGACGTCAGCGGCCCGCATTTCGCCGGCTGGGAGCTTTATCACGTGAAGGGATCGCCAGTGGATACGAGCCGGATCTACGCGTCGCAAACGAGCGGATGGTTCGGGCAGATCATCCAGCGCTCCGACGACGGCGGCAAGACGTGGACTCAGCCAGGCACGCCGCCAGGCGAACAAAACACGCCGCAGGGCCCCCAGAAAGGCGAGAGTAACAAATTCGTCTACAAAACTTCCCCCGAAAATGGAGGAAAGCCGCTCACCACCCACCAGTGGTACGACGGGACGCAGCACCCCTGGGAGTTCAAGCGCGTCTGGCATCTTGAGCCCTCGCTCACTGATGCCGACACGGTCTATGCCGGCGTGGAAGACGCGGCGATTTTCAAATCGACCAATGGCGGCAAAAGCTGGGAGGAAATGCCGGGACTACGCGGGCATGGCACGGGCCCGAAATGGCAGCCGGGCGCGGGCGGCATGTGCCTGCACAGCATCGTTCTCGATGCGAAGGATCCCAAGCGCATGTATATTGCGATTTCGGCGGCAGGCGCGTTTCGCACCGATGACGGCGGCAACAGCTGGAAGCCCATCAACAAGGGGCTGAAATCGCAATATATTCCTGATCCAAACGCCGAAGTCGGCCACTGCGTCCACCACATCGCTGCGCATCCCGCGCGCCCCAGCGTGCTCTTCATGCAGAAGCACTGGGACGTGATGCGCAGCGACGATGCCGGCGATTCCTGGCACGAAGTGAGCGGCAATTTGCCCACCGATTTCGGATTCGTCATCGACGTGCACGCGCACGAGCCCGAAACGATCTACGTCGTCCCGATCAAGAGCGATGGAGAACACTTTCCGCCCGATGGTAAGTTGCGCGTCTACCGCAGCCGCACTGGCGGAAACGAGTGGGAGCCGCTCACCAAGGGCCTGCCACAAAGCGATTGTTACGTGAACATACTGCGAGATTCGATGGCTGTCGATTCGCTGGACAAATGCGGCATATACTTTGGAACGACGGGCGGGCAGGTGTACGCTTCGCATGACGCGGGCGACAATTGGGCCCCCATCGTACAGAATCTTCCGGCGGTGTTTTCCGTGGAGGTACAGACGCTCCGATGATTCGCGTGGTATTGCCGCCACATCTGCGGACGCTGGCGCACGTCGGCATGGAAGTCAGCATCGACGTCCAGGGCGCGATCACGCAGCGCTCCATTTTGGATGCGCTCGAGGCTTCCTATCCCATGTTGTGTGGCACCATCCGCGACCACGATACAAAGGAGCGCCGGCCGTTCCTGCGCTTTTTTGTCTGCGGCGAAGATTGGTCCCACGAATCGCCGGACCATCCGCTGCCGCAGGAAGTGGCGGGTGGCAAAGAACCGTTTCTCGTCATCGGGGCCATCGCCGGCGGCTAGCCACCGAGCGCGCATCCGCTTTTGCGGGTGCCCACCGAGGTCGCCGTCGCGACCATTCATAGCGGCATAATCACGGGCTCGTCGCGCGGAATCGCGTCCAGCGTCGCCTTGTCGATGTTCAAATGCGCCATGACGAGCTCCGGCGGCGTGTGTGTGAGCCATTCGGAAAGCGAAAGGTCCTGGTAGAAGCTGCTGCGGAACATCTCCAGAAACTTCAGATCCGTGTTGCCCGTGTTCTCGATGTAGTGCGGCAAAGTTTGCTGCACGTAACCGACGTCGCCGGCCTGAAAATCCATGGTGCGTGCGCGGCCTCCTGTGGCGAACACAGTCATCCGGCCTTGCCCGGCGAAATAGTATTGCCATTCGTCCGCGTTTTGATGCCAATGCAACTCGCGGATCCCTCCCGGATGCACCGTCACGATGGCCGACGCAATCCTCTGCGATATCTTGAACTGACTCGAATCCACCACGCGCACTTCGCCGCCCCTGGTGCGGTTCGTGACCGGCATCTGCAGTGTGCGAAACGCGAAATCAGTTTTGGAAGGCCCCCGCGTTCCCGCTGCAGCTTTCTGGTCGGCTTCCAGCGGGCCCGGAACTTCGCTCTGAAAAATGAATAGCTCCCTTGAGGGCAGCCTGTCGAAACCCTTCTGCGGAACGCCCAGGCTCTTGGCCAGCACATCCTTGGGCGTGTGCGCCATCCAGTCAGACAGCAAAACGGTGGCATACTCCGAAAAATTGCCGTCGTCGAAAACGAGCAAGAACTCCGCGCCATCCGGATTCAATCCCTGAATCGAGTGCGGAATTCCGGTGGGGAAGTACCAAAGATCGCTTTCCTTCACGTCCGCGACGAAGCTTCGACCGTCGTTATCGATGGCCGTAATACGCGCGCTTCCGTAAAGCATGTAGGCCCACTCTGCGGCAGTGTGCCAATGCAGCTCGCGAACGCCTCCCGCGGTGAGCCGCATATCCACGCCGGCCATCGTTGTGGAAACGGCCAGTTCGCGCACTGTGACTTCGCGGGACCATCCGCCTTGATGCAGCCGCTTGTGCGCGATCGAGAACGGATACTTGAATGTCTGCACCCCGCCTGCATCGGTCGGCGGCGGATTGCGCGAATCCGCATTCTGCGAATCGAGCGCGGCGTTCTTGGGCCCGGGCTCGCTCGCGTCGCGCGCGGCGCCTGGCTTCGTGGCCCCATTGGAGGATGGATCCTGCGCGAACATATTCGTCACGGAACCTACTCCCGCGCCTGCCAGGGCGCCCGAGCTCACCTCCAGAAAATCCCGCCGCGAGAACTTCGAGTCACTCCGATCGTCAGCCATCAATTTCCCTCCCGCATGTATTGGCTCCTAGCGAATGATTCTACGCCAAGAGCGGACGAACTGCTGTCATCCCGAGGTCCGCTTTTCGCGCGAAAGTCATCCTCGCCGCAAGCGTCTACCAATCCTCGCGCCGAACGTCACCATGCCCGCAAAGTGTGATTCTGAGCGAAGTGGCCGCGCGGCCACGAAGTCGAAGCGCCTATTTTGCCCCGGCGGCCCTTGCAGGGAATCCTTCTGCGGGTTTTTGGGTGGGCTGGTCCGACGCAGTAAATTGACAGCCCGCCACAAAAAGCGTAATCAAGAGGGGGCGTATCCCATTGGGATCATTCTGACCACATCGAGCAATTACTCATGAGCGTGTCTGCATATCTTCTGGGGAAAGGAAGGCCTGGCATGAAATCATTTGTATTCGTT
>Ga0307479_10006229_pt1 | contig 10945 bp, 13 predicted proteins | sample atmos_gasesECM4C_FD_203743 | JGI IMG/M metagenome (GOLD analysis project Ga0307479, IMG submission 203743) | Hardwood forest soil microbial communities from Morgan-Monroe State Forest, Indiana, United States - atmos_gasesECM4C_515 | ecosystem: Environmental > Terrestrial > Soil > Temperate...
ACGCGGTCGCGGGGCTCCTGCTATCCGAGATCACCGCAGTGCTCTCGCGCGCCGCGGTGGTCGCCGCCCTCGCCTGCACCCGCGCCGGGGCCGATCCGCCGTGGCTCGCCGATCTGAATCGCTGGCGCCCGGCCTAAGCGAAGAGCTTGAGATAATCCTCCCGCAGCGGGTAGAAGACATCGAGAACCAGCGCCCCCGCGCGGCCGGCCCGGCCGCTGTGCATGGTGCCGCCCGGTATAACGTAGGTGTCCCCCGGGTGGAGCGTCCGCCGCTCGTCGCCGATCTGCATCTCGAGTTCGCCCTCGATGATCAACCCGAGCTGCTCGTGATGATGGGAATGTAGCGGGATTGCGCCCTCAGGGACCAACTCGACGTAATTCAGCATCACGTGCTCTCCCGCGAGGGGTTTGATCGTCACCCCTTTCGCGATCTCCTTCCCCCGGAGCGCCTTGATCGACGTGATGGTCTGTTTGGCTGGCATAGATTCCCCCCTCGGGACCGGTCCTCTGTAGCGTATCATGCCTCCGGGATCCGCCACCGCTCGACGCCCCCGCGGGGGCTCCACCGCAGCCCAACCCGCTTCTCCCCGAAGACGACGAACGCGGCGCTCTCGATGGCGACCGAGAACAAGTGATAGGGCTCGTTCGGACGCCAGTGGATCTTCGCCTCGACCACGTCGGCATACCGCCGTCGTTTGGCCGGGTCGGCCACATCGGCCGCCCGGCCGTAGAGCTTGAAGTCGCCTGCGTCGCCGGCGCGCCGCGAGGTGGCGCTGTGGACGACCAACCGCGGATCGCGGAGAAGGTCCAGGGCCTTTCGAGAGCGCCACATCATCCCCAGCAGCAGATCCCCGTCGACGATGGAGAGCTCCACCGGGCTGATCCGGGGCCAGCCGTCCTTCCGTAGCGTCCCGACCAGGGCGAGGCCCGTCTGCTCGAAACGCTCCTGGCCGGCGCCCGCGAGTTCGGGAGCCGCGGCGGCAAATTCGTTCCACTTCACTGACCCTCACCTCCAGGCGGCAGGGCGGTCCGTCGGCTCGCGGCCAAGATTCTCGTGAGCGCGCTTGACCTCCCCCTGCTCACCCGGGTGGCTGGTCAGGGTGCATATTGGGTACAATTGCACTATGGTACGCATACACAATCCTAGTACGCGAGGTGTTGGAGGTGGATGCCGTGGTGCTGATCCTGTTGGTCCTGTTCGTTCTCGCCGCAACCGGTCACCTGTTCGTCCACTAACACCGCAGGCAGGCGGTGGAAACCCTCGCCGCCTGAGTTCGCTCTCCCCCGGCATCCAAGGCATCGAGGCTGTGGGGCGCTGTGCCCCATGGTTCGCGGCGAGCGTCGGGATCGTCCTGGCGCTCCAGGGATCCGTGCAGCCGGCGGCCCAGGCTCAAAGCACGCCCCCCTCACAGCCTGCGCCCGCCGCCCAGGTCGGGAACCAGCTGGCCAGCGTGGTCCTCGCCAGGACCGTCAAGATGAGCAACTTCTTCGGCGCCGGCGAGGTCACCCCGGTTGATCCCGCCACCAGCTTTTTCAATACGGACCTTCCGTACGCGGTCGTCAAGGTGAAGGGGCTCGTGAACGGCACCTTGGTGACCCTCGCGGTCAGCGACCCCAACGGGCCGGCGTTTGCGATTGAGGTGAAGGCGCCCAACCAAAAGCACGGCTCCTGGGAAGTGTTCGATTTCACCCTCCCGCTCTTCATCCTCGGCACCGACTTCGAGAGCCACACCGGGACCTGGACCCTCGACGTGGCGTTCAACGGCCAGCATCAGGGCACCGCCACGTTCCAGGTGCAGGCCGGGTCCCCCATTGCGCTGGGCAAGATCAAGGACCAGCTCGATCTGGCCCCGCTCGACGCCGACCTGCACTGGCGGTACGGCGCGGCGCTGGCGCTCCTGCATCACGACGCGGAGGCGATCCAGGAGCTCAAGAACGCGATCAAGCTCGACCGCAACTACGCGCTGTACTACATCAGCCTCGGCCGGATCTATGAACGCCAGGGGCGCACCGATGACGCGGTGCGCAACTTCCAGCACGCCCTCTCGCTCCACGGCTCGTTCTATGATGCGGTATACTCGGGGTGGGCGAAAGCGCACCTGGCCCGGCTGCAGACGCCCTGAGGGGGAACACCTCGCACCGGATCTACCTGAGGACACTCTGCTTCATCCGCGACGGCGACAGGGTGCTGCTGCTCCGCCGTCGCAATCCGCCCAACCAAGGTCTGTACAACCCGCCGGGCGGCAAGATCGAACCCGACGAAGACCCGCTCGACGCCTGCCTGCGGGAGGTCCATGAGGAGACAGGAATTCGGCTGGCTGGGGCGGCGCTCCGGGCGGTCGTCACGGCCCTCACCCGCGCGAGCGGCGCCCAGTGGCTGTTGTTCGTCTTTGTGGCCGACCGCCCATCCGGCCCCGCGGACCCGATCGCGACGGACGAAGGCGAGCTGAGGTGGGTTCCCCTCGCCGAGATCGCCACCCTGCCCGTGGTCTCTGACATCCCCCTGATGCTCCCCTACCTCTTCACGCCGCAGGATGGCACCGTCATGGGAAAAATCCACTACGAGAACGATGAGGCGGACAGCATGCTGAACTACGAGTTTCGCACCCGGTGAGCCCCCTGTCGGAAGAAGTGCTGGTGGTCCCCCGCGCCTATCTGTTCCCTGCCGGGGGCTTTCACGGGTTTTCCACCGAGGGCCTCCCCGGGTACCTGGCCGCGATCGCCGCCCACGCGTACTTCGCGCCGCGCGTCCGGGTCGAGGACGATCCCAGCCTGAAGCAGATCATCCCGTACGTCGTCCTCCGTCACCACGACCGTATCTTCCTCGTCCGCCGCACGCGCGCGGGCTCCGAGGAACGGCTGCGGGAGAAGTTGTCCGTGGGCCTGGGCGGCCACATCAACCCGGCCGACGTTGCAGACGCCGCCGACCCCGTGGACGCGGGGATGCGCCGGGAGCTCACGGAAGAAGTGGAGGTGCCGGCGGGGTGGCGCGCCCGGCCGGTGGGGGCGATCAACGACGACGTGGAGCCGGTCGGCCGCGTGCACTTCGGCCTCGTCTACATCGCGGATCTCCCCACGCCCGAGGTCCGGGTGCGGGAGCGGAGCAAGCTGGCCGGCGCCTTCGCCACCCCCCAGGAGGTCCGGGCGGCGTACGACCGGCTCGAGACCTGGTCGCAGTTTCTCGTGGACGCGATCGACCTTCGAGAGATCTAAGCTCCGTCGCGAGGTCATTCGGCATGCCCACATTGCTTGGTGAAGCGGCAGGGCTGCACCTCGCCCGCACTCTGGAGTCCGGCCAGGCGTTCCGGTGGCGGTGGGACGCCGGGAGCGACGGGGCCAAGGTGGCGGTCGGCGTCGTCGGCCGCCGGCTCTTACAGGTGCAGCAAGATCCGCAGGGGCTCTGGCTGCTCTCGCCCGACACCGAGGACGCCCGGAGCCTGCTCCTCGACTACTTCGGCTGCCGGCGCGAGTCGCGCGGGGTGGCCGCGATCGAGACGGCGCTCGCCGAAGACCCCGTCCTGGCCCGGATCCTCCCCCGCACCCGCGGCCTCGCGATCCTGGCGCAGGATCCGTGGGAGGTGCTGATCTCGTTCATCATCTCGGCGAACAACAACATCCCCAAGATCACCCAGTCGATCGAGCGGCTGGCCCGCGCGTTCGGGGAGCCCCTCGGAGGGGGCGCGCATGCCTTTCCCCCTCCGGCCCGGCTCGCCGCGGCCCGCCCGCGGACGCTCGCGGCCTGCCTCCTCGGCTACCGGGCGCCCTATGTGCGCGCCGCCGCGCGCATGGCCGCCGATGGCGACATCGACCTGGCCGCCCTGCGGCGGATGCCGTTCGAGGCCGCGCGCGAGCGGCTCCTCGAGGTGCCGGGCGTGGGGGAGAAGGTCGCCGATTGCATGCTGCTCTTCGGGCTGGGGCAGACGGCCGCGTTCCCGGTGGACGTCTGGGTGAAGCGTGCCGTGGAGCGCCTCTACTTTCGCGGCCGGCCCCGCACCCCGAAGCAGATCCAGGCCTTCGCGCGGGCGCGGTTCGGTCTCCTCGCCGGGTACGCGCAGCAGCACCTTTTCGCCTACGCCCGCGCGCATCTGAGAGACGCCCGCGGGTCCGAACCGGCTCGACAGACCCTTAGGCGCCGGCCGATGGCTGGGCGGGGACCTCGACGCGGTACATGAACTGCCGCCGGATCGTCTCGAACCCCTCGCGCTCGTAGATGTGGTGGGCGCCGGTGACGTTCTCGGAGTCCACCCCCGAGAGGCAGGCCTCCATCCCGTTGTCGCGCGAGGCGATGAGGCCGGCCCGGGTCAGGGCGACGCCGAGACCGATCCCCCGCCACCGGGGGCGCACGCCGATGTAGCGCATCAGCGCTCGCTTCTTGCCGGTCAGCGCGTTCTGCTCGTCATTGATGATGAAGTGGCCGAATCCCGCCATCTCTGCTCCGTCCCACGCCACCAGGCTGATCTCCGGTTTGAACCACGGCCGGTGCACGTACTTCGTCCACAGAGGCAGCGACATGCCCATGAACCCGCCCCAGTGGTCGGCGAACGCCTCATTGAACGCCCGCACCCACGCCTCCTCGTCCGTTCCAACTCGGTACGGCCGCACGGCGATGTTGGGGGGGAAGTGGGCGGGCGACAGGTTCTCGAGCGTGGGCCGGAGGATGGTGAGGAGGACTCGCGCCTGGGACATCCCGCCTGACTCGAAGAGCCGCTGCGAGGCGAGGTCGTCCGTGGCGCACCGGGCCTGAAAAATGCCGCGCGCGCGTCCGCGCTGCCGCACGATCTGCCCGGCGCGCTGCATGGCGGCCGACAGCAGCGCGGGCCCCACGGCGCCCGGGCGGGCCTCGGGATGGACCACCCCCCACGACTCGAGGATGGGGACGGTCTCGTCGCCGCGCGCGGTCACGCGCACGTCCCGCGCGCCGATGAGCCCGGCGCCGTCCCCGGCGGGCGCCACGAAGAGGTCGTCCTCGGGACGGTACCACGGGTAGTCCAGGAACTCCCGGAGGCCGGTCGCCGTCATCCCCCGCTCCGGCGCCGCGGCGGCATTCGTCAGGGCGGCCAGCGCCTGGAAATCGCCGGGGCGATATCCCCGGATCGCCGCCGTTTCCCGGGCCTCCGGGGCTGGGGTCACTTCCTCACGACGCGGTAGATCGCGCCCTCGACGTACTGGCGCCCCTGCTGATTGAACAGGTGGTACCCCGTAAACACGCGGCCGTCATCGAGCAGCACCGAGCTGGGATACCCGATGTGCCAGAGGACGCCGCGCTGAATGATCGAGTTCAGCGGCTCACCTTCCCAGGTCGGAAACGCCGGCCGCACGCGCGCGGGGTCGTAGTCGGCCAGGGTGAACTCGTCCTGCGGGGACCACGTCTCCCCATCCGGGGACACGGCGATCCGCACGCCCATCGGCTTGGTCCGGTAGCTGTACGCGGCCAGCACGGCGCCGTCCTCGAGCGTGATCGCATCCGGGGGATAGCCCCACAGCTTCGTGGTCCGCGGCCAGCTCCACGACATGCCGTCGTCCTCGGAGAGCGCGGTGTAGATGTACCCGCTCGGCGGCCCCATCTGCTCGCCCGGGTCGGCCGGCGAGGGCCAGCGCTGGGTGCGCATCATCCCCAGCAACCGGCCGTCGTGGAGCCGGACCAGGCCCGGCTCGTGGTAGTGGATGATTTCAGCCGGATCGTACCCGATCGTGCCGTAGTAGTGCCAGCTCTTCCCCCGGTCGGGCGACCAGAGCACAAAGCATCGCTCGCGCTCGGAGCTGGGGATATCCGGCATCGTGCGCTGCCAGCGGAAGCCGTGCAGCGGCATGAGCAGATGCCCGTTCGGCAGCTCCACGATGGCGTCGCGCACCCGGGCGTTTCGCATGGGCGCGAAGTTCACCCGCGACGGCGCGCTCCACGTCCGCCCCTTGTCCACGGACCGGGAGAGCCACACGCCGTCGATCTCGGATCGCCCGTGCAGACGGTCGATGCGCCCATTGTCGAGATAGCGCCACCGGTTGGCGTGGGCGAGCAGGGTGCCGTCGGCGAGGCGGCAGATCGCCGCGACGTTCCAGCCGGCGTCCTCCTCTTCGATGAACACGGCGACTTTCGAGCCGGGGTCCCACGTCTTGCCATGATCCAGCGACCGCACCAGCAGGATCGTGCCGGTGTCCGTGTGCACGAGGCCGCGGTTCTGGGCCAGGACGCCGACGAGCTCGCCGTCGCCCAGGTTGGCGACGGAAATCTCGGCGCAGAAATTGTTCGGGTCGCCGTACACGTGGACTCGCTCGAGATCGACAATCCGATACATGCAGTCACCCACCTCGTTTTCTCTCCTCGCCCGCCGCCGCGGCCCGCCTACACGGAGTACGCGCAGCCCTGGATGCAGGTGACGCCCTGCGCGTCTTCGCCGTAGTAGGCCGTGAACACCCGGCCGGGCTCGACCAGCACCGAGGACGGATAGCCCAGATTCCTGTTGGGGAGATCATCGCGCAGGAGCAGCTCGCCCGCGGCATCCCAGGTCTTCCCGCCATCCTCGCTGAGGCAGCCCCGGATGCCGTAAGGGGGGCGGCGGTGGCCGTAGACGCAGAGCAGCCGGCCGTCGCCGAGCGCCAGCGCGTGCGGAGGGGATCCCCACATCGTCGTGGGGTGCGGCGCCGTCCAGGTTTCCCCGCCGTCGTCCGATTCGGCCTGATGCAGGAAGCCCGTGGTCTCCTCCCGGATCAGGAGCACGAGGCGCGATCCCACGCGGACGAGGCACGGCTCGGTGAACTGGCGGTCCGGGTGGCTCGCGGCGAGCGCCCCCACCTCCCAGCGGACGCCGCCGTCGCGGGAGCGCAGGAGATAGATCCGGCGCCAGTGGGGAATGTCCGTGACGGCCACGAGCACCGTCCCATCGGGCAATTCGACCCCGGCCCGGATCGTATAGGCGCCGTCGAACGGGGCGGTGTCGATCCGGGAACCCAGTTCCCAGGTCTGCCCGCCGTCGCGGGAGCGGTGGACGTACGCCCCATCGTTGCCGCGCGCCCACGGGTAGGCCTCGCGCTCGTACAAGCCGCGCGGGCGGCCGGCGCGGGCGCTGGGGAGGAGGGGCGACCAGCGCCACCGCCACTGGAAATGCAGGATGTCTCCGCGGGCGAGCTGGGTGAGGCTCGGGCACTCGACCCCGTACCAGTCATAGCCGGGGATCACCAGCGGGGGCGACCAGGTCCGACCCTGGTCGGCCGACCGGATCAAGACGTTGTAGAAGCGCGGGTCGGACGGGCTGTGCAGCACCTCGGCGCGCCGCATGCTCTCCATGAAGGCGATCAGCCATTCGCCCGACGCCAGCCGGAGCATGCTCGGGTGCGAGCAGTACGCGAAGGGGTCCCGGTAGACGACGCTGTGCTCGGCGCGGAAGGACCGCGGCGAGCGGTTCTGGGCGGCCGGCCTCATCCCTTGATCCCCGCGCTCGTGGTGCCCTCGATGAACTGCCGCTGGAGCACGAGAAAGATCAGGATGCTGGGAATGGTGAGGATCGTCATCGCCGCCATCGCCGGCGCGTAGCCTTCAAGCTGGGTGGACTGTCCCACGCCGGTCCCCGGCGTGAACCCCGCCATGCCCACCGGCAGGGTTTTCATGCTGTCCTGAAAGACGACGAGGAGCGGCCAGAGGAACAGGTTCCAATAGGTGGTGGAGAGCAGGATGGCGCCGGCGATCAGCGCCGGCCGCGCGACCGGCAGGGCCACCGACCAGAACATGCGGAATCGCGTGGCCCCATCGATCGCCGCCGAATCCTCGAACTCGCGCGGCAGGGAGAGGAAGAAGTTTCGGAACAGGTAGACGCTGAACGCGCTCGCCAGGGACGGGACCATCAGCGCGAGATAACTGTTGGCGAGACCGACCCTGAGGACGCCGATGAAGAGCGGCACGATCGTCATCTCGGTGGGGATCATCAGCACCGCGAGCACGAGGAAGAACATCGTCTTGCGCCCCGGAAAGTTCATGCGGGCCAGGGCATAGCCCGCCATCGCGCCGGTGGCCAGGCTGACGCAGGTGGACGCCGACGTGACGATCGCGCTGTTCATCATCCACCGCAGGACGGGCTTGTGCATCACCTGGGCGTAGTTCGAGAGCGTGACGGTGCGCGGCAGCCATTCGATCGTGCGCGTCAGCACCTGGTTGGGGGGCTTGATCGAGGTCGACACCATCCAGACCAACGGCGCCGCCCACGCCAGCGCCCCCGCCATCCCGGCGATCCAGATCATCCACGTCCCCGGCCGGAAGCGCCGGCCTTCAGGCCGCGTCACCAGGTCTTCTCCCGAAACACGCGCAGCTGGACGAGCGTCACCACGAGGATCGTCGCGAAGAGCATCACCGAGATGGCGCCGGCGTAGCCGAGCTGGTACTTGGAGAACCCGATCTCGTAGACGTAGTGGATGACGGAAGCGGAGGCGCCCGCCGGCCCGCCGTTCGTCATGATGTAGATCTGGCTGAAGACGCGCAGCGTGCCGATGATGAGCAGCGTCACGACCAGGCTCAGCGCCGGCCGCAGCAGGGGCAGGACGACGTGCCAATGCGTCTGGAACTGCGTCGCCCCGTCGATGCTCGCGGCCTCGCGCAGCTCGCCGGGGATGTCCTGCAGGCCGGCCAGCAGGACCACCATGCTGAACCCCGCGTCCCACCATACCGAGGCGAGGGCGATGCCGTAGAGCACCCACCCGGGATTCGTCAGCCAGGGGATATCGGGCACCCCGAACCGGCCGAGATACTGGTTGACCAGCCCGTACTGCGTGTCGAGCATCCACACCCAGACCAGCCCGATGACGGTGACGGAGACGACGTTCGGGGCATAGAAGGCCGCGCGCGCGAACGTGTAGCCGCGCCAGCGCAGGTTGACGAACAGCGCCATCGCCAGCGCGGCCAGCGTCGTGGCCGGGACGACGAGCGCGCCGTAGCGGAGCGTGTTCGTCCACGTCTTCCAGACCCAGGGATCGCTCAGCGCTCGCGAGTAGTTCTTGAGGCCCACCCAGTGGGGCGCGCCGATGATCCCCCAGTCCGTAAAACTGACGTAGACGCCGAAGAGGCTCGCCCCGATGGTCACCACCAGAAACGGAAGCAGGAACGGCAGGATGAAGATGTACGCCGACCAGTCGATCCGCTGGCCGTTCCACGTGGCCCGCCGCAGCCGATCGAACGGAAGCGATCGACCGGCCCGAGGTATCGCCGGCGCCCCTCCGATCGCCCCCATCCTTAGTTGATCACCCCGGCGCAGGTGGAGTGCGGGGCGCGCCCCGGCCGCGCGGTTTCCGCGTCCTCGGCGAGCCCCGCACCCGCCTTCCCTGCGAGAATGCCGCTCCGGATCCTAGCCCGCGTCGAGATCAGCCTGCCACTGCGTGATCAGCGCATCGACGGCCGCTTTGGGCGTCGTCTGCTTGGCCCACACCGGATCCATCGTCTTGGCGGCAAAGCCGCCTCCGGTGTAGATCGTAAAGTCCGGGCCGGCGCTGACCGGGATCTCCCCGACCACCGCGTTCGGCATGCCCTCGATGAACGCCCCCCGCACCTTCCAGTCGTGCCCGGCGCTCTTGTAATCCGCCCGCGCCAGGATCGACTTCCGCATCGCGGCGCCGCGGCCCTTGGTCGTCCAGAGGAAGCTGTTGTCGGACAGCCACTGGAGCGCCTTGGCGGTCGCCTCCAGCCGGCTCTGGTCCTTCTGGACGTACATCTCCAGCCCGCCGAGCTCGAAGTAGGTCGAGCGGTCCTTGCCCACCTTGGGCATCTGGAACGAGATGAAGTTGAGTTTGTTCTGGACGTAGCCGTTCAGCGTCCAGGGGCCGGTGAGGAACATCGATCCGTTCCCGGTGCCGAAGGCCTTGTAGCGGTCGGTCACGTCGCGCGTCGACACCTTGTGCTTGTCGAAAAGGTCGAGCACCCACTGAGCGGCCTGCACGCCCGCCTCGGGGTTCAGGCCGGCCTTCTTGAGGTCGGGACTGGCCCGGCGGAATCCCATCTGGTGGGCGACGATCCCCCAGGTCACGGTCGGCTGCACGGCGGATCCGGTCATCAGGAACCCGGAGCGGGTGACCTTGTCGCCGTCGCGCTTCGTCATCTTGCCCGCCCACGCCAGCAGTTCATCCCCCGTCTGCGGCGGCTTGCTGATGTCGAGGCCGGCCTCCGTGGCGTGGTCGACGTTCAAGAGCACCTGGAGGCTCATCCCGTCCATCGGCACCATGCAGAGCTTGCCGCCGTACTTGGACGCCGCCAGCCCCGCCGGGACGAAATCCGAGAGGCTGATCCCGGCCTGCTTGAACGTCTCGTCGAGGGGCAGGACGACCCCCTTCTTCACCCAGTCGGCCCGGAGGCCCGCGGTGCCCCAGCCGAAGTCCGGGGCATTGCCGGTAGCCGCCGCGGAGAGCACCTTCGTCCCGTACTGGTCGTCCGGGACCACTTCCATCCGGATCGTCACGCCCTTGTCCTTGTTCGCCGCGTTGAAGCTGTCGATCATCTGCCCCCAGACCTCGCCGTCGGACGCGGTGAGCCAGCTCCAGTGCACCAACTCGATCGGCTTTCCGGCGGCGCTCAGCCGGATCGCCGGCGCCACTCCCGTGGCCAGGATTCCGGCCATGCCGCCCATCAGTTCTAGGGCTGTGCGACGGGTCATGCGCGATCTCATGAAACCACCCCCCTCAGAATGTGTTCACCCTCCCTGGACGCGGCTGCCCACCACCTCCTCGCGGCCCGCGACCGCGTGAGCCTCCATGTGCGTCACGAGGGACGTCCCCGCGTCGACGATGTGCTTGCGGACCACCGCCTCGGCATGCTCCGGGTCGCCCGACTGGATCGCGGTGAGGATCGCGCGGTGCGTGGGCTCGTCGAGCTCGAGGTCCGAATGATACAGAATCGTGTTCAGGATGAAGAGGCGCGTCTGGGACTGGAGGCTCTTCAGCACCGCCATCAGCATCTCGTGCTCGCTGCGCTCGCA
>Ga0307479_10006230_pt1 | contig 10942 bp, 11 predicted proteins | sample atmos_gasesECM4C_FD_203743 | JGI IMG/M metagenome (GOLD analysis project Ga0307479, IMG submission 203743) | Hardwood forest soil microbial communities from Morgan-Monroe State Forest, Indiana, United States - atmos_gasesECM4C_515 | ecosystem: Environmental > Terrestrial > Soil > Temperate...
GACGCCGGACGGCCGCGACGAGGACGGAGTCGACCGCCGGGGCTTCTTGAAGTGCATGGCCTGGGCCGGCACGGGGACCTTCGTCATGCTCCAGGGCGGCGTCCTCAAGTCGTACGCCTTGAGCAGCGCGGCGGAGATCGGCGCGGCGGCGGCGCAGGCGGACCTGAGCTTCGTACAGATCAGCGATAGCCACATGGGGTTCAACAAGCCGGCGAACCCGGACGTCGTGGCCACCCTCAAGGCCGCGATCGACAAGATCAATGCGCTGCCGGCGGCGCCGGAGTTCATGCTGCACACCGGCGACATCAGCCATCTCTCCAAGCCCGAGCAGTTCGACACCGTCGATCAGCTGCTCAAGGGCGCGCGCGCCAAGGAGGTCTTCTTCGTGCCGGGCGAGCATGACGTGCTCGAAGACGACGGCAAGAGCTATCTCCAGCGGTACGGCAAGGGCAGCAAGGGGAGCGGCTGGCGGAGCTTCGACAAGAAGGGCGTGCACTTCATCGGGCTGAACAACGTGATGAACCTGAAGCAGGGCGGGCTCGGCTCGCTGGGGCGAGAGCAGCTCGAATGGCTGGAAGACGACGTCAAGCCGCTCCGGGCGAGCACGCCGATCGTGGTGTTCGCGCACATCCCGCTGTGGACCGTCTACCCGGAATGGGGCTGGGGCACGGACGACGGCGCGCAGGCCCTGGCGTACTTGAAGAGGTTCGGCTCGGTGACGGTGCTCAACGGCCACATCCACCAGGTGATGCAGAAGGTCGAAGGCAACGTCACCTTCCACACGGCCATGTCCACGGCGTTCCCGCAGCCGCAGCCGGGCAAGGCGGAGTCGCCCGGCCCGATGAAGGTGCCGGCCGAGCAGCTGCGGGGCCTGCTGGGCGTCACCAGCGTGAATTACGCGCGCGGCAAGCACAGCCTGGCCGTCGTCGACTCCACCCTGGCCTGAACCCGATGGCGACGGTTCCGGCCCACGACAGACCATGACGATCATGCAAGAGAGGAGACTCATCGTGAAACGCCTCATTCGCGGATGGACCCTGCTGCCGGCGGTCGGACTGAGCACACTGCTCCTGGCCGCCGGCTATCCCGCCGCCGGCGCGCAGACGCTCGCCGCCGGTTCCCCGACCCAGCTCGCGGCCGGCGCCGAGGTCAAGATCGACAACTTCAGCTTCGGGCCCGCGGCCGTGACCGTCGCCGTGGGCACAACGGTGACCTGGGTGAATCGCGACGACATCCCGCACACGGTCGTCAGCACGGAGAAGGTCTTCAAATCGAAGACGCTCGACACCGGCGACAAGTTCTCCTTCACCTTCACCAAGGCCGGCACCTATCCCTACTTCTGCTCGCTGCACCCGAAGATGACCGGCCAGGTCGTCGTGCAATAGATCGAGGAGGCCCGGTGAAACCATTCGACCTCGGAGCGGCCCTGCTGGCAAAACACGCGCAGCACGTGGTGCTGATCCACTTCCCCATCGCGCTGTTCCTGATCGGTGTGGCCTTCGACCTGGCGTCGCGCTGGACGCGGCGCCAGGCCCTCGCCGCCGCCGCCTACTACAACCTGACCGTGGCCGCCGTGTCGACGGTGCCGGCGGTCGCGACCGGGCTCCTCGCCTGGCAGTTGCAGCTCGAGGGCCAGAAGCTGAAAGGCGTCCTGCTGCTGCACCTGGTGCTCGGCGTCACCGCGAGCGCGCTGATCTGGCTGGTGTGGTGGCTGCACAAGAGGGCGCGCGGCACGCCGGGGCAGGCGGTCCCGGCCTATCGCCTGCCAATCGAGCTGCTGGCCGCGGCCCTGGTCGCCTTGACCGGGCATCTGGGCGGCTTCCTCAGCGGCGTCAACCTCCCCGGCGCCAATTGAGTCAGGCATGGCGATGCTTTTCACGAGCCCTGCCGGGCTGGTATCTTGGACCGAGGTCGGCCTTGTCCGCGGCTGAGCTACGGCTGCCGCTCGTCCTCTGGACGCAGAGCTCGGCAGCGCGACCGATGCCACGCACGCTCGACGACGAACGCAGGCGGCGCTTCGAGGTCGCGGTGCTGCCGCACCTCGACGCCGCCTACAACCTCGCTCGCTGGTTGACCCGCGAGGACAGCGATGCCGAGGACGTGGTGCAGACCGCCTGCCTGCGGGCGCTGCGCTTCTTCGATGGCTTCCACGGAGGCAACGCGCGCGCCTGGCTGCTCACCATCGTCCGCAACACGTTCTACAGCTCGCTCTCCCACCACCGCGAAGAGGAGCTGACGACCCCGTTCGACGAAGAGGTCCACACCGCCGAGCGGGCCGGCGGCGATCCCGAGGCCGAGACGCTGCGCCACGCCGATGCCCTGCTGTTGCGGCAGGCCATTGCGGCGCTGCCGCTGGCCTTTCGCGAGGTGATGGTGCTGCGCGAGGTCGAAGGCATGGCTTACAAGGAGATCGCCGCGATCGCCGGCATCCCCATCGGCACGGTGATGTCGCGCCTGGCGCGCGCCCGGCAGCAGCTGCAGACCTGGCTGATCGCGCACGGCGCCGGAGGCCGGCGATGAGCGCACAGGGGCTGCCTGATCGCCGGCGGCGGATCCCCTTCCCACCCCTCCCCGGGGGCAGGGGACCCGCCCTCCCACCCCCTCGGGAAGGGAGTTTCGTCTCAGAGGCCTGGCTGACTGCCCGCGGCCGTGGAGGGCGCCCATGAGCTGCACCGGTAATGGCGAGCGGCGCGAGCTGCAGATCACCGCCTACCTCGACGGCGAGCTCGACCTGACCAGCGCCCTCGAGCTCGAGAGCCACCTCGAGCAGTGCCCCGACTGCGCCCGCTCGCTGGCCGCCCAGCGCGCCCTGCAGCAGGCCATCGCCGGCGCCGATCTGCATTACCGGCCGGCGCCCGACCAGGTCCGGCGGCTGCGCCGCAAGATCGCCGGCGGACCCGCGGCGCCGGCATGGTGGGCGGACGGCCCCCGCCTGCGGGCGATCGCCGCCCTGCTGCTGGTCGCGGTGGCCTCCTGGTCCCTGGGCCGCCGCTGGCCCGCGCGCCCGGAGCGCGTGCCGGTGGCCGCGGCCGGCAGGAGCGGCGACACCGGGACGGGCGGGATCTCCGGGACGGCCGGGACGGGGCTTTCAGGGGCGGCCGGGACGGCTGGCGCCGCCCTCGCCGAGCAGGTCCTGGCGAGCCACGTCCGCGCGCAGCTCGCCGGCCATCCCGAGGACGTCGCCTCGAGCGACCGCCACACCGTCAAGCCATGGTTTGCGGGCCACCTGGATTACTCGCCGCCGGTGGTCGACCTCGCCGCCCGGGGCTTCCCCCTGCGCGGCGGCCGCCTCGACTACGTCGGCGGCCGGCCGGTGGCGGTGCTGACCTACCAGGCCGGCAACCACCTGGTCAGCATCTTCGTCTGGCCGGCCGAGCCCGCGGGCGCGGCCACTGCTGGATCTGCAGGCGCCGAATCGAAGCCCACCGCCGCCACCGCGGCTGCGGCGGCGCCCGAAGCAAGCTCGCGGCGCGGCTTCAACCAGCTGCGCTGGACGCAAGCGGGCATGACCTGGTGGGCCATCTCCGACGTTTCGCCCGACCGCCTCGACGACCTCGTCCGCCGCCTACGCGCCGAGCTTCCCCCGCCCCCCGAGCGGTAGGTCCCGCGGCACCCGCCGTCAGCCTCGCGTCAGCACCAGTCCTCGAGCGTGGGCCGTCGATCCACGTGACTACGTCAGAGCGGCTCCCGTGCTTGCTCGCTTTGTCCTTGCCCGCGGATCTTTGCAAGTGTCGGGAAGTCCTCCGCCCAGGCGCCGGCCAGGCGCGCAATAGAGGCCGGCCATTCCACTGCCGTCCTCTTGCGGATCAGTTCGGCAACCCACTTGCTCTGCGACATCCGCGCCGCCTTCGCCGCAGCCTTGATTCTCGCCACGGTCTGGCTGTCCAGGTACAGCGTCACCTGCCCCATGGCCACCTCCGCACACATGCATGTATATGAAGACGGCGATGGGGCGTCAAGCCCTGGGCCTTCCCACCCCTGGCGCCGCCGAGCCAGGAAGCGCGACTCGTTGCGGCGCGGCCGGCGGAAAGTTGCCGTCAAGAAGCTACTTGCAGGTCCACCTCGGGGGTGGCCGCGTCGAGGACCGTGGCTCGGGCCTCGCCGCCGCAGCAGCGGGTGACGCGTAGGGCGAGGTCGGCGAGCGCCTGCTCGAGCTCGGCGCGGCTGGTCGGGGGGAGGGCCTCCAGCACCAGCACCGCGTCACGCGTGGCGGCGGTCAGCTTGGTGCGGTCCGCCTCCTTCCAGTTCCAGCGCCGGCAGATCGCCGACAGGTCGTCGCGGTAGATGACCTCGCCGGGGTGCGGCCGCCGCGCCTCCGCCTCGCCCAGCAGCCTCACCGGCGGCTCGGCATCGCCGGCGCGGCAGAGCACGACGTCGCCCCGCACCTGTGCCAGGTCCTCGCCGCCGGCCGGTAGCACGCGCGCGAGCGAGACGGCGTTGTAGAGGTCCACCAGCGGGTTGATCGGCGGCAGCGCGTCGCCTCTCGCCACCCGCCGCAGCAGGTTCTCGATCGAGGACGGGCTTTTCTTCGGGCTCGCCCCGAACCGCCGGTAGGCCTCCCGCCAGCAGGCGATACGCGGCTCCTCGGCCAGGGCGCCGCCGGCGAACACCGCCCGCGCCGCGGCCTCTGCCTGGAGCAACTGCGCCGCGCTCTCGGCGCCGCCGCGCGCGTTGTCGCAGCCGCGCACGCGCACGACGCCGACCAGCGCCTCGGGGAAGAGCGCCAGCACGTCCGGCGCGATCTTCAGCCGCATCGGCTCGGGTCTCCGCCACCTGCCATGGGCTGAGACGAAAACAGCCGATCGCGGGTGGGGGGAGGGCTACCGATGGGATACGGGGAGAATCCGATAAACACTCTGAGCATGCCTCCGTGGCTCCAGGCGGTGGGGGCTTGAAAGGAAGACCCCTAGAAAGGAAAACGCTCATCTCGCGCGGGCGCGAGGGGTCTCACCGGGCAGCGGTCTCCTCGCCGAGCGCCGCCAGGATGGCCTCGGCCGACAGCCGCGCGTCGTCCGCCGTCGTGGACCAGTTGGAGACCGAGATGCGCATCGCCGCCATGCCGTGCCAGGTGGTGCCGCCGAGCCAGCAGACGCCCTGCCGCTGCACCCTGCGGATGACCGCGCGGGTGAGCTCGTCGGCGGCGACGCCGCCCTCCTCGTCGTGGAAGCGCACCAGCACCTGGTTGAGGACGACCTCGTTCAGCACTTCCACTCCCGGCTGCGCCGCGAGGACCTCCGCCATCGAGCGGGCGTGCTCGCAGCAGCGCTCGACCATCTCGCCGACCCCCCGCCGGCCCAGCGACCGCAGCGCCGCATAGGTGGCAAAGCCGCGCGCCCGGCGCGAGAACTCCGGCACCCAGTCGAGGGCGTCGCGCCCCTCCTGCTGCACCAGGTAGGAGGCGGTGGCGGTCATCGCGGCGCGGTGCGCGCCGGCGTCGGCGACGGCCACGATGCCCGAGTCGTAGGGCACGTTCAGCCACTTGTGCGCGTCGGTCGCCCAGGAGTCGGCCAGCGCCGCGCCCGCAACCAGGTGGCGAAAGCGCGGGCTGGCGGCCGCCCACAGGCCGAAGGCTCCGTCGACGTGCAGCCAGGCGGCGCCGTGCTGGCGCGCCAGCGATGCTAGGGCATCGAGCGGATCGCAGGCGCCGCTGTTGACGTTGCCGGCCTGGGCGCAGATCAGGGTGGGCGCGGGCCGCCCCGCCTCGAGCCGCCGCGCCAGCGCCTGGGGCTCCATCCGCCCCTGGCCGTCGCACTCGACGCGCTCGACGGAGCGGGTCCCCAGGCCGAGGAGGCGCAGGGCGCGGAAGAGCGTGACGTGGGCCTCGGCGCCGGCCAGGATGCGCAGCGGTGGCGCCCCGGCCAGGCCGCGCTCCTCGACGTCCCAGCCGATGCGGGCGAGCAGCGCGTGCCGGGCGGCGGCGAGAGCGGTGACATGGGCCATCTGGCAGCCGGTGACGAAGCCGACGCTGGCGGTCGGCGGCAGCGCGAGGAGCTCGAGCAGCCAGGCGGCGGTGACCTCTTCGACCACCGCCGCGGCCGGCGAGACTGCATAGATGCCCGCGTTCTGGTCCCAGGCGCTGGTCAGCCAGTCGGCGCCGAGCCCGGCGGGGAGGCCGCCGCCGATGACGAAACCGAAGTAGCGCGGTCCGGCGCTGCCGATCAGGCCCGGATCGACGCCCGACGCCAGCTCGCGCAGCACCTGCGACGGCTCCTCGCCGCTCTCGGGAAGGGCCGCGCCGAGCCGGGCGCGCAGCTCGGCGAGCGTCGCCTGCTCGCCGACCGGCCGCTCCGGGAGACTTTCCAGATAGGACACCGCCAGCTCGCAGGCCACGCGCAGCGCCGCGGCCGTCTGGCCGATCGAGCGAGCGTCGAGGACGGTTGCCGAATGCTCCATGGGCGGTACCTCCTTCCCTGGATGGGGGCTATTGGCCCGTGATCAGTCCACTTTGTTAGATTCAGTCCACTGTGCCGATCCAAATTGGCTTGCCAGTTTCGTGTTTTCGATCGCCTGCCCCAGCATTATCGCTGGTGAAGCCTCGCACTCCAAGATCCACTTTGCTATAATTGGACTGAATGAGGGCCGCGAGCTTCGTTCCCCTGCTGGCCGGCTGGGAGGCGCTTCCCGGGCCGCGCTACTGCCGTCTCGCCAGCGCCGCCACGGCGGCGATCGCCGCCGGCTGGCTGCCGGCGGGCGCGCGCCTGCCCGCCGAGCGGCCGCTCGCCGCGGCGCTCGCGGTCAGCCGCACCACGGTCGTGGGCGCCTACGAGCTGCTGCGCGAGCAGGGCTGGATCGAGACCCGCCGCGGCAGCGGCACGCGGGTCCGGGAGCGCCCGCCGGCCGCGACTCTGCCCGCCGCCGGCGACGCGGCCCCGTCGCCGGCCGCCGCCGGGCCGCCGCTGCGATCGACCGCCGCCGGCCCGTCGCCGCTGCCGTCCACCGCCGCCGGGCCGCCGCTGCTGACGGCCGCCGCCGCCGGGCCGCCGCTGCGGACGGCCACCGCCGGCGCAGGCCGCCCGCCCGGCAGCGCCCCCGCCGCCGCCGACGCTGCGGAGGTGACCCGGCCGCTCCGCCGCATCGCCTTCTTCCGCGGGCTGGTCGAGGCCAACGCCTCGCGCATCGATTTCCTCGGCGCCCACCTGCCCGCGGCGCAGCCTTTCGTCGCCGAGGAGCTGGCCGCCTCGGCTGCCGATCTCTCCGCGCAACTGGGCCACCATGGCTACCTGGGCCTGGGCCTGCCGGCCCTGCGCGAGGCCGTCGCCGCGCACCTGACCGCCAGCGGCCTGCCCACCGCCGCCGAGCAGGTGCTCGTCACCTCGGGCGCCCAGCAGGCGATCTGCCTGGTGGCCGCCCTCTACCTGCAGCCCGGCGACGCGGTGGCGCTCGAAGACCCCAGCTATCCGGCCGCCCTCGACGTCTTCCATGCCGCCCGCGCCCGCCTGGTCCCGGTGCCGGTGACGGCGGAGGGCGCCCACGTCGAGCGGCTGCGCGAGGCGGTGGTCCGCGAGGCGCCGCGCCTGATCTATCTCATCCCTTCCTTCCACAACCCCACCGGCGCACTGATGCCCGAGGCGCACCGCCGCGCCGTGGCCCGTCTCGCCGCCGAGACCGGCACGCCGGTGCTCGAGGACCTCACCCTCGCCGACGTCGAGCTCGACGCCTCGCCGCCGCCGCCGATCGCCGCGGCTGCGGCCGGCGCGCCAGTGCTCACCATCGGCTCGGTCAGCAAGCTCGTATGGGCCGGCCTGCGCGTCGGCTGGGTGCGCGCCGAGGCGCCGGTGATCGCCCGCCTCGCCCGCTTCAAGGTGCTCTCGGACCTCGGCTGCTCGGTGCCAGGCCAGGTGCTGGCCGCCCGCCTGCTCCGCCGCGCCGCGGCCATCCGCGAGGCCCGCCGGCAGGAAGCGCGCCAGCGCCGGGACGCCCTCGAGCAGGCGCTCGCCGCCGCCCTGCCGGACTGGACCTGGCGCCGCCCGGCGGGAGGCCTCTGCCTGTGGGTGCGCCTGCCGCGCGGCAACGCCGAGGAGCTGGCCAGGCACGCGCTGCGCCACGGCGTCGCCATCGTCCCCGGCCCCACCTGCTCGCCGCGCGACGCCTGGGAGCCCTACCTACGCCTCCCCTTCGTCCTCGAGCTCGCCGAGATGCGCGAAGGCGTCGCCCGGCTCGCCCGCGCCTGGGCCGCCTACGCCCCCGCCGCCCGCCCGAGCGCGACCCGGTCCGCGCCGGCGCCGCCGCCGGTCGACGTGCTGGTCTAGCGCCGCTCTCCGGCGCGATTCGAGCACGAGGCCCGAGCGCGGCGAGCGAGAGGGCGGGGAGCGCCTGCCTGGTAGAATGGCGCGCCACGACAGGAGGGGTGCCATGGGGGAGGGGCAGAGAGTGACCGGTCTCGGCGGCGTTTTCTTCAAGGCCGACGACCCGGAGCAGATGTACCAGTGGTACGAGAAGCATCTCGGCCTGGCACGGGAGGAGGGAGTGGTCCTCTTCCACTGGCGGCATGCCGGTGAGCCGCAGCGGCCCGGGACGACGGTCTGGTCGATCTTCCGCCGAGACAGCAAGTACTTCGATCCCAGCCACGCGAGCTTCATGCTCAACTTCCGCGTGGCCGATCTCGACGGCCTGCTCGCCGCGCTGCGCGCCGAAGGCGTGACGGTGGAAAAGAACGAGGATTCCGAGTACGGGCGCTTCGCCTGGATCCTCGATCCGGAAGGCAACCGCATCGAGCTCTGGGAGCCTCCCGAGGGGATGTGAGACCGGGTCCGCCCGGGAGCCCTCTGAGAGACGACTCCACTCTTGAAATGGCAGAATCTATCTCATGGGTCGGCTGAGAATTCCTCTAATTGCCTGCTCTGTCGCCTGTTCGAAGGCGAGGAAGGCGCCAAGCTTGCGTAAGGGAGAGAAATCCTCGATAAGCGATGCAACCCGCTGCACCCTCTCGAGGAGTCGCCGCTCAAACTGATCGAGGCGGCGGCCCCGCTTGCCGGAAGCTGTCCTCAAGCAGCTGTGGAGATGGTCCTTTGGGTTCGGGAGCTCCTCGAGCCGATTCAACGGCGGTAGTTGAAAGCGCACCTGGCCATTGGGATTATCCGCAGCGGAACGGATGGCCCACGGGTCGATCAACAGCCATGCCTCGGTCATGCGGACAGGCACTATAGGAACATAGGCAGAGCAGGACGCCCGGTGAGCAGCGTCCCGCACCTCACGTACACGTTCCGCGAGAGGCTCTCGTTCTGCATCGCGATGGATGAAGAGAAGCTCACAAGGGGATTCGTGGATCGCAATGGCGATCCTATCGGTAAGTGTTTGTGGGCGTGGCATGACTCGTCTCAAATCTGCTACCTGGGCAACGACGCCTTGAGTCTTGAGCGCCGGAACCTGTGCGAGGACCCAGGCTAGGACTGGCAGCAGGCTGCGGTCACTCGATCCGTCTGCGAGGAGTGTGTACCTGAAAAGCTCCATTGGCCTTGGTCGAATCGCAGTGCTTACGAATCACAGCGGTAGGTCAATTTGGTATGGGCGAAGCTGCCCAGAGGTGAGTGGCAGCACCGCACCGCCTTGCATATTGGCTCTCCAACTTCCGTTCGGAACTCTGAGAAGAACAACGCTTCCGATGGCGGCGTCAAGTGCGACCTGCTTCTCGTCGATGTAAACCAGCTCGCTATCCTTCAGAGCCTTGATGACCGCCGGAGAGTGGGTGTTGACGATGACTTGACGCAAGGGATTGCCAGTGTCTATGGGGAAGTCTGGATTGACGGCTATCTCGCGCAGCAGGTGAACCATGGCCGGAATTCTCTCGGGGTGGATGCCGTTTTCCGGCTCCTCCACACAGATCACCCCCTTCGCGTCAGGATCAATTGCAAGGGTCGCAAGTACCAGGAAGCGGAGCGTGCCGTCTGACAGAGAGCTCGCTGGATGGACCACACCAGCCTTACCCGTTACCTCCAATGTCAAGGTCTCCGTTTTCTCGTCGTCACGAATGCGCAAGTCCCGAATGTCCTCGATCAGCTCGGCGACGTGGTTTGCTAACTCACTGTATACCTGTCCTGGGATCTGCTCTGCCCTCCTCAGGCGCTCGATCGTAGCGGGAAGATGGGCACCGCGGGAATCGATCGACCTGGGGTCTGAGTAAAGGTCTGGGGCTCGCATTGCGGACGGTTCTAGAAGCAGGGTCTGCCAGGACTCCATTTCGCGGTGTGCCGCAAGGATGGTGGGGAAGTCGTAGGAAACCGTCCCGCCAAGGATGGTCTTGGAGGACTTCGGAGCCGGCACCACGCGTCCTCCATGTCCTTCCTGATGGACTCTTATCTGGCCTCCATGAGTGGAAATAAATAGGGTCGACCGCCTGCCCTTGATGGCTGAGGTCTTGAACACCTGCTTCGCCGGGAAGCCAAGCTCGCGGCGCGCCTCCTCTAGGGTAATGGGACGCAGAGACTCCTCCGCCAGCTCCAGCCGCTCGACGCCGTTGTCCTTCGCGAGACGGAACGCGACCTCATAGCGAAGCGTCGAGATTGATGCTGCTGCGGAGACGCCGAAGTCGTCCTGAACCTCGCGGTCGATGAGAAGTTCGGCGGTGAAACGCATCTCCGGAGCACGATAACCATCGAAAGCAGTGAAGAGGGATCGCGGATCCGGAGCCCGGCCCCGGGCTTCTCGCAGCAGCTTGACGGCCTCCATGATCGAGTGCCTGGTAAGCAGCGACAAGAAGCGAATGGCATCGAATAGGTTGGACTTCCCGACTGCGTTGCGGCCTGCAATGCAGGTGAGCGGACCGAAACGAAGGTCCACGTCGAGCAAGTTCTTGAAGCCTTGGACTCGCAGTCTCGTTAGCATCGGCTTTATCTGACGAAGAGGTTCCGTCTCACGCAGATTCACCGAAACAATCTTGGACCGAAGCGTAGGTCAAGATGAAATCGGTTGAAGTGGCCAAATGAGTTCCTCGGCATGAGCGCAT
>Ga0307479_10006231_pt1 | contig 10942 bp, 11 predicted proteins | sample atmos_gasesECM4C_FD_203743 | JGI IMG/M metagenome (GOLD analysis project Ga0307479, IMG submission 203743) | Hardwood forest soil microbial communities from Morgan-Monroe State Forest, Indiana, United States - atmos_gasesECM4C_515 | ecosystem: Environmental > Terrestrial > Soil > Temperate...
CGTTTGGGCATGCGCTAGAGTCGGTGACGAATTACCGGCGGTTTCAACATGGCGAGGCGGTGGCGTGGGGGATGATGTGCGCGGCGCTGCTGGGGCATGAAGTGGCAGGAACGCCGGCGGATGCGGTGTCGCGGATCGTAGCGCTGGTGCGGCGGATTGGGCCGTTGCCGCCGTGGCCGGACGCGAAGCCGCGAGAGATTATTGAGGCGATGCGAGCTGACAAGAAGGCGCGCGAGGGGAAGTTGCGTTTTGTGTTAGCGAAGAAAATTGGGCAGGCGCGGACGTTTGATGGTGTGGCGGAGAGAACGGTTGAGTGCGTCCTGCGGTGCGCGCCGCAGGTTTTTGTGAAGCCGGTGGAATCGCTGGGGAAGTGTAATGGTTGAGCGCACGCCAAGAGGGCACGATTTATCGTGCCCCTACGAAGGAACGTTGCCGAAAGGCACGCAGCCTGAGGGCGCTACGAACGAGCAGGACGCTTCGCGAAAAGTGCGGGAGATGTTCACGCGGATCGCGCCGCGGTACGACTTGTTGAACCACCTGCTTTCGGGACAGATGGACAAGCGGTGGCGGGCGCGGGCGGCGAGGGAACTGCGGCCGATACTTGAGCGGGCAGACGCGCGAGTGCTGGATCTTTGCTGCGGGACGGGAGATCTGGCGTTTTCGCTGGCGCGCAATGCCAGGGCGAAGATTATTGGGGCAGACTTTTCGCACACCATGCTGGTGCGGGCGAGGGCAAAGGCCGTTGCGGAGGCCAATGGGTCGGCGCCGGTGCCGTTCTTTGAGGCGGATGCGCTGCGCTTGCCGTTTGCGGATCGTTCGTTTGATCTGGTGACGACGGCCTTCGGGTTTCGGAATCTGGCGAACTATGAGGCGGGACTGCTCGAAATCCTGCGCGTGTTGAAGCCGGGGGGAACGGTGGCCATCCTTGAATTCACCGAGCCTGCGCCTGGATTCATCGGGGATGCTTACCGGTTTTATTGCCAAAAGGTTTTGCCGAAGATTGGCGGGCTTATTTCCGGAGATGCGGCGGCTTATGCCTACTTGCCGAAATCAGTGGCGCGTTTTTTTCATCCCAGCGAACTGGCCGGGTTGATGCAGCAGGTTGGGTACGCCAACGTGCGTTTTATCCTGATGATGCTTAATTCCGTGGCGATTCACATCGCCGTCAAATCCGCCTGACGCGGAATCGCACTTTTCGGACAACTCCGGCTCCAAATTTCAGGTGAAATTCCAGCGTCGTGGGCTATCCTGCAGCGATGAATAGTGGAATCCAAGTGTTTGCGGGGAGCATCTACAAGGTGGGGGTGATCCGCTACGTGGATGTGCCGCGCGAGGTTTCGAAGCAGTTTGGCGGCGGGGCGCATGTGCCTGTAACGGGCACGGTCGAAGGTGTTCCGGTGCGGACCACTCTTGTGTCACGCGGCAAGGGCGCTTATCGCATGGCCATCCACGGGACGATTCGCAAGAAGTTGCGGGTCGATTCCGGAGCCGTGGTGGAGATTGCGATTGAATTGGACGAAGAATCGCGGGAGCCGGAGTTGCCGCCCGTGTTGGTGCTGGCGTTGCGGAACGCCCCGAAGGCGCAGAAGAGGTTTCGGGCCGTGACAACGGCGCTGCGGCGGCAGATTGTGCGGTATCTGGTGGCGGTGAAGTCGCAGGCGACGCTGGAACGGCGGGTGAGGCGGTTTGTGGCGCGGTGGGAGCGGGAGAACCCCATGAAGGAAGGGAAGGCGCGGAAGCGCAAGAAAGCCAGCAAATAGCCAGTTTGGAACACGTTTGGATTTGTGTGCAGTGCAGTATTGACTGATACGACTAGCCTATTGTGGCAACACGGAGGGAGCCAGTAGTCTCAGCGGGAAAGAGGTCGCTCGGAAGGAGAGCCACGCCATGAATCGAACACAGACGGAATCGCAAGCCATGGATACCAGCGTGGCCGAACTGGCGTTGCGCGAACTGCAGGACCGGATTGAGGCGAGCGGGCTGGAATCGAGCTACGCGGAGCTGGTATGCGATTTGTGCGTGGGGCAGGTTTCCCTGGAAAAAGCCTTTGGAGAAATTCACCAGAAGGCGATGGAGAAGATGGTGGAACTGCTGGACACGCGGATTTTGGACGATGAGATTGCGCTGGAAGCGTGCCTGGAAAAGATTGCGAAAGAGTCAGAGCGCGTGGCGTGGAATGCGCTGGAGCAGGGGACCGAGGCGTTGCGCGAAGGGCTCGCGATTCTCGAGGGCGGAGAATCGCTGGGCGATGGCGGCTACGTTAACTAGAGTTAGCTTTCTGTTTTTCTTCCCTATAAATACAGGCTGAGCTAAACACGCTTGAGGACGATGGCGGTCAGATCGTCCATTTGTTTTGTGCCGCCGGCAAACTTCAAAACTTCCTGATGCAAGCTGGAAATAATTTCGGCCGCGGATTTATCGCGTACCGCGCGGATGGTTTGTGCGAGCCTATCGTGCCCGAATTGTTCTTCCTGGGCATTTTCCCATTCGAAGAAGCCATCGGTGGCCAGGAGCAGCAAATCGCCGGGGGCCATTTCGAGGCTGTGCGGCGGATCGGAGAGAAAAGCGTCGGAGATGCCGAGCGGCAAGGCATGCGCCTCCATGATGCTAAAGCGGTCGTCCTTTCGCGTGTAAAGAAAGAGCGGAGCGTGGCCAGCCGAAAGCAATTCCACGGTTGGACTGTCGGAGCCGAAGATGGCGGCTACGAAGGTGATGAAGCGGCCTTCGCGCACGTCGGCGGCTATGGCGGAGTTGATTTCCTCCATCGCCTTAACGAGCGAATCCTGGTTGTGGAAGTTGGTGCGCGCGTAGGCGCGGCAGACGGAGGCGAGCATGGCGGGGCCGATGCCGTGGCCGGTGACGTCGGCGAGGGCGGTGACGAACTTGCCGTTGGGCAGCGGTTGCCAGTCGTAATAATCGCCGCCGGTTTGATCGGCTGGCTGATTCCACGCGGCGATGTCCCACCCGGCGACCTGCGGCATCGAGTGCGGCAGGAGCGATTGCTGGATGGAGCGAGCGACATCCAGATCGTGCTGCATATGCTCCATCTTGCGGCGGGTTTCCGCTTCGCGGAGCGCGGCTTCGACCTGGGCGCGAAATTCCTTCGCCACGATGGCCGCGGTGGTTCCCACAACAATCAAGCTAATTGCGTAAGTGACTACATTTTTTTGTGGTGAATAGAGGGAATGGTCCAGGGTGGGCTGCAGCGGCCGCCAGCCGAGGTGATATGCGGCCGCGAGGTAACTAGCCGAAGCGAGAATTCCGCAGACCGAGCTAAGGGTTGGGTCGAGACGCAGGATGGTAAGAATCAGCAAGAGGAAATAGATGAGGAAGGACGGATTGGCGAGTGGGCGATAGCCGGGAGCGATTATGGCGGCGCTTGCCGAGGCAGCGATACTGACAGCGGGAAGAGCGATCTCGAGAAATATATTCAGGAACCAGAAGATTTTTGCCAGTGGTTTTGATTCGCGGATGGAGCAGCCGAGAGCGTAGAGGGTGACGAATTCGATGGACGCCAGAACGCCGATGAGAACCAGGAACATGTAGAGAGTGGAAATGTTATCCGGAGTGGGAGCGAGGATGGTGCGCGTGCCGCGGAGAACAAGAATGAACGCCAGCAAGGCGAGGAGAAGATAGATGCGCAGGCGTTCGCTTTGGCGCAGAGCTTGTTGAAAGGCGGGCGATTGGCTTTGCAGCTCGCTCATGGGTCCTCTCAGGGCCGGTTCGAATGTCGCACCCGTGCGAGGCATTCTCGCGGAGAACCCGCCTAAAGACAAGATTCACAAAAATTGGGGGGCTCAGTTTCCGGTTTGCCCGTTATCCGGCGGTTGATTCTTTCGCCGACTTGGCGCCCCGGTCGCGCAACCACCCCACCAGGGCCTTAGCGCTGCTTCGGTTCGCTGCGTCCAGCGGCGAAAGCTTGTCGTACCCAACCCAGTTCAAATCGGCACCCCGATCGAGAAGGTACTCAGCTGTCGCCCTCTGAGATCCATGACAAGCGCACCAGAACGCATTGGTGATCTCGTCTGGCGTCGGCGGTGGAACCAGTGTGAAATACTCGTCGACACGATCCATCAATCCCAAAGCAGCGGCCTGCCAGAGCGTGGTTCGCGCCCCGCGCTCGACCAACCGACGGGCTGCTCGCCATTGCCCAAAGGCGACTGCGTCAGACATCGGTGTACCGCCGCCGATAACGGATCCCGGCGCCTCAATGTTCGCGCCATGGTCGAGGAGAACATCGATGACTCCGACGTCATCGCTACTGGCAGCCCAATGGAGCGGGGTTTCGGAATGGCGGCCAGCAAACGCCGCGTTGACATCGGCGCCAGACGTGACCAGCGTGGCTATGGTCTCCGTATTATTGGGGAAATGGCCGGGCCAGTCCGTAGCTACGTGGAGCAGCGTACGCTTATCGTCGATTCTTGCATTCGCAAGATTGGAGTTCTGGCTCAGTAGCCGCTTCAATGATTTAGTGTCGCCGCTGGAGATTGCCGCAACGGCTGCTGCACCCCGCTCCAATAATTCGACGTGAGCTTTGAGTTTTCGCCAGCTCGGAAATCCGTACTTCCGGGCTAACGTCAGTTGCACAGCAGCGAGTGAAGTAGTGGTCCCTTGTCTGCGAAGGGCCACCACTTGTTGTTTGGCTAATTTCTTGAGGAATTCCAGGCTTGGACGAGCGGGTAGAGCGTCTACTTTTGTCATGAGATACCTTCTTTCAAATTTGTCGGTGGTCCGCGTGCCGACAGAAAGAAGGCAGTGGAATTCGAAGCAGCAGGTAGGTTCAACCCTTTACGCGGACCGAAGGCCGCCTGATCGGCCTTAGGCAGTTTAACCGAATCGCCAAAACGCGTGCAACTACTTAGGAAGTCAGCTTTGTTCCAGCTGGCTTCCCAGATTGTCCGCTACTCTGAACGTATTGCCGCACCGTGCGGCTTAGTCCGGGTAAGTGAGACGATCGTAAACTGACCGCTTCCCGAAGTTGGTTGCTGTGCGTTGGTGGTTAGCGAACCCAGCCTGGGTCGCCACCGGCTTTGCGGACTGAATCTTCGAGGTCGGCTACTTGCTGCTTGAGAGATTCGACTTCGGCCTTTTTTGCGTCTACCTTGGCGTGTTTTTCGTTGATCTCGGAGCGGTTGTACTGCTGCATTAGGGCCTTCTGTGGATCGGGGTAATACTGCACCTCGTCCTTGTTCAGTTCGCGCTGCAACACATCGAGTTCCTGTTCGGCCGCGGCCAATTTGGCGCGCAGCTTACTGGCGCGCTTGTGCCAATAGGCTTGGGTTTTCGGATCGTCTTCGGGGTCGAGTTGTTTTTTGCCTGACAGGCCTTCCGCTTGCGGCTGGCCGGCTGTCTTGCTGGTTGTGTCGGTGGTCGAAGCAGCAGGTGGAGGCGTGGGCGCGGCGGAGGGGATGTCGTCGTTGGTGAAAACTTTTTTCGGTTTCGGAGCGGTTTTTTGCTCAGCGCGAGCTTTACGGGCGGCGTCGGCGACGGGGTCGCCGGTGGCTGGCGGGGCCTGTTGCGCGGGAGCGGTGAACGCAGCCAGGCCGAGAAGGGCAGTCAGGGCAGAGATTCGCAAAATAGCCGATGAACGCATGGTTACCTTCCTCCACTGGAGCAGCCTGGGAGCTCCCAAGAAATTCGAACGGTTCAGCTAGGAACATTGTAGCGCTTTGCGGGCTGGTGGGGACGTGTCGTATGCCAAAGGATAACCGGGCCGGGGCGGCGGGTTACTGGTTTACCAGCGAGAGCAGCCAGGGCAGCGCGTAGGCCACAGCCATGGCGCCGATGCCGAGAAAGGTGCCGAGCGGGAGCTGGTATTGCGAAGCGATAGCCCAGCGGATGGCAGAGGGTCTGCCTAATCCACGCTTCGCGGCCCTTTCCGCGAGCGTGCGCTTCCATCCAGACAAATACAGGATTCCTACCCACAAAACTCCTATGACTGTGCCGAGAAGGGTGCCTAGAAGAATGGTGAGGAAGGTGCCACGAGGGCCGAGAAACGCGCCAATCATGGCCATCATTTTTATGTCTCCCATGCCCATGCCGTCGCGCTTGCGAACGAGCTTGTATACGGCCGCCGCGCCCCAGAGGAGCATGCTGCCGAGAAGAACTCCGATTAGAGCATTGAGGATGTTGAAGAAGAGGTCGGCTTGAAACGGCAATTTTCGAAAGCCCAGGAGGAAGAAGATCATCGCCGCGGTTGGATCGGCAATGTGAACTCGAAATGCCAGCGCGAGGCCCATGGCCAAGCCGGGAAAATTGATGAGGTCGGGAAGAAGGCGTACGCGAAAGTCGGTGACCACGAGAACGATAATGAGGCAGGAGAAGATGAGCCATTTGAGGGTCAGGAGGCTGACGCCGTATTCATAGTAGGTGAGGAGAAAAATCAGGCCGGTGGCGAATTCGACCAGCGGGTACATCGGCGAAATGGGCAGGCCGCACCTGCGGCATTTGCCGCGCAGGATCAGCCAGCTGAAGACGGGGATGTTGTCGTAGGGCTTGACCGGTTTCAGGCAGCGCGGGCAGCGGGAGCCGGGGGAAACGATGGAGAGGCCCTCCGGAATGCGCGCGATGCAAACATTCAGGAAACTGCCGATAACGATACCGAAGAGAAAAAAGAAGAGCGGGATCACAGTTTCGACTGTGCCACAGGCGGAGAGGAGGCTCAACGCGGGGTAGGGTAGAGCGTGTCGCATGGCTAACGGTTGGGCGCGGTTTCGCGGCGGGTTTGTGTGGTGCTGTTTGGGGAGTGGAGGAGTGTCCGCTAAACTGAATGTCTATGGCGATGAGCAGGTATGAGCATTGGATACGGCGCTATGAGCATCGGCGTTGGACGACGGACGATAACCGGATGGTGCGTCCGTTTGAGTGGGGGCTGGAGCATATTGGGGGAGATTCTGAGTGCGCGGACCCGCGGGCTTTCGTGCGGGAATATGCGCGCGAGGCGATTGAGAAGAGTGAAGAGTGGTACGCGCCGGACGAGGTGCGGGACTACCGGTTGGATCGGGAGAACGTGTTGACGTTCAGTAGCCCGGTTGAATCGCCGTGGCCGGAGAATAATTTGGTGCATGGGCAATTTTTTCGGGCGCGGAAGCATGGGCCGGCGGTGCTGGTGCTGCCGAATTGGAATGCAAAGTGGCACGGGCAGGTGGCGCTTTGCCACTGGCTACAGCGCATGGGAATTTCGGCTATAAAGATGAGTTTGCCCTACCACGACCGGCGGATGGCTAAGGGACATGAACGGGCGGACCAGTTGGTGGGGCCGAATATCGGACTGACGCTGGCGGCGAATCGGCAGGCGGTGAAGGATGCGCGGGCTTGCCTGAGTTGGCTGGAGCAGCAGGGCTATACGCGGCTGGGGATTTTGGGGACGAGCATTGGCTCGTCGGTGGGATACATCACGCTGGTGCACGACAAACGTGTGCGGGCGGGGGGATTTTTTCATGTGTCCACTTATTTTGCGGACGTGGTGAGCCAGGGGATGACGACCAACCACGTGTGGGAGGCGTTGCGGCATGAAGTTTCGGTGGATGAGTTGCGCGAGTTTTGGGCGCCGGTGAGCCCGATGCCGTACGTGGAGCGGGGGATGGGGGCGGATCGGAATACGTTCATGGTGTACGGGAAATACGACCCGACTTTTTTGCCGGAATTGACGCAGGAGATGCTCGGTGCGTTGCGCAAAAGCGGTGCCGAGCCGCGCACGCTGGAGCTTCCCGTAGGGCACTATTCGCTGGAGTTGGCGCCTTTCAGCTACATTGCCGGTTGGCGGATGTTTACGTATTTCTTGGAAGCCCTGGCGTAAAACTAAGAGCAAGAATTAACGCAGAGGACGCTGAGCTAAGAGCGCAGAGCGAGCTAAGAAAATCTCAGAAAGAGACCAGTCTTCAGATAATCATGCAGAACGAAAAGAAAAACTCCACATACAATCGGACGAAAAAGCGCGCGCTCAAGCGAAAACCTTTTCTGAGAACAGACGGGAATTATCCCTCCCGCGAGGAGGCCCATAGCCGTGCCAATATTCGCTCACACGTGTCCTCCGATTCTCAAAAGCCTTTTGTTCATGAAGATGAGAAGACTTAAATGACCGTCTTTGTTCTTGGCGCAGGAGCATCGATTCATGCGGGCTATCCCCTCGCGAGCAAATTGGGTGAGGACCTGCACGCGTGGGCATGCCTAAATCGCCAGACGGCCGTCGTCCAATTGTCCGGCTTCCTTGATTCGCTTCGCGAGCTATATGGAAACCTCGCAGATTTTGAGCGTGTCTTAACAGAATTGATTGAGTGCCCTGTAGGCTCACGAGCCGAGTCCTTAACCCAAATGCAACGCGGACACACGCTCGGAGCCATCGAGGTATTGGTTCCGGAGTTCTTCTGGAGCCTTAGTCAAGGCAATACCAGCCCTTCCCTTTACGATGACTTGGCTCGGAACCACATGCGTGATGGTGACGTAGTACTTACATTTAACTACGACTTGGCGTGCGAAAGAGCACTTAAAAAGGCAGGCCTATGGGAAATTGGGGACGGCTATGGTTTCGATGTCGCGTCGGGGCAACTCTCTCGCTCCAAAGTGAAGATGTTGAAACTGCACGGCAGCATCAATTGGTTGGACCTTATATTCGGCGGAATCGCGGGTGGATCATCCGCGTCGAGCGTTTATGGCCCCAGGCCATGCGTGTTTGGCTCGCGTTATTTCTCGTATTTGGGTTACCCGCCGGAGTTCCGCGACCCGCTCGCCCGAGGCATCACCAAAACTGGCGGGGAGCCGTCGCTGATCTTGCCAGCGCTACACAAGATATTCTTTAATGAAACATTCGCTGGACGGGAGTTACAACCTTTCTGGGATGCTTTGTGGGGCATGGCCGGTGAGGCCCTGCACTCTACAGACAAGATCGTAATCATCGGCTACAGCATGCCTCAAGCCGATGAAAGAGCTCGAGAACTTCTCCTGAATGAATCGAAGCCTGATGCAGAGATACTGGTGTTTTCAGGTGGAAGTACGCAAGATATTTGCGAAGGATTCCAGGTTAAAGGATTTCGACGGGTCAGCTGGAGCGTATCTTGTAAGTTTGAGGACTATCTCGCGAGGTGCGCTTAGTGCAGGATTTTGGCGATCACACCTTGAGCCACCAGGGTCGCGACTGCGTTGATATCTGGGGCGAGCGGGCGGTCGGCTGTTACTTTGGGGGAGGCGGCGCGGACTGCGTCGTAGGCTTTTTTGGCGAGCGTTCCGGTTTGTAGCGGGGCAAGGAGGTCGATGCCCTGGCAGGCGCAGAGAAGTTCGATGGCGAGGATGTGGCGGAGATTGTGGAGCATACGTTCGAGGCGGCGTGCGCCGCTCATGCCCATGCTGACGTAGTCTTCTTGATTACCTGATGTGGAAATCGAATCGACGGAGTGCGGCGTGGCGAGCGCGCGATTTTCGCTGGTAAGCGCGGCCGCGGTGACTTGCGCGATCATGAAGCCAGAATTGAGGCCGGGATCCGGTGTCAGGAATGCGGGGAGCATGCTGGTGAGCGGATTGGTCATCTGCTCAACGCGTCGCTCGGCGATGCCTCCGAGGGTGGCGATGGCGATGGCGACTTGATCCGCGGCCATGGCCAGAGGCTGGCCGTGAAAGTTTCCCCCGCTGACGATGTCACCCTCGCCGTTTGCTTTCACAAATACGAGTGGATTGTCGGTCGCGCTGTTCAATTCAACGAGCGCCATTTCGCGGGCTTGCACAAGCGAATCGCGGACGGCGCCGTGGACTTGCGGCGTGCAGCGAAGGCTGTAGGCGTCTTGGACGCGAGTGTCTTTGTCGGGCGCGCGGTGGGATTCGCGGATTTGGCTGCCTTCGTTGAGGTGGGCGAGGTTGCGGGCGGTTGTTCCGGCTCCGGCATAGGCGCGGGCGTGCATGATGCGCGCGTCGAAAGCGCCGGGACTACCGCGCAGAGCATCGAGCGAAAGAGAGGCGGCGACGTCAGCAGTGTCGGCGAGTGTGTCGGCTTCGAGAAGCGCGAGACTGAGCAGGGCGAGCATGCCTTGCGTGCCGTTCAGTAGCGACAAACCTTCTTTCGCTTCCAGCGCGACGGGAATGATTCCGGCGCGCTTCAGCGCCTCGCCGCCGGACAGCTTCTCATGCTTCAAATGCGCTTCGCCCTCGCCGATGACCACTTGCGCGAGGTGCGCGAGAGGCGCCAGGTCGCCCGAAGCTCCCACCGATCCCTGCGAAGGAATCACAGGATGCACGCCAGCATTCAGCATCGCGCAAAGTGTTTCGACAACCAGCGGACGGATACCGCTTAAACCTTTGGCGAGTGCGTTGGCGCGGAGAAGCATCATCGCGCGAGTCTCTGGCACCGAGAGAGGCACACCGACTCCACAGACGTGAGAACGGACCAGGTTGATCTGCAACTGGCGAACCTGCTCGGCGGAAATCCGAACCGAGGCGAGCTTGCCGAAGCCGGTGTTGATGCCGTACGCGGTTTCATTCGCGGCGACGAGGCGATCGACCACGGCCCGGGAGGCTTTCATGCGGACCACCGCCGCGGGCGCGAGCGAAACTGGCTCATTGCGCAACGCTACGGCGTAGATTTGGTCGAACGTCAAGTCATTTCCGGTGAGGACGATGCTCATGCATGGCTCCGCGAAGCGTTTGGTGCGGCGAGCTTGAGGAACGCTTGCTTGTACTTTTCGGGGAACTGCTTCACGTGGCCGGCGCGGTTGCAGGCGACGTGAAGGGTGTGGCCGGTGGCCAGAAGCTGGTTGTCACCCTGGCGAAAGAGTTCGTAGCCGAATTTCAGGGTGCGGTTTTTCGCTTCGAGGATGCTGGTGCGCACAGTCAGGAGTTCGTCGTAACGGGCGGGATGATGATAGCGGCAGTGCACATCGGCGACGACGATGTAGGTGTCGTCCTCGATTTCCATGAGCTTGTAATCGAAGCCGAGGGCGCGCATTAGTTCGACGCG
>Ga0307479_10006232_pt1 | contig 10942 bp, 10 predicted proteins | sample atmos_gasesECM4C_FD_203743 | JGI IMG/M metagenome (GOLD analysis project Ga0307479, IMG submission 203743) | Hardwood forest soil microbial communities from Morgan-Monroe State Forest, Indiana, United States - atmos_gasesECM4C_515 | ecosystem: Environmental > Terrestrial > Soil > Temperate...
ACCTGGAGGGTACCCTTTTCCCGGTCTAGCGGGTCAAGTACCTCAGGGCTAGCTCTGTGGCCCTCTTACCGGAACGCACGGCGCCCTCGATGGTCGCCGGCAGGCCGGTGTCCGTCCAGTCTCCGGCAAGATAGAGGCCGCTGATCCCCGTCTCCGCACGGGGCCGCCGTTGAACCTGGTCGGGCGTTGCGCGAAAGGTTGCACGGCGTTCCTTCACGATTTGCCACTTGGGCATCTCCTTGTGAATGGAAAGTGCTCCCTGCACGTCGGACCATATCGTTTTCGCAAGCTCCGTACGGTCGACATCCATCAGACGATCGGCTCCGGAAATCGTGACGGAAATGCGGTCCGGGAAAGAAAAGACCCATTCTGCCGTTCCGCCAATGATGCCGAGCATACCTGGCGCGTCGGGGGGGGCCGGAATCTTGAAATGCGCATTTACGATGCCACTGAAAGCGTCGGGCACGCTCGTACCCGGAAGCAGTTCGCTCGTCGACCAGGGTGGCGTGGCAAGAATAACCGCATCGTCCGAAGAAATCGGGATTGTTCGCTCCTGAACCTCCAGCGCCGTCACATTGCGACTCCCGATAACGATGCGGCGCAGCCGCTCGCCCAGTCGGACATTCGCTCCCGAGGAGGAGAGAAATGCGAGCGCAGGATCGACAAACGTAGATGCCAAGGTGGGGTGCGCAACGCGAGTCCGATATGCGAGCCCACCCTTCGCGAACGTTTCTCTGACCAGTGTTCCTGCGAGGGCTGCAGACGCGATCTCCGGCTGCGTATTGAGAGCGCCGAGGAAAAAGGGACGCAAGAGGCGCTCCCATAGTTCGCCCTCACAAGCGAGCACATCGGAAAGCGTTTGCGTCGGCTTCGCACGAAAGAGCTTTGCCAGTTCGAGGTAGTCGCTCGGTTTCGTTTTCGGTACGCGCCGCGAAGGCGAGAAAAGCCAGACCGGAACCAGGCTATTGTTCGGCGCGATCGTCCAGCGCTCGCCTGACCGGATGTCGACAAAGGACGTTCTGGCCTCGTCAGGACCGACGAGCTGAGCTTCGGCGCCGATGGTCCTGAGATAGTCCATCGTGGCGTAATTTCCCGAAAGCACGAAATGGTTTCCGTTGTCGATCGTCTGGTCCACCGCCGAGTCAAAATAGGATCGGCACCGGCCGCCTGCGTTCGGCGCCGCTTCGATCAATTCCACGATTGTTCCACGCGATGCGAGCCCCACCGCGGCGGAGAGCCCCGATAGGCCAGCGCCGACGACAAACGCCTTGCCCTTTTTCATCTCAGCCCGTTGCGCAATACGATGAGGAGCAGTTGAGCTTTGGGAACGCTCACGCGCCTGCGCGGAGGCGCCCAACCTACGGCCTCCATGCGTCTGAGAATTTCGCGATACACGGCTCCCATCAACCTTGGCGTTCGTATGCGGCCCCTTGGACGCGAACCCATGATGCTCTCTGCCCTCGCATAGTGTTCGTGGGCCAGGCCAGCAACATTGCGGCAGACTGGGTCAATTGCCGGGCTTGCGATCGCCGTGCTGGGATCGTCATAGGCAACGCCCGCGCGCACCAGGAACTCGCGCGGCAGGTAAAGCCGGCCCATTTCAGCATCTTCATCGAGATCCCGAAGAATATTCGTCAGCTGGAGCGCACGTCCCAGATGGTGCGCGAGCTCAAATCCAGAATTCTCCTCCATCCCGAACACCTTGACGGAAAGTCTGCCGACGGCGCTCGCGACGCGTTCGCAGTAGAGGTCCAGAGTCTCAAGACTCGGCCCTTTGATGTCTTCGGCGACATCCATCTCCATCCCGTCGATGACTGCCAGGAAATCCTCTTTGCGGAGTCGATAGCGCTGGACCGAGTCCCGAAGAAAGGCCGACCGCTCCGGTTGTCCATTCGCATACAGCGCATCCAGATCGGCCCTCCAGGCCGCGAGCTCGCGCTGCCGCTCCTCGCGCGTGCCAATGCCTTCGTCAGCGATGTCATCGACCATGCGGCAGAACGCGTAAATCGCGAACATTGCCCGCCGCTCGGCCTTGGGCATCAGACGCATGGCCGAATAGAAGGAGCTGCCGGAGGCCTTCCGCTCCACGGCTTCGGCGGGATCCGTGCTGTTTGGTGCCAGGGTCATGGACGGCGGGCGAAGCTGCTTGGGTGACTCTTAATCCGCGCGCGCCCGACCGCAAAGCGCGACGCTGCGCGAAGCGCGATCCCTAACATCTCGGCTTTCGAGTGATGCACGCGGTCGGAAAGAGGATCGCGTTCCATGAGGCGCAAATTAAGATCTTCGGCGAGGGCCTGTATGATGGCCACTTCTGCCGCCAGGCGACCGTCCCGGATCTGATGACAGAACATGCGCGATCCGGCGAGCAATCCGGCTGTTCGTTGCGCCAGCTTTCGGATGACGTCCTTCAAGGCAGCCGGCGCGAGGAAATGCTTCAGGATATCCGGGCTCAAACCGGCTTCTTCGAGATAGTCCAAGGGAATATAGACGCGATCCAGCAGGCGATAGTCTCTACCGCAATCCTGCAGATGATTGATGATCTGAAGCGCCGCGCACAAATTGTCGGAGAGGGGCCAGGTTGCCTCGCTTTCCCCGTGAACATCGAGCACGAAGCGCCCGACAGGCATCGCCGAGTAACGGCAATAGTCCATCAACTCGTCCCAGCTGGTATATCGCGATTTCGTGACGTCGCGACGGAACGCTTCGAGCAAATCGAGCGCGTGACGAGGCGGCAACGAACGTGACGCCAGTGCCGATCGCAACTCGCTCGCTTCGGCAACGGCCTCGGTGCCGTCTATGAGCCCATTCTCCATCGACTGGAGAAGCGCCAGTCTCTCACTAACGCCAGCGGTGGGATGATCGGCGACATCGTCCGCGGCGCGCGCGAAGCGATAAAAGGCAAGGATGATAGGACGATGACGCGGATGAATCAAAAACGAGGCCACTGGAAAGTTCTCGTCGTGATGTCCCTTTCCCGAGGCGAGTGCGCTTACGTCACTCATGCGGTGCCAACCGCTTGCGCGCGTCCCTTCCACATGCCTCCGCGGCCTCGCCAGAACTGAACCGCCGAGTCGATGGTGAACACGGCATAGGCGGCCGCAACGAATGGCAGCGCAAATCCCCAAATCGGCGATAGCCGGTAGAAGCGCAGCATGGGCTGATAGGCAATGCACATGAGGAGCCACGTTCCCCAGCCGGCGATCTGCGCGCTGTTCCAGGCAAAGACGGCAACGAACGGTGCCGAAATGTAGACGATTGCCATTCCGACAATCGTAGCCGCGAGCGCCACCAGCGAGTAGCGAAGCTGCGCATAAGCCGACCGCGAGATCATGCCGCGAACCTCAGAGAGAGAGGCGTAGCCGCGCAGGCTGACGGCTCGGTTCGTGAGCCCGATCCAGATCCGGCCCTTTGGCTTGATGAGCCGCGCGAGTGCGCAATCGTCGATAATCTCCTGACGGATGGATTTGATTCCGCCGATTGCCTCAAGACTTTCGCGGCGAACGAGCATGCAGCCGCCGGCCGCGGCCGCAATGCGCCGTGCGGGCTCGTTAACACGGCCAAAGGGAAAGAGCATGGAAAAGAAGAACACGAACGCCGGTATCATGGCGTGCTCGAGGAAGTTCGAGCAACGCAGCTTCGCCATCAAGGAGGTCAGCGCGAGCCCATCCCGTTCGGCGCGCGCCACCAGACGTCGAAGGTTATCAGGAGAGTGCGCGATGTCCGCGTCCGTAAACCAGAAATAGTCCGGACAATCGCCTGGCGACGCGTCGACACCCTGACTCATTGCCCACGGCTTACCAGTCCATCCAACAGGACGTGGGACGCCTGAAATTATTTCGAGGCGGTCGGTCTTTCCAAACGATTTTGCGACGTCGGCCGTTCCGTCCGTGCTCTGGTCATCGATCAGCCTGACGCGAAAGCGGCCCGGATAGTTTTGCTGCAGCAAGCTGGCGAGAGAGCGCGAAAGAACGTCCGCCTCGTTTCGGGCCGGAACGATTGCCGTTACGGAGGGCCACCGCTCTCGCTCGGTGAAGATCTCATCACTATCGTCGCGTTCGCGCGCCAGCCAGAAGAAGCCGCGGCCCAAGAGCAAATATATCCAGGCGAGCATGGGCACGCCGCCGAAAATCCAGCCCCAGCTCATCGGACATAACCTGCCGAACGGAACCACGAAAGCGCGTCGGCAATCGCTTCCTTGTAGGGACGGGCCTGGTACCCAAGTTCGCGCTTGGCCTTCTCGGACGAAAAAAACATGCGATACTTTGCCATCCGCAGCGCGTCGGCGGTCAGGAAAGGCTCGCGTCCCGTCGCACGCGCAAGGCCCTCCGCGGCCAGAGCAAGGGGAAAAAGCGGCGCACGCGGCAGCCGCAAGCGTGGCGGCTTACGACCCGCGAGCGGCGCGATCACCGCGAGCATTTCCTTCAATGTCACGTCCTCGCCGCCCAGAATATAGAGCTCGCCGATCTTCCCTCGTTCCAATGCCAAAATGTGCCCTTCGGCAACGTCATCGACATGCGCCAGATTGAGCCCCGTATCGACAAACGCCGGCATGCGTCCATTGGCTGCTTGCACGATGATACGCCCGGTCGGCGTAGGCTTGATGTCCCGGGGCCCGATAGGTGTCGAGGGAGAAACGATGACCGCGGGCAGCCTTTGTTCGGAAATCATGGCCTCGACCAGGCGTTCGGCGACGACCTTGCTACGCTTGTAGGCCCCGATCGCGCTGGCCGTCGTGTGGCGTGAACTTTCGTCTGCCGGCACACCTTCCAACGGCTTCAGCGCGGCAACGCTGCTTGTATAAACCACGCGCTCGACGCCTTCATTCAATGCTGCGTCCATTACCACGCGCGTTCCTTCACGATTGTTGGCGACGATCTCCTCCGGATCGCGGGCCCACAAACGATAGTCCGCAGCGACGTGAAAAGCGTAACGCACGCCGCGCATCGCCCGACGCATCGACTCGGGGTCGCGCATGTCGCCGCTCACGATTTCGCAAGCCAAGTCGTTGACATTGGTGAGCGGGCTGCTTTCCCGCACGACGACGCGAACACTGTGACCGCGCGCGGACAACGCGCGCGCGACCGCCGAGCCGACAAATCCGGAAGCACCCGTAACAAGAACAAGATCGGACACGTCAAGATTCCGAGAATTGCTCGTCAGCGGCCGAAAAAGCGCGCCGGCCTTCCATGGCCTGCCAAGCAAGCAGTACCGGGATGCCGATCGTAAGCTCGCGCGCCCGCTTGAGCAGCGACGCGGCAAGTCCGACCTCTTGCGGCAGCCCGAAGATGGGTGCCAGTCCGGCATAAGCGGCCTCCTGGATTCCCAGTGCACTGGGGACAAAGACAAAGACGCTGCGTGCGGCAGAAAGAATTGCTTCAATGGCAAGCGCCGAAAACACGTTGATGTGGCCGCCGATAAGGCGAATGGTCAGCCAGGTTCCGAGCCCACTTGCGAGCCAGCCGCCAAGATGAAGCGCAGACGACATCGCAAGGCGCGCAGGTGAACGATAAAAGTTATTGATCGCCATATTGAATGCAGCGGCATGCTTCAGGGCACTCGGTATCCAGCGCCCGGCCACTGCCTCTGCGAGCCTGCTGCCTCGCTGCTGCAGCCCAATAAAAAGGGCGACCCCCGGCACCATAAGAGCGATTCCAACCGGAATGGCTGTTGCAAGCCCGACGGTGAGCTGCGAACTGCGCAATTGCGCAATGCAGAGAGCAGCGCCGATCGCAATGAAAACCAGCTGTGCAACGAGTTCCGTGGTGACATCGGTTGCCGCCGATGCGAAGGCGATCGGTGCGGTGACACCGCGCAGGCTGAGCGCACGGGCGCCGATGAAGATCCCGCCAAGTTGAGAAAACGGCAGCACGTCGCTTGCAGAGTCACGGATCTGGCGAGCAATAAGAAAATTCACGAATCGCGGGCGTTCACCGCCGGCAAAGAGCGCGTACCAGCCCGATGCCAAGACGACAATCAGCACCAGGGCGAATGCACAAATGACGACGAATCCCGCGCCGATGCCGCGAACCGCACCCAATACGGGGTAGAGGCCGACGCGGATAACGAGATAGACCGCAATTGCAAATCCCGTTGCAGCAGCGGCGATAATGCCGAAACGCATATGACTCTAGTCGCGCGAACGGAGGAGGAATCGTCTGGCCAGCCTTGCCACTGCAGGCACGAAACGAGGGCGCAGGAGGCGTCGATCGTAGATTCCGAGGCGGCGGTCGTTCTCGGCAAGGCAGATGTCCAAAAGCTCGCCAACATCGATATCGGCACCGAGTTGGGTCGCACCGGTCACAGTGAAATTGTTGTCCTGCACGCCATTGGAGACATCGGAGGCGATTCCGATCCGCTCCCAGATCAGAAACGACCACACGGCCAAGACCTTGAGCTCGAACCCGGGGCGGCGCCAAATCGGCATGTTGCGGCGATGCCAGGCGACCCAGTTCACGAAGAAGAGGATGTGCCGCCCCTCCTCGTGGATCACGGGTTCGAAGGTATCGACAAGTTCCAATGGAAAGAAGCCTGTGCGCTTCGCACTTTCGAAGAGTCCGAAGGCAAAGAAGCTGTCAATGCACTCGCTGTAGCCCGTTACCAGAAACGCCCATTCAGGATCTTGGGGTTTGGGATAAGTTGGTTCGGGCGCCAGCCGAATGCCGTAGGCTTCCACAAGATTGGCTAGAACATGGCGATGACGACGTTCTTCGAACCCGTTGAGCTCGATGGCCTTGCGAAGAAGAGGATCGCTGATCGTTTCGCTGTAAGTCGTCACATTTAGACCTGCGCGATTCTCGGTCTGCACGGCGATGTCCCAGATTGGCAGAGACGTAAGGCGGTCGCGCGCGTTGTCATCGAGCTTCGGCCAATCGATGACGGCAGGCCGATAAGGATCGAACGTCTCAAGCAACGTCTTGCAGAATAGCCGTTTGTGCGTGTCGCTCCCGAGCGAAATCGCCTCGCTCTCCGGCGGCCAGGGCCCGGCATCAATCGCCAGATCGGGAAAAGCCAAGGCTGGGCTGCTCACGAGATTCCTCCTGGACAAATTCTATCGATGCGACAAGAAATCGGCAAAACCCCCGAGCTTTGTGCCGCTTTCCCGCACTGCCGCAATCACACCTGGATCAACCAAGGCCTCGAACTCCTGTCGATAGCGATAGCCCGGTGCGGCGCCGGGGAATTCGTCGCGCAACGCGGGATGCAAGTAGACCTCGTTCAGCCCCTCGGGCAAGCGTTCGACAAGCGCGCGCAATTTCTCTCGCGTCATGGAGCCCGACCAGGCGATCCCAAAAACGCGGTCGGGAACCAGAAAACCCGCAGCCTTCAGCCGCGCGCGCAACGTGAGACAAAACGGCGCTAGCGCGTACGAGTTGGCCCAGGGTGTCCGACGATCGATGGCCCGCAACGTCCTGGGGGATTCGTGCGGCACGCGGATGGCTTTGAGACCGTAACGGCGACCCGACAGCACGATGCTTTCGGCGACTGTTGGATGCAGGTGAAAATGTTTGTGCGTATTGGCGTGGTCGAGTTCGAGACCGGTTGCCGCAAAGGCTTGGAACTGGGCTTCCACCTCCATGGCCAGCTCCCGTCGCGCGCGGGGCCGGAAGAACATGTCGAGGCCGGCTCGGACCATGTTCCGCCGGAACGCGCCATCATCGGCGACAAGTGTCGGTATCGATTCCGATGGTAGGACGGGACGGCCTTCGACCAGAACGAGGTGCAGACCGACACGAAGCCCTGGCATTCGTCTGGCGCGCTCGACCGCGTCAGCCGCGGCCGGGCCGGTGACCATCAAGCTCGCCGCCGTCAGGACGCCGTCCCGGTAGGCGCGTTCAACAGCTTCATTGACTTCAACAGCGGTTCCGAAATCGTCCGCTGTGATGATAAGCCCCCTCAAGCGATAGCGTCTTCACGCTGCCGCAGGAATTGGAAGAACTCGACCCCTTCGCGCAACCGTCGTTTCATCATTTCCGGACTGGCGAGCATCTCGCCGACGATCGAAGCAATCTTGGAGGGCCGGAAGTAGAACCGCTTGTAGAAATCCTCGACCGAACCAAAGATCTCGGTATGGCTTAGGTGTGGATAGTTAAGCGGAGCGATCTGCGTCCCCTCGCCCGTCAGAAGATCGATCTCCTCGTTGTAGAGCCAGCCGTTTTCCTTGGCCTGGCGGTAAAGGAACGTACCCGGATAGGGCGCCGCGAGCGACACCTGGATCGTGTGCGGGTTGATCTGCTTTGCGAACTCGAGTGTCTCTTCGATCGTCTCTTTGGTCTCGCCCGGCAGGCCCAGGATGAACGTGCCGTGGATGACGATGCCGAGTTCGTGGCAATCCTTGGTAAAGCGCCGTGCCACATCGACCAGAAGACCTTTCTTGATGTTGTGCAGAATCTTCTGGTTGCCCGACTCATAGCCCACAAGGAGAAGACGAAGGCCATTGTCCTTCAGAATCTCGAGCGTCTTTCGTGGCACGTTCGCCTTGGCGTTACACGACCAGACCACTCCGATCTTGCCCAGCTCCCTGGCCAGGGCTTCGACGCGCGGCAGGTTGTCGGTCAGCGTGTCGTCGTCAAAGAAAAACTCCTTGACCTGCGGCATCGCCGCTTTCGCCCATTTGACCTCTTCCACCACATTCTCGATCGAACGCACGCGATAACGATGACCGCCGATCGTCTGAGGCCACAGACAGAACGTGCAACGCGATTTACAGCCTCGGCCGGTGTAGAACGAAATATAGGGGTGCTTCAGATAGCCCCCGAAATACTTCTCGATGACGAGGTCGCGTTTGTAGACGGGAGTGACCCAGGGAAGCTGGTCCATGTTCTCGAGGACTTCGCGATCGTCGTTGTGAACAATCACGCCCTCGCCATTGCGATAGGAAATACCTTTGACGTCCACGAGCGGCGTTCCATCGGCGACTTCCTTGCACGTGAAGTCGAACTCGTTGCGAGCCACGAAATCGATGGCATTCGACGCTCTTAGGCTCTTTTCCGGCTCCACGGCGACCTTTGCGCCGATGAAGCCGATAGTGGCGCGCGGGTTGATATCCTTGATCCGCTCCGCCGTCTTTACGTCAGATTTGAAAGACGGGGTCGAGGTGTGGAGCACGATCAAGTCGCGGCTCTTCACGTCCGCAACGATGTCGTCGAACTTCAAGCCGTGCGGTGGCGCGTCGATGAGCTTCGATCCCTCGACCATGGCCGCCGGCTGTGCAAGCCAGGTGGGATACCAGAACGAGCGGACTTCACGCTTCATCTGGTAGCGCGCGCCCGCGCCGCCATCATAGCCGTCGTACGACGGCGCCTGCAAAAAAAGCGACTTAAGCATCACAAGACCTCACGACTGGCTGCGAAGCAGCCCGCTGGACGAGACGGCAAACCGGCTTCCGCGCCAGTGCACATCTTCAGCAAAAAATGACAATAAGAAGACGACGAACGAGAGAACATCTCGGACCGGTAGCGCCCATGATGGTCCCGCATAAAGCGCGAACTTCTTTTCCGTGCTCCACTTCAGGCAAAGCCTAGACACGACAGTAAGCACAAGCACGCTCTCGGTGGGCAGCGAGAACCTCGACAGCAGCAGTGCCAGAATAGCGAGCGGGACGGCATAGGTGATGAAACTGAGCGTGTGCCCGAGAGGATCGATCACATGGGTCGTTCGATTCCAGCGGACCTCGTGCCGATAGAGATCGGTCCAGTCGCGCTCGGCGTTTCCATGCGCGACGGCAAAGGGCGGGATCGCGACTTCGAGACCCATCGCGCGAACGGCGTGGCCGATCTCGTAGTCATCGGCGAGCTTGTCGGCAAACGCACGAAAGCCTCCGATCGCATCGAGCGTGCCGCGGCGGATCGCGATCGTCGAACCGAAGCACGGCTTCGCCAGACCGAAGGAAAGGGCTGCGATCACATTCGGCAGGAATTCATAGCTTGTGCCCATGGCCGCAAGCGTGGCCCAGCCATTGCCGTTGACCTTTCCTGCATAAAGACAGCTCACGGCTCCGACGCGAGCGCCGGAAAGCGCACCTATGACTTTGCTCAGCCAGTCCGGCGCTACCGAGATGTCGCTGTCGCTGATCACCACGACATCGTGCCGCGCGGCGCGCATCATGTTTACGAGGTTCGAGACCTTGCGGTTGGTCCCATGCTGTCGGGCGTCAACCACGAGCTCGATGTCCGCACCGGGATTGTCCCGGATCAGCCTCTTCACGACGCCTATGGCGGGATCACTAGGATCCTGGATGCCGAACACGACTTGTACCGGTGCGCCGTAACTCTGCTTCAGGAACGTGGCCAAGGCCTCAGGAAGGCCGGGCTCGTCCAGATGAAGTGGCTTCAGGATGGTTACAGGTTCCGGAATCCCGCTTTCGTCCGACCCGGCTCCGAACCTCAGAACGAATCCCGAGACGATCAGCGCGTAGCCCGCGCTGCAGAGCGCGAGTCCAGTCAGGCACCAGCCCACCAGGTGAACGAGCATTCCGGCTCCAACGTAACGCTCCAACGCGCTCCGTCGCGCGCGGCCCCCGCCCCGTCCTCCGGGCAAGGACGCACTATCAGATCAGCCCGTGGAAGTTAAGGACCCGATATCGCAAGCTTTGTTGGATTTTCAAGATAAAGCGGCGGAAATACGCGCTTGAGTGCACTCAGCTTCGGAAGGTCATTGATCAAGATATAGGGATGAAACCGGTGAGTGATCAGGAAATCCTGGTGATAGGCTTCCGCCGGGAAAAAACCGCGAAGCGGCTCGACGCGAGTTGCAATGGGTTGCGCAAAAACGCGCGATGAATCCAGTTGCGAGATGTAACCTTGCGCAACCCGGGCCTGCTCAGGGGATTCGGCGAATATTTCGGAGCGGTAACTCGTGCCCTCGTCAGGGCCTTGGCGGTCAATCTCGGTCGGGTCGTGTGCGACCGAGAAATAGACTTGAAGGAGTGCGCCAAATGATACCT
>Ga0307479_10006233_pt1 | contig 10941 bp, 15 predicted proteins | sample atmos_gasesECM4C_FD_203743 | JGI IMG/M metagenome (GOLD analysis project Ga0307479, IMG submission 203743) | Hardwood forest soil microbial communities from Morgan-Monroe State Forest, Indiana, United States - atmos_gasesECM4C_515 | ecosystem: Environmental > Terrestrial > Soil > Temperate...
CGCGATTTTCGACCCTCTTGTTAAACAGAGAGTAGACATTTCTCCCCTAAGCTATTGATTTGGCGTCCCCGGCTGGATTTGAACCCGCGTCTGCGCCGTGAAAGGGCGCTGACATTGCCACCCACCATCCTTCGTCGGCTAAGCGGATAGCGAGCTGATGCAGAAACCAGGATTTCCCAATCCCAGGTGGCCCAGTGATTGCCACGCGGGAAGTTGTCGAGAGCATCCGAGTGATGTCGCCCAACGCATCAACTCGACGCACGAGTCTGCGGTCGTCCACGGGAAGAATTTCAGGAACGCGGCCATAGTCAATGCGGAGGCCGAGTGCTTGAATCACCTCATCCTCGGCCAGCGTCGCGCTGTTGGCGCGGGCGACGCTCGCTTTGTAGATCAAGTGGGCAGCCGAGTCAGTCACGTCTCGGTTGTTGTTCGGCCAGAGCCCGACACCGATGTCGTCGGCCAGGACTCTCAGCAATGACTGTTCCAGCGGGCCTGGCTGTCGAAGGTCGGTCGATGAACGCGGGCAGCCGATCTCGATTACGAATCGAGCGCAAAAGGACGCGAAAATTTCACGGCCTATCTCCGCGAGATGTGGCCACACTGAATTGCCGCCTTCCGGCCAAATGTGCGATACCAGCAACCGATAGCGTCGTGTCGAAACACCCGGAAGAAGTTGAGAGACATCTTGCGCCGACTCAAGGAATTGGCTGACCGTCTCGTCCGGAGGATCGTATGTTGTGAACAGCCGGTATTCGTCTGCGGGGCTGTTTTCCGCCGTGAAACTACGGACGGCACGGTCTATCCGGAACGAGATTGCGTGAGTTGTGAAATCGGTCAGCTGTAACGGGCGATGCTCTACTTGATGGGACTTTACTTGAATGCGACGGCGACCCGTGCCGCGCAGTTCAATATCATCGAAACAGTCATCTGAGGTTACTTTCCGATCAGCGGTAAGAGTTCGGGCGCTGGCACCGGGCAACAGTAGCGTGGTAAGGAGATATGCAGTGACCGCATCTTGATGGAGATACCCGCGATAAGCGCCAGAAAGTGCCATCTTTTGCTCATGATAGTCGGGTGCTTGATCGGAAATGAAGAGCCTCCATATAGGATCCCCGAACACCTTCCACCAAACAAGCCGACTTTCCACTCCCCGACCGGACACAGGCGCTTAAAGGATTCACGGGCGCCACCAGTCCATTGATTTTGCTGAGTGGTGCATACTGCGTACGATCAACTGCCTAGTAATGGCAAGCCACGCGGCGTGCAGCCATCGGCCGCAAGATGGCTCAGGTACCCTGCGGTGGCAGATGCCCACAGAGTCTTTTGCCACGGATCCCAATCGCTGTTGTTTGGATCGCAGAACCCAACGGCAATGCGCAATAGGCCTGCAGCAGTCACGAAGCTGTGGGCAAAGCGACGATGGTGCGGATGGAGCGCCGGTTCGATCACGTCGGGAACAGTCGCGGCGACCGTGCTTAAGGCTGCGCACATCAACATCTCCCCCAAGTCGAAGGGACGCTCGTAAATGTCGCGCATGATCGCATACGTGAGAACGCCGACACCTGCGCCAATCCAAGCATGCTCCTTCAGATTCGCCATTTCTCAGTCACCTCCGAGGAAGCTCTCGTGATCCAATGAACGATGAATAACGCCGTTGCCATATCTGCGCTCCCACATTCTCCGCGGAACAGGCTGTGCAACGCTCGTCGCGCGGATAAACCTGCGCTCGATTGGTAGCCGACGCCGGATTTCGAAACTGAAAAACGGCTCGATTACGGGCTTCGTCGAGCGGACCCGCATGGCCGCCGATCGCCTTCAGTAGTTCGGCCGCGAGCAGCGTTCCCGCCAGCACGGAGACAAAGCCCACGGCAAAAGCAGGGACCGCGCCGTCGTCGGTCCGCAATTCCTCGACCAGCCGGTCTCCCGTTTCGCTGCAGCCCCGGCTGCGGATCCACGCTGCGACCTCGTTCGGATCCAGATGCAGCTTTTCGCACAGCTGCTGAGCGACGTCCGGTTTCGACTCAAGCAACGCGCGGATCTCGTCTTCGGTGCGCCGTTCTCTTTCCAGAGGATTGAAACAAGCCAGGCAGGCGCCTGCTGAAGGCGGACCGCAGCGCAATACTTCCGCCCGCAGTTCGTACGTCGAGGCCGAGAGGAACAACGGCGCGTACTGCTCCTGCAGCGCGTGGCGCGCGCTGTTTTTGTCGACCGCCGAGAGGACGATCCGCGGCCGGTCGGCGCCGGCAAAGAAATGCTCAAAGCTGCCATCGTGGGGCATCGTCCGAAAACTTGCTCCCCGCAGCAGACGGGCGGCCTCCGACGCTTTAGGTTTGCCAATCGAGCCCCATCCAAACAATGAATAACGCCCCAGGTTGGTATCCTCGATGCCTTTTGGGTCATAGTCTGCGAGCCCGATTGCTCCTCCGAGTGGCAGCGGGTAGAGAGCATGCAGCATCGCGGAGCCGACGGCTCCCACTCCGGCTAGCAACACCGATCGCAAGTCACCGTCGGTTTTGAGATCGGTCCAGACCGGATCGTCGCTGTGAACGTAGTCAAGCGCGCTGAGAAACAGCCGGCGCTCGGGAGCGTAGCTCACTAACCGAACCAGACGAAAGATTTCACCGGCGGCCAGGCAGGCGGCGATATAAGGTCCAAAGGTTGAATCCGAAGATCGCAGCGGCGGAGAAATTGGTTGGCTAAAAATTCCGCCGCACAGCCCGTTGCCCACTGCGCAAAACGTAGCCCCGGCGCAAAACTCGAAGCCAACACTGACCACAACGTCGGACGATTGCTTTTCAGCCAGTTCGACCCGGGCGAAACCGTTGGCGGTTGATCCGATGGCTTCTGCTCCGGAGTTGAGCGCTTCCACCAGTTCTCCGGTTTTCGCGATCAAAGGAGAAAGCTTCGGACGCGCGTCAATTCCTCGCGGGCAGTTGAGCCGAACGCAGCTGACCACGCCTTCGAGCCGCACCAGCAGGTTGAGCAGCATCCAGGCGGTATGCTGCACAGCAGTCGAACCGGCGTCGGCGCCGAAACGGATTTCCACTGAAACGGGCTTTCCCCCGAGCCTTAGCGCCCCTCCCGCGGTTCCCTGGTGCCGGTTACCGATCCCGCTCACTTGTACCTCCGGAAATCAAGGCAGCCGGGAATCAGCCGGATCGTCTCGGCGATCTCTTCTGGCCTGAGGCGGCGCCACCCGCGGTCCTGTCGGACGTGTACTCCGCAATCGCTCACCTGGGGTCGTCGAACGGCGTGCTGCGGGAGGACGATGGATACGGAACCGTCGAGTTGGGAGTAGGCATTTTCGTCGTCGTAGGAAGAGTGACGCACGTCTTGGCCGGGGTGGGTGTGCACCTGTGCCAAACGCTCGAGCCCGAAGCGGCGAAAGTGCTGGCCGGCTTCGCTCATGGCTTCGCCCGAGACGGTGAAATGCCTCGTGTGCATCTCGGCATCCGGTAGCGTCACCGTGGTCGCGATCTTCAGCTCGTCGAATGCTATGCCGTCGATGTAGGCAACGCGCTCGACCGCGCGGCGAGGCCAGCGAAATTCATCAAGCACAATGTCCCAAACGAGTTGTGACAGAACGATCATGGTCCCGATGGCCCCTGATAATGCGGGTGCTGCAGCAACTCGCTCATGCGCGACAAAGTCGCGGTCAGCGTGTGATGTCCTTGCCGCCATACGCTCTGCTCAGGAGGAGAATGCGGCACCATGTAGTATTCCGCCGTAAACGTGAAGCAGAGCAACTGGGGCAGAGTGACGATCCTCCCGTTGACGTTCCCCGCGTACGGCGCATGCAGCCCGAACCAATCAATTCCCTGACACTGAATTTTCGGCAACCACCGCGAGGCGGGGCTGGCCAAGTCCCAGGTTTCTGGCCGGACGAATGCCGCTGTGGGGGGCCACTTGTCGTAGTAATCGGCCCCCAGGCGGAGGTAATAGTCGTCGGGCTCGGTATTCGGCCGCACTCCGGGAATTCGAACTACGGCGTACATGGGCTCCTGTTTCACCAGGCGAAGACCCAGCTGACGAGCCCGGTTGCCGTTGAGCCATTCGAGGTGCTGGCGGAACTTCTCCCGAGCTACCTCTTCGTCCACTTTTACCGGGATGGGCAGCACAACGCCCCTCCGGTTGCGCCGGCAAAGGTCCACTCGTGCGAGGCGCAGTGCTGGCGCTCAAAGTCGGCGATGGTCAGGTTGGCATAGCTGAAAACGTTCACCCCGGATGGGCCGCAGCGCAGCCGGTCCCCGTCTTTGTGGGTCGTCCGCAAAGCGTCGTACAGCTTGTTGATGAAACTCTGCACGGTGTCGGTGCTCTCGCCGTGCAACTGAATCGGCTTGCCGCCGGTATCCTCGTTATGCACCACGATCGTGACTAAATGCGGCTTCTGATCCTTGACGTCTGCTTCCATTGTTTCCATAGTTATGGGCCCTTTCGTCAGTCCGTTTGATCAAACCGGAGCTGATTTCCATGTTACGCATTCAATTATTACATATTTTTTGGCTATTTGCACATGTTTTTTACTTGACATTTTATTTATTTTTTCCTATGCTAAAGCCATGAAAATGAAGCAGAAGGAGGTCAGCATGGTGCCGGCGACCCCATCCCGAAAAACGATGACCCTCAACCTGACCGAGGCAGAAATGAAGGCGCTGGATGATTTGTCCTCGATCAAGGACATCAGCAAGACGGCCGTACTACGGCAGGCGCTGCGGTTGTACCAGATGGTCGAGACCCGCATTGCCCGGGGCGAGAAATTGTTCTTCGAGCACGACGCTACCAAGCAAAAAGCCGAATTGATGGTGCTATGAGCGAACGGACCGCGGTCTTGCTGAAAGACCGCCAAAAGGCTGAGTTGGTCGACGCGGTGCTAATCGACGGCGTCACCCGCGAAGAGGTCGAAAAAGCGGAGAGCCTCTGGAAGCCGTTCCTTGATCGCGAACTCAAACGCATGCAGGCCGAGGGCGTTCCCAAGGAGCGTTGGCCTCAGCATGGTCACTGGGATTGGCGGCAGAAGCAGGAATCCACCGAACTCTACTTGGCCTATCGCATGTTCGGTGTGGAGTGCCGTTCAGAAATGCAGGGTCTGATGCTGGTGCTGACGGCGGGCAGGCACTCTCGCATCGAATCACAGCGCGGCAAGCCTCTGGTTTACATCCACTTTCTTGCTGCTGCTCCTTGGAACTTGGGCAGCGTGGTTCTCGAACCCCGCTACTCGCTGGTGGGCAGCATTCTGATCGCAACCGCAATTCAGTTAAGCCTGGAAGAAGAGTTTCAGGGTCGTATCGGTCTGCACTCCCTGCCCCAGTCCGATACGTGGTATAGGGATGCTTGTGCCATGACAGATTTGGGAATTGATCCACATGTACAGGACCTCCGCTACTTCGAGATGACGCCGAAGCAGGCGTCGGAATTCCTAAGAGAGAGGTAGTGCGATGAAAATGAATTTCAGCAAAGAGTGGCTTCGACGGCGCGCAGCGCTCGACGACAAGGCCGACGTCTCGGCCGGCACGCTCAACCTGAATCGCCTGCCCGGTTCAAGACCGTCCAGGGTCGTCTCGATTCAGGCCTCGGCGGAGACAGATAGCCCCAATCCAGCGTTTGGTCTTCTGATCAATCTATGGCGCAGAAATAAAGGACTGCGAATCGAGGTGCTGGCGGAAAAGGCGAGAATTGATGCAGCTGAGCTCATCGAGATTGAGCGCAACCTGAACTATGTTCCCGAACCCCGCACCGTCTATCAACTGGCTAAGACGCTCGACCTGCCCGGTGAACGAATGCTCGAACTCTCGGGGAATCTAATGGTGCGCGACTCAAGCCTGGGCCAAGAAGCCGTGCGTTTTGCAGCTCGTTCCGACTCAGTGGAAAGGCTTTCAAAGGAAGAACAACGGGCTTTAGAAGAGTTCGTGAAGTTCTTGAGCGAAAAATAATCGCCGGGAGTTTTCTCAGTTGAAGAACGTTTTCCTGCGCGATCGCACTGCGCAAGACATCAACGACTTGGTAGCCAAGGTCTTGCGCGACCTCGGTCGTCCCGAGCCGCCCTTGAACCTCAACCTGGTCCGGGAGTTGTTGCGACTCGACCGTCAGTATTACTCCTCCACAGAAGACGGCGCGCTTCGCGAAGTGGCACATCGGCTCACGGTAGCAGGCAAGCAGGTGCTCGCGCGCCCTGCTCTGCTGTTTGACGTCATCAAAAAGTTCGATCTGCGGGCCCTGTATCTGCCGGACCGGAAACGCATCCTCATCGATCGCGGTCTCCCCGACGCGAAGCAGCGGTGGAGCGAGGGCCACGAGATCAGCCACAGCCTGATTCCCTGGCACCTGGATACGATGTTGGGTGACAACAAGCGCAGTCTTACGCCGGCGTGTCACGAGCAGATCGAGAACGAGGCCAATTTTGCCGCGGGCCAACTTCTGTTTTTCCAGCAGGCGTTTGTACGCGACGCCAACGACCTGGCGCCGGGCATTGACGCGGTAAATACATTAAAGAAGCGCTTCGGCAACACGATCACGACAACGCTCTGGCGCTATGTAGAACGCAGTGACGAACCGATGGTTGGTGGCATCAGTTGTCATCCCCGACGACTTCCTCTGGAATTCGATGCCGAGAACCCATTTCGTTATTTTGTAGGTTCCCGCAGCTTTCAACAGCGTTTTAGTCGAGTACGCGAAGTCGATCTTTTCCGCTCGGTCCAGGGCTATTGTGCGAACCGCAGCGGTGGCCCGCTGGGAGCAGAAGATTTTTTGTTAACCGACGATTCTGGCCTTTCCCATCTATTCCATTTCGAGACGTTCTTCAATACCTATGAAGCGCTCACACTTGGGACATACAAGGCCGAACATCGAACGATTGTGAGTGTTTGACCCTGACTCGAATACATGTCAGCCACAGCCTGTAAGCACTTGTGGCGAAATGTATTGCGTCGTACCATCACCTAGTCGCTGGAACGAAGGGACTCTCCTTCTCAGCGCGGAAGCACACTGGTTGCACACTATGGGGTCCGTAAGCCGCGACTGCATCAATTGATTACACGAGCTGTCGACTGATCGGCCGTAAGTCGAGAGCATGTACTCGGGCAGGCGGCGTCCGCTAGATCGTCAAGTACCGGCGGATCACTCGGAGGATCCGATTTCCTGAAGCGCTAGAGACGCGCAAGGTCCCTCTGGATGCGGGCGAAGATTTTGTCCAACGGAATCTGGCCGCGATAGTAGAGCGGCGCTGTCTTTGAATATTCCGCTTCGAATTGCTTGCGGATGTTTTCGTCTTCGATTGTAAACGCTCCACTTTTTGCTACGTCGTGATCCAAAGACTTAAAGCGCTTTTTCTTGTGCTCCAAGTACTCCGGGGTTCCGATGAATTTCTGCACAGCCTCCACGTCGAGAAGTTGATGAACGTCGTAGTAGTGTCTGAGGAAATTCGTGGGGACTTTCCCGGTGCCCTTGAACTGGCCGTATTTTCGAACCACAGCCTGCACCTTTTCTACGAAAGTGTATTCGGGGTTGTAGCAGGGGATGTCGATGGCCCGATTGTCTGCGTATTCAAGCTTCTTGGCCTTTGCGAACTTGACGATCCAGGACGAAATCGTGACAGAGCGGTTCGGAGCCGTCTGATCGAAGCCAACTTCCAGCAGAATTCCATCCTTGAGACCGGCGATTGAACCAAAGTGGGTTTCGTAGGTTAACCTGAGGCCGGCGTTCCTCAGCGTTTCGTCATCGTATGTCGTATCCCTCTCGACGGCCGTAATGCCGGGGATCTTGATCTTGTCGCGCAGCTTTTCATAAAACTGGCGTCTCGATTCGATGTGCTGCGGCTTCTCGTGATTTGGATTTGTATCGACCAGCAATTCGTCGAAGGGTTCAATGCGAATATCGATGTCTTCGGAAAAGCGATGGATGACGCCGAAACCCTTAGAAAGCGAGGTGCCGCCCTTGAGCTCAAAGATTAAGCCAAGTTGTTTGAGCCCATAGACGGCATGCATGATCCAGTAGTCTTTTTCCACGAGGGCCGGATCATTGATCTTCTCGCTGTCGGCAACGGTCGCGACAAGCGCCTTGAAATCCCTTCGCTCATGCAGAAAAGAGTCAGGCATGTTGCAACATCTCCTGAAACTTTTTCTGCGTGGAGTATTTGCCGTAGAGAGAAACGGCCCGTAAAAGCTTTCTCGGGTCCATCTCTTTGGCTTTTTCGCGAACGCGAAAAAGAACGGCGTCCCGATCCTCCGCAAGGTCGCCGAGCTCATTAACAAGATCAACCAGAAGAAACTCGGGAGACAGTTGCCTGGGAACATTCATGCGGCGCTCGAAGGTGATCATGCGATTGCCGAGCGGAAATGTCCCATGCCGTTTCTGATTGTAGACAACCCGTTTGTTGTAGAGCTGCGTTGTCCCAAGTCCCAACTGGTTGTAGGCATTCGGGGAGGTCACGACAAAACGGTCTGTCTTCAAGAACGCTTTGACGAGTTCATGCTCGTCCGCGGGAGCCTCTCCAAATTCAAATTTGCGAGGGCTGTAGTACAAGCCGTTACGGAGCTTCTGGAGAGTCCCGTCACCGGTTAGTTCTTTGAGGTGTCGATCGACACTATGGGACCAAGGCAGAAGATCCTCTCTGCGGTAGACACGTCCAGCGCGAAGGCGTCGCTTCAAATTTTCAAGTGTGCTCGTCCGCATGTTCCTGATTCTCCATGCTTATGGTACTGCCTAGGAACCACAATCGTCAACTATTTTAGTAATATTTCATGCATAATTACTACCAACTAGCCTTTTATCAATAGCTTGTATATATGGGTATTACAGATATATTGGCATGTAAACATACTCGAAAAATGGCGCTCTTCGCCAGTCCTATGCTCGGCACGGTCATAGCCCTAGCCCAATTCCCTGGGTGCTGGATGACGCCTGACTGATTTCCAGAGCGGATGTCTTCGAGACATCGGCTGCCAGTTGGGGACCGAGTTTCGCCACGTCGTCGGTAAAGAGTACGGCATCGTGGCTGGTGCGCGAGACGGAAACGTAAGCAAAGCGCGAATTGAGCAGGTCCGGGTGAACGCTGGTGTCTGCGTGAACGAGGACGCGCTCGGCGGTAAGCCCCTGCGAGCTGTGGCTGGTGACGGCATAGCCGTGGTCGAAATGAGGATGCTCGCGGGCGTTGAATTCAATCTGGCGGTTATCGGTCAGGCCCGCGGTGACGCGGCCATCGGGACGGATCGATTCGATGACGGCAAGGTCGCGATTCGCAACGCCGAGCGAGGCCGCTCCGGAAAAGAAGCTGCCGAGATCGCGGCACACTCGACTCGCGACCGGAAAGAGATCCATTCGCCGGCGGAGGTAATGGCCGCACACCGGAAGTTGGCAGCTGCGTTTGGGCACCAAGCCGACGCCGTTGTCCGTGCAGCACGTGAACAGTCGCAACATCAGGAGAAGCCCTTCAACTCGTTGGACCGGGTTCGAGAATCCCTTACCTTTTCCCGCGACAAGAATTTCGAACGCGAGGCGGTCGTAGATGAGCGGGCGCTGATCCGCGACGGCCTCCGTCGCGGTATGGGGGAGATTACGCACACCCAGGTTCGCGCCAATCTTGACGCTCGTTTGGCCTCGGGGGAATTTCAAATCGTAGAGCGGCCTCAGAGCGTTCCCGGGCGCCAGTTCACGACCGCAAAGACGATCCAAGCAGAACATGAGATTCTCCGCCGAATGCGTGAGGGTCTAGACCATTTAGAGCCAGTTCTCTCGCGTCCGCAGGCCATTGCGGTTGCCGATCAATACTCGGATCTCAACCGGGCACAAAAGACCGTGATCGAGGATGTGCTGAGCTCTCGCGATCACATTCAAGGAATCCAAGGCTTCGCCGGCTCAGGCAAGACGACCACGCTCGCCGCCATCCGCACTGCCGCGGAAGGGCAGGGCCACCAAGTCGAGGGTTTCGCTCCGACCTCGCGCGCTGCGCGCCAGCTGAAAGAGGCGGGAATCGAAGCTGGAACCCTGCAGGCGTTCCTCGCTCGAACCGGAAATCCAGAAGTACCAGAGCGAAAGCACTTCTACCTTATCGATGAATCGAGCCTCGCCCGCACCAACCAGGTCCGCGAGTTCCTCTCGCGGCTGGGGTGCCGGTGACCGCGTGATTCTGATCGGCGATATCCGTCAACATCAGGGCGTGGAAGGCGAACTGGCTGGGCTGAAGTGGGAAGACTTCGATTTCAAGAAGCTCCATGTGAGTGTCACCCGATCACTGGTTGACCAGCACGTGGGCCCGGTTAAAACTGAAACCTCAAGAAAGCTGATGCCGATCGACGAGTTCGTGGCTCGTGAACTGTTGGCCTGGCACGCGGTGACACCCTACAAGAAGCCGTCCGACTATGTATGGGCCACCGATGCCAACCGTGCTGGAGCCAAGCGCGGGAAGCAACCCGTCTGGCTAAGCACGGTGATGCGCGACTACATCCAGCCGATGGCCCGAAAGTTGGGCATCCAGAAGAAGATGTCGTGGCATACCTTTCGACACACGTTTTCCTCGATTCTCAAGGGCAATGGTGAGGATGTGAAAGTAGTGCAGGAGTTGTTGCGACATTCAACGTCAAGGATGACGCTGGACACCTACACCCAAGCTCTCGGGCCCGACAAGCGGGCCGCGCAAAGCAAAGTTGTAGGGATGATCCGGCCGAAAGAGCGTGTATTTTCTGTGTATCGCGATGCAGATGGGGTTTCCGTGTAAAGCGTTGATAAAGCTTGGCGTCCCCGACGGGATTTGAACCCGTGTTACCGCCGTGAAAGGGCCCTGTCGTGACGGCGTTACAAGAACTTAGAGGGCGCAGGTGGTGCAGTACATGCCTCTACGACACGCGTCGGAGCAGTAGGAACAGCTTATCGTTACATCATCGTTACATGAAGAATGAGGCATGTTTGCTCACTGAAACGATGCAGAAAAGGGTTGATAGAATGATGCCT
>Ga0307479_10006234_pt1 | contig 10941 bp, 8 predicted proteins | sample atmos_gasesECM4C_FD_203743 | JGI IMG/M metagenome (GOLD analysis project Ga0307479, IMG submission 203743) | Hardwood forest soil microbial communities from Morgan-Monroe State Forest, Indiana, United States - atmos_gasesECM4C_515 | ecosystem: Environmental > Terrestrial > Soil > Temperate...
TTTCTTCCTCGCGAAACTCCCGGGAATGCGAGACCAGGCTGCATCCCGACCGGCGCGTCGGATGTTTGACGTGCAGCATCTCGTGAAACAGGACGTATTCCACCGCGCACTTCGGAACGCCGGGCCGATCCATCCGGCGATTGAGCAGGATCTGGTTGGGACCCGGATCGTAACAACCGAACTGGCGGCGCCAGCTCCGCGCGCTCCATCCGATATGTGGACGCTGCAAGCGCCCTTCGAAATACGCGCCGTTCAGCCGGTCAAATAAATTGTCGAGATCGAAGTGACGCCCGCGGGGCCCCGTGTCCGCCAGGCGAACACGCCTGCTGCGCATCCGGCTGATGCGGCTGCGCGTGCGATGCGAACGCGCGTAAGCGAGATACGGCGCCACCAACGAGGCGGGCGCTTTTCGGCGATACACGCGCGAAAGAAGCAGCGCGGCGGCGCCTTCCAGCACCGCCCGCGGCGCGCGGCACAAAAGATCAGAGAGCCGCACATAGACGGCCTCTTCGCGCCGCCGGATGGTCAGAACCAGGCTGCTGTAAGGATAGAACTCCACGCGAAACCTCGGCGGACGGCCGTCACAACCGAGCCGCGTGAACATACGCTGGAAGAGCGGCCCCCCTCCGGGAATGTGCCTAATTTTTCTCCGTCTCAATCGCATCAGTGGTCGTTCCGCCGCCGCACCGGAGGGGGAGCAACATCCTTCTTCGCTTTTTCCGCCTCATTCATGGCGTCCCGCGTGCCTTCGATCGCGTCGTCCAGGTTATCTTTATAGACTTCGAGTTCCGTGCCGCCGGACGACAATTTCTCCAGGATGGCAAGGAACTCTTTCGCACGCGCGGCCATCAAATCGATCCCCTTGCGGATATTTTCCTGTTTGTGCATGCCGAGCTGAATCAAGTCGGCCGCATCGTCAACGCAGCCAACATACGCGTTGAGGAGCGCATTGAGTATTTCTTCATGCCTGTTCGGCGCAGGATGTTCGAGCTCGTACTGAAACTTCTTCAGCCGGTCGTCAGCAAACTCGATGAAGAGCTTGACGCGATCGTTGGTCGTTTCGGCGTCGCGGATCTTATCGGCCTCGAGCGCCGTCAGATAATCCTTTTGTTGCGGCGGCTTGGCGAGAGCATTGCCTGCGTACAGCGCAACAAAGAGAAAAACAAAGATAAGTTTAGTAAGTGATCTCATGGCTGTTTCCTGGCGGGCGGCGTAAGAGGGCGTTCCCCCGGTCGCCGTGGAAAGAGCATGCGAAGCAATTCGTCATTCACTGCGGCGAGATCCTGGCGGACGAGCCGGAGCGGGGGCCTGTACTCGGGCGGAGCAACCACCAGGATTTCATCCAGCTCGCGCAGCGATCTGTGCACGTGATACTGCAGTTGCTTGTACCCGTTGGGATGGCGTTCCGCGTCCGGCTGGCTTTTCTTCAGCGCGTCGAGCGCTGCCCGCGCGTCATCGCGATAGCTTTCCATCGTCAAACCGACGGCGCTGTAATCGCCCGTGCTCCCGGATTTGCGGGCCTCCTCGAATTGCGCGTCGCCCAATTTCTCGAATACCTTCGCCTTGCGTACCGCGTCCGTCTCGCGGTCGAATCTTGCCTGAAGCTCCTGCACTCTGTCCCCGGCGAACAGTCCGGTGCCCATGAAGAATATAGCGCCGGTGACGACCGCCAGCTGCACCCTGGGGGAGCCCATTCCTTTTTACCTTTTTTGATCCAGCAATCGCCGCAATACTTTGCTTCGTTGCTGCGCTTGCCAAACTTGATCCGAGTTCTTGTCCGGCGCCAGCTCGAGATATTTTTGATAGGCGTCGAATGCCGGCTGCACTTGGTTCAGCTTATCGTAGCAGAGCGCTCGGATAAACCACGCGCCCGCGCCGGGTGTTTCGGATTTCGCAATGACGTCCAGCGCGGCCAGGGCGCCCTGGTAATTCCCCGCGAGATAAAACGTGGAGCTGAGATCTTTCCAATAGGTCAAATTATTCCGGTCCAGCTGTAGCGCCGCATTTAATTCTTTTTCGGCTGCGGGGAAATCACGCTTCTGCAGGAACAACCTGCCGAGTCCGCCGTGCAACTGCGCGTCGCTAGGAGCGAGAGCAATGGCTTTCCGCAGCGTCGCGATGGCATCGTCCAAATGGTTTTGCGCGACCTGAATATCTGCCCGCATGCGAAGTGAGTCGATGGAAGCCGGCTGCCCCGCATCGGCTTGGTCGAGTTCCGCGAGCGCGGCGTCGTATTGCTGCTGGCCGAGCAGAAAATGCACGAGCCGCGCGCGAGCCGTGGAATCCTTGGGCTGGGCCGAAAGATAGTTACGGTAGGCGTCCGCCGCTTCCGGCTTTTTCTGCGCTTCCAGGCTTTCCGCGAGGCCTTGCAGTGCGGAGGGAGCATCAGGCTGAATTTCCAGTGCTCGCCTGAATCTGGCTTCGGCTTCCGCAGGCTTATTCGTGCGAAGTGAAAACCATCCCAGGTAAACGGCTGCCGTGTAATCGTTGGGGTCGAGTCGCGATGCGGCTTCGAAGGACACCGCGGCGCCGGCTTCGTCACCCGAGCGGTCCAGGGCCACGCCTAAGACAGACCGAGGCCGGCTTTGCGCCGGAAGGAGCTCGACGGCCTTGCGCAGAGGAACGACTGCGGCGGCATATTGTTGCTTGTCAAGAAACAGCAAACCGAGATTGAGGTAGGCTTCCGCCATTTTCGGATCGAGAGAAATGGCCCGCTCGTACTCGCCGCGTGCATCGTCCACGCGTTTTAGCGCGGTATAGGCGTACGCGAGTTGAAAGTGTGCGTAGGCGAAATCGGGTTTCTCGGCCAAAACTTTCTGGAGCGGCATAATGGCCGCTTCGAAGTCGCTCTTGTCCATATCGCGTTGCGCTTCGTCCAGCAAATCGTTCAGCGGATTGGTGAGCTTCTGAGGCTTGCCTGGCGGGGCCTTTTTTGCCTGATCCTGTTGCGGAAAGCCGCCGCCTGCAGGTCGATGAGGCGCGAACGGCAGCACAAGTGCGAGCCAGATGCAGGCGCGTCTCATGGGTCGGCGGACGAGGCGTTCGTGCCATTCACGATCGTGTCCGAAGGTCCTAGAGATTTGGATGCGCCGTTCGTCGAGCGTTTTGCCTGCCCGTTTGCCTGCAGCACGCGCGAAAGATAGCGCCCCGTGTGGGACTGCGGATTGCGCGCCACCTGCTCGGGCGTGCCGGTGGCAATGATTTTGCCGCCCTGGGTTCCCCCTTCCGGGCCCAGATCAATCAGCCAGTCGGCTGATTTGACGACGTCGAGATTGTGCTCGATCACCAGAAGCGAAGCGCCGGAGTCGAGCAGCTTGCGAAAAGCGGCCAGCAGTTTGGCAATGTCATCGAAATGAAGACCGGTGGTTGGCTCATCAAGAATGTAAAGAACACCTTGATTTTCCGTGCGCGAGAGATGCGCGGCGAGCTTCAGCCTCTGAGCCTCGCCGCCGGAGAGCGTTGTGGCGGACTGTCCAAGCCGCAGGTATCCGAGCCCGATTTCATTTAGGATTTTCAGCTTGGAAACGACCTTCGGAACGGCGGAAAAAAAGGCCAGCGCCTCGCGCACCGTGAGCTGCAGCACTTCGTGAATATTCTTTCCGTGGTAGCGAACCTCGAGGACGCCGCTCTTGAAGCGCGTGCCGCGGCACTCTTCGCAAATCAGCTCGACATCGGCCAGAAACTGCATTTCGACGGTGACCGTGCCGTCACCCTGGCAGGTTTCGCAGCGTCCGCCGGGAACGTTGAACGAAAAATGTCCGGCGGCGTAGCCGCGCCGTTTAGCGTCCGGTGTGTCGGCAAACACTTCGCGGACAGCATCGAAAGCCTTCAGATAGGTGGCCGGATTGGAGCGCGGCGTGCGCCCGATGGGCGACTGATCCACAATGACGGCTTCCTGGATCTGCGCATCGCCTTCCAGGCGATCGCAAAATTCCTTGACGCTGCCCCCATTTCGCCGCGCCGCCAGCGCACGGTAGAGAACATCGTGGACCAGCGTGGATTTACCGGAGCCGCTCACGCCGGTAACGACCGTGAGCGTCCCGAGCGGAATCATCAGGTCCACATTTTGCAGATTGTGGAGATTCGCGCCGAACAGCTTGAGAAATTTTCCGGACGGTTTGTGACGGTTGTTCGGCACGGAAATCCGCAGCTCGCCGCTCAGGTAACGCCCGGTAATCGAGCGATGCACTTCCAGCATGTCTTCGTAGGCACCGGCGAAAAGGAGTTTCCCGCCGAGCTCGCCTGCGCCGGGACCCAGATCAATGATGCAATCCGCTGCTTGAATGGTGTCGGGATCATGCTCCACGACAAGGACGGTGTTGCCGAGGTCGCGCAGCGACTTCAAAATATCAATGAGGCGTTGCGTGTCGCGTGGATGCAAACCGATGGACGGTTCATCCAAAACATAGAGCGCCCCCACAAGGTGTGACCCCAGCGAGGTCGCCAGCTGAATGCGCTGCGATTCGCCGCCGGAAAGAGTCGAAGTCAGGCGATCAAGCGAAAGATAATCGAGGCCCACTTCATCGAGAAATTGCAGCCGGGTTCGCACTTCCTCCAGAATCTTGTCGGCGATCTTGAGCTGCGCTTCCGTGAGTTGCAAAGTGGAGAAAAAATTGCGCGCTTCCTTCACGGTGAGTTTGCACAGATCGGTGATCGATCTTCCGGCAACTCGCACCGCGCGGGCTTCGGGACGCAAGCGTGTTCCGCTACACTCCGGGCAAGTGGCGTAGCCGCGGTAACGGCTCAAGAAAACCCGCACGTGAAGCTTGTACTTTTTCCTCTCCAGCCACTGAAAAAAACCCTTTACTCCGCCGAAATCATTTTCCGGATCGCCTTCCAGCACGAGACGCCGCTGCTCGGCGGAAAGCTGACGCCAGGGAACGTTGGCGGGTATTCCGTGCGCGCGGGCCCATTTCTTTGCGTTTTGAAACAACTCGCGATAACGCGGCTTGGTCCAGGGCTCGATGGCGCCTTCATCCAAAGATTTGCTGGGGTCCGGCACCACGAGATTCAGATCGAAATCGATCGTGTTGCCAAAGCCCTGGCATCGCGGACACGCGCCGTAAGGATTATTGAACGAGAAGAGGCGGGGTTCTGGTTCCTGATGGATGGTGCCGTCGTTCTTGCATTCGAATCGTTCATTGAACGTGAGCCGCTCGGCGGGATTCCCGGCGCTGTCGCTGACAAATTCGAGAATGGCCTCGCCGTGCCCTTCCCGGTAACAAATTTCGATGGAATCCACCAGCCGCGAACGCGATTCGGGATTAACCGCGAGGCGGTCGACGAGAACATAGACGCGCTTCGCGAAATCAACGTCCAGCAACGTCTCCGGCGACGAAAATTCGTGCACGCGCCCGTCCTGATAGAGCCGGTTGAAGCCCCGCTTTTGGAGATCGAGCAACGCCTGCCGGAGCGTTTCTTGCGGCGGCGCGGCCATTTTTTTCTTCATACCGCGGCGCGCGCTCGGCAGCTGCGGCTGGCTGATTCGCAGTTGATACAAAACATAAAATCGCCGGCCAGGGGCCAGCGAAAGAATGCGCGTGGCGATTTCGTCTGGAGTGTCGCGGCGAACTTCGGCGCCGCACTTGGTGCAAAACGTTTGCCCGCACCGCGCAAACAGCAGCCGGAGATAGTCGTAAATTTCCGTCGCGGTGGCTACGGTCGAACGGGGATTGCGCGTCGAGTTTTTCTGGCGGATGGCGACCGCCGGCGCGATGCCGCTGATTTCGTCGACGTCCGGCTTCTCCATGCGCTCGAGGAACTGCCGCGCGTAAGCGGAGAGTGATTCGACGTAGCGCCGCTGGCCCTCGGCGTAAATGGTGTCAAACGCGAGTGAGGATTTGCCGGAACCGCTTACGCCGGTCACTACCGTGATGGCGTTGTGGGGAATTTCGACGGTGATGTTCTTCAGACTGTGGACACGGGCGCCGCGAACGCGGATGACCTCTTGTTCCGTCAGTGTCGTGGCGATTTCGTTGGTTGCCAAGGGGAAGCCCAGACAGCGCGCTCGGAGCGCACTGCCTAAACTTCAAATTATACGACTCGTGCGGAACCGGAGCAAACGCCCCTTTATGGCTCCTGAAGTTACGGCTCCTGAATAAGACTGATCTGGCCGACGCCGCCCTCTACCTTCAGATGAATCGTGACGGGAGATTTGCCGTAGGCGTCGTTGGTGTACTGGTCGCCGTCGTGCTTAAGCCCGCTCGCGTCGATGGTGCCGATTCCGCCGGAAGCATGCACGACCACGCCGATTTTTCGCGGCAGCCGGATGACGGCCTGGCCGACGCCGCCCTCGATGTCCGCCTGCAAATCCTTTTTGCGGTCGCCGGTGAAGTCGACTTCGACCCGGCCCGCTCCCATATTGACGGTGAGATTCGTCAAATCGAGGTCGCGAAGGCGCAAGTCCCCCTCGCCCGCGCCCATGTCAATTTTCAGATTCAGCGGCACGCTATTGCTGAAGTGGAGGCTCCACGTGTTGTTCGTCCCTCCGATATTGGGCTCGCCACCTTCCTGCGAGATTTTCAGTTCACCCTTTCCCCCGTCCACGGCGTACTCCACCTGGGGAGAGCCTTCCCGCGCGTAGTAGTCAAAATCAGCGTCCAGCAAATGCGACGATCCGCCGCGCAGGGAGAGTTGACCCGCTCCCATACTCAAGTCGGCCCGCACGGTCTTCGCGCCCGCAAGGTCCACAGTCCGCGCGTCGTGGCGTAGGGAAGATGAGAATCCACGTCCGTGCGAAAAGCCGCGGCCATGCCACAAGAGCACCACGAGCACGAGAACGAAGGCCAGGACGCCGATCGTCACGCCAACGGAAGATCCGGGAGCCGCGTCCGGATTCTGCCGCCGCCGCGATACATCCCAGATCTTGCCCAGGCCGAGAAAGATGAGTATCAGAGGCCAGTAGGTCGTCAACACCGGCCAGGGATCAAAACTCGGACGCCAATTGGCGTACAAAAATAGCGCGCCGATCGTGATGAGCAAAATCGGAAAAACGAGCGAACTAGGCCGGGATGCCCGGTCTTGAGCCATTGCGTACCCTCTCACTCTTCCATACGCACGCCAGCGCCAAAAAGTTCGGCGCGCGTGTGTTTCTCCAGATGAAATGGAGCATAGTCTCAGTCGTAAGCGCGGTCAAACTTCTTCGGGCTGCCCCGCCAAGACACGGGCGCAGCACATTGTCTATGCTAGAGTTCGCTTGAAGAGAGGACCGACGAGTTTCATGGCATTGACGGAAAGACCGTTTGAAAAAATCGTGTGGATTGTTCTGGATAGCGTGGGCATCGGCGCGCTTCCGGATGCCGGCGACTACGGCGATGTGGGCCGCAACACGCTGGGCCACGTCGCGGAATCTCGCCCGCTGGCGCTGCCCAATCTCGTGCGATTGGGGCTCGCCAATATCGCGCCGCTGAAGCACCTGACCCCGCCGGTGGCGCCACTCGGCGCGTACGGAAAAGGCGTAACGCACTCCCCGGGAAAAGACACCACGACGGGCCACTGGGAAATGGCGGGCGTGTGGCTCGAGCAAGCGTTTCCCGTGTATCCCCACGGCTTCCCGCGCGAATTGATCGCGGAATTCGAGCGACGAATCGGGCGACAAACGCTGGGAAACAAGCCCGCATCCGGCACGGAGATTATCAAGGAGCTTGGCGAAGAGCATGTGCGGACCGGCAAGCCGATTGTTTACACGTCGGGTGACAGTGTGTTCCAAATCGCCGCGCATGAGGGCGTGATACCGATCGTCGAGCTTTATCGCATGTGCGAGATTGCGCGCGAGCTTTTGGATGGACCTCATCGCGTGGGACGCGTGATCGCGCGTCCCTTCGAGGGGACCGCAGGACATTTCGTGCGCACTTCGCGGCGGCATGATTACGCCGTCGATCCGCCAAAGCCGATGCTGATGGATGTGCTCCCGGAGCGCGGCGTGCCGGTCTTCGGGGTCGGAAAAATTCATGATATTTATAATGGCCGAGGCGTCAAGGATTACGTCACGACGAAGAGCAACGCCGATGGGATGGAGAAACTCACTTCCGCGGTTCGCGAGCGTAAGAAAGGATTGATTTTTTGCAACCTCGTCGACTTCGATATGCTCTACGGTCATCGCAAAGACGTCGAGGGCTTCGCAAAATCGCTCGAAGAGTTTGATCAGTTGCTCGGCCCATTCTTGCCGTTGTTCGGCAAGTCCGACCTCTTGATGATTACGGCCGATCATGGGTGCGACCCCGATCCGCGCTGGCCGACCACGGACCATTCGCGCGAGTATGTGCCCATCCTGGCTTTTTCCCCAGCGAGCGGAGCAGGCCCCGAGCGGTCCGGGGCGGGCGTGAATCTTGGCGTTCGCCAGACGCTGGCCGATATGGGGCAGGCCATTGCGGAGAATTTTGGCGGCAAGATTCCCCATGGGAAGAGTTTCCTGAATGAAATAAGGAACGTGACCCGTGATTCGTGACCCGTGAAAGGCAAGAGTCTCTCCAGCCGGGTCGAATCTCCCCTCGAAGCTCGGGGCAAGCCGGCTCTGGAGATGGTGAGTAGAACAGGAGAAAGAAGACCACTTGGCGGTGGCTGGTGACTGGAAATCTTTCCCCGGATGTGAAGAGAGAGCCTTCCTCGCCCCGTAAGCCCGTCCGGGACGCACAATCGCGATTCTCCGCGTAGTTAATAATAAGACCCCCCACCCCCCTATGTTTTTCATAAGTGTTCATTCTGAAGGGAGTTAAAGTTGTTTGTTTTGATACACTTTTGCAAGTGTTGATTCTAAAGGGGATGGAGGAGGTCCGCGGACAGGCGTCAGGAACCAGCAAGAATCGGGAGGACACACCAGAACGAAGATGGGGAAAACCGGTCCGCGAGCGCGATGCACCAAACATGCGGAATGGTACCATGCGGGTGACGATAACCTAAGGGTTATTCAGGGAATGGTTGAATTGAGGGGTTGAATGGCAATTTTCGGGGGTGGAGCTGTTCCCCGACGCACGGCATTTATGAGATAAGTTGTAGCCAGGCGGACGAAGAATATGGCAACGACCCCAGCGCAAAGTATGGAGCCGAATCCCCAGCGGTCCGGGCACCAACTGGTGGCGTTTGGCTTCATCTGGATGTCCGCGCTGTTGATGATTCTTGCCTGCTGGCTGGCGATGAGCCGGGTTGGCCGGCTGCTCCATTGGTCAAAAGCCGATGCAGTGGTGCAGCGGTCGGAAGTCTATTTAGCGATTCAGGGAAGCAGAGCGCGGGGCAGCAAGCCGTGGGGCGCCAGAGTGACGATTCGTTATCTGGCAAATGGCGAACTTGAGGAAACTACCGTTGACCGGGGATTTCAGAGTGCGGTCCGGCCCTGGATGGAACAGTGGACGAGACAATATCCGGCCGGATCACATAAAAAGATTCTGTTCAATCCGGTTGATCCCCTGGAAGCAGATCTTGATGGCGAATGGAGTTTGGCGAGCTTCTCGTCGCCTGTCGGGTTTATGTTGGCGGCCGTTCTCTTCTTGTGGGGCTGGCGGCGCTTGCGTTGAGCCGCGCGTTGGGGCTGAAGCTCCGACCTGCGAAAGCGTCAATCCTTGACGGGGATGCTGTAGTGCGAGGCGATCACCTGCCAGCGAGAATCGACGAGCAACCAGACGTCAGTAAGCCGATCGTGGAATTCGTAGGGCTTGCCCTTGGTTGTGCCCTTCTCGTGGTAGATACCGGTCACAACAGCGGCATTTCCGTGCATGCGGACTTTGAGCTCGGACATTTCCGAAAGGACGACTTTGTTATCGGCGTTTCCCGAATGCGCGATGTATCCGGACTTGCTGAAGGTACTTCCGTCCTCCACGGTAATGACGAAATCGTCCGCCAGAAGAGAATTCAAGCTGGCGACATCGCCCCGCTGATAGGCATCATTCCATTTATTTTCGAGCGCAAGGATTTTGGCGGCCGATTCTGAATTCCGCTGAGCGGGAGAGAGTAACGCAGCGAATGGAGCCAAGAGCAGAAAGAGCAATGGAAGTGGCTTGGTCTTCATGGACGGCATCCACAAAATTGTCCTGCCCACGGCGTGAGAATTCAATAGGCAACCCGGGGGCGGGCGCCACAAAGGCAACCACCCGGTGGTGCGGCGGAGGGGCCGTGAGCAGCGAGATGATTCCAGCGACCGTGCCCTTGCTTAAGTCCAGCTACGACCCCTCCGCTCCGCGGCCAGCGCTCGCGTTCGCGAGCGGAAGAAAAAACCGGCCGCTCCGGTCGGGATGACAGCAAGAGGAGAGGACTAGCGGCGATGGGCGCGGCGTTCGCGCTCTAGGACCATTTCGTCGAAGGCGTGGGGAAGCGCTTCGCGATTGGAATAGGGACCGGGAGTGTAGGCGCGCGAGCTGATTCCCGCCTGCGACAATCCCGAGATGTGCCAGTCCTCGCGGTTCGTCAGATCCCAAAAATCGATGGCGTCGGCGGCTTGAAAGTCCGGCTTGGCGATTTCTGCCGGATGAAAATGCCATTCGCAGACGACTTCGGTGCGGTCCACGGCCTTGGGCCACAGAGTGTGGGTCATCATGTAGTCGGGGTGGAGGCTCAGAAACAGGTTGGGATAGATGGCGTAGTAGTAGACCTGCTTGCGCTGCTCCTCGTTGAGTCCCGGGAGATAGTCGCGGCGGCGGCGGCCATCGAGGCTCATCGTCTGGGCGTCGCCGCGGAATCCCATCGCCCCGCCGATGTAGGTCGGCTGAGGAAGAGAGTTGTCCGCGCCGAGGTAGTTGGTCAGCCGATTCAAACACGGGTGAAGCACCGGGCAGTGCAGGCATTCGTTGTAGTTAATGACGATGAGCTTCCAATTGGCTTGCACGTCATAAACGATGCGCTTGTGCATTTGGAGATCCTGCATGCGCCAGGGAGCGAATTTCTGGGGCAGGTCGGCGAGCTGGGCGGCGAGCGGCTCGGGTTGCGTAGCGAGGTTGATGAAGACGTGGCCGT
>Ga0307479_10006235_pt1 | contig 10941 bp, 9 predicted proteins | sample atmos_gasesECM4C_FD_203743 | JGI IMG/M metagenome (GOLD analysis project Ga0307479, IMG submission 203743) | Hardwood forest soil microbial communities from Morgan-Monroe State Forest, Indiana, United States - atmos_gasesECM4C_515 | ecosystem: Environmental > Terrestrial > Soil > Temperate...
ACCTCCAGGCAAGCCTTTTTATCGATCTGCTCGGTGCCCACCACAATGGGGAACACCTTATGCCTTTGCCGGAAGACATGCACCGCCCTGCTCATTCCTGTGAGCATGCGGTTCAGCGCAGCGTCGACCTCCGGTCCGGCCTTGTGGAAATAGATCGTACGATATTGGCTTTCTTTGTAGGCGCCGGTAAGCACCCGTGCCAGATACTTCCCCAGCGAAGGCTTCACCGGCCAGCAAAACGGATCGCTGGCGCAGACGATCAGCACCGGTGTGGCTTCGTCCCATCCTGCTTGACGAAGCGCTTGGCGGCCGAATTCGGGCTGATTGGACTCAAACGTCCACGCCGTATCGGTACCAAGTTCGGCGGGGATTCCTTGATCGCGCAGCGCCGCCTGGGAACCCGAACTTCGCGCGATTACGAACGACTGCCGGCAATAACGCCGACACATCCAAGCAAGCATTGGATTCATGCGGTCGGCATCGCCGCCGTAACCCACCGAAAGCTTGTTCTGCGCCACGGCCAGACCCAAACTTCCTACCATCATGGTGGTCAATGCATCGGCCCAGGTGCTTTTAAACATGGAGCCTTCGCATGCGATAGCTCCATCGTTCTTCCTCACCTGACGATAAAGAAAAGCGGGGAAGACGTCGGGTAGCTTCACTTGAGTTGCGCCGGGAAAATAACCGCGAGTCAGGTCAAAATTCTGCGTCGTAACGCTCAACTCCACCCTTTCCTCGCCCAGGACATGCCGGATCTGCCGGATCATTTCCTCTACGCGAAGATCAGAGCCCGTGTTCCGCGCGCCGGCATAACAGGCCAGCAGCAGCTTCAGGCGTTCGCCGGGCTGCCGTGCGCGGCCGAAACCCAGAATCCACTCGAACTTGGCTCGCTCAATTAGCAGACTGACCCAGGCCTCCAGCACAAAATCCATCATCGCTGGCGCCCTCCCACAGCCGCATGTTCGGTACGCGCATTATCGGCTGCCATTTTCGGCGATCCGGCCGGCCACTCGCGGTAGGGATAACGCAAACGGTTCTCCCTGGCAAACCGAAACAGAGGAAAACAATAGGAAGAAAAACGCGCGGGAGCGCGTCCCAATTCAGCGACCACACGCGTATTATCGAATACCGTATTCCAAACGAGATAAGGCAAGAAAACCTTCAGCAGTGAAGCCGCGTGACCCAGACCACCGCTGCGGCGGGACAGCCGCTCCACAATTCCGCGGAATGGCGATTCGACCTCAGGCCAAAACAGCGGCTTCATCTTCCCTCGAGCTTCTGCCAGCGCGGCAGTCAATTCCCTAAAGCTCTCCGAATTCACGCCCGAAGAGAGGTGATAAATCTCATGCTTCGGCCGGGGATGCTGGTGCAGAGTGACAATCGCGTCCGCCACGTAATCGACCGGCACGATATCCACGCAATCGTCGGGACGGAACGGCAGCACCGGCAGACTGCCTAAGAATACGAATGCGCGCACCATGTCGAACTGGGTGGTCTCCGGCCGGCGGCTATCTCCCAGCACAATGCTGGGGCGAAAAATTGTGCGCGGCACGTCCGGAAGCAGCTCCCGGACCATGTATTCGCCGAATTTCTTTGTGCGCGCATAAGGATCGTAATCGGATCGATCCCAATCGATAGCGGCATCTTCGGTAACCAACTCATTGTGGCGCCGGCCTGCCACGGCGACCGTGCTCACCTCGCTGAAGCGCCGCAATCCGTGGGCGTCGTGCGCGCGACGCGCGAGCTGAACCACTTCCAGCGTGCCGCGCAGATTTACGTTGAGGCAGCTTCGTTCGGACTTGCGATTGAGCGAGGCGGCGCAGTGCAATACCGAATCCGTCGACGCGACCAGCAGCTCATACTGTTCGTCATCGAGTCCAAAGCGCGGCGACGTCAGATCGCCACAGAAGATCCGCACTCGCGCCGAAAGGTGCTCGCGAAAGATCGGAAAGTCGAAGTGCAGCTGCAGAGAGCGCCACAGGCGGCGCCGTGCGTCTTCACTATCCTCCGCGCGGACCAGAAGATTCAGCGATTCGCCATGCCGTTCGAGAAATCCCGCCGCCAAATACGATCCGATGTAGCCGGTTGCGCCGGTGAGAAAGATAGCCATGTGGCTCAGGCGCCGCCCGAGTCGATTTGAGACGGCCCATCCGGCTGATCAGGCAGATGGAACTCACGGCGCTGAATACTTTCCAGCGCGTGCCCTTCGATCAGCGGATAGCACCATTTGCGCAGCGCGGGAATATGAATATTGATCCAATAATCCCACCAGTCGATTTCTCCGGGTTCGTAGGCAAATTGTTGCCGTTCCTCGGCGGGTAGCAGCGCTGAAAGCAATTGCACATTGTCACATTCGAAGACTTGCTCGTTGTGCAAAATAAAAGGTTCGTACAGTTCGATGAGCTTCTCGACGCGCTCGAGATCTCTCTCGGCTTTGGCCAGCGGAGGACGCTTGAACTGCAGAGCCGATGCGGCTCGGTTGATGCCCTGGACGACGATCTTTTGCGCCGGCACCGACAAATTCCTATAGCGATGCTTCGATACGGGAATCGTATCAAAACGCATGCGCACCCAGCGGTCCAGTCCCTGCTGCGCGCGATAGTGCTTGCGATGGGCAAGCGCAGTCAATTCGATGGAACGGCCCATATCGCAAGGATTGTTCGCCGACGTAGCCAGCTGATAGAGGCGCTTGTGACGCCGCTCGATCAGGGCCGCGGCGATGAGCGTCATGCCGCGACAGGCCATGTCTACGGGGATCACGTCCAGCCGTTTTCGCTCATTTGAGGGTAGCTGCCGGAAATATGTCCCCAACAGATACGAGAGAGGCGCGGAAGTATTGATCCCTTCGTTCCATCCCCGGAAGGGTTGCTCGATAGAAGTCTCCACGATGGAAGGGCGAACAATGGCGATGGGCAGACCCGCACCGCGAGTGGCCAGGAGCGACTCCGCCAGACTTTTCGTGAAGGTATACGTATTGGGCCAGCCGAGTCTTCGCGCCCGGCGCGTTGCCGCTCGGGTGAGCCGGTTTCGTATCCAGCGGAGTCGATTTTTCCGGATCAATTCCTCAACTTCGCGCCCGGGCGGCCGCCGATTCTCGTGGAGCCGGCCCAAGGCCTGCCGGCGCAGCGCCGCTTCCACTTCCGGACTGTGAGCGCGCTCTTCGACTTTGCACACCAGTTCCTGAAGCGAACGTAATTCTCGCTCGAAATCGAAATCCTCGACCTCTGCCGGCGTGTAATTCGGCTTCAGATCCTCGGCCACGCGACCATCGCGACCGCCAACCACATAGCAGGTGGAAAGATGCAATAGCGCGGCGTGATCGGATGCGCGCAGGAACTCGATCAGATGCGCTGCAGGTTCGACGTTACTGGCCAAGGCGTCGCGCAGGTCAGGATTGAAATCGGTCAGACCGGAGCTATTCAAAACCAGATCGATCTGGCGAGCCAGGCGACGGCGAGTTTCGTCGTGTATGCCGAGCCCGGGTTCGCTAACGTCACCTTCCACTACTTCGAGTTTTTCGGCGAGAAACGCGCTTAGATTTTTCCCATAACGACTTTCCAGCCGATCGAAAACCGGAGAGGCCTCGACGATCTTTTCAAATCTTCTCCGGGCCGTGCTGTTACGCTGGCGCCGCACCAGCAGATAGATTTTGCCGATCTCCGGAATCTCGGAAAGAACGTGCTCGAGCCAAACTTTGCCGATAAAACCGGTCACGCCCACCAGCAAAATGTGCTTGCCCCGCAAAGCCTGTCGGACCGACAGGGGCCGCCCGGGCTGCCGTTCGAAAACGACCACTGGACTGTGATTTTGAGGAGATTGTCTTTCTGCCGGCGAAATGGCTTCGACAAGCTGTTCGGGGTGTTTTTCGAGTCCCAGATCGCGAAGCAAGTGCTCGCCACCGACGCGTCCGTCCGCTTGGCCGCCAAAAAGCGCGAAAGGTCCTCGCGGACGGATAACCGGGCTAAGCAAGCGACCGGTGGCAATCCCACTACGAAACTCCAAGCGGTTGGCGACAATCCTTTCGATTCCCAGATGCTGCGCCAAGGGGCGCATAACGTGATCCAAGCCTTGGCTGACGAGGACGACCTGCCCGTTTCGAGCCATCCATTCGCGCAGCTTCGCCAATCCTTCCGGCCTGATCTGGCTCTTCAGGACATATTCAAAGTACTCCTCGCCGAGGAGATCCAGGCGGTCGCGGCTCACGCCGCGCAGGAGCGCATGCAAGATCCGCGTCGCCAGCACCCTGTGGCCCGCATACAGCGCCGGCCGGACCAATGCCTGCAGGAAAAGGCCTCCGCGTCGCGCCCAACGCTCTGCAAAGGTGTGGGCGTTCCAGGTGAAATAGGCAATCGGGCGCACTGCCGTAAGCTGCGCCAAGCTGCCTTCCACGCGCCAGAAGACCGGCCACTCTCGCTGATTCGGAGCTCTGGCCGGCGGCGGCACGCCAGCGTGCTCCCCCGATCTCGCTACGATTGGGGGTTGCGGCTGACCATTTTGGGAATCGGCTATGCGCAAGATTTATTCCCGCCCAGAGACGAGACTGCGCGCCTGTGTACGCCCGACGAAGGAAAACGCCACTAAATTACCTTTTTTTCGGGAGACCCGCAAGGCTTGGCGCTCTAGAGCCGTTCCTGGCTCGGTCTGATGCCGCAACAATGTCAACCCAACCCTGCACAGTGGGTTTGAGCATAGCAGCGCAATTGTTCCGTCAGGGCGCATTGCGCGCGAGTCTTGAAACGATGCTTCATTTGGGCCAAACCGACGATGCGAACCGCGCGTTCATCACTTATGCGCACGAACTTACATCCCGGGTGCCGCTCGACAGCCATCGAGGGCACGACCGAGACACCCATGCCTGTGGCCACCATGGAAACGATGGTCGAAAATTGGCCGCTCTCGAAAACCACATTCGGATTGACGCGTGACCTGCGGCAGGCCGAAAGCGCGTTTTCGCGGAAGCAGTGGCCTTCCTTGAGTAGAAGGAACGGATCCGAACGGATTTCGCCGAGAGCCAGGGCCTTGCGTTCGGCAAGTCGATGGCCTTCCGGGAGAGCAGCAAAAAGAGGCTCGCGGAAAAGCTCTTCCGAGATGAGTTCCTCGCCGCGAACTGGCAGCGCCAGGACAGCTACATCCACATGCCCGTTGTGCAGCCGTTCGAGCAGGAGCGGTGTGATCTCTTCGACCACGCTGATCGATACCGCCGGATAACGCGGGGCGAAGCGGGCCAGTGCGGGACCGAGAAAATAAGGGGCAATCGTGGGTATCGCGCCAACGATAACCGTTCCCACTTCGGCCCGCGACATCTCCTGAATTTCGGTGCGAGCCTGGCCGACCTGGCGTAGAATCTCGCCGGCTTTGGGAAGAAAGGCTTTGCCGAAATCGGTCAGCCGGGCGAAACGCGGAAAGCGATCAAAAAGCTTGGCGCCGAGTTCGTCCTCGAGTTTATGAATCTGCTGCGATAGCGATGGCTGTGCGACGTGCTGCTCTTCGGCGGCACGCGTAAAATTTCCGGCGCGAGCGACGGCGCAAAAATAGCGCAGCTGATGCAATTCCATCCGGTTTACCCTGAGCTTCGGCGAAGAGTCAGAAAGTCCTCGCGTTGCGATATGTTTGGCCTATGAATTCCATAGAATTCATATATTAGACCTTGGCTTCGGGAAACTCTACCCTCGCTATTCGGAGGGCTAGAATGATGGCCGATAAAAAACAAGTTGTGAAATACGGCGACGTTTCGCAGCGCGTGGGCGTGGAAGTGATTCGCGCGCGCGGTGTGGACGTCGAGAAGCTGATCAAGATGCTGGTCGCGAACGCGGCAGCGGAGTTCGCCAGCACGTACTATTACTATACGATCCTGCGCATGCATCTCGCAGGTCACGAAGATTACAAAGAAATCTGCGAGGATGCGCGCCTGGAAGATCGGGCCCACTGGGAGCTCATCGTCCCGCGTATCTACGAGCTCGGCGGCGAGCTGCCGAATGACCTGAAAGCATTCCATGACCAAGCCGGCTGCGTGGCGGCCAAGCTGCCCGATCCGCCGACCACGGTCAATATTCTGACGTTGCTTCTCGAATCCGAGCGCTGCGCCATCCGCAGTTGGATCGAAATCTGCGACATGACCTTTGGCAAAGATCCGCGCACCTACGATATGGCTTCGCGCATCTTGAACGAAGAGATCGAGCACGAAGCCTGGTTCATCGAACTGCTCGCGCACGAACGCGACGGCAAGACTATCCCTTCGGGCCACTTCCGCCGCGGCACGCCGGGCGAAGCGCCTTACAGCAAAAACGCCGGCTTCTACAATCCCTGAACTTTGTTGACGGCCAAAGTTCTCCCGCCGGGGACTTGGCCTGGGTGCTTTCACTTCTCCGCCAGCGTCCACAAGGAAGCTGCGGCTCGCCGGCTCTTAGGTTGGCTGCCCCGGGGCTGGGTGGCGCAAACAATTAGCGCCTTCCAGCCTTGCATGTTTGCGGTGGTGCCGTCATCATCGTTCTCGACATGGTCGCAGAAGCAACGGCTGCCGGCGCACTCCAGCCGCAAGCTTTCGAAGTGACGCTGGTCACGCCTTACGGCTCGCGCATCATTCACGCGCGAGCGGGTGAACATATCTGGGACGAGGCCAAAGCCGCCGCAATCAATCTGCCGGCGATTTGCCATCAAGGACGGTGCCTTACCTGCGCCGGCGAACTTCTCGACGCGGGCGAGTTTGATCCGAGCGACGCGGTTAGCTACTATCCTCAGGACCGCGAAGCAGGATACATTTTGCTGTGCACGGCCAAAGCGCGCTCGAATCTGCGGATTCGGACACACATGCAGACGGAGATGCGCTCACACCGCAAGGAAATCGGCCTGCCCGCGCCATACGCATAGTCGGCCGTGTCGAATGCAGAATCACAGCGGTAAAGATGCAGAACGCAAACTGGATAGCGGTGGAAGAGTACAAGTTCCCCGGCGGCTGGACAGGCGCCCGGGATTCTGCTGACAAAGACGCCCGGGCGCGGGCGCTTTGCCGCGAGCTCGAAGCCGGCAAGATTCTCTTTTTCCCGAAGCTGCCGTACGAATTTCCGTCGGACGAGCGCGAATTTCTGCTCTCGCGCGAGTGGAATGAGCTGCGACTGCACAAAAACGTCTCGTACCGGCCGGCGGATGACGTGATGCGCGGATTTTCCGGCGACCATGGCACGGAGACGCATCTGCACCATGTCGTGCGAAATTACAGCGCGCATGTGGTCGAGTTCCTGCGCGATTTCCTGCGGCCTTACGCCGGAAAATGGAAGCTGGATTTCGCCAGCTTTCGCCCGCTGGAGGAACAGGGGCGCGACCTTTCGCTGCACAAGCGCAACGATCTGCTGCATGTGGACGCGTTTCGGCTGCGGCCGACGCGCGGGGGACGCATACTGCGCGTCTTTACGAACCTGCACGCGACAAAACCGCGTGTATGGTACGCAATCAACGATTTCGGCTGGCTCGCAGCGAAATACGCGGCCGGCGCCGGGCTCAGCCGTTTCGCGGCAAAGAACGGCGCGCTGCGGCGGAGCTTATCCCGCTGTGGGGCGAGGCTGGGTCTGAAGAGGTTGAGCCGGACGCCCTATGACCGCTTTATGCTGTGCTTCCACGATTATCTGAAAGAAAATGACGATTTTCAGCGCGACTCCCCCAAAGTGCGGCTGGAATTTCCACCACTCGCGACTTGGATGGTGTTTACCGATGGCGTGGCCCACGCCGCCATGTCTGGGCAATTCGCCATGGAGCAGACGCTACTCATTCCGCCGGAAGCGCTGGTGGCACCGGAGTCGGCGCCATATCAGATTCTAGAGCGCATCGCCGCTGCGCGACTTTGTTAACGCCAGCTGGCAATCACGACTTCTTTACTAATCTGACTGACAACTGCGTGCTGATTACGATCGCCTACAAGAGGAAGAAATTATCGCTTTTCTCAACGACAGCCGGATTTTCAAGAGGAGAACGAGGGGTAATCTGCGGCTTCTCTGCGTTGCTGCGCTTTACGACATCCATGCGCTCCTGAAGAGCGGGGAAATTTTTCGGCAACCTTTCCGTTTCGTTCGTCTGATTCGATCTCGGTACCATAGGTTCCTCTCCGATCTGGGATTCTCGAGGATGACCACTTCGAGGAAGCGAGAATAGCAGTCGAGCACCGATAAGCATATGCTCTTTTCCCGTATTTTGGCTTCGGGGATTCCCTGTATGGAGGTGAATGCATGAGCAAACTAGGGACGCCAACAGGGAGAAAACAGGAGGCACAACTAGGTGCGGAGCTCGGCGGCAATTTCGCGGGCTACTTCGCGCGCGTGCGCGATTTCCGAAGGGTTGAGGGATATGGCCGCAACGCGCGGATGGCCGCCTCCCCCGAAGCGTTCCGCCAACGACGCGAGATTCTTTTCTGCGGAGCCCGGATTCCAGGGGTTTGAACCGATGGAAATTTTAGCTCGCGTGGCCGAGGCGCTGATACCCACGGAATATCGGCAGTGCGGGAAAAGCAGGTAGGGGATGAACTTATTGTAACCTTCCAAATCAAGATCACTAACGTCGAAAAATACGACCCCATCGAGCGCCTCCGCACGCTGACGGAGCACCTCGATCGAACGTTTGTGGCGTTCGAGTAACGGACCGAGATGCCGGGCAACGATCGGAAGCTTGATCACCTCAGCCATGGAACGCCCGGCGAGGTCCGGGATCAAGCGCGGCACCAGACCGGATTCGGGCGCCGCTTCGATTACCAAAGCCAGTTGGGTGGCTGGTTCGGTCAATGCGACCGCGGATTCCGGGGTTGGGAACTGAGCCCCATCAATGACGTCGCCCCAGTGGATCAATTCCACGAACGGCTGGATATCAAAACCAAACTTGCTACTGGTGACATCGGCGAGGAGCTTGGTGCACGATTTATAGCCGGGATCATAGAATTTGTGTCCCGAACGGTCGGAGCGAAAATGAGCCGCGTCTGCCGCGGTCAAAAAGGCGCTTTGGTGATGGTCAAACCACCAGGTAACGCGGGGCGAACTCGAATACTTGAAATCGACGATGACGTTTTCATCGCCGTCAAATAGGCCCTCTTCAAAGGGCTGTACGGCGCGATGCGTCATGCCGGTGTAACAAAAGATTGCCTGCGCATTTATACGTTCGCGGTAAAAGCGCGAGAAAAGAGAGGCAGAAGCCGCGCCGTCGAAGCAACGATCATGAAAACAGAGACGGACTTTTTTGGTATCCGGCACAAAATCCTCGCCAGCCAAAAAACGAAGAGAAAAAATTAACCGCAGCAGGGCCATTTAAGATGGCCGTGCGCCTCTGGATTGTCAAGAGGAAAGGCGGCAGTTCACTGCGCGCAGCGGCTTCTGACCTTGCAACTTTGCTCAAGAATAGAGATGCTAAGGCGCGAACGCATCAGGGCGCAAGTGGCGGACCAGCAGGACTTGGAAGTCATCTGCAAGTTCGCGTTCGCTCGATAACGCGATATCGAAAGGCGTAAATTCCGACCCCTTTCACTAATTATTACTCGCAGCGACGTGGAAACCTGGCCGATCACTCTCGTATCGATATTACGAAGGTCATTTTGACATGAGCAAAGTGCCCTCACCGGCAGCGGCGCTGTGGAACCAGCGTGAGGCAATTGCTGCTCTGCGCGAGCGCTTCAGGAACTTCAGCGTCGCCATCGGCGAGCTATCTTCTCTTAGCTATTATCAGTGGGCTCAACTAGCGTCAATCGTCTTGGAGTTCCGGCCAGATTGCATAGTGGAGCTCGGTCGTGACGTGGGCAATTCCACCGCCTGCTTCATGGAGGTCGCCAATCTACTGGGGCCCACAAATTGCCATATCGTCAGCCTTTGTCGCCGGTCAGAATGGCTTACACGAACTACCCCTCGGATCCGGAAGCTGGTTTCTCCAGAATGGTTCAATGCAGCGGATATCAGAGTCTGCGACATTCGAGAGTGCGACGCTCGGGCGTTAGTTAAAGAAGCTGACCGATGCCTGGTTTTCTGGGATGCCCATGGCTTCGAGGTTGCCGAGTGGGTACTTGGGAGGCTGCTGCCAGAATTAGTCAACAAGCCGCATGTGATCCTCATGCACGATCTTTCTGATACGCGCTTCGAGGCAGGAAGCCGGGAATACCCGGAGACGGGAATTTGGAAAGGGACGAATGCCAGAGAGCCGGGGTTTTGGCTGGGAAACATCTTCTCAAGAGTGGCGCAGGCCATTTCCGCCGTCGATTTCTGCACACGAAACAACTTGGCGCTGCACTCGGCTGCAGAGAGTCTGCATTCTGAAATTGCAGGTGATTCGAAAAAGACAATGGAGCTGCGAGAGCTGCTTGGTGATGAATTCTTTTCGCTCGAAGCACATTGGTTTTGGTTCACGCTGAACGAAGCGCCCGGCGATATATTCTTTCCTCCATATAGGCCATCTATGGAAGTTCCGCAGAGCATACAAGAACTCGCCGCGGACAATCGGGATCTCCGTAATGCGCTGCTCGCGGTACAAAATTCTGCAAGCTGGCGCATACTTAACAAATGGCGAAGAATGAGAGACCGTGCGGCGCCGCTGAACACCTTCCAGCGCAGACTATATGACGCAGTTGTTCGGCGCTTTACACTCTAGAGAGTGCGACACACTGGCAGGACCTTGGTAGAATGCGCAATGCGGCCGTCGGCAGCCTGGTTCCGGCGCGGACTCAGACCAAAACTAACACTGGCAGAAAAGACCGCCAGGGCGTGCTGCAACTGCCCAGATTTCAACGATGCGGAAGTGGCGGAATTGGCAGACGCGCAGGACTTAGGATCCTGTGGCCGCGAGGCCGTGGGGGTTCAACTCCCCCCTTCCGCAATCCCCTAATTGGCATATTCTCATTTAGTTCACGACCACCGCCTATTTCGTGGGTGTGCTCGCGTCCTTGGGTTTCATGATGTGGCTAATGCCCGGCAAGGGGTTCGG
>Ga0307479_10006236_pt1 | contig 10940 bp, 10 predicted proteins | sample atmos_gasesECM4C_FD_203743 | JGI IMG/M metagenome (GOLD analysis project Ga0307479, IMG submission 203743) | Hardwood forest soil microbial communities from Morgan-Monroe State Forest, Indiana, United States - atmos_gasesECM4C_515 | ecosystem: Environmental > Terrestrial > Soil > Temperate...
GATGATCCCTTCGGTTCGACTGAGATCGTCACCGACGAGCCGGCTGATCAACTGCACGAACGTTTGCCGGTCTCGCAAAATGCGCGACTCCAGCATCTTGGTGAGAAAGGCATAGGAAAACCAAACAGCGAGAATCGAAGGCACCCAGCCGGCCAAAAGGATCGAGACGACGATGTTGAAGCGCTCGAATCGATCGTGCCGGGCTTTCTTCAGGAGGTATCGCAATGGCATACCGCTGGGTGACAAAGATAGCATATCAAAAGCAGAGCGCTTGCCGTCGACGTTGACCGAGAACTGATCATTCGCCCCGGCGAATCGCTTCGTTCAATTCGCTCGCTTCGGCGCGAATGATGCCGACATCTGCGCGGGTGAGAGCCTCAGGCGATTTACTCAAGATCGGCTGCAATTTCTTTACGCCGGCGCGAATTTTTCAAAAAGCGGTGTGTGCGCGAGCGTTGGCGGCAGCGTTTTCAGTTCGGCAGCGAAATAGCCCGCCAAATCCGGTTGGGCCAAAAGCTTCGCGCGCGACGGCGAGAATTCCGCCCCCACAGCTCCCGCGGCAATTTCCAATCCGCGCAACCAGCCGCCAAGGCTGATTAGATGCGCCATCTTCTCATCGCGCAGTTCAATCATCGCTTGTTCGACATCGGTTTGCGTCGCGATCAGTTCCTGGCGGACTTGCTGCCATTCCCCACGCTGGCCGAGCTCAGTCAGGCTTGCACTGTGTCGCATCACCCGATCGCCCACCCCGAGTGCGCGCGCTTGTCCCATCAACACGCGACCGAAATTTTCGACCAGATTCTTTCTTTCGGCTTCAACGATCAGAAAACCATCGGCGATCAGCCCGCCAAAGATCATTCCTTTATGCTCGCGGCCGACGGTGATCGCTTGCGGATTTTCGCGCTTCAATTGGTCGAACGGCAGCGGTCGCAGCTGACGGAGCTGGGCGAAGATCTTTTCGATGGACGGCGTGGTGTAGGGGTTGACGCCCAGTTCTTCGCGTTCGTGCTCATTGTCTTCGTTTGGCTCTTCCTGGTTCGCGCCAATGGCGACCGATGCCAACGCAAGCGCGATCAAGATCGACAGCGAGGAAATTTTAGCGCGTTTTCGCGCCGTTTTGCCGAGGCAATTGCGCCATTTTTGATTTGACGCTGGCGACGGAAGCGCCATCATGCGCACCTGCTGTCTTAATAACTGGCAGCCAACCTTATGCAAGGAAGCCTCGGCTATGTGATTTGGACGGCGTGTTATCTCGCCGTGCTCATCGGCCTGTCTGCCTACGGCGTTCACCGGTATTTCATCATTTATCTTTTCCTGAAAAACCGCAAACGCGCATCGGTCCCGGCCGGCCAGTTTCGGCAGCTGCCAAAAGTAACGGTTCAGCTTCCGATTTTTAACGAAGTTTACGTAGTGGAACGCCTTCTGCGCTCGGTCAGCGAGCTCGATTACCCAAGAGATTTGCTGCAAATCCAGGTGCTGGACGATTCCACCGATGATACCCGCGAAGTGACTGCTTCTTGCGTGGAAGCATTGCGGCAGCGCGGGTTCGATGTTCAGCTGATTCATCGCGTCGACCGTACCGGGTTCAAGGCTGGCGCCCTGGCCGCCGGGCTAGAATCGGCGGCCGGCGAGTTTGTTTGCATTCTCGATGCCGATTTCGTCGCACCGCCATACTTGCTTCAGCGGACGATCCATTTTTTCACCGACCCGAAGATCGGCATGATCCAATCCCGGTGGGGTCATTTGAATCGAGGCTACTCCCTGCTGACACGGATGCAGGCCATGTTTTTGGACGGCCATCTCCTGCTTGAGCAAACAGCGCGCAGCCGCAGCGGACGCTTTTTCAATTTCAACGGCACCGCCGGGCTTTGGCGCCGGTCCTGTATCGAGGAGGCGGGTGGCTGGCAGCACGACACACTCTGTGAAGATCTCGATCTAAGCTATCGCGCGCAGCTGGCTGGTTGGAAATTTATTTTCCTACCCGACGTCGTTACGCCCGCCGAATTGCCGGTCGACATGAACGGTTTCAAGTCCCAACAACATCGTTGGACCAAAGGTTCGATTCAGACCTGCAAGAAATTATTGCCCCGGATTTGGCGCAGCGAACTGCCGTTCGCGATCAAAGCTGAAGCGACCGGTCATCTGATCTCGAATTTTGCATATTTGCTTCTCGCCTGCTTATGCGTGCTTTTGCATCCATCCACCGGTGGGCCCCAATCAGGCTGGGTCCGCACTTTCTTGATCGACATCCCGATTTTTCTCACTGCCTCAGTATCAGTTGCGGTCTTCTACGTTTGCGCGCAACGCGAGCTTCATCCACGCACTTGGATGAAACAAATGTTGCTGCTTCCGTGCTTGCTCGCGCTCGGCATAGGTCTTTCACTCAACAACGCCCGCGCTGTTCTGGAAGCGATCTTCAACCACAAATCTGATTTCACGCGAACGCCGAAGTACGGGATTGAGAGCACGACCCAATCCTGGCGGGAGTGTAAGTATCGCGCGCTAAAATCGACTTTGCCATTCGCGGAGCTGGCCTTCGCTCTCTATTTCAGCTATTTCATCTGGTTTGCGGTCGCTCATCGGCAATACCTGTCGGTACCGTTCCTGCTCATGTTCCAAGGCGGGTTTTTCTATGTTGCCCTTTCCTCGATTCTTCCGTGGTCGCCAAGAATCAGCTTCGGCGGTTCTCGCTCTCCGTCTCCAATTCCCGCGTGACAAAACGCATTTTTGGGGTATGAGAGCGCGGATGTTTCGTTCCTCCTTCATCGTTGTTGCGCTGATTTTGTGCGCTGTCCCTCTTCGTGCCATTATTATTCCGGCCCCGACCCTTTCCACTCGCGTTGTCATCAGCGTCCGGGATCAAAAGCTGATTCTGATCGAGAACGGAACGATTGCAGCAACCTATCCGGTTTCGACTTCCAAATACGGCTTGGGTGACGCGTGGGGCAGTCTCGCCACGCCACTTGGACTATTGCAGGTCGCGCAAAAAATCGGTGACCACGCACCTTTTGGAGCGGTCTTCCATAATCGCCGCTGGACCGGTGAGATTCTGCGGCCGAATACTCCGGGGCGCGATCCAGTGATGACGCGCATAATTTGGCTGCGCGGGCTGCAAGCCTCCAACGCGCATGCTTTCAATCGCTGCATTTACATTCACGGAACGAACGAAGAGAAAACGATCGGCCGGCCAGCCAGCTTCGGCTGCATCCGGATGAAATCGAGCGATGTGACCGCGCTTTACAACCAGCTTCCGATCGGAACTCCGGTCGAGATTGTTCAGGATCGATTGCCGAAAGGTTCGAAGATGGCCGATCCCGAAGTTTACGGTTTTGACGCTCCTGCTTCGGCTTCGGCCCTGAGAAAAGATTCGCAAATAAAGGTCGCGGCAGGTCCGCGCGCCTGATTCAAGATCGACATCTTGACATTTTAGCGCCCTGCGCGACCGTCCTCGCCCTGTAAATTTTCGGCAACACGACCATGGCCAATACGAAATCCGCAGCGAAACGTTCCCGGCAATCGCTTACGCGAGCTAACCAAAACCGCGGGGTGCGAACGCGTTTGCGTGCGTTGCAAAAGCGTGTTTACGGCGCGGTCAAACCCGACGCCGAACAGATTCGCGGTCTGATTTCAGCGCTCGATAAAGCAGCCAAGCGCGGCATTATTCATCGCAATGCGGCCGATCGCCGAAAGGCGCGGCTCAATCCGCTGATCGCAGGCGCCGGACGAAAATAATTCGCTGACGCGCCGCTTTTGTAGGAATAAGGTCGACCGGGCGCAGAAACGTTTGGCCCATCGCGAAATTAGCGCCGCGCAGAGTTCGGTATGACGTCGCAATCAGGCCAACATCGACGGAAACGTAACCTCGTTATTTTTCTGCCCGACCAACAACGGGCCGATACGCTGGCTTGCTACGGAAACGAGAAGATTCACGCTCCCAATCTGAATAGACTCGCATCTGAGAGCGTTGTTTTTAACCGGGCTTACGTTACCCAATCGGTGTGTTCGCCCTCGCGCGCGTCTTTGATGACCGGGCTTTGGCCGCACAATTCTGGCTGCACCAATAATGGATTCGCGCTCGATCGGCGAGTGGCCGCGTTGCCCGAGCTGATCGGGGGTAATTACCGCGCCGGTTACGTTGGCAAGTGGCACCTGCGCGACGAGCCGCCGACGCAGCGAGGTTTTCACGAGTGGGTTTCGGTCGAGGGCGTTAGCGATTACAGCAAGTTTCTGATCAGCCATGGATTGAAACCCGATCACGAAAAAGGCGGCTTCGCCGCGCTCACGATCAGCAATTTGCCCGTTGAATTATCGCAGCCCCGATTTGTCCAGGAGCACGCGTGCGAATTCATCAAGCGCAATCGGAACGATCCATTCATTCTGGTGGTGGCGTTCGTCGAACCGCATTCCCCTTACAATAGTCCGTTCAACAATGAACATCCGATCGACGAAGTAGATGTCGATCCGACAGCTTCTCAGCCCGCGGCGGATGATCTGCCGCTGCGATATCGCCTGACCCGCGAATGGCAAGAGGATCGCGCAACCCAGGACGATAGCGGGACCGTTCGTCAATTTCAGTTCGGTCTGACGCCGGATGATTGTCGCCAGCTGAAGCAAAAATATCTCGGCCTAGTGACGTTCGTTGATCAATGCATCGGCTCGGTTCTTGCCTGTCTTGAAAGTACCAGCCTGGCCGGTGATACGATGATCGTCCATACAAGCGATCACGGAGATTTGTTAGGCGCCCATCATTTGTTCGGCAAAGGAGTGATGTTTGAACAGGCCGTGCGTGTTCCCTGGTTAATCAAGGTTCCCGGTCAAAAGCCGCACCTAGTCACACCGCCAGTCAGTCACATCGATTTCATTCCGACTTTGATTGAGCTGTTGGACCGCCCGAAAGCGTTTCAACCTGTTGGCAAAAGCCTGGTGCCATTGATCCGCGGAGAAAAAATGCAGCCGGACGATATTTTTGTTGAATGGAATCCGTACAAGAAACGCGAAAAGAGACTCAAAAAAGGCACAACCCTGGCCCCGCGGCCGCAGGTTGAGCAAGCGATCAGCGAATTTACCCGGACCGTGATTTCGCCAGACGGATGGAAGCTTAGTTTGCGCGACCAGGACCTGAATGAACTCTATAATTTGAATGACGATCCGCAGGAAACGCGAAACCTTTATTACGGCGGACAACATTCCAAAGTGATAGCGGATTGCGGAGATAAGATTCGGCGGTGGCAGGAATCCACGTCCGATAAGGTCAAACTTTCATCCGACTGACGAAGTCCTATCAGCGCCATGTTGCCAAACGGCTTCTACAAAAATCTCGAGAACGTGCCGGGGACCGATCTCGAGTTCGTTTGTTACGGCATTCCGCGTTCGGGCAGCACGCTGGTGTATCAATTAATTAGCGGGATTTATCCGGAGGGCGTCGCGAAAACGCATCGGTATTGTCCTCACCGCGTGAAAACCGCGGTCTCCTTTCGCGATTTTCGGGACGTGGTCGTGTCGCTCTGGCGAAGAAGCGACCCCGCGAATGTTGACCGGCAAATGAACCAAAAGGACATCGAAAAGTTTGCCGGCCTGTGCCAGGAGCGGGTGAAAGAGCTCGACCGATATTTTGATCGCGGTGGGATCTGTCCGCTCCGATACGAAGATTTCGCGGACAGACCTGCGACCGTGTTCGAAGCCGTTGAAAAAATATTCGGTATCGCGGTGACTCCGGAAAAGGTAACTGAGCTGGTTGATCAATATTCATTGGAAAGAAACCGGAAAGTGTCCGAGCGGCTCCGCGGATTCAAGCAAATCGATCCCGGGTCGCAAATTCACGGCAACCATATCTTTCGCGGGGAGATTGGCGGTTGGCGCCAATTTGTACAAGATCGGGATGCGGAACGGCTTGAGCTTCTCTTGCAGGAACCGTTGCGTCGTTACGGCTACGTTTGATTAGGGAACGCTAAAGTTTGCCGATAATCACCTGCTTGCCGTTCGGCCGGCGGAACCATTTCGGAAGCTGGATGTTGGTCTTTTTGATACTCTCGTAGCAATTCTGGTTGAGCGTGCCCTTATGGGTGCTTTCTCCAAAGACGGCGAAGTTTTCCTTTGTCACGAACAGGCGATGCTCGGGAAGTTTTGGAACGTCGTCCTTTAATTGGTCCATTAATTTCGCCGAGGCGATCTCCTTCGGCATATGCGAGAAGAGATGGCGCACGACTTTGACGCGGAGGAGTTGGTGAATCCAAATCTGGTGCCAGCCCTTCCGCTCCAGATAAACGTCACCCAACGAATTACGCCGCTCTTCGGGGTAAAGCGTTACCTCGGGCTTTCGCAGCAGAGCTTTGCCACGGCAAAATAATAATCCGCTGATATCGTGCGATCTGATCGCGTCCGTCATAAGCGGATTAATTTTTTCGAGGACAAGCTGAATTGGGTATTTGTCGTCCACGCACCAGTAAATCCAGTCCTCATCCGCGAGGTCGGCGATCAATTGCAAGACTGTTTCCCGAATTTCCGGGGGCGTTTTGATGTACTCAATGCTGGCGCTCGCGCGTCCACCGAGTTCCTGATACGGGATTCGAAATACGAACGGATGATCCGGCCAGAGCTCCTTATATTTATGAATCACGTGTTCGGTAACCGCTCGGCTCCGATCGTAGGTCAATACTATCGCTTTCATTCTCAAACGTAGGCGTGGAGCTTAATTGCGCCGGTCTGGCTGTCCATCGAAGTCGTTTTTCTCCGCGTTTCGGTCAGAAGGAATCAGCTTTGCAACTCCCGCAGGTCGGCTAAATTTCTCCCAATGATTCCTGCACTTCTGCTCGTTGCATCAGCGATTCTTTTTCGCATCCTGGTTGGCTTTTTTGGACCAGTCGACGCTGTCGGTTGGATGAACTTCACGCCGCTGGCCGCAATCGCACTTTGCGGCGCGGCTTATTTCCCGACTCGCTACAAAATGACCATTCCAATGGTTTCACTGCTCTTGTCGGATGTGGCTTTGAATGTCTTTCATTATCACGCGTCGCTGGCGAGCCCGTTCGTCATCTCGCATTACCTGGGATTTGCGCTCATTAGTTTGCTCGGCTGGTCGCTGCAAAACCGCGCCTCGTTGAAGGCGCTGTTGCCGGCTTCAATCGCATCGTCGCTGATCTTTTACTTCGTCACGAATTGCGTCTCATGGGTGTACGAGCCGGGTTATCCGAAGACATTTGCTGGTTTCGTGCAGGCCCAAACCATCGGGCTGCCGGTTTACAACGGCGCCACGCCTGCCTGGATGTTTTTGCGCAACTCGCTTCTCGGCGATCTCTTTTTCACCGCGTTGTTCGTGGCGTGCATGAACTTCGGGCGAAGAACCAGCCGGGCCCGCGCTGGAGCTGCATTGCCTCGCGCCGCGTAAACTTCGATGCAGCGGCCCGAGCAACGCGACGAGGTCGAGATGCTCGCGCTGATGCTGCTGATCCGGCGTTTCGAGGAACGCGCGAGCCAGCAATATCAAGCGCAGAAGATCGGCGGCTTTTGTCATCTTTACATCGGTCAGGAAGCAGTCGTCGCCGGCGCGGTCGCGGCCGTGCGCGAGGATGATTACATCATTACCGCTTATCGCGATCATGGCCACGCTCTCGCGCGCGGCATTAGCGCGAACGCGTGCATGGCGGAACTTTTCGGAAAAGGGACCGGCTGTTCGCAAGGGCTCGGTGGCTCGATGCATTTTTTCGACAAGAAAAATCATATGTACGGAGGCCACGCTATCGTCGGCGCACACGTCCCACTGGCGGCGGGCTTGGCCTTCGCGTGCAAGTACCGCGAGGAAGATCGTGTCACACTCTGCTTCTTTGGTGACGGCGCGATTAATCAGGGGGCGTTCCACGAAGCGTTGAATCTGATCGCTCTCTACAAACTTCCAGTTGTCCTCATTTGCGAAAACAATCTCTTCGCCATGGGAACGTCGGTCCAAAGATCGACATCATTGAAGCAAATCGTCGATCGGGCGGAAGGCTACGATATCCCCGGCGAAATCGTCGATGGCATGAACTTTCGCGAAGTGCGCGACAAACTTAGCGAGATCGTTACCTCGATTCGCAAAGATCCGCATCCGGCATTTGTCGAAATCCGCACTTATCGTTACCGCGGACATTCGATGTCGGACCCGGCCAGTTATCGGACCAAAGAACAACTCGAGAAATATCGGCTCGACGATCCGATCATCCGTTTGCGAGCGCAGCTCACCCGCGAAGGCAAACTCACGAATGAACAATTCGACGCGCTCGACAAGAAAGCTAAGGAAACGGCGCTCGCTTCGGTGAAATTCGCCGAGAGCAGCCCGGAGCTAGCAGTCGAAAAGGTCTACGATTACGCCTACTTCAACGAGAAAAGATCGTGAGAGAAATCAGTTACCGTCAGGCCCTGAACGAAGCGCTCGCCGAAGAATTGGCACGCGATCCGAATGTTTTTCTGATGGGCGAAGAAGTCGCGGAATACAACGGCGCCTACAAAGTCAGCCAGGGATTGCTCGAACGTTTTGGACCGAAACGAATCATCGACACGCCGATCAGCGAGAATGGTTTCGCCGGACTCGGGGTCGGCGCGGCCATGGTGGGACTGCGGCCGATCATCGAGTTCATGACCTTCAGTTTTTCGTTCGTGGCGTTCGATCAAGTGGTGAACAACGCCCCCAACATGTTCATGATGTCGGGCGGCCAGTTTAATATTCCGATCACATTCCGCGGACCGAACGGCCCAGCGCACCAACTCGGTGCAACCCACTCGCACGCGACTGAATCTCTCTACGCGAACGCGCCCGGGCTGAAAGTTTGCACACCGGCCACGCCACGCGATGCCAAAGGCTTGTTGAAAACCGCTGTGCGCGACGACAATCCGGTTTTAGTTCTCGAAGCAGAGCTTCTTTATAGCTCGAAAGGAATGGTTGAGCCGCCAGACAAAGAGTTGCTGATCCCGCTTGGCCAAGCCGAAGTGAAACGCGAAGGCGGCGACGTCTCCATCATTTGTTACGCCCAAACCGTTCCGCTCGCGCTCGCGGTGGCCGCTCAGCTCGAGGAGGAAGATATTTCCGCGGAGATTGTCGATCTTCGTTCAATCAAACCTCTGGATGAGACGACGATCTTTAATTCCGTGTCCAAGACCCACCGCGCGATCATCGTCGAGCAGGACCGCCCGTTCTGTGGTGTGGGTGCGGAAGTTTGTTACCGGATCCAGAAAAACATTTTTGATGAGCTCGACGCGCCAATCATGCGCGTTTCTCAAGAGGACGTGCCAATGCCTTATAACGAGAAATTGGAAAAGTTCGTCTTGCCCAACGCGGACAAACTCATGTCTGCCGTGAAAAAGGTTTGCTACACATAGAATGCAGCTCGTCACTGGTCACAATGTCACTTGTCACTTCTTAATATGCCTGAGATCCAAATGCCGAAGCTGAGCGACACGATGACGGAGGGGACGCTCGTCTCGTGGAAAAAGAAAAAGGGCGACAAAGTTTCGGCCGGTGAAGTGATCGCTGAAATTGAAACCGACAAGGCGACGATGGAATGGGAATCGCCCGAGGACGGAACGCTCACCGAAATCTATGTCGAAGAGGGTGGGAAGGTGAACGTCGGCGACAAGATCGCCTTCATCGGCGGCGAAGGCGAAGAGATTCCCAAGAAAGAGGAAGCATCGAAAAAAGAAGAGAAAAAGGAACCGGCAAAGAAAGAAGAGAAAACCGACGAGAAAAAGGAAAAGAAACCGCAAGGAGAAACGGAAAAGCCCGCGCCGGCTGAGAAGAAAGAAAAGGAGACCGCGCCGCCGCAAGAAAAGAAGAAAGCAGATAAAGGCGCCGAACCTGAAAAGAAAGCAGCCGCGGCCGCAGCAAAGATCGACAAGACGGAAGAAGCGCGCGTGAAAGCATCGCCAGTCGCGCGACGAGTTGCGGTCGAGCTTGGTGTCGATCTTTCGAGCGTGAAGGGAACTGGACCTGACGGGCGCGTGACCGAAACGGATGTCCGCGCGGCTGCGAAATCAACAGGAGTAGCTCCAGCGCAGAAAGCGCCAGTCACGGCGAAACCCTCAGCTCCTTCAATTAAAACCGGCGAAGGCACGCGCATTCAACTTTCGGGCATGCGCAAGGTCATCGCCCAACGTCTAGTCGAAAGCCTGGGGCCGATTCCGCATTTTTATCTCACCATCGAGATCAACGCGGCGCCGCTCATGGCCGCGCGCGAAGAATTGAAATCTGCGGGCGAAGGCGCGGATACGGCCAAAATTACGGTGAACGATTTTGTTCTGAAAGCGGCGGTGCAGGCGGCGGTAAAAGTGCCTCGCGTCAACGCTTCATTCGATGGCGATGCGATCGTTCAGTACGCCGATGTCGATCTTGGAATCGCGGTTGCGATCGAAGACGGATTGCTCACACCGGTTATTCGCGCAGCCCAGACCAAATCGGTTCGCGAAATCAGCGAGGCCGTAAAAGACCTCGCCGGCCGCGCGCGCAATAAACGAATGAAACCCGAGGAATTTCAAGGAGGCACATTTACGGTTTCAAATCTCGGCGGAATGGGAATCGATTCGTTCAGCGCGGTGATCAATCCGCCGCAAGGCTTCATCCTCGCTGTCGGCAAGGTCGCCAAAGCTCCGGTGATCGACGATGGGGATCAGATCGTGGCCGGCCAGCGCATGTCGATTACCATGAGCTGCGATCATCGCGTGATCGACGGCGCGCTCGGCGCCGAGTACTTAAAGGAACTCCGCCACCTTCTCGAAAATCCCGCGCTGCTTTTGGTTTAACAAAGCAGTCACCGTCAGGGCCGCGCCCGCGCACCGATTTCCCACGCCATAAAGTCGTCCAGCGTCTGCCGTGTTTGTCGCACCGCAAACGCCAATACAACCGCGTCATCCGCAAAGCCGAGACCAGCGATCCAATCCGGAATGAGATCGAAAGGATTCAGGATGTAAATGATTGC
>Ga0307479_10006237_pt1 | contig 10939 bp, 8 predicted proteins | sample atmos_gasesECM4C_FD_203743 | JGI IMG/M metagenome (GOLD analysis project Ga0307479, IMG submission 203743) | Hardwood forest soil microbial communities from Morgan-Monroe State Forest, Indiana, United States - atmos_gasesECM4C_515 | ecosystem: Environmental > Terrestrial > Soil > Temperate...
TGGCGCAATTGTCGGCTCGCTCGGAAAAAGCTCAGAAGGATTTCGCGGCGGGGACGCTCAGCGACCGCGACCTGCTGATTATCATCGTGGCCATCGCCGTCATAGTTCTGATCATTGTCGCCGTGCGTTGACGAGATGAAATCTCGCATCATTCCCAGTCTCTTGCTAATCTGCGCGGCGGGTGCGGTGCCCGTGCTCGCCGCGGAAACGACAGTCCTTTGGACCGACGTTCCCTTCGTCGCGCAAGCAAAGAACGGGTGCGGTTCGGCTGCAATCTCCATGGTCATGCAATACTGGGAGAAGAAAGACGAGCAGGGCGGCAAGCCTGCCACGGCAGGCAGGCCGTCTGCGGACGCGGAGAAGATTCAGGCGGCCCTGTTCTCTCCCGCGGCGGGCGGGATTCCTGCGAGCCGAATGCAGAAATATTTCCAGGAATCCGGCTATCGCGTTTTTACATTTCAGGGGAATTGGGCGGATCTGAAACATCATCTGGAGCAAGGCCGGCCGTTGGTTGTCAGCCTGAAGGCCAGCGGACCGCACGGGCCGCTGCACTACGTCGTCGTCGTGGGAATCGATTCGGAGCGAGGCTACGTATTCGTCAATGACCCCGCTCAGCAGAAAATGCTACGGATCTCGCGGAAGGGATTCGAATCGGAATGGAGTTACACGGGCGACTGGACTCTGCTGGCGTTGCCGCGGACAGACGATTGATTTTTCTTTTACTCCTCTTCTTCCTGCCAGGTTACGCACTTCCTCAAGCAACTCTCTCCACGACGGACAGAATTTCGGAAGTAAAAAAACTCTACGAGGCGGGGCGATGGGGCGAGGTCGTCCAAGCGGTGTCGGAATCACCCGACGAGGCCGCCGATCTGGAGCTCTATCGCGGCTTGGCGCTCGCGCAACTGCAGCGATGGGGGGAAGCAAAGAAGGCATTCGAGGCGGGGCTCGTGCGAAACCCGCGCGACACCCGCTTGCTGGTTGAACTCGCGGGAATCGCCTATCGCGAGAAACAGTTTTCGAGAGCGAAACGGGAACTACGCCGCGCGCTCGCGATCGACACGCGGGACGACTACGCCAATAATTTCCTTGCGTCGATCTATTTCCTTGAAGGGAACCTCGAAGCCGCTCTGAAATATTGGAATCGGGCAGGCAAGCCGAAACTCGAGGACCTTACCTTCGATCCTCAGCCGAAGTTGAACCCGCTTCTTCTCGACCGCGCATTTGCGTTTTCTCGCGGGAGCGAATGGCGCCGCGATCAATTCCTGACGACGCGAGCGCGGCTCGAAGGCCTTGATCTTTTTCCTCACATGCTTTTCGAACTCGAAGCGCAGGCCGATGGCTCATTCGACCTGAGGTTTCATGGCGGCGAAAGAAACGGCTGGGGCAATGCGAAGTTGGAAGGGCTTATTTCGCTGCTGCGCGGCTTACCCTATCAGGCTGTCTATCCGGAATTTTATAATCTTGACCGCGGAGGGTTGAATTGGCGATCGCTGGTTCGCTGGGACGATGAAAAGCGCCGCGTCTTCAGCGAAATCGCCGCACCGCTCGGAGAAAACCCGGGAATGCGCTACCGGATTTATTTCGACGGCCGAAATGAGAACTGGGACCTCAGAAACACAATCGTCCCTTCCACTCCATCCTCCGCGCACCTGAATCTGGAGAAAGCCGTGGCGGGCGCGGAGATCCAATCCGTGGTCAGCGGTCGCTGGCAATGGAAGAGCGGCGTCGAATACTCCTATCGGAAATTCCGAAACGTGGCCGGTGTTCCCCCGCAGACTGCCGCATTTTTCACGAATGGCTCGGCGATCGCACTGCGATCCCGCGTCGGGCGATCGCTCGTCCGATTTCCCGAAAGAAGGTTCACGCTCGATTCGAGCGTGAGCGGAGAGTTCGGGACATTTTTCGAAACTCCTTTGGGCAGGTACGGCCGCGTGGAGGGCTCGCTTCCGTTGGATTGGTTTCCGCGTGCGAAGGGTGAGGACTACGAAATGCGAGCAGACTTACGCGGTGGCCGGACATTCGGGAAGGTACCCTTCGACGAACTGTTTATGCTGGGTTTTGAGCGCGATAACGATCTCTGGCTGCGCGGCCATCCTGGATTGAGGAATGGAGAGAAGGGAAACGCCCCGCTCGGCCGAAACTACGTCCTCGCCAATTGGGAGATGAATAAGATCATGTATAAGGGCGCCTTCTTCACTGTGAAGGCGGGGCCGTTTGTGGACAGCGGCAAGATTTATGATCCTTCGGGGAACTTCGGATCCCCGAAATGGTTGTGGGATACCGGAATTCAAGCGAAGATTCGCCTTCTCGGCAGCCTCGAGTTCGTGCTGGGCTACGGCAAAGATCTGCGCTCCGGCAACAACTCGTTCTTCACCACTGTCACTCGGTAGCAGTCGCAAACGCCTGCCGTCTTACCGTCTCCACGTTGACTTGCGTGGAACCGCACCCTAATATGACCAGCCAAGGCGGTTTCTTTTCTATGATTGGGCTGACCGTTTCCCATTACCGCATCGTGGAGAAATTGGGCGGAGGCGGCATGGGAGTGGTGTACAAGGCGGAAGATATTAAACTTGGCCGCCACGTCGCCTTGAAATTCCTTCCGGAAGTGCTTTCCAAGGACCGGCATGCGGTGGAACGCTTTCAGCGCGAAGCGCGGGCCGCCAGTTCGCTGAATCATCCGCACATCTGCACAATTTACGACGTGGACGAGTACGAAGGCCAGAACTTCATCGTCATGGAGATCCTTGAGGGGCAAACGCTCAAGCACCGCATCTCGGGGCGGCCGTTGGAGATCGAGCGAGTCCCGGAGTATGGCTTCCAAATGGCGGACGCCCTTGACGCGGCACACTCTAAAGCGATCATCCACCGCGATATCAAGCCGGCGAATATTTTCGTAACGGACCGCGGCCAGATAAAACTTCTGGATTTTGGCCTTGCCAAACTTCTACCGGAACGCAGGGGCACAACCTGGCCGTCACCGAAATCGGGAGCGGTCACTACAACCACTGAGGACGATCATTTCACGAGCACCGGCGTGGCGCTGGGAACGATCACCTACATGTCCCCGGAACAAGTTCGCGGAGAAGAACTGGACGGGCGCACGGATTTGTTTTCCCTCGGGATTGTGCTCTATGAAATGGCCACCGGCCAGCAGGCGTTCAGCGGCAACACTCAGGGAATAATTTTTGAAGCCATATTGAATCGCGCGCCGATTCCCCCGGTGCGGCTGAACCCCGCGATCCCTCCGCAACTGGAAATGATTATCTCTAGAGCGCTCGAGAAAGATCGGGGATTGCGCTATCAGACCGCCTCTGACCTGCGGGCCGACCTGCAACGACTGAAGCGAGACACCGATTCAGCCCGCGCGCTGCCCATGACCGCGGGTTATACAGCCCGCTATGCGCTCCGGCTCCGGCGAAACTGGCCTCATTTTGTGTGGGGCGCGGTTCTCGTTACTTTGTTAGCTGTGTTAGGGCTGGTTGCAGGTAATGTCCGTGAACGCTTATTCGGCAGGTCGGGATCACCGCGCATCGATTCTATCGCCGTTTTGCCGTTCACTAATGTGAGCAAAGATTCCAAAACGGAATATCTGAGCGACGGGATAACCGAGAGTCTAATCAACAGCCTCTCTCAGTTGCCGAACCTTGCGGTGATGTCGCGAAATACCGTTTTCCGCTATAAAGACCAGGCCGATGACCCGGAACGCGTGGGCCACGATCTCGGCGTCCGCGCAATCCTCACCGGCAGGCTCGTCCAGTCGGGTGATGAGCTGCTCATCAGCGTCAATCTCGAAGACGTGCAAAACAAACGGCAAATCTGGGGAGCCCAGTACAACCGGAAACTGTCCAATCTGGTCTCGGTGCAGGAAGAGATTGCGGGCGACATCTACGGACGGTTGCGCCCCAAACTCGACGGGGAGGAGATGAAACGAGTATCCAAGCGGCCGACGGAGGATGTCGAGGCCTATCAGTTCTATTTGCAGGGGCTTTTCTATTGGAACAAATGGACGGAAGCGGACTTCAAGAAAGCCGCGGACTACTTCACGCGGGCCGTCCAGAAAGATCCGCGTTACGCGTTATCGTATGCGGGTCTCGCAGACACCTATAGCTTGCTGGGCAACGCCGGATACCTTCCCCCGTCCGAGGCCTGGCCAAAAGCCAAGGCCGCAGCGATGCAGGCCCTTGAAATTGATGACACGCTCGCGGAAGCACACACCTCTTTGGGCCTGGTGAAAGAACACAACGAATGGGACTGGACGGGGGCGGAAAAGGAATTCAAGCGGGCCATAGAGCTCGACCCAAACTCGGCAACGGCGCACCTTTGGTACGGCGACTTTCTGTCGAACACCGGCAGGCTCGAGGACGGGATGCGCGAAACAAAAAAGGCGCAGGAACTCGATCCGCTCTCACCAATCATCAATACCACGCTGGGATGGCAATTCTATCTTTCTGGACAATACGATCAGGCGGTCGAGCAGTTGCGCAAGGTGCTGGAGATCGATCAAAAGTTTGCCCCGGCTCGGCGAATTCTTGAGGGGGTCTATTCCCGGATGGGCAAGGAAAGGGAAGCCGTAGCCGAAAGAGAGAGATTCGTTTCGCTCTCGGGAAGCCCCGAATTGGCGGCCTCCATCGAAGAGGATTTCGCCAAGTCTGGATATAAGGGTGTCCTGCGCGGTTGGCTGGAGGGCATGACCGAGCTTTCCAAGCACGGCTACGTCTCCTCGTACGACATTGCTCAGATCTATGCGCGCATGGGCGAAAAAGATTTGACCCTTACGTGGCTGGAAAAGGCTTATGACGAACACGACAGCGGCCTGGTCTCCCTCGGAGTCGATCCGCTCTACAGTACCGTCCGCTCGGACGCGCGGTTCCGCGCTCTACTCAAGCGCTTGAGGCTCTCCAGTTAGGATCCCGTGGCCGTGGCAAGTTCGGCCTGACAAATGTCCGTTCAAATCATCTATCTCTCGCTTGGGTCGAACGTGGGAGATCGCGATGTGAATCTGCGCGCGGCGATTGCGGCATTGGAGGATGCGGGTGTGAGCGTGCGGCGGGTATCCTCGCTCTATGAAACGGAGCCGGTTGATTTTCTCGAGCAGCCTTGGTTCTTGAACTGTGCGGTGGAGGGGGAGACGGAGTTGAAGCCGCTGAAACTGTTGCGCGCGCTGCGGGAGATCGAAGCCAAAATGGGGAGCAAGAAGTTGGTTGCGAAAGGCCCGCGGCTCATTGACATGGACATTCTTTTGTACGGAGAGGAGGCGATCGACACGCCGGAATTGCAGGTGCCCCACCCGCGAATGCATTTGAGGCGGTTTGTGCTGGTGCCGCTGGCGGAGATTGCGCCGGAGTTGCAACATCCGAGTTGGAAAAGGACCGTGAAACAGTTGCTCGAGAAAGCGCCGGATCGCAGTACTGTACGGCGTTTCGATCGTGCCAAGTAGGGGCGCAGCATGCTGCGCCCCTACAAGTGTGGTCCGGATCGCGTCAACTGGTGCGATGCAAGAGCAAGCGATGAAGGGTCATGGGTTTGGGCTGGAGCGCATCGAGTTCGATCTGGGTAAGATTGCCTTCGGTAATTTCGAGCCAGCGGTAGACACCGGGCTCGCTCTCCTGGACTTCGCGGCCGTTCAGGCGGCGGAGAAAATCCTGGGCGTCATCGCGAGACGCGACTTCGCGCAGCATGGGCCGGGCGAGGGCTTCGACGGCGTAGCTGCGGAGGAGTTTGCTCCAGTAGTGATCGAAGAGTTCGCCGGAGGCGAATATGTCGCTCCAGGCGACTTCGCCGCTGTAGGCGACGACCACGCCGACGACGCGCTCACCTTTCAGGCTTGATGTGGCGCGCGCGAAGCGCTTTTGAATTTCCTCGACGAAGCTGTCGATCGAACCACCAATTCGCTGCGACTTATAGATTTTGTCATAGGACTGGGTCGGAGCTTCTTCTCTCATAACGCTGGATAGCTCGTTCGGGGAGAGAGCTGCGCGTGGAGCAGCAGGCGGAGCCGCGGCAGTCGAGCCGCTAGCTACAGCAGACCAGACTTCTGTCTGTGCCTGATCCACGGCGGCCTTCTCGCGGACGCTGGGGTGCACGATGGTCTTGGAGGAAATGAACTGGGAACTGCTGCCGGTCCAGCGACCGTGCTCGACGCAGAAGACGTCGAGAGGAAGAGGAGGCGCGCCGACGGGGACGATGCGGTCTTTGCCGATGATGCGGTCTTGCTTGCCGCCGCTGACAAGTTCACCGGCCAGGAGAAGCAGGGGGCGCCTGCTGCGATTGATCAGGACGAGCTGATTGACAGAGGCACTGCCGGCGGTTTGAGGAGCAGAAATGGGCCGGCCATCGCGTGTGCGGGCCAGGCCAGCCGCGCCCTGCTCGCTGACCATGACATCGCCGCTTGAAAGGCCTTCATCGAGGGTAAGGAAGGCGCTCGTGTCGTGCGTAGGCGAGGTTACGACAGGGAAAATGGCGATGTTTTCGTAGGTGACGGAGTCGAGGAGCCGCCAGGTCCCTTCTGACTTGGGCGGAGCGGGGGGCTCCGGCGCTGCCGAAACAAACGCCAGGCCGCCGAGGGTACCCATGCCGAGCAGGCCGCTCATTACGGCGTTTAACAGTGAACGTTCCATGAAAACCTCCTGTGTTTGAACCTTCGAGGACCTGCACGGGATTAGAACGGGGAGGGCGGGGTTTCTTGCAGAAAAAACGCTCAACACAGAGGGCACCCCGGCAAGGCCGGGGCGGGCGCCGAACGTGGAGTTCACAGAGTGAAGAAGCGAGGAACGGAAAGGGGGGCTGGGCTGAGGGAAACTTAGCGGTCAGAGCCGCCGAGGTTGGTGCGTGGCTTGTTACGCTTGGTCTTGGAAGATTCGGCTTCCTGCTTCTCGTATTCGGCAAGCTCTTCGTCGGTGTAGCCGTAGGAATCGCGTGAGGCAAACATGGTGTTGGAGCGAGCGGCCTGCTTCTTCTTTTTGCGCAGGTTGCCGAATTCGTAGCGTACTTGCCGGATGGGCACTTCAATGGCTTTCACTTCGACGAGGAGGTCACTGACTTTTTCGAGGAAGTCGTGGAGATGGTACGGGCGAACAACGTAGGGTAGCCGGGCGGATTCCAGGCCGCCAACATACTGGCCGCTGGCCAATTCGGGAACTAAGTACAGAATGCGGAGGCGGCCGCCTTCCGCCGCAGGGACGCTAGCGAGTTCCCGAAGAATGGAAAAGGCAGGTGTATTGACGCCCATAAGGGCGACATCGGCGATGACGAGCGACCATTCGCCGGTTTTTAGCTCCGCGAGGAGCATCTTCGTGTCTGGAACGACACGCACGCGCCAGCCCTCGGAATCCAGGATCTGACGCACGGCGGCGGAGCCTTGGTCGTCATCATCGAGGACGAGGATACCCACTTGACGCGGTTCGACCGGGGAAGGTGTCGGCATTTTAGAAGTATAGCGTTCCGCCGGATTGGCGGGGCGGCGGGGAGCTGGGAAGAGTGCGTATCGGCTAATGCCCAAGGAATGACAACCCGAGAGCAAGAGCTAAAATTGCCCCGGAGAGCGCGATTACTGGCCGATAACCAGGTCGGTGCCGTCCAAGTAGCGGCGCGGTCCGGCACCGCTGCCGTCCCAGAAGATTCGGAACGTGGAGGAGGAATTGGCCGTAAGACGCCGGGTGTAGAAAATCTGAATGCCGTCGCGGGACCATTCGGCGGCGCGAGCCCATTGATCGGGCGGACTAAGAACCACGCGGCGCTTGGTGCGCAGTTCATAGAGAAAGAAACCAGCGGCGAGATTCATGGAATCTTTTGGAGCGCCCACGGGCGGGGTTTGGTAGGTCGCGGAAACGAGCAACAGATCTGGATTTGCGGGGTTAACGCGGATCGTGTCCGAACTCATCACCTGGAAAGATGGACCGTAAAGGTCCTTGAGTGCGAGGGTTTGAATCGGCTGGCTGCCGTCGCCGATCCAGTAGAGGTTTTCGGCGTCGCTGGCGAGAACGGTGTGGGCATCTACCCACCCATGCAACGCGCCGACGTTGTTTACGTAAAAGGGCGCCGCTCTATCGGGCGTGGCAGCGGGAAGCGTCCAGATCTGCCACTTCTGGTCCTGAAATTTCAGGAAGGCGATGCGAGTGTCGTCCGGGGACCAGAATGGTTGTTGAACGGCGCCCGTGAGAAGGTCGGTGGATTTTCCGGTGGCGGAATCATAGAGGACCATGACGCGGCTGCCACCTTGACCCTGACGCATATAGAGAAGCTGCCTGCCGTCATGCGACAGAGCGAGTTGCGTTCCTTCGGAAGCAACGACGCGCGGCGCGCTGCCGCGTTTGAGGACGACGTTTTTTGCGGAATTGATAAAGGCGACGGCGACGGGAAGTTTGAAATTGGTGATGGTTTCTACGGGCGGCTTCTTCTTATTGGAATCCTCATCTTCATCGGTTTGATTCGCCGGGTTGACGATTTTGGGAAAGAGTTCGGCGGCGACGCGCGCGCATCCATTGAGCGTGCCGAGCTGCGCGTGGTCGACGACGGCGTGAAAATTGTATTTCGTGCCGGAGGGATCGGTGCAGGTTTCGCGCGTGAGGTGAACGGAAAGGGGGGCACCGGTGCCAATGTCTTTTGCGCGATACGTCCAGGAGTCGGCGGTGCCTTCACGGGTGACCTCGGCAGGCTCTAGGGGAATGGGCGGGTAAGTCGGCCGGTCGAGGCGCTCAGGACCTTTTTGACCGATGCGGAGGCTCCAGGATGGGTCGTTGCCGAGAGCCAGGAGAAGAATGGGGTAATGCTTGGATTGAGGCGCGGGAGGTCCGGCGGCGGGCTTCTTGGGAGCGGTGGGAGTTTGAGCAAAGGAGGAACTAGCGACCAGGAGAACCAACGAAGCCAAAACAAGGGACTTAGTGTACCGAGACTTGGGCAAGAGAACCTCCAGGAGAAGAGAGGATACCCTGAGCGGCAGCCACAGACAATCGCGGCACGGAACAACGCTCAAGGTACGGGCGGGGCCAAGGGGCTCGCCCGCGAAGATAAAAAGGCTTGACAAGGCGAACAAAAAGCGAAAGAATAGCGTCGAGCTTCGAGGCGGGCTATGTCCCCAGTTCACACCACAGCCACCGGCGTATCGAGTTTTCGGGCTCGGCGCCGCCCCGCACGACCAACTACAGCGTCACTGTTCTGCGGAAGCGCAGAGCAGATGGCCCCTCCTGTGAGCCCAAGTGACGTGAGCCCAAAGCAAGAGGCCAGCGAACACGCCCCGGTTACGACTGGCCTGGACGGAAGCAGTTCCGGTCGCCCCACGGCGGATTGCCCCCCGCCGTCTCGAGTGACGCGCGGTTCCCAAAACTGTGCCGACAATCGGACCGGAACTGCTGGCGTCCTTCCGCGGGAGCGCCCTGACGCTTTTTTTGGCGGACGCGCTACCGCGGGACTGGTCGGCATTGCCCGCCTCGCTGCCTCTTCTCTGCCGGCGGAGACGCGGCGGGAATCCGGGGAGCGGCCGGAATATTTTCTGCTGCCGGTGAAGTCGATCCTGAACCGGTGCGATTCGAACCGCGTACCGTTCGAATGGACGATCAATCCGTATCGCGGGTGCGAGTTCGGGTGCCGGTATTGCTACGCGCGGTATACGCACGAATACATGGAGCTGGACGGCGGGGAATTCGAGAAAAAGATTTTTGTGAAAAAAAATGCTGCGCCGCTGCTGGCCTACGATATTTCACACAAGTATTCGTATGCGTCGGAGAATTCCGGCGGGCGGCAGCCGGAGCACATCGCGATTGGGACGGCGACGGATCCCTATCAGCCAGCGGAACGCGAGCACGGCGTGACGCGGGCGTGCCTGGAAGAACTGGCGCGGCGCGAGGGATTGAGCGTATCTATCACGACGAAATCGAACCAGATCGTCCGCGATATTGGCGTGTTGAGGCAGATTGCGGCGCGCTCTACGCTATTTTTGAATATTACCGTCACGACGCTGCGGCCGCGCCTGGCGCGATTGCTGGAGCCGCGCGCGCCGCGGCCAGATTTGCGGCTCGCGGCTGTAAAGCAGCTTCGAGAGGCGGATTTGATGGTGGGTGTGTCCGCCGCGCCTCTGCTGCCGGGAATTACCGATCGGGAGGGCGACCTGGAGGGCCTTGCGGCGGCGGCGAAGGCAGCAGGAGCACAGTGGTTTTTCACCAACGTGCTGTTTCTGATGCCGTCGTCGGCGAAGGAATTTCTGCCTTTTTTGCGGGAGAAATTTCCCAAGCTGGCAAAACAGTATGACCAGTGGTATTCGCGGAACGGTTATGCACCGGAGGAATACAGGCAGAAGATTTCGGCGCGTGTGCGGGAGATACGACAGAAGCTCGGATTCGCCTCGCGGCCATGGGATGAAATGAAGCGAGCGGCGCCGCGCGCGCAAATGTCATTGAGTTGGGATGTTGGTGCGGCGGCACAAGAAGAACGGGCGAATTCTTGCACTGTGGGATGATCGAGAGAAGTTCTTCTTACCGCCAATTGATCACGGGACGATGATGCGGGATTCTTCGCGCTTGAGCTCGGGCGCTTGGGGGAACTGATTACGCAGGAATTCGATGTAGCGGCGCGAGCGAGGGCGGCCGTTGGTGCGCAGCAAACACATGCGATAGAGAAAAATCAGCACATAAAAAACTTCTGAATCTTTCAGGCTCGCCGAGCTAGCGCGCTCGGCTCGCTCCTTCTTTACTTCGCCGAGGAACGCGATGAGTGCGGCGTAGAGTTCACGAGGGAGGGGTGCGTCCGGCGGCTTCTCGTAGATGAGGCCGGAGCGCAGCGTTTTGTACGTTGCGGCAAGGGCCTGGATGGCAGCGAGGACGTCGGTGTCCGTGGCGGAGGGCTGGGCCGCGCAAAATTTAGCGATAGAAAAGGCGAGCGCGGCCATGAGTTGCTGGTGAGTGTGGACAATGTCTTGAGGGATTTTTTCGCCTAGCAACGGAGTGTC
>Ga0307479_10006238_pt1 | contig 10938 bp, 7 predicted proteins | sample atmos_gasesECM4C_FD_203743 | JGI IMG/M metagenome (GOLD analysis project Ga0307479, IMG submission 203743) | Hardwood forest soil microbial communities from Morgan-Monroe State Forest, Indiana, United States - atmos_gasesECM4C_515 | ecosystem: Environmental > Terrestrial > Soil > Temperate...
GCGCCTTGGGCACTAGCGGTTTGAGAATCAGAAAGGCGTGCGGCTGCTTGGGGTTCAGCTGCGGCACTAGCGGAGGAGACTCGGGCACTTCCGGCTTCAGCTCCGGCGCCTTGGGCTCGACTTTGGACTTGGGTTTTGGCTTCGGTCGCGGTCGAGGCGCGGGAGGCTTCGGAGTGGCGGGCGCCACGGGAATTTCGGTCACTGGCTGCATCAGCTCGATCACATCAAATTTGAGCGCCGTCTTCATCGTCTGCGGAAAGATCATCGGGCTGAGAAGCGCGAGGCCCAAGATCACTAATTGTCCCGCGGCGCTCAGGCCAAGCTGGTTCCAGCGCGGCTTGGCGTCGGGCAAGAGCTCCAAGCGAGCAGAAACGCCCCGCCGCACTAGCGGGCTCCTGTGCGGGGAGAGCGTGGGGATTTTCACTGGCTCCGGATTTTCGATGACCGGTTTCAGCTCCGGGCGCGGGGGGGGCGGCGGAGCAGGTTTTCTTTCGAAGATCGGCGTGTGGATATGGACCGGCCGCAGTGGGATCGAAGGTGTCGAGGCGATTCCGGGCGAAGGCGCCAAGCCTCTTTGTAGCGCGGGATTCCCGCGGCTGAGACCTGAATCGATGCCCAGGTGAAACGTAGCTGATTTTCCTTCGACAACTCCCGGTGCGGGGGCGAGGCCCTTGCGGCTCGGTTCCACGTTCCCGGCCGGAGCGAGGCCCTTGTGAAATGGGTCTGTCGGCGGGTTCGGACGCAGCGGCGATGGCCTGGATTCAGCAGCGTACGCTGATTCAAGACTCTTGCGTTCCCACTCGGCGAGGGGCCGAGGGGCGGTGGGCCTTGATTCGGGAATGCTCGAGAGCGGGGTGAGCGTCGGACGGTTCGGGTTCGGTTTCGCAGCAGGGCGGGGCCGCAGCGATTCCGCTTCGACTAGCGAAGTATCGATCTCGCCGGGCTGCGCATAAGCGCCGCGCGGTCTATATCTTGGAGAATCCCCCATAAGGCAGGCTAGCCCTCACGCGGCTAGGTGTCATCTGTACAGAGGGTCAGTTTCCGGACAGGACCCCACCCTGAAAGGGACAGATCAAGCGACCAAGTCCTGGCAAACGCGGTTACCGGAGAAGTGGATACTAAGTCAAAGGGGGACGGCCCCGAGTTTTGATTGCTGACGAACTCGAACAAACCAAATAATCGGGATAACAAGAAACGCCATATCCACAACCACGTCTAAAGCATTCAACCAAGAGGACGCCGCCAGCAACAGTTTGACGACGGACAGTCCGGCCAGCCACAACAACGAGCGATTTCGAAACCCAATTAAACCTAAGCCAATTCCAATAATTGGTAGAACAAAGACCACAACCAGAAGCAACTCAAACACAGGAAAAAAGAGGAATGTGAGCTCTCCATCGTAAGAGGAACCATGCATCCAAAAGTAGACTTGAAAAGTCAGAGACGCTAGGCCCCAACTCAAAAAGTAACTGAGCGCCAGATAGCTATACAGTTTCCAAGCGTCGCGGTTGACTTGGTTGGTGGCGGAATTCAACATCCGATAATGTATTCCTGTTCTGAAAGGAGTGTCCTTATTCGCGTGCGGCTTGACCCGCATGGTAGCAAGGACTCGAATCATAATCCATCAAGGGTCGTGCAGAACTGGTTCATTGCGAACTAGACCGATAGCCTTCAAACTCCCACTGCCCAAGCAGGCTGACTTTTTCGGCGATTTCTTGCCAAGTATCGCCCGAGCAGCGCATAAGATATTTTTCAATGAATTGCCGCAGCCGAAGGTAGTCGTATTTGAAGACGATCAACTTGTGCAGTCCAAGCAGAATGCCGGAAGTACCATATTTTTCCAAGAGCCATCTGGGAGTGCAGACGATGATGTCGAAGGATTCGAAAATGAGCCACTACCAGGCCCCGAGCTGATTCGCCACTTCCCTGTTAGCTCGGTATAATTCCAAGGGTTCCACCAAAGATGGCCAACCATTCTTACCTGCGCGTGTGGACGCGTGATTTTTCGCTGGAAACAATGATCGCCGAATTCGCGCGGTTCCTGACGACCGCGCCGCTTTCGGCGACGCAGAATAGGTTTAGCGAACTTGTCGTGCAGGCCGTGGACGCAACGGAGATCCCTGTCGCGGAGTGGGATTTGCGTCCTCTGAAGACAGGACCGGCGGAAGTTGCGGCGCTCGCCGTGCAGCACCTGAACGCGGACACGGCGTATATCGCGAGCGCCAAATGGGACTTGTGGAGCTTCGATATCGAAAGCCTGAAGTGGCAGCACAAGCCGGAGCCGCTGGTATTGACGTGTCATGGGCTCGAGTATGACGACGGGCTTGCCGCGACGGCGGGACACTTCATGGCCGACTTGGGTTTCGAGCACTTTTTCACTGGCCATGGAGGCTTGCTCGCCCCGGGAGCGGCTTCGAATCCTTTCAATTCCTCGGATCATCCGATGGAGCACACTTTCCGCCAATGGATGGCCGTGAAAGACAACTTGAAGCAATATCACGGCAGGACCCGCGAAAACATCCAACAATTGTTCCGTTGGGTGGAGGCGGTCGAGCAGGCCTTGCCCGTCGAGCGCAGCGAACTGTGGTCCGAAGGCGAGGAAAACTTTGAAGCGCGGCTGGACGCGATTGCGGCTCACCGGTAACGCGTTCCCATCTTGGGCAAGCTTGCTTCGCGGAGTGCTTCCACGAAGGGCGGCCAACAGCTAGAATTGCTATAGCAGGCTTAGGACGAGGTGGATCCGGATATGCCGCAGGCGGCGCAAGTTCTCTGCGCGCCCGAGAAAGTTGGGAAGCTTCGGCAAATGGTGCATATCGTCCTTGGGACGGCAAATTTCTAATGCAGAAAACTTCACAATGCGACTCTTCGTGTGCTAACGAGGCCGGTCTCAGTCCGTCCATCTTCAATGAGGCCCCCGGCGTTGGCGCGGGTCGCGGCTGGAGAATCCCACTGAATTTTTCACTGAGCCTCCTGTCCCTGGCTATTGTCCTGGGCGGGTGCGGTGCGGATGCGCCCCAGCCTGCGTCGCAAGCGGAAACCAAGCCCGCGGAGCCTGCCGTGCCCGAAGAGGTTCAGTTGGCGGCAAAGTCGCTGCTCGGCAGCGAGTCGCAGGTGCTAGTTTTCGGAGACCTGGCGAAAAACGGCAACCAAGAATTTCTAGCGGCCAACGTCGTGCCAAAAACACCAACAAACAATTTGCCGGGAACGATCGTGACGCGCGCCGTCGTGGCGGAAAATGCCGACGGGAAATGGTCGGAAGTCCTGCGCTGCGATGAGCACTTGAAAAACCAGAAGGGCTATCTGGGTTTGACGCCGCTGTCGCCCGTGACCGGCTGGCGGCTGCAATTTGAGCAGAGTGAAATAAAAGGTTTGGAACTCTATTTCACGCCGCTGAAAGGGATAACCGATTCGCACGTGCTGCCGATCGGCGTGCGGTTCAATCCCACAACCAAGCGGTATCAATCTCTGGACCGCACATACGAACATTTCCTGCTCGAGTCGCCATCGATGCAAGATCCGAGGGCCACGCTGCGATGAGCGCGGTCCCTCCAGCGAACAGCAGTAGTAGTAAAGGCTTGCGCGGCCTGATGCCGTATCTGCGGCGTTACACCGGCGGCATCGTGTTCGGCCTGCTCACCGTCGTGCTGATGGGCATTGTCGGCAACGTGCTCCCGCTCGCCACCGGCGTGATGACCGACACGCTCGCCGGGAATTCAGTTCCCTTTGAACACTCGACGCAAACGGGGAGTGCGCTGGTTGTGGCCTTGAACCCCTCGAAGCTCAGCCGCTCCATTCCCTACTACGCTCCGAGCAGCCGCCGCACTCTGGGCATCTACTGCCTGATTGTCATTCTCTGCGTCGGGATCAAAGGGCTGCTTTCCTTCTCGGCGCGCTGGACGCTCATCGGCGTCTCCCGCGACATCGAATTCGACATTCGCAACGATCTTCTCAAGCGCCTGCTGATCCTCGAGCCCGAATTCTACGTGCGCAATCGCACCGGCGAGCTGATGTCCCGCGCCACCAACGACCTGAATGCCGTCCGCATGGTGCTCGGCCCTGGCATCATGTACAGCGCAACCACCATAATCACCATGATCATGGCCATCCTCGTCATGGTCGCGCTCTCGCCTTCCCTTACTCTGTGGGTTCTGCTTCCCGCGCCGGTGGTGGCCGTCGCGGTATGGTTCTTCGGCAAAACGATCCATGACCTCTACGAAAAAATCCAAGCCGCGCTTGCTACATTGACGGCGCGCGTCCAGGAAAATCTTGCGGGTGTGCGCGTCGTCCGCGCCTATGCCCAGGAAGAAGCGGAAATCCGCGGCTTCGACGAGCCCAACCGCGAGTACGTCTCGCGCAACATCAAGCTCATCCGCACCTGGAGCATGTTCATGCCGTCGCTTCAGGCGCTTATCGGCACGACGTTTTTGATCGTGCTTTGGCAGGGCGGCCATCAGCTCCTTCGCGGCCAGATTTCGCTCGGCGCGCTGATTGCGTTCAATGGGTATCTCGCCGTGCTCGTGTGGCCCATGATCGCTCTCGGTTGGGTCACCAATATCTTTCAGCGCGGCGCCGCTTCCATGGGCCGGCTAAATTACATCCTGACCGCCAAGCCGAATATTGATGACCGCGGCGCGAAAGTTCCGGAAGGCGCCAAGCCTCGCGGCGAAATCGAATTCCGGCATCTCACGTTCACTTACCCGACCACTCTTTCCGGAAACGGTTCGAATGGCGCCTCCAAATCGAATGGGGCCTCAAAATCAAACGGCAATGTTCCTCATCCCGTGCTTCGCGATATTCATCTGAAAATTCCCGCCGGCTCGACGCTCGCCATCGTCGGCCCCACCGGCTGCGGCAAAACCACCCTCGCCGCTCTCATCGCGCGTCTCTGGGAAGCGCCGGATGACTCCGTCTTGCTCGATGGGCGGCCGCTGCGCGAATGGCCTCTCACCACGTTGCGCCAGTCCATCGGCTTCGTGCCGCAGGATACCTACTTGTTTGGTGAAACCGTCGGCGGCAACATCGCCTTCGGCCTGCCCGAATACGACGAGCAGCGCGTCCGCGAAGCCGCCGAAATTGCCAGCCTGCACGGCGACGTCCAGGATTTCGCCAAGTCCTACGAAACCATGGTCGGCGAGCGCGGCATCACGCTCTCCGGCGGGCAAAAGCAGCGCGCCGCGATCGCCCGCGCGGTCGTCCGCGATCCGCGCATTCTGATTCTCGACGATTCCCTTTCCGCCGTGGACACGCAAACCGAAGAGCTCATCCTCAACGGCCTGCGGGGCGTCATGCGAGGCCGCACCACCATTCTGATCTCGCACCGCACGTCGACCGTCCGCGATGCCGACCAGATCGTTGTGTTGATTGACGGCGCCATCGCCGAGTGTGGAACTCACGACGAACTGCTCGCCCGCGGCGGCTACTACGCGGATTTGTATCAGAAACAGTTGCTGGAAGAAGAGCTCGAACGCGCATGAGCAACCTGCACGAAGAAGAAGCCCTCGGTAAAGCGTACGATTCGCGCTTGATGCGGCGGCTTCTGCGGTACATGAAACCGTACAAATGGCGCGTGGCCCTTGCGCTTTTCATGGTTGCTATCGTCACCCCGCTCGAACTGGCCCCGCCGCTGATCTTTCGAAAGGCCATCGACAGCTACTTTGTTCCCGCGCTGAATCACCTTCTTCCGGAAGCATCCGCATGGACGGGCATCGGCTGGCTCAGCCTTATTTTTCTAGCCGTGCTGACTTTCGACTTCCTCGCGCAATACGTCCAAATTCGCATCATGCAGCGCGTCGGCCAGCAAACGATGTACGACATGCGCGGCGAAATATTCCGCCACATGCAGCGCCTGCCGATGAGCTACTTCGACCGTAATCCTGTCGGCCGCCTGGTCACGCGCGTCACCACGGACGTGGACGCCCTCAACGATCTCTTCGCCGCCGGCGTCGTCACCATGATCAACGACTTCTTTCTCCTTGTCGTCATGGCCGGCTTGCTTTTCAAAATTGACCGCCGCCTCGCTCTCGACACCCTCGCTGTCCTGCCCGGCATTCTCATCGTCACCATGATTTTCCGCAAGTTCGTCCGCGACGCCAATCGCCGCATCCGCACCGCCATCGCGCGCATCAACGCTTTCCTCCAGGAATACATTTCCGGCATGAGCGTCGTGCAGCTCTTCAACCGCGAACGCAAAGCCATGGACGAATTTGGGAAGCGCAATCGCGACAACATGCTCGCCTGGCGTGATGCCATTCTTGCTTACGCACTCTTTTATCCGGCGGTAGAGTTTCTCAGCTTCGCCACTATCGCCCTGATCTTCTGGTCCGGCGGGATTCGCATTCTTTCCGGCGGGCTTACTCTGGGCGTTCTCACGGCCTTCACCATGTTCGCGCAGCGCTTCTTCCGCCCCATCCAGGACCTCAGCGAGAAATTCAACATCCTCCAGTCCGCAATGGCGGCGTCCGAGCGCATCTTCAAACTGCTGGATGAGCCGGTGTCTGTCGATTCAGATCCCAACGCCATTCCTCTCGACCATCCGCGGGGCGAAATCGAATTTCGCAATGTCTGGTTCAGTTACCGCAACGTCCCCGAGCCCGCTGATGAGGATTGGGTCTTGCGCGATGTCTCCTTCCGCGTCGAGCCCGGGCAGACCTTCGCCATCGTCGGACACACTGGCGCTGGAAAAACCACTCTGATCTCCCTGTTGCTGCGCTTCTACGACGTTCAGCGAGGACAAATCCTTCTCGACGGCAAGGACATTCGCTTCATCGAATTGCAGGATTTGCGCCGGCAATTCGGCATCGTGCTTCAGGATCCTTTTCTTTTCACCGGCACCATCGAAACCAACATCCGCCTCGGCACCCCCAGCATCGACCGTGCCACCGTCGAACACGCCGTCGAAGAAATCGGCCTGGGCGAATTCATCCGTTCCCTGCCGGAAGGCGTCGCCAGCAACGTGAACGAACGGGGCTCCACCCTTTCCGTCGGCCAGCGCCAGCTCATCAATTTTGCCCGCGCCCTGGCCCACAATCCGCGCTTCCTCATTCTCGACGAAGCCACCTCCAGTGTGGACACCAAGACGGAGCTGCTGATTCGCGAAGCGCTCAATCGCCTGCTCTCCGGCCGCACCGCGGTCGTCATCGCGCACCGTCTCAGCACCATTCAGCACGCCGACCGCATCCTTGTGTTTCACAAAGGGCGCCTGCGCGAGCAGGGCGCGCATCAGGAACTCCTCGCGCAACGCGGAATTTACTATCGCCTCTACCAGTTGCAATACAAGGAGCAGGAGCTCCATCTGCCCATCGAATCCAGCCGCTCGCCCGAACCCTCGGTCTTGCCGGCCAACGACTGATCCCTGCGCCATTCGCTCATGCCAACCATTCCGCTCCTTCTCTCCGCCGGCGAAGCTTCCGGAGACATGTACGCCGCGCGCCTTGCCACCGCGCTTAAACAGCGCCTCGACGTCGCGATTTTCGGAATGGGCGGGCCGCAAATGCGCGCCGCAGGCGTCGAAATCATCACCGATTATTCCGAGGTTTCCGTGGTGGGCATCACCGAAGTTCTCAAGCGCCTCCCCTCCCTGCTCCGCGCCATGAGCCGCCTCGTAGACGAAGCGGCCCGCCGCCGCCCGCCGCTCGCGATCCTCACGGACTTCCCCGGTTTTCATCTGCGCCTGGCGCGCAAGCTGCGCCCCAAAGGCATTCGAAACGTGTATTACATTTGCCCGCAATTCTGGGCCTGGCGCCCCTGGCGCGTGAATTTGGTTCGCCGCCGCTTCGCAAAGGCGCTGTGTATCTTTCCTTTCGAAGAAAAGTTTTATTCCGATGCCGGTGTGCCCGTGAAATTCATCGGCCATCCCCTCGTGGGAAACGTGAAACCCACCATGACGCGGGAATTTTTCTGCCACAAATACGGTCTGGAACAAGGGAACCACATCATCACCATCCTGCCCGGTAGTAGACGGGGAGAAATCGCGCACCATGTTCCAGTGCTGGTTGAAGCTCTAAGGCAAATCCGCCAAACGCTGCCAAGCCCGCCTCAAATTGTGATCGCCGTGGCGCCCGGACTGGATATCCCGCCGCTGGAGGTGCAATTCCCTTCCGATTGGCACGCGCGTTTTATTCAGGAAGAAACCTACAACGCCCTGGCAGCCGCGGACCTCGCGATCGTCTCGAGCGGCACAGCCACGGTGGAAACAGCGCTGCTCGGTAAACCCATGATTGTCGTCTACCGGCTCTCTCCGTTGACGGCCCGTCTCGCAAAACCGCTGGCGCGGACCAGGTTTTTCAGCATGGTGAATCTGATCGCCGGGCGCGCCGTCGTGCCTGAATTGATTCAGAACGAGTTCACGCCCCAGCGGGTAGCCGAGGAGGCGGAAAAGCTGCTTTCCGCCTCGGAAGAAGGCAAAAACCGAGTGGAAACGATGCTGCGCGGGTTGGAAGAAGTGCGCAGGCTCCTGGGCGCCCCGGGAGCCGTCGAAAGGGCTGCCGACGAGATCGCCAAGCTCCTGCAAGCGGCTCAAAGCAACGCGAAGTGATGGGTTTGGTATCCTATAGATGTATATTGGTGCAGAATTGAAGACAATCGAAAGGGGTCCGATGGCCCTTCGCCGTAGAGTTTCCGCTATATTTTTCTTCAGTGCGCTGATCTTTTTCTCTGGCGCTCCCGCGCCGCTTCATGCGCAAACTCACCGGCCCATGAATTTCCTCGCCGTGCACTACGACGTCTCCGCCTCCCTTGACTCCATTGGACAATCGATTTCCGCGATTGCAAAAATCGATTTCAAGGCCGTGGAAGCCTCCAGCAGCGTGCGCGTCGAGCTGCACCCCAATCTGGTCGTGAAAGAAGTCAAAGGGGCCGACGGCAAGCCGCTGACCTTCGAGCGCGACAATCAGAATCCGCTCATCGTGATCGTGCAGTTGCCCACGCCCGTGGCCACCGACGGTCACATCACTCTCACCTACGCGTACTCCGGCCTGCTCGTAAGCGAAGAGAACAGCCCCGTCCCCGGTGTGCGCGCCGCCCTCATCAACAAAGATGGCGCTTACTTGCTGCTCCCTGCCAGATGGTTTCCGCTCACGAATTTTCCCTCGAACCGCTACACCGCCACGTTCCGCCTGAATGTCCCAGACACTTTCGCGGTCGCCGGAACCGGCAAAGCCTCGGCTCCGACGCCCATGGCGGCCAAGAACTCCGTGGAAGGCCCCCGCCTTCTCTACACCTTCGAGTGCAAGAGTCTTGCCCCCCACGGCACGTTCGTTGCCGGCAATCTCCAGCTCAATCCAAAGCAGGCCGAAGGCATTAACGTTTCGGTTTACGCCCCCCGAGCGGCTTCCGCGAACGCCCAGGATTTTGCCTCCAGCGTCGCGCGCTCCGCGATTATTTTTTCAGATATGTTCGGCCCCATCCCGGATCCCACTTTCACGGTGATCCAGATTCCCGATGGAACTTTCCGCGATTTCGCCGCCCCCGGAGTCCTGCTCCTCAGCCAGCGCATCTGGGATCCCAAGGGCAGCGACAGGACCATTGCGCGCCTGGTGGCCTCGCAATGGTGGGGAATCCAGGTTATGCCGGCGACGCCCAGCGACGTCTGGATCAGCGACGGGCTGGCGCGCTATTCCGAAGCGCTCTACGCCGAACAGAACGCCGGCAAAGAAGCCGGGCTCCGCGCTGTGGACGAATTCGCCGTGGGCGCCCTGATGTATGAAGACGCCGCGCCCATTGCGCAGGCGGCGCGTCTGGTTCCTTACTCCCCGGACTATCGCTCCGTGGTGCAGAACAAGGGCGCCATGCTTTTTCACATGCTGCGCGCGCAAATGGGCGACTTGGCCTTCAAATCTGCACTGCACGACTTCTACTTTCAATTCGCGGAGAGGAGCGCGCGCATCGAGGATTTTGAAAATATCGCCGAGCGCCACGCCCAAGCCGCCCTGAAGCCGCAGCAAGATCCGCCCAACCTGCGCGGCTTCTTCGCGCAGTGGCTGAACTCCACGGGTGTCCCGGAGTTCACGCTCGAATACGTCGTCTACCGCACGCCGAAGGGCTTTCGCGTCAACGGCAAAATCAAGCAGCCCTTGGACACCTTCCGCATGCCCGTGGAATTGCGCATCGATACTGAAGGAAATCCGGAGCTAAAAACCGTCGACGTCATCGGTACGGAATCGGGATTCACGGTCGAAACCTTTGGCCGGCCGAAGCCCGGTGGAATCAAGGTCGATCCCAACAACCTCATCCTGAAGGGCAGCACTTCGCTGCGCGCCCGCGCGGCCATCGCGCGCGGCGAGGATCTCGCCGAACAAGGCCGCTTTTATGACGCCGTGGCGCAGTACCAGCGCGCGCTTTCGATTCAGCCCGGCCGCCCGCTCGCCAATTTCCGCATGGGCGAAGCCTTTTTCTACCAGAAAAACTATCAAGCCGCCGCCAACGCCTTCCGTGAATCCTTGCAAACCGTTCCCGAGCCCTCGGAAAAATGGACCGAAGTCTGGAGCCACATCTATCTCGGAAAAATTTTTGACATGCTCGGCCAGCGCGAACGCGCCGTCAACGAATACAGTAAAGCCAAGCAAACCAACGATAATACCGGCGGCGCGCAAGAACTCGCCGAAGGCTACGTGAAAAAAGCCTACTCCGAAGGCGGAACCTCGGTAGCCGCCCCCGCCGCCACGCCAACCGCGAAGCCCGCCTCCGTCACCATCCCTACGCCCGCCTCCGGCGAAAAACCCGTCTTGAAGAAACCCGCTCCTCCTCAGTAACGGGAATCGGATTGCAGTGCCTGCAAGCTTCCCAAAAGCTAACAGTGCGTCAGTTTCCGATTACCCGACAAATCAGGCATGTGGAATTACTTGTGGAGTCGAGATGTGGCGCGGTGGTGTAGGTGCGGCCTATCTGTTGCCGGCCCTTTCGTCTGCCGGTGCCTCACTAGCCTCACCATGCTTCCGTTTC
>Ga0307479_10006239_pt1 | contig 10938 bp, 10 predicted proteins | sample atmos_gasesECM4C_FD_203743 | JGI IMG/M metagenome (GOLD analysis project Ga0307479, IMG submission 203743) | Hardwood forest soil microbial communities from Morgan-Monroe State Forest, Indiana, United States - atmos_gasesECM4C_515 | ecosystem: Environmental > Terrestrial > Soil > Temperate...
GGATTCATGCATCTCCGAAGAGAAAGCTCAACGCTACAACCCGGACAGGAACGTCGCACTATGCGACGTTTCGACATGCGTTTGCCAGCCTCGGTCCGAGTGGCCGGGAACGGCCACAATGGCCTGCTGACCGAGACCCAGAACGTGAGTGCTCGCGGCGTCTTTTTCTATCTCGATCGTCCTCTGGTCGAGGGTACGCGCATTGAGGTGACCATGACGTTTCCACCTCATGTGACACTGACCGAACCGGTAAGAGTGCGTTTTACCGCTCGCGTGGTGCGGATCGAGAATCTGCAATCCCTCTCCGGCGTGGGCGTTGCGGCGATGATCGAAGAATACGAGTTCCTGCGCTCCAATTCTTCCGCAGAAATCGCCAGCGACGACAGATTTGGAACTTAGAAAGCAGCAATTGGCACTTGGCAATTAGCACTTGGCCAGGGCGATCAGGGCTAGTTTCGGCTAAGCGCTAAATGCTCGTTTGTACTCGTCAGGCTTTCTTCTACTCCCTCGAACCTGGGCCGCTTCTCCGGACTTTGCCGCCTGTCAATTTGCCAAGCAAGGTATTGGCTAATTGCCAATTGCTAAGCGCCAAGTCCCGGCTTCTTCTTCAGGTCTTCAATCTCGCGCTGCAAGTGCCTATAGCGCTGCACCAGAATGCTGAGATACGCGATGTGAATGATCCATGTAGCGGTGTAGGCGGCATAGAGAAAATTCATCTTGAGCTCCGCGGTTCAAGCAGCGCTTCCAGCGCCTGAGTTTCTTCTACTTCTCTCTGCAAGATCTCCAGGCGATAACGAGACCAGCAAATCAGCCCGGCGAAACAGAGGAACGCAACCCAGTTGATCAGCAAGACCTGCAACATGCGGGAATCAATCGAGCCTCCGCCGCCAATGACAGGCTGGGGATGCTGGGTGCGAAAAATCCAGATCGAGAAATAGACCAGCGGGACATCGAGGGCGCCAAAAATAGCCAACGCCGCGGCCAGCACCGGAGTCTGACTGCTGGTCGAAAATCGGCGCAGCATCAGGTAGCTGATATAGATGAGCCAGAGAACCAGAGTCGAGGTCAAACGAACGTCCCAGGTCCACCAGATTCCCCACACCGGGCGTGCCCACAGCGGCCCGGTCACCAGCACCACGGTGCAGAATACGACGCCCACTTCGGCGCTGACCACGGCAAGCGCATCAGTATTTTCTGGCGAAAAGTACTTCTTTATCAGGAAATACAGACCTGTCATTGCGAGCCCGGTGGTGGCGACCGACGAAGGCTCAATATTCGCCGGTAGCGGACGTATCACAAATGCGGCGATGCAGGCGGCAATCCCAATTGCTATCGTTACCCAGTTCGCCACTTTATCGGCGACCTGGTTTGGACGCACCAGATACTGAACAGAGCAGACAAAGTTGATAAAGAACAGCAGGAACGCGGTCCAGGCCGAGGGTACGTGATAGTAAAAGATACGCTGCACGTTGCCCATGGTCTGCTCGGTGGGGGCAACTTCCAGCGCCTCATAAAGGGCATAGCTGAGCAGGACCGCCGTCAGCATGGCGAAAATGGGGAAGGCCCGCTTCATTCTTAATAAACTCGTAACCTTCAATGCGTTGATGTTATTCCCGCCAACTTCATTCCGCCTGCAACACCAGCTCAAATAACAGCAGACAAGCGATAGTAAACACCACGTCGTAAGTGGTAAGCAACACAATCCAGAAGCGGGGCGAGAGTTCGCCAGTCAAAATGGCGGTGGTCGCGTTCACCATGGCCAGCAAAGCGGGGATGGAAATCGGAAACAGCAGAAGCGGCAACATGATCTCGCGGCTGCGGGTGCGCAACGACATGGCCGCGAAAAATGTGCCGTTCACTACCAGGGCCCAGGTACCAAGCGCAGCCACGGGAATCAACTGCCAGGCCGGTCCGAGCGCCCGCAGCTTGTAGAACATGATGAACAGCGGCGTCATCAGCATCTCCAGCACGGCGACAAAAATGAAATTTCCCAAGGCCTTAGCCAGGAAGAGCGAGTTCGCCGGAGCCGGCGAAACGCGATACGCATCCAAAACCTGGTTGCGCAGCTCGCGCGCCCAAGTCTGGTTGAGCGCCACTACAGCGGCGAAGAGAAAAGCCACCCACACCAATCCACCGGCGATCTGCCGCGACTCTTCCGCGTTCGGATCGAACGAGAAACTGAAGACCACGACCACCAGCAGGGAAAAGAACAGCATGGAGTTGATCGCGTCTTTCGACCGCCACTCCAGGCGAAGGTCCTTGGCCAACGTGGCACCGATCACTCCCGCTGATTTGGCGGGGGATGAATTGATGGAAGACGATTGGGGAGGTGATTTGGGGAGCGGCGACGCAGTCTGCGATACCTGATTCATCGCGTCTCCGGCGGGCGCAACTCGCGTGTGCGACTCTGAATCTGCCCAGCTTCCATCCAGACAAACTCGTCCGCCGCGCCCTCCAGCAAAGCAGCCTGGTGGGTCACGACAAAAATGGTCTTGCCCGCGGTGCGCATCTGGGCCAGAAGCGAGACCATGGCTCCCGCCGAACGCATGTCCACGTTCGAAAAAGGCTCGTCGAGCAAGAGAATCTTGGGATCGTTGAGCAGCGCCCGCGCCAGCGATAGTCGTTGCCGCATGCCTTGTGAATACTGCGCCACTGGACGGGCCAGCGCGGGATCGAGACCCACTGCCCTCATGTTCACGGAACATCTTCGATCGTCAGTGATTCCATAAAGCCGCGCCAAATAGCGCAAGTTCTCCACGCCGCTCAGCTCGTCATAAAGCAGGGACGGATGCGCCATGTAGCCAATTTCGCCGCACACTGAGCGCAGGTCCGCCGTTCCTAGAATCGCAATACTGCCTCGCGTGGGCAGCGCCAGGCCGGCCAGTACGCGCAGGAGCGTGGTCTTCCCTGCTCCGTTGTCGCCGAGAATCGCGTAGAGGCGCTGCGGAGCAAACTCGGCGCTCACGCCACGAAGGGCGGCAAATCGACCGAACTGCTTGACCACGGCGGTGACGGTGACAATGGGAGAAGAATCCACAGCGAAGCACCCGAAATGGAAGATAGCCGAAGGCAGAGTTGAAGTCGATAACAACCGAGACCACGTAGGGGCGGATGTCCCACCCGCCGTGTTCTGCATGATTCTCGGAGACAAACTGCGAGCTGCGCTCGGGCGCCCGGAGGTGGGCGTCCGGGCCTACGTGGTTATCGGTTGGTCAGTCTCGGTTAGTTCGACATGCTGGTGGGTGCAGTCTGGGCTATACCGCTGGCAGGCGCTCCCGCCTGCTGCGGGGCATATTTCGACGCGCACTTCGCCTGCAGTTGTTTGGCATGAAAGACGCCATCGCGTCCAAAACTGCCGTCCGCCAGCGCCTGGGAGTCGTCTTTGAAGGTATCAGGTGGCGCTTCGGTTCCGTTGTAGACCACGTTCAGAAGCTGATCGTTTTCTATCAAGACAAATTCAACCCTGGTGCCGGACCGCTTGATCGATCCCGGTTGAACATTCCCGGCCACACGCAACCGCTTGGTATAGGCGCCATCACCCAGGCCACGCAGTTCTTTGATGGTGACGTAGTAGCTCTTGCTCTCCTGCACGCCGGTGTAAGCCAGAAAACCCAGCGAAACCAGGATGACCGCCACCGCACTGCCGAACTTGAGGTATTTGCCAGTCTCGCCCGACATCACCGGTTCCTCACCTATCGACTCTATTCTGGCTTAGATCGGCGGTCAAGATGTCCGAAAGGCCCCTGCCGTTCTCAGCGAACTTTAGGGGTCCTTTGCTTCCTTTGCGGTTAAAGGTGTTGATCGTAAAGGCCGGACCGAGTGGCGATCTATAATGCAAGCGACTTCCGTACCCAGCGAGGCCGCGAATGATTCATCCCTGGCATGACGTGACGCCCGGCGACAAATTACCGCAGGAATTTTATGCCGTCGTCGAGATCCCTTTCGGATCCAGCGTGAAGTACGAACTGGACAAGGCCAGCGGCCTCATCAAGCTGGATCGGGTTCTCTACTCTGCTGTTTACTACCCAGCGAACTATGGTTTCATCCCGCAAACGCTCGCCGAAGACGACGATCCCCTCGACGTACTGGTGCTGTGCCAGGAGACGGTAGTTCCGTTGACCCTGATCCACGCGCGCACCATTGGGTTGATGACCATGATTGACACCGGGAAGAAAGACCACAAGATCATCGCGGTCGCCACCCAGGACCCGGAATTCAACACGTATCGCGAAGCCAGCGAGATGCCGCCGCACCGTTCGCTGATGTTGCGCCGCTTCTTTCAGGACTACAAACAACTGGAAGGCAAAGCCGTGGAGGTGGATGAAATTCGGCCCGCGGCGGAAGCTTACCCGGTCATAACGGATGCGCTGGACCGCTACAGCGAGCAGCGCCGCAAGGGCTTTAAGAAAGTCGAGGACCCGCACTAGAGGCTTTGGCTTCCGTAGTGCCGCCGTCCCGGCGGCTGTCCGGCGGGGGCGTCCCGCCCGCCGCCGCTACAAAATTCCTACCAGACTCTGCAGGCGTTTTCGCGAACCATGGGTTGTCCGGCCTTGCAGCCCCAGGCTTTCTGGAACTCAGGCATGTTCTGCACCACGCCGTCCACCCGATATTTGTTGGGCGAATGGGGATCGATGCTGACCAGCATGCGGCTTGATTCCGGACGCCGCTTTCCGCACCACGACCGGCCATAGCCGACGAAGAAACGTTGCTCGGGGGTGTAGCCATCGATGGCCTGGGCCTTATTGCCAGTCTTGTCATCGGCAATCATCTGTCCCAGGGCCATCAGCGCAATGCGCGCCCCACCGTTGTCGGCGGTGTTTTCGCCCAGGGTCAGCTTGCCATTCAGTTTGAGGTCGTCGACCGCTACGAAACTGCTGTACTCGTCAGCGATGCAACTGGCGCGCTTTTCAAATTCAGTGCCATCCTGCGCGGTCCACCAGTCGCGAAGATTGCCTTCCGGATCGAACTTGCGGCCCTGATCATCGAAACCGTGGGTCAGTTCGTGCCCGATGACCACCCCGATGCCACCGAAGTTCAGCGCGTCGTCGGCCTGCCTGTCGAAAAATGGCGGCTGCAGAATTCCCGCCGGAAACACGATTTCATTCCTCGCCGAACTGTAATAGGCATTGACCGTGGGCGGCGTCATCTGCCATTCGGTGCGGTCCAACGGCTTGCCGATTTTTGCAATCTGACGGTGTCCTTCAAATTCGTTCGCCCGCAGAAAGTTTCCCAGAAGATCGCCGCGCACGATCTGGAGCGAACTGTAATCGCGCCAGGTGTCGGGATAGCCGATCTTGTTGCGTATGGCATCCAGTTTCACCTTGGCCTGCTTTTTGGTTTCTGCCGTCATCCAGGGCAGTTCGCGGATGTTCTGGTCCAGACTCTTTTCGAGCGCATCCACCATCTTCAGCATGCGCTGCTTGCCGTCGGCGCCGAAGGTAACGTCCACATATCGCTGACCCAGGGCTTCGCCGAGAGCGCCGTCGGTTGCGCTCACGCACCGCTTCCAGCGCGGCTTGTTCTCTGATTGTCCGGTCAACACCTGCTGCATTTTGAAATTGGCGTCTACGAATGGCTTGGAAAGCCAGGGAGCGGAGTTGTCGATAAGGTGCCAGCTCACGTAGGTTCGCAATGCATCCAGCGATTCCGATTCGAGAATACCGTTCACCTGCCTGAAGAAATCCGGATTGGTCACGTTCAGGCTGGAAAAACTGGGCGCACCGGCGGCGGCAAAGTAGCGGCTTAGATAGAAGTCAGGCGCAAGAGCAACTACTTCGTCGCGCGTCATCTTGTGATCGCGATTCCTGGGATCGCGGCGCGCCGTGCGGTCCATGGAAGCCTTGGCCAACGCAGTCTCAATGCGCAACACCGACTGCGCCGAGCTGGCGGCCTGCTGTGGAGATTGGCCTGCAAGGGTGAACATCTGCGTGGCGTACTCGACCAGGCTCTTGCGAGCATCCGCCATCTTGGCGTCGTCTTTGATGTAGTAATCCCGGTCGGGGAGCGACAGGCCGCCCTGATCGAGGTAGGCGATTACCTGGTTGGCGTTGTGCAAATCAGACGAGGAATAAAAGTTGAACAGCGGATTGGGGCCAATCAGGTGGACGCGGGCGATGGCTTCGATCAGCGCTGCTTTGTCTTTCGTGGCGGCGATGCGGTCGAGTTCCGGCTTCAGCGGGTCCAGTCCCTTGAGTTCAACCGCTTTTTCGTCCATGCAGGAGCTGTAGTAGTCGCCGATTTTCTGCGTGATGGCATCGCGTCCCGCGGTATCGACAGAGGCTTTCTCCAGAATCTCCCGCTGGATGGCCGCATTCCTTTCGCGAAGCTCCACGGACTGGCCCCACGACGCCTGGTCCCCCGGAATTTCGGCGGACTTCAGCCAGTTGCCGCAAGCGTACTGGTAGAAATCCACGCAGGGATCGACGGTCTTGTCGATGGTGTCCAGATTCACGGCCGGTTGGGACGGCGCGGATTGAGCGAAGCTGCTGATGACCAGCAAGACGATCAGCAACCAGAGAAATACCGCCAAGAAACGGATTGCGCGCATGAATGACCTCGAGAAGAAGGATCGACGATTCTAGGGCCTCACGATTAGACGGACAAGGGAAGAAATTGTTATGTCGTTGTCGGCAGGGTGCCTGGCTGACGCGGCGTATAATCTTACGTACTTACTCTAAAGGAAAACATAGGCAATGACCCCCACAAACGGCACTCCCGGCAACGGCAGCAACGGACAGAGCGTTCCCCAGCCTCGCGCGGAGTGGATCGCCCAACGTAAGGCAAAGAATACCGACGGCAACTTCTCCCAGATGCGCTATGCACGCGGCGGAATGGTCACCGAGGAGATGGGATACGTTGCCCACCGGGAGAAATTGTCGCCCGAACTGGTTCGCGACGAAGTGGCCCGCGGACGCATGATCATTCCCGCGAATATCAATCATCCCGAACTTGAGCCCATGTGCATCGGCGTGGCTTCCTTGTGCAAGATCAATTCCAACATCGGCAACTCGGCCGTGACCTCGGAGATTAACGAGGAGCTCAAGAAGCTGCACACATCCGTTCACTTCGGCGCCGATACCGTGATGGACCTCTCCACCGGTGGCAACATTCACGAAATTCGCGAAGCCATCCTGCGCCATTCGCCCGTACCCATCGGCACGGTGCCGATCTACGAGGCCATCTCGCGGGTCAAGCGGATCGAAGACCTCAACAAAAATGTGATGCTGGAAGTGATCGAAGAGCAGGCGGAGCAGGGTGTGGACTATATGACCATCCATGCCGGCGTGCTCATTCAATATTTACCGATGGTTTCGAAACGTATCACTGGGATTGTCAGTCGCGGTGGTGCGATTCTGGCGCAGTGGATGGCGCACCATCACAAGCAGAATTTTCTTTACGAGTGCTTCGACGACATCTGCAAGATTTTCATCAAGCATGACGTTTCGTTTTCTCTGGGCGACGGCTTGCGTCCCGGTTGTATCGCAGATGCCAGCGACGAAGCTCAGTTCGCGGAATTGAAGACGCTAGGCGAGCTCACCAAGAAAGCCTGGGAACACGACGTGCAGGTCATGATCGAAGGGCCGGGACACGTCCCGATGGACAAGATCAAGGAGCAGGTGGACAGGGAAAAAGAGCTCTGCTACGAAGCGCCGTTTTACACCCTGGGTCCGCTGGTAACGGATATCGCGCCCGGCTACGATCACATCACTTCGGCGATTGGAGCGGCGATGATCGGATGGCATGGCGCGGCCATGTTGTGCTATGTCACGCCCAAAGAGCACTTAGGGTTACCGAATGAGAAAGACGTGAAAGACGGCATCATCGCCTACAAGATCGCCGCTCACGCCGCCGACCTGGCGCGGCATCGTCCAGGGGCGCAGGATCGCGATGACGCGCTCAGCTACGCCCGCTACACATTCGATTGGGAAAAGCAGTTTGCGCTCTCACTCGATCCCGAGACGGCCCGCTCAATGCACGATGAAACCCTGCCCGACGATTACTACAAAGAGGCGGCTTTCTGCTCCATGTGCGGCCCGAAGTTCTGCTCGATGAATTATTCCAGCAAAGTCGATGAGTACAACAAACAGGTTCATGGGCTGGAGAAAAAAGATTACTCGGAGCTGGTGGAGAAGCTGGTGAGCCTGAAGTAATTCCGAATCGCGTGGGCACAGCCGCTCTCTCCGGCTCAGAGAAGCTGAGCAGTTGCATACGGGAGATGTCTTCTTTAATCCTAACCTGCATGCAAAAGTGCCGAGCTTCGCTCGGCTGGACAGCCGAGGGCGGCTGTCCCCACGTGGTGTCACTGCCGGAAATCGGCAATCCCGTCCCAGACCAACTGCACTGCCACGGCAAAAATGAGGAAGCCGAAGATTCGGGTGATGCCGGCTACGGCTCCTGGGCCCAACCTTGCCACCAGCGGCCCTCCCAGGCGCAGGAACAAGTAAACACTCAGGCCGAGCACGGCAATGCCGATCACCATCCCTAGGTAAGTCGTCATGCTGTCGGCGTTGGCGGCCAGGCCCATCACCACCCCGATCGAACCCGGTCCGGAAAGCATGGGCATGGCCATGGGGGTCAAGGAAATGTCGTTCTTCTCGGCCGCCTCGTCGCTTTCCGCCGGAGTAATACGGGTTGACGCGGTCACCATACCCCAGGCGGTGTGGGCCACGATCAGACCGCCCGCGATCTTCAGCACGGGCAGCGAAATTCCAAAAAAGTTGAGTACGAAGCGTCCGAAAAACATGAAGACGACCAGGATGCCAAACACATAGACGGACGTCTTCATCGCTGTCCGGTTGCGCTCGCTCTGGGAAAAATCCGAAGTCAGCGCGAAAAACAGCGGAACCCCGCCAAAGGGATTCACGATCGGGAACAGGGCAAGAAAAGTGGCGGCCGCCGCCGAGGGCAGGGTCCTCAACATCTGTCCCACCGCGTTGACTGGCACAATCAACGATACCCCTCCAGCACTTTGGTTGCGCGATTGAGCGCCGCAGTCAGGACGGCGATCTGCTCCTTCGTTCTTTCCAGATCGTGTTTGTCGATAGCCTCGTTTACTCCCGGAATCACCACTGCTGCGTAGCCCGTGTACTGTCCGGGCGCGTAGATGGCGTGGCGGAACCAGGGACGGTTAGGCAGACCCTCGGGGATCAGCAGCGCACTTTCCGCCTGGCGCAGGCTCTGATTGAGTCTGGCCGCGTCGTTGCCCGGATTTTCCTGCTTGTGATGTATCTTCGCGCCCGCCTGCGCAAATTGACGCGCGGCACGGACCGCCTCAAGGAAGCTGGGTGGCTGGCCGCTGAATACGCCCTCTGCCTTCCTTCGTGCGTTGTCGATGTAGACCGCGATTTCCTTGCCGTATTCCTCGTAGTCGTAAGGCAACACATCAGCTTCGGCCATGCGAATGACTTCAACTCCGAACACGCGGGCCATTTCCTGCTCGTAGGTAAAATCCGGATCGCCAAATTTTGTGAACCAGTTGAAGTTATCGAAGACCGAGTGATAGACGCCGTACGATCCGGACGAACTGACGTCCGACGAGGGCACGCCGAGGTGCTGCAGAAAGACGGTGTAATCGGAGCCGCTGCCCAGGTCACCGACCGGAACATCGGACTTGGCTTGCGCAGCGGGAGCGCGTTCCGTGCCGCCGATATCCTGCGTGGGCACCCGGTCAGGATCGGAGCTGGTTTGACTGGACCGTCGCCAATCGTCATAAAGCATGCCGCCCTTGGGGCCGGGTACGACCTTGGCCACTTCGCGGAGAAACTGCTTCAGCGTCGGCACCGACGACGCGCCGAACTTCGGGCCCGATACGGCCACATCCATGTTGAAGTAAGCCACTGCATTGGCCAGCTCGGTTTCATGCTGCTCGCCCCATTCTGTCGAGCCAATCAGCCCTTCCTCTTCGGCGTCCCAACTGCCAATCACGATCGACCGCTTCGGCTTCCATCCGGATTTGAGCAGCTCGCCGATGCCGTGAACTGATTCCAGCATCGCAGCGGTGCCGCTGTTGGGATCGACAGCGCCATAGACCCAGGCATCGCGGTGGTTGCCCGCGACCACCCATTCGTCGGGCGTTTCGTTGCCGCGCACGCGCCCGATTACGTCCCAGATGGTGCGCATCTGGTAGTCCTGCTTGAGATGCATCTTCACCTTCACCGGCCCCGGCCCTACGTGATAGGTAAAGGGAAGCGAGCCTTGCCAGTCGCGTGGCGAGTCTGCGCCGCCCAGGTGCTCAAGAATGGGCCAGGCGTCGGCGTAGGAGAGCGGTGTGGTCGGAATTTTGGGCATCTGGGCGGACTGTTCCGGAGGCGTACGTTTGGAATCGGGCAGGGACGGCACAGATGCGATCCCTGGCGTCGTGGGGTCGCCCGGGAACTGGAACATGTAGCCAATGGAACCGCGCTGCACTCCGGTATCAGGACGCCAGGGACCTTGGGGATACTTGTCGCCGTGACGCCAGCCGTCGTCGGCCGGGTCAGAGTAGATCAAAACACCCGCGGCGCCGTGCTCCTGGGCCACGAACGCTTTTACGCCGCGAAAGTTTTGCCCATAACGTACCAGCACGATCTTGCCGCGCACGTCGATCTTCATCTGATCGAGCTTCTGAAAATCTTCGGGCGATCCGTAGTTCGCGTAAACCACTTCCCCCTCGACGTCGCCCGATGGCGACATGCTGTTAAATGGCATCACGACGCGGGGATCGTCCTGATAGGGGTCACCGCTGACTCGCTCCCGCGTGGGTCCGTGCATGTTGACTCCGTCTGGAGCGGTCACGTCCACGCTGATTTCCGCCGGGTAGTTCATCCAGACGCGATATTCGACGATCTCGGTGTCGAGGCCGGCCTCGCGAAATTTCTGGGCTACGTAGTCAGCCGTCGCCTTATCCTCGGGTGTACCCGCCATGTGCGGCGCCTGGGTCAGGATGCGCAAGTGCTCTTC
>Ga0307479_10006240_pt1 | contig 10936 bp, 11 predicted proteins | sample atmos_gasesECM4C_FD_203743 | JGI IMG/M metagenome (GOLD analysis project Ga0307479, IMG submission 203743) | Hardwood forest soil microbial communities from Morgan-Monroe State Forest, Indiana, United States - atmos_gasesECM4C_515 | ecosystem: Environmental > Terrestrial > Soil > Temperate...
AGGATTAGGGGCTTACGCGCTCTTCTATCTTCATATAAGGCGCGTAATCTCAATTTGAGTCAAGGTATGCTCTCGTTTGTGTTGCCGTAAGGGGTAATCCGGCTCCCATCGCAACCTGAGACTTGAACATTGCATCCCCCACCCGATTGAGACACGCGGGGAATGAGACCTGCGGCCTACACGACGCTCGCTAGTTGTATATCCCTTTTAAATTTAGTCAGTTACGAGGTACATTGGCGATTTATAGCCGGACCTCGAGAACCTCCCGTCCATGGCATCCCCATTGCAATTTCCTCCCATCGAGCTTTCCCGTGGAGGCAATTTAGGCATGAAATCAGGGTTTGCTGTCTTGGGATTGGCACTGACGCTGGCCTTGGGAGGGTCTGTCGCCCTGTCGCCAAGGAGCCTTGCTCAAGATCCTGCTGCAACGCCCGCCAAACGCAAGGTCCGAAGCAAAGTCACACCTGATTACCCGGCTCTGGCGAAACAGATGAACATCACCGGGAAGGTCAAGCTTGAGGCTACCGTCGCCGCCGATGGGCATGTGGTGAGCACGAAGGTTGTGGGGGGTAGCCCTCTGCTCGTCAATGCGGCGACCGATGCGCTTAAGAAATGGCATTACGAAGCTGCGCCGAAAGAAACGGAAGAAGTCGTCGAGTTCGAGTTCAATCAATAGGCGCAGTCCCCTCCACCAGGAGGGACATGCGCTCACTGGCACGCAGGGAGCGGAGGGTTTTCAAATGACGATTGGCAAGAAGCTCTACATGGGGTTCGGCGCCATCTTGGCGATTATGCTGTTCCTGCTCCTCATCAACATCTTCTCCGTGGTGCGCCAGTACAGCGCGATTGACGCCGTCAAGGCCACGCTTTCTGATATGGAGGCCATCGAAAAGATCCGCGCCCAAATGCTGGGAAACCACCTTTCCTTGGGAAACTATTTGCTCAGCGGCAATCCCCAGGATGAGGAAAAAACCATGCGCGGCATCAACGACCTCGAACAGACTTTGCGGGAAAGCGAGACGAATGCCAACGACGCGAACCTCCGCGCCGAACTCGGGCAGGAGGAATCGAACGAACGCAATTGGGCAGATACCTTCGCGAAAGAAATGATTGCCAAGCGCCACCAGGTTGATGCCGGCAACGCCACTGTTTCCGATCTGCAGGTCTCATATCTCCAGCGTGACCCAAGTTCCTGGATCGTAAATTCATCGAGCATACTGGATGATGCCGAGCGTGCCGTGCGCGCCGCGTACGAAAATTCCAATCGCTCCTCGGAGTCGGCCACCAAGTGGGGCGCAGTTATCACTACCCTGGGCACTTTGCTGGCTGTCGCCATAGGAGTGCTCGTCGCCTTTTATACGGCGAAATCCATCAAGGAACCCATTTATCATCTCATCGACGTCGCCCACAAAATTAGCTACAGCGGTGATTTGGAGCAGTCCATTGATGTCCATCGCGGCGATGAAGTCGGCATCCTGGCGGAAAATTTCAACAAGATGATCCTTCATTTGAAGGAGATGGCGTCTCTTTCGGCCGCCATCGCCGAAGGCAAATTGTCCGTTTCCATCCAGCCACGCTCGCAGCAGGACACCATGGCCAAGGCATTCGCGCAGATGACGCAAGGGCTGCGCGACCTCGTCCGCCAGGTGCGCGATAGCGCTTCCCAAGTCGCCAGCGGCGCAGGAGAGATGGCGGGTGCTTCCGACGAATCCGCCAAGGTGAGCGTCCAAGCGGCTTCCGCTATCGATGAAGTCACCAGCACCATGCACGAAATGAGCATCAACGTGCAGAACGTGGTGAAGAATACCCAGGTGCAGGCCTCCAGCGTTTCCGAGACCTCTGCCTCCATCGATCAGATGGTTACCTCCATTCAGCGCGTGGCCGACACGGCCAAGCTCCTTGTGGACATTTCGCATCGCTCCCGTGAGGAAGCCCAGACCGGCATGATCACTATGGACAAGGCCACCGAAGGCCTCAATCGCACCAGCCAGGCCATCCAATCCTCGGCGGAAATCATTGATGTTCTGGGCCGCCGCGCCGACGATATCGGCAAGATTATCGAAGTGATTGACGATCTCGCCGAACAAACCAACCTGCTGGCTCTCAATGCCGCCATTGAAGCCGCGCGCGCCGGCGAGCATGGTCTGGGCTTCGCCGTCGTGGCCGAAGAGGTTCGCAAGCTCGCCGAAAAATCCACGCAATCTACCAAGGAAATTTCCGAGCTTATCGAAGGAATTCAAAAAGAAGCCCGTGAGGCCGTCGAAAACATGGAAAAGAGCACCACGATGGTGCAAGAAGGCCTCCTTCTCAATAAGGACCTGAGTGTCGCACTCGAAAAAATCTCCAACGTTGTTTCGGAGGTCTACAAGTTCTCCCAGGAAATTGGCGCTGCCACCATGGAGCAGTCCAATGGTTCGTCCCAGATTGCACGGGCCACGAACCGCCTCACGGAAATCACTCAGGAGATCAACTCATCGGTCGAAGAGCAGGCCTCCGGCGCCCAGGCGGTTGTCCGCGCCATGGAAAGAATGCGCGAACTCGTGCAGCAATCCACATCCAGCTCCACGGAACTGGCTGCCGCCGCCGAGCAGATGACAAAGCTTTCGCGCGCGCTACTCGAATCCATGGATCGCTTCGTTATCGAGGAAGGCCATACGGATACCTGGCGTCACGCGTCACGTCGGCCCGCCCCGGCGCCGGAGCGCCACGCTCTGCCGGAATACGCCGAAGTGGCGCGCTCCTAAGAGCAAGCACAGCCATCATGGAAAAGGAACTCCAGGTCGTGGGCTTTCGAATAGGGCGCGAGACGTTTGGCTTGCCCATCTCCATGGTTCGCGAAATTGTCCGTGTGCCAGAAATTACTTCCGTGCCCAATGCGCCCGACTACATCGAAGGCGTCATCAACCTGCGAGGACGCATCATTCCCATCTTGGATTTGCGTAAGCGCTTCGGAGTGGATTCATCCGAGCGCGACAAAAAGAACCGGATTGTCGTGGTCGAATTGGGAGCGCGCGCCATCGGACTTATGGTCAACTCCGCGTCGGAGGTGCTGCGCATTCCGCCTTCGGAAATTGAAGAGCCCAATACCGTCTTCCGGGAGGGCGAGCTCGATTTTGTCACTGGTGTGGGCAAGTTGAAGGGACGGCTCGTGATTCTGCTCGACCTGCATCGCATCTTGCAGCGCGGAGAATTGCATGGCCTCGCCGAAGCCGCCGAAACGGTCGAAGCCGCCGCGAGTGTCGCCTCGCGCGTCATGGCGCGCGATTTCTAGAAGCTGCCTCACGAATGGTTTGTGTCAGAGCAAGAAAACTGGCGAGGAGCGCATGTCGACACTCTCAGCTCAGGTACCTCTCACGGACGCGGAACTCAAGCTTTTGCAAACCCTCGTCTATCAGGAATGCGGCATGTACTTCGACGAGCGCCGCACCCATTACCTGCGCGACCGCCTGCAGCGCCGCCTCAAAGCCTGCCAGATGGACTCCTTCTATAGTTACTACCGGCTGCTTACCAGCCGCGAGGGCAAACAAGAACTTGTCGCCCTGCTCGAGAATCTGACCGTCAACGAAACGAGTTTCTTCCGCATCCGCCCCCAGCTCGAACTTTTTCAGAAGGTCGTGCTCGAAGAGATTTTGAAGCGCAAGCAGGAGCGTCGCGATTGGTCCCTGCGTATCTGGAGCGCGGGATGCTCCACGGGGCAGGAGCCTTACACGCTGGCCATCCTTCTCTGCGACGCCCTCGCTTACTACTATCTGCGCAACCCGCTGCCTTTTGAAATGCCCACGCCCAAGCCGCTGATCCCGCCGCCCTGGAAGGTGGAAATCATTGCCTCGGACATCAACTATTCAGCCCTGCTCACCGCGCAGCAGGGCCTCTACAGCGAAACGCAGATGGAACCTGTGGATTACACCTGCCGGCTTCGCTATTTCGATAAGCTCGGCGAAAAATATGCCGTGAAGCCCGCGCTCAAGGAACTCGTCCAGTTCGATTTCCATAATCTGAAGACGGAATATCTGCCCCAGCGCAACGATGCCATTTTCTGCCGCAATGTGATGATTTACTTCGACGAAGCGGAACAAAAACGCCTGATTGAGAAATTTCATTACTGCCTCAATCCCGAAGGCTATCTCTTCGTCGGCCACGCTGAGAGCCTGTTCGGCCTCACCTCCAAGTTCCATATGATTCATGAGAACAATGCCACTGTGTATCAGCGGTCCGGGGAGACAGCGCCGTGACATTTCCTTCCGACGAAAACGTCTCCGAGCTCCGCGATCTCTTCTTCGAGAGCGCCGCGGAGATTCTTCAGGGCATGAACGAAGCCGGCTTGGCCCTCGAAGATCACCCCGGCGACACCGAACAACTTCGGCACGTCCGCCGGGCCGTGCACACGCTCAAGGGCGACTCGGCTGCTTGTGGCTTCCGTGAATTGAGCGAGTTGGCCCATGAATTGGAAGACGTGCTCACGCCCGAACTGGCCCGGGAAAACGCCGAATTAATTCCGGAAGTCGTCCTGGCCGCAGCCGACACATTTCATGAAATGCTGGCGGCTTATCGGAACCGCCTGCAACCCCCCGCCGGGGGCGCTTTGCGCGATCACATCCACCGGCTGCTGCATCGGCCCGAGGCGCGTCCGAAACTTCCTGTCGTCCATGCCAAATTCCATTGGAATGAACGCGAACGGGTCATAATCGCCGAAGCATTTCGCCAGGGCGAGACCGTATATCACGTCGCAATGCATCTCGACCCGGAATCCACTCTTCCCGCTGCCGCCTTGGAGCTCACTCGCAAGGCCCTCGGCGAAGCTGGACGAACTCTGGCCATGCGCCCTGAAGGGGATGCTCCCGTCGAGCACCTTTCATTGATTGAAGCGGCGCTCGCGAGCGCCAAACCCCTCGAGTGGATTCGAAGCCGCTGCAAGATTCCCGCGGTGGTCGAGCGAATTTCGGTGGAAAAAGCCCCCGCGCCAAGTTCGGTCTCCCGCGACGCTCTGGATGTTCTTCTCGAATCGGAGGCCGTTGCCGTTTCCGCCGCCGTCAAAACGGCGCCGCCGGATTCTCACGCGAGCCACGAAGAGGAGGCCCACGAATCTGTCGCCGTCGTCGGGCTTGCCCAGGCCGCCGCGGAAAATACTCTCCGCGTGGACGCGGGCCGTATTGACGCCGTCATGAACCTGGTCGGCGAACTCATCATTGGAAAATCAATGCTCCAGCGGACCATCGGCGAGTTCGAACGCCGGCACGCCAAGGATCCCCTGCGGGGAAAATTTTCTGACGTTCTCGCTTTTCAGTCCCGCATCCTCGGCGAGCTCCAAAAATCGGTGATGAAGGTTCGCATGGTGCCTGTCGAGCAGCTTTTCCGCCGCTTTCCCCGCGTCGTTCGCGACGTTGCCAAGCTGCGCCACAAGGATATCAGCCTCGAAATCACCGGCCAGAACACGGATCTCGACAAGGGAATCCTCGACGCGCTCGCTGAGCCGCTCGCACACTTGGTTCGCAATGCCGCCGACCATGGCATCGAATCCGGCGCCGAGCGCCAATCCGCGGGCAAACCTTCCCGGGGAACCATCCGTTTGCACGCCTACCACGATGGCGATCAAGTCGTGATTGAGGTTTCCGACGATGGGCGCGGTCTCGATCGTCAAAAGATTCTCAGCCGCGCCATCGAGCGTGGGATAACCCGGGAAGAAGATGTATCACGCCTCACCGAAGCCGAAGTCCTTCAATTGATCTTCGCTCCCGGCCTTACCACGGCCGACGAGGTGACGGAAATTTCCGGCCGGGGTGTGGGACTCGACGTCGTAAAGTCCGCCCTCGAAACACTGAAGGGTGTCATTGAGCTCGATAGCGAGCCAGGGAAGGGGACCTCTTTTCGCATCGTTCTCCCCCTCACCCTTGCCAGCATCCAGGCGCTGCTCTTCCGCGTTCATGGACGCCTCTACGCCCTGCCGCTCGCTTCCGTCGTGGAAATCACGCGCGTCAGTGAAGAAGAAATCCACCGCGTGGATGGCCGCGAGGTCTTTCAGTTGCGCCAGCAAGTGCTCTCGCTCATTCGCCTCGAGAAGCTCGGCCCCCAGGGCGTGCAGGACCGAAGCAAGCGCACCTACGTGATCATTATCGGCGCGAGCGGCCGCCGCTTCGGCTTGGCTGTGGATAGCCTCATGGGTGAAGAAGAATTGGTCATCAAGGCGCTCGAAGACCGCCTTGTCACCTCCCCGCTTGTAAGCGGCGCCTCCATCCTGGGTGATGGAACCGTTGTGCTAATCCTCAACGTTCAGGCTGTGATTTCGCATCTCTCCAGAACCCCCGTGCTGGAGGCCATCGCATGAGCCAGAGAATACGCGTTCTCGTCGTGGATGACTCCGCGCTGATGCGCAAGCTCATTCCACAAGCTCTGCTTCACGATCCCGCCATCGAGGTCGTGGGGACTGCCATGGATGGAATCATCGGCCTGAAAAAAATCGAGGAACTCCGCCCCAACGTTGTCACTCTCGACCTCGAGATGCCTCGCATGGACGGCATCGAGATGCTGCGCCAGATTACCCGCAAGCATCGCGTTCCCGTCATCGTCGTCAGCGCCCACACCGAGGAAGGCGCCTCCCTCACCCTGAAGGCGTTGGGCCTTGGCGCGTTCGATTTTGTGACCAAGCCGCAAGGGGGCGCCCCGGGCCAGTTGGCCCAAATCTCCTCCGAGCTTGCGCTCAAGATCAAGGTCGCGGCTGCTTCCGGCGCACCGAAAATGATTATCACGGCGCCCGCGGCGAAGCGGAAAGGTCCTCATGCCTCTGGAACGCTTCCCCGCCAGCCCTCCCGCATTGTGGCCATCGGCATTTCCACTGGCGGGCCCAACGCGCTCCAATATCTGCTCTCCCAGCTTCCGGAGGATTTCCCCGGCTGCCTCCTGATTGTCCAGCACATGCCCGAGGGATTCACGCAGATGTTCGCGCAGCGGCTGAACGAATCCTCGGCGATTGAGGTGAAAGAGGCCCAATCCGGCGACGCGCTCCTGGCGGGACGCGCCCTTATTTGCCCGGGAAATCGCCACATCAAGATGCGCCGCTTGGATCATGGCGATATCGCCGTCCTGGCCGACGAGCCCCGCGTCAATGGTCATCGCCCGTCCGCGGATGTCCTCTTCCACTCCGTTGCGCGCGAGGCTGGCAATCGAGTGGTTGCCGTCTTAATGACGGGTATGGGCGATGATGGCGCCGCCGGGCTCGGGGCCATACAGGCTGCCGGCGGTTTCACCATCGCGCAAAGCCCTGAGACTTGCGTCGTCGAAAGCATGCCCCGAGCGGCCATCACGCGTGGCTTTGTTTCGCGCGTTGTCTCGCTTCCCGATCTTGCTGGTGTTCTGCAATCGAAATGCATCCCCGAGCGGCCATCGGCGGAGCCGGATGGGGAATTGTCCTCTGTACACCCAACGGCCGAAGAAGGCGCTTCGCGGAGGAGGTAGTTATGAAACAGTTCGAGCCATTAACCCGAAAGAAGGACGGCCAGCCGGTCCGTTATTTGATCGTGGACGATTCCGTCTTCGCTCGCAAGAGTGTCGCCAAGATGGTCGAATCGTTCGGCGGCCAGGTGGCGGGCGAAGCGGGCGATGGCTGCACGGCCATCACGGAGTATGCCCGCACGAAGCCCGATATCGTCCTGATGGATATCACCATGCCCCAGATGGAAGGCATCGAAGCCGTGGACCGCATCATCAGCGAGCATCCCGAAGCCCGCGTCGTCATGGTTTCTTCCGTCGGCTATCAGGACAATATCCTGGCCGCACTCCAAAAAGGCGCGCGCCATTTCGTGCAAAAGCCCGTGAAGCCCGAGGCTCTCTACGAAATTATCCGCTACGTGCTCAACGACGACGAAGTCACTCTTCCCGTCGGCGCGGCGGAGGAGAAATCCCGATGAGAATGGACTTGATCCAGCCCTTTATCAGCTCGCTCGATACCGTCCTGGCCGAGGTCATGAAGACTCCGGCCAAAATCGTGGACCTTACTATGGAGCGGGGAGGTTTTCGGCCCCAGGGCCTCGCGGCGATTGTCGTTTTCAAGGGGCAGGTCGAAGGCCGCATCGTTCTCGACATGGATCCCCGGGCCGCCGCCCTGGTCGCCGGCTATCTTACGGGTGCCGCTGTGGATCCCGCGGAGTCCCTTGTCCCGGAAACCGTCTGCGAACTCGCCAACATGGTGATCGGCAATGCCGTCGTGCAGCTCAATGACCGCGGATTCGAATTCAAGGTCCAGCCGCCCGAGAAGCTGACGGAAAAGCAGTGCGCGGAAACCGGCGCGGATTCGGAAGCCACGGTTCTGTGTTTCGAAACTCCCCATGGCAACGTGCATCTGAATATCGCCATGCACTACCACGCGCGCCGCGCCCACGACCACGCTCCCGCTATCGCCTAGGAGATTCCCTCCCCCCCCACCTTGCGCGGTCGAAGGGTCAGCGCCCGCGAGATTTTACGCTCCCGTATTCGGTACCATGCCGGAACAGTCCCGCCTTGGGTATCTCCTCCGAGTAGACGATCCGTGCGGGGAGAAAAATATTCGCGGCGTTCGGCGCGTAGGGCACCGCCACCTGCACGGTGGCGCCGGGCTCGTAGCGGCGCTTGCTGCGGAAGCACAGTCCCACCGGTGAAATATCCTCGCACACGGCCAGCTCGTCGTCCGTCCCCTCCTGCCGTATGCATGCGGTGAGCCGCGTCTGTTGCCGCGGCTCCTGCCGTTCAGCGCGCGCCCCCTCGGGTTTGCCAGGATGCTGCGCCTCGCTTGCCCGGCCCTTGCGTGCCGCGCGCGTCGTGAATTTCTTTTCGTCTTCGTGCGGAGGTTGCGTCCAGATGCTGGGAACGCCGCACGCCTTGCAATGCCGCGCGATTCCCCGGTTGGTTTCGAAGCCGTGCAGTTCGAATTCGTTCAGGTAGACGACCTCGCGCCTCCGGCAGTATGTGCACTCGAGCAACATCCGCGCGATGGCCTCCGCCGATTCCGCAATGGGCGGGAACTCCACTCCCCAAAGGTCCATGCCCTCATCGAGTATCTCGATGCCGTAGAGATAACCCTCCTTCTGCACGCCGAATTGGCCCACCACGCGCACGTCGCCTTCGCGATGCGACTCGCTCGGCGCTTTTCGCTTGACGTGAATTCTCTGCTCGGCCGCGAGGTCTCGCTCGAACAAAATGATGGCGCCATGGCGATTAATCAGTAGCGTCCGGGCATCCCCATTGAAATTATTCCCATGAGCGTCCGTGCCCGAAACTTCCAGCCACAGACCGAGAGAGACGCGATCGCTGCGGCGCGCTGTAGCGGATGCCATGCAGTCCTCCTCGGAAGGGCGCTTTTCCCGCCGGCCAAGATAGCATATTTGCGGTCTCCCGCAGTTGCGCGGACGTAGCTAGCCCCAGCTGAAAAAGTCTCTGTCAGAATTCGAGGATCGTTGTAGGTCGTGGCTTCAGCCACGACATACGTCGTCCAAAATCATCGCGGCTTTAGCCGCTGAAGCTCCGTCCGCGTGCTACCCCCGCGCGAATGTGCTATGTTCACGTCGCCGCATTTCTTTCTGGGAGACTTGCCGAGTGGCCGAAAAAACCGTGATGGTGGGCGTGCTGCCCGAGGTCGTGGTGATTGACGCCGGCGACCAAGTGGTGTGGTTCTCAAACGCCGGAAACCTGAAAATCGAATTCGACCCGCAGCGCTGCCCATTCTCCTCCAACATCTTTCAGGCCCCGCCCGGAGTCCGCGTGCAAAGCGGCCCGGCCCGCCCGGGACTCAATCCCGGCCTGTACAAATACCGCCTCTCGCTCAACGACACTGTTGTCACGCAGGGCGAAGTCCTCCTCCGCGCCAAATAATTGGCCATCTTCCCGCTGCCATTTTATTTTTGAGGCTGAAACGGCCGCCGCTCAATGGAGGGGTTCATCGCTGCCGTGGGGGCGCAGCCTGAATCTCCGCGCAATCTCCGGCCAGAACTCGCGCACCGCGTCGGAGCCGATATCCCCGGCAACTCTGTACCCAAACGATTCCGCCGCGGGATCGAAGCCGCGACGATTTCCCGGATGGTACGTATTACCGAGCACCACGGCGCTCGCCGTCCCCAGCCATTCCGAAAAATTGAACATGCGCGTGCCATCCGGATGGTAGCCGAAGATCGAGTGGGCCACGGCGTGAAGAAACCGTTCGCCGCCCGTGCCGCGGCCCAGGCGATAGTAGCGGGTGTCCTCCGAGAATATCGAGGGAAACACAAACGTCTTGAAGAATCGCGAAGAGGACTGATCGGCAAGGGCCGCGCTGAAGCGCTTGCCATACCCTCCCGCCTCCTGTCCGAACCTTGCGTCGTTGTTTTCCGCCTGGCTCACCGCCGCAAAGAAGCTGGCTTTCACGAAAGTGGCGGGCGCCGCTGTTTGCTCCACAAACAAATCGAAATTGTGTTTCACGCTGAAGATGCAAAGCGGTATCCCGGGTGGCCGCTCGGAAATTCCCTCCAATCCCGGGCCGAATATGTAGACGGTCTTTGCGGTCGGCCCCTGATAATCCTGCCATCGCCCAGCCGGCCCCGGCCGAAAGCACTCTCCCGCGGTGTTTGCCTGCGTCGTGTCTGCCGCTGTCGTGAGCTCTTGCGGCAGCGATGCGGGCGAAGCCGAGGGCTCTTGACCTCGAATTGTGCCTCCCCAACCGAGCAACGCCAGCAAACCGACGCCTGCCGCCGCGCGTCTTGCCTGAGACGGAAGTAGAAGCTGCCTCATAAATGGTTTGCGTCAGGACACGACTTTTTACCCCAAGCGAATGTGAGGAGCAGTCGTGCCGAAGAGCGTCCGCAATTCGGGCGTCTTCGTGCCTTTTGCGTCCCGATGCTCTCTATCGGGAAACCCTGAAGCCGGCGGCACTAAGTGAGATGTTGGAAGATATCTTTCGAGGACGCCCTATCGGGCGAATTCTGGCTGGGAGGCCTGG
>Ga0307479_10006242_pt1 | contig 10934 bp, 6 predicted proteins | sample atmos_gasesECM4C_FD_203743 | JGI IMG/M metagenome (GOLD analysis project Ga0307479, IMG submission 203743) | Hardwood forest soil microbial communities from Morgan-Monroe State Forest, Indiana, United States - atmos_gasesECM4C_515 | ecosystem: Environmental > Terrestrial > Soil > Temperate...
CACGGCCGCGGAGTGGCTGTTTGATGCCGAGGCCGTGAGAGATCGAAGATCGTTCACGGGCGAGTCGCGCAACTCAGTGATGACGCCGCTGATCTGCATCGCTGGGGCGGACATATGTTGCATCGAGCCTTGGCGACCGAGATGAACGCGCTCTCGGGTACACTGTAAGAGACAGTAGTTCGGGAACTGCGCCAAGTGTAAGTCTGACGTGCCGATGAGCAAGCGCAGGCGCGACCATACACGGGCGATCCAATGTCAACTGTTTGATCTGGGCGTCGGGACGCATCACCCACTCGTTGCGGCGCCCGCCACAGACTTTCTTCGCGGTGGTATTGATCGACCGCAGGCCGCGTGGTCGCGCGATGACCGCTATTCGGTGCGCTTGACGTGCCCGGACTTTTCGCGCTGATCGCGCTCGAGAAATCTGTCGCGTACGCGGGCGAAGAGGCGAGGAGGTAAGGGACCGTAAGCGATTGTTGAGGCGTCCCGTCCGGGAATGGGCCGGAGGTCGGGGCCGGGCCATACAAACTCGTTCGCTTCCGTGATCACGATCCAAGATCGGTCGGCATCGAGCCCCAGTCGTTTTTTCGTCGCTGGAGGAATCTCAATCGCATCGTCGGGATCGGCTGGCGGTGTGTGTGTAATCGGGAGCACCAGAACTTCCTGTTCGCCATCCTCGTCGGTGACAACCAACACGACGGCGCACGGGCGGTCCTTCATCCCTTCTTCGTGGCCTTCCTCCTGCTCTCTCTTCCAAAGATAGGAATACCGAATCACCAGACCGGCATACGGTTCTGGAAAGGTCACGGTGTCCCGTCTGACAGTTCTCGATCAAGGTCGGCGTACTGATCTGGAACCTTGGCTGTTCGGAGAGCGGCGATGTGACGCTCGGACAGCGCGCCCGTCGCGATCACCCGACGGTCACGGCGCTTAAGTCGGGCGTACTCCTCTGCCGAAATCAGTACGGTCCGGTCGCGGCCATTCTTCGTGATGGTGACCGCCTTCGTGAGCGCCATGTCCTGGTACGCCCCTATGTTTCGATGAAACTCCGCAGCGCTTACCTTTACACTGTCTTCCGTACGCATAATACGCAACTCCTAGAATAGATGGATTGTACATATAGTGCGTATTACTTGCAATTCGTCCGTATTCGCAGGTTCAGAGGAGAGCGCGTGCCTAAGCACTTGACGTCAGTGGCGACAATGCCTAGTGTATTACACACTTTACACTTAAACATGAATAGTAAAAAGGGTGAATAGTTTCGGCCGCGAGCTTGAGCTGGTGTTTGGGCAAGCCGGTCGGCGCTGGAAGTCTGCTGCCGCCGACGCGTTGCAGATCTCAAGACCCACCCTCTATCGGTATCTGAACGTCGACGAGGATGTTCTGGCCCTGACGGTGCCGAAAGAGATCCGAGACCGCATCACCGACCTTGCGAAGGGACTGCGCCAGCTTCCTTCCGCCCGTGAACTCGCAACCTCTTACTCAAAGGGCCTGACTCAAATCCAGGAACTCATCGATCGTGATGGGTTCGTTTCCGCGCCATACCCACCGGATCTTCTGCGGGCCCTCTCGATTGCCGCCGCGTTCAATGTGCGCAACTCCGATTCGCACTATCCAGACAATCTCGCGGATCTCCTCGATCGGGCATCGCAACCCTTTCATGAGTGGTTTGTGGATCTGTCTTGGGATGAAGCGGGGGATTTCACGACGGCATGCCTGATCCGTAATGGCGTCATCTCTGCCGAATGTTTGCTCCTTGCGGCCACGCCGACCGACTTCGAAGAGCGTCTGGGATATGAGCTCCTCATCAATCGATGTCGCGCATTGTCCAACGGGCAGGCGCTCTACACGGCCTGGCGACGCTTGTTGATCGAGACGCCCGTCATCGAGAGCTTCTCGCATGCACTGCGTGCGAACCCAGTCTTCATGCAGCACATTGATGTCGTGGCCGAACTCGATCAGTTTTTTCTGGAGCGCGTGCCGCGGCCATCCGGTCCCGAAGCGGCGATCGCGGTGTGTCCCATGACCTCGACGCGGGCGATCGAGTTTGAAGGCGAGTGGATCTCGGAATCACGCGATCCTGACATTCAGGCGGCGCTGCGCGCAGGTCAGCCGCGCTACATCCCGTGGACGCCGGAAACTCGCCAAGTCAAACGCATCTTCCGGCAGTTTTGGGTCCTGCCCGGCTTCTACGAACTCGATTTGTACTGTCGCGCAAGGGATGCGGGCTGGGAATGTGAGTTGTGGCCAAAGTTTGACACGGTCGATCTGCTGCTCAGGAAGGGCTCGGTGGTGTACGCACTCGACATCAAAGATCATCTCCACTCGACCCTCCTGGCGCAGCGGTTCGCGGGGTTCCGCGGATATGAGCGCGAGGCACGCTGCTACATCGTGATCCCGGACTATCTAACACGGATCGATCGCCGTTATCGCACCCGATTCAATGCCGTGCGCCGCGCGCAGGGTTCTCGACCGATCGAGCTGGCGACGGTGTCCGAGTTCCTGGAGCTCATTGGGGAGATGCCATGAGAACCGCACGGCATTTCACAATGGTCTACCGGAAGTTGATCCCCGAGTTTGACGGTTCCGGCACGCATGCGGCTGGGGAAGTACCGCTCGTTGATCTCTCGTTGCACTTTCTAGCGCGCTTTCTGCCTGATGAGCCAGTAGCGGTATTGCCGTTTCTGCTCGCAGGCTACCCGCACCTCTTGAACGGTAGAGTCGAAGCGCAACGGGCCCTGCAGAACCTGCGTCACTACGCGCCGGTGTTCTCCTCCGCTTACGCCTGGAGCGCAGCGCTCGAATCCTTCGCGGACGTTCCGGAAGTCAATCGTGCGTATCGGATCAACTCCGCAGCACGCGCCGAGCGACGTGTCGCGGCCTCGGACACAGTGCTCGAACTTCTCGAAGGCACACTGGAGGCGCCAGCGCCCGCAGCGCGCCGGAAACTCCGCCTCGCAAAGCCCGGTACCGCCTGGGTATACGTCGATCATCGAAAGACGCAGCTCGAGTACGCGATACCGCCATATCGCCCGGAGGAAACGGCCACCCGACAGTATGCGCTGACACCTCGTTCGCACAATCCACCGATTACCGTGCGCTGGACCGCATTGCTTCAAGTGGCGCGAGAGGTTGATCGCCTCGAGTCAGCCAAGGGTTGGTCGGCTGTGACCGGACTTCAGCCACTTCATCTTCATGCCCGCCTGAAGAAAATCTGTCTGCAAGCGGTCGACCCGCATCTGTTTCGCGACGATCTGCTGACGCTCGAAGGCGTGCGCCACATTGTGGGCATGCTCTCGTCGGGTAAATCGACCTTGGTGTTTGCTCTCCTTTTGACGCTCGCGCGTCCGGAGTACGGGAAGCGGATTCTTGTGCTCTCGCCCGACACGACCGCGGCAGCCGTACTCAACGCACGTTTGCGTGCGCACGGGATCTCCTCAACCGTGCTCGCAAGCTTTCGCAACCGTGATCAGCATCTGAGCGCCATCCATTGGCACCAGGCGATGACGAGTCACAGCGGCTGGTCGATGCGCGGCATCGGCCGGTTGGTTACGGACTTCGGTGTGGCCTGCCCCCTCGATGGCCATCAGACCGAGCTCAAGGCCACGACCGGCGCTGATCGCGGCGAGGCGCGGTTTCCGCTCATGTCCGAGAAGCCTTGCCACGATCGCATCGAGCAAGATTCGACGCGGGATCCCGGCGAAGAGGAGGATGACGAGAGCGACAGTGGTTCGCCCAAACGGCGGCCAACCGCATCGTGTCCCTTGTTTTCTAACTGCCCGGCGCAGTCCCAGCAGCGCGCCGCGGTGGATGCGCAAGTCGTGATCATGACGGCACCGGCGTTTCTGCTGATGCGGCCCGATGCTCATGTGCTCACTGACTCCTTGTCGTTTCCCGAGCTCGCACAGTTCACGCGCGATCTCGTCATTATCGATGAGGCGGATGAAGTTCAGCGTGTGATTGATGGCCACTTCGCCGTGCCGGCGCCGATCATGGGGGGCGAGGGGAGCTATCTTCCAGAGTCCGCGCGCTCCGTGCATACGGCGCTTCAGGAAAAAGGCGGCGCACAATACGCCTCGCGTCTGAATGTGGCGTGGCAGGCTCGGCTGTCGCGCCTGGAAGTGGCCGTTTCGGGGCTCTACTCACTGCTCCTGAATCGTTGGAGCGATGTGTCGCATCTGAGCCTGGAATCCGAGTTCACGGCCGCAACCATTCTGTGCCGCCTATGGAAGGCGCGCGCGGATCGGTTGCGCGGTGAGAAGGACTTCGAGCTCACGGGGGAAACCGAAGCCGCATTCCAGAGAGTTCTGGCTATGGCCGGGCGCCTCGCCCTATTGGATGAGCCCGATCCGATCGCCCGGGAGCTGGAAGCGATTGAGGGCGATGAGGCGGAATCCGCGACAGATCCTGCCTGTGTGGCACTCGTGACGCTTCGCTCCAAGTTGCGAAACGGCGTGTCCTGGCGCTCGTTACTTCCCGAGGCGATCGAGGTGCTGCGAGGCCCAGCGCGGGAGTTCAACACGTTCGAGTTCGTGAACGAGTCGAACACTCGCGCACTGCAGGCACGGGAGCGTAACGCGCTGGCGCTCCTGGCCGCTCTCTACGCAAATATCGTTCTCAGCAGTTTCAATTTCCTGGTCCGCAATCAGGCGGCCGTCAGTGCCGCGTTTCAACTCGATTCCTACACGCGTCTCGATCAAACGCGCGAGCTGATGCGGCTCTACCGAAGCCTCATTCCAGAGAGCCCCGGAGGAAATGCCTTCGGCCTCGTTTACGAGCGCAAGCTGCAGGGCGGGGCTGAAGGCGGAGACCTGAAACTCATCAGCAACCTCGGTGTCGGACGCTATCTGCTGACTCACCTACACACGTTGCTGGCGGCGGAAGGACAGGCAGGCCCGCACGTGTTGCTCCTCTCCGGAACGAGTTGGGCCGGTGGACGAATGTCGATGCGGGTCGGCGGATCTGAAGACCAAGATGCCGCGCCATCGATGCCGAAGCGACTGTCGGTGGCCAGCATCGCTTCACCGAGCTACGACGTCCAAGTCCCCATCGCCGGATTCCTCGAACAGCCCGAACAGGAACGTCAGGAGCTACGCAGAAGTATTCTTGCATTGGTTCCGGTCCCGAATGCAGATGGGAAGGCGCTTTCCGTGTCGGGTTTGGATCCCGAGCAGCGTCGCAGCCACCTGCAGCGTATCGCGCAGTACCTCACCGCGAAGGTCGGCGAGCAGACGCGGATCGAGATGCAGTGGGCGAAGAACGAAGCGGCGTGGGGGCCCGAGAGCATGCGCGATCGGCGCCGCGCGCTGCTCATCGTTCAAAGCTATCGCGATGTTCTGACGGTGGCGAATGCGGTTCAGCGCCAGATTGACTCCGGAATCGCGGTCTCACACCGGGTGTACGCCCTCGTCGGCGACGAGAGTATTAGGCCCGATGTCGTTAAAGATCCGGCATTGCGCCGGCTTCCCGGTGTCGTGGCGTTGCCCCGCTCATTGATTGAGGACTTTGGGGACGTGGGCGAGGGCGCAATACTTGTCGCACCGCTCGTGCTCCTGGCCCGCGGACACAACATCCTCAATGCCTCGAAGGTCGCGGCCATCTCCTCGATGTACTTTCTGCATCGTCCCCATCCGAGGCCGGATGATCGCTCGGGGATCGTGGGGCAGGTGAATCGCTTTGCCATCGACTGCCTGAGAGGCGAAGTGCCTTCACTTGTGCGCGGCACGATACTCCAGCGTGCGCGGCTCCAGCGCTATCTCGCGGGTCTTATCGCGCGCCGCGCACTCTCGGCGCGAGGTGGTTATTCAATGATGCCGCCCGAAGAGCAGGCCCGCTTTGCGTGGGATTTCATCACCCCGCTTTGGCAGGCGATCGGGCGCGGTATACGCGGCGGTGTGCCGGTGTACGCGGGGTTCGTCGATGCGCGGTTCTCGCCCGGCTTATTTGCGGGCGAACTGGAAACGGGTGCCAAGAGCTGCTTGTTGCAGGCGTATCTGCAGTTGCGCGCGGCGCTGGATCACGAGGGCAATCCTGAGTGGCAGATTGCCGAGAAACTTTACGGCCCCTTATACGAGGGCCTCAAGCGGCTTTTCGAGACAGTAGGAGCGGACGAGGAATACCTGTCCGCACCCGAGCCTGCGGCCCTGCCGCGCGCGGATCGTAGGGCAGGAGAGGCGCGATGAAGAAGCAGGGATCGATACGACCCCTTATCTGGAACGTTTCCGCCGCAGCGCTCGAGGCGTTCCGCGAATGTACAACGTTTACGCTCCCAGACGCGCTATATGAGTCGCTCGCGACGGCTCTGAAAACACGAAATGTACAGGGCTACGGCTCCGTGCCGCAGACATCGCTTGAGGCCCTTGTCGGATGGTTTGCGCCCGACATCGCTTTCATGAGGCGTGAAGGCCAGCGCCTGCGTTTCTACTATTTGGGTTCCCCAGCGATTCGGGAGGTCGCACGAGACCTGCGCGATGCATTCCTCTTATGGCTCTCGGTGATGGCGTTACGGGAAACAGACGCCTCGCTCGAGCCGCGTCTCATAGAGGCCCTGGACGAGGAAGGCAGCTGGTCGCATCTGGACGTGGACTCAGAGATCCTGCAGGCGCCGAATCGCTGCATCCGACCGAAGGAGCCAGTCCTGTTTGATCTCGTAACTCAGGGCGTCGCGCAACACCTCGCCGGCAAGCCAGTGGCCTTCGGGAGTCTCCCTTCTGGTCAATTTGTGCTCTCCGGATACAAGGGCAGCACTTTCTCTGGCCGCGAGCTCATTCTTTTTCCGCCGATGCAAAGCGTGGACGAGTCCGGAAGTGGCTACTGGACCGAGGTAATTCGTGTGGCAGCGATGACCTCTCCGGAGGCAAATTGCATGCGCGTCGGGGCCTCACTTCAAGTGCGCAACTACGGTGCACTCACGCCGGAGGCTCGATTCAGCGCGAAACGGCGACACCTTGATGTCTTCTTCCGCGCAGGAGGCATGGCTAACGGGTCGATCCGCCATGGAGAGATTCCGTTTCGCCTGCGCGGTCAAGACGATGCACGCACCCGTCCAATCTATTCATATCCCAATGGTCAGGACCTCTTCAGAGTCCTTCGGACCTTTGGCGGATCACCCGCACTTGACCCCGATACGGTGCCGTTCGATCCGGTGTGTGCGGATCACGGCATGTGGGTTTTGCCGCGACTTGGCCGGGGGCACGGTGACGCTCAGCTTCCAGGTGGACAAGGCATGGGTTGGCCCGAGCGCGATGGCTTTGCCGTGATTCTCGATGACTACCTCGGTTCGCTCGGTCTCGAGCGCATCGAACAAGTGAGTCGTACCGCGGCCGCACCTGGAATCAAGGCGCTCGTTCCGTGGACTAATCCGCCGTGCCCCAGATCAGATGAGCCCACTCGACGTGCGACGTACGAGGCGGAACGAGAGGCAACCCAACAGCGAAGGCGTCGCATGCTTTCGCACGCGCTCCGCGTGCAGCCGCTGCGCATCGCGCTCTTTTTCCTGCGGGATGAGGCCGCCTTCGATCTCGCGCAATCCCTCATCGACCTGATCGGTGAACCCTCGGAGCGCAGTGCGCACCTCTGGAAGTATCCCGACGGGCTGACCATTGAGCTGCTCGCACAGAAAAGCGGGTTGCTCGCAGAGCTTTTACCGGAGCGGCCGGAGCTCTCGGAGCAGGAGAAGTCGCGGCTGCGAAGAGACCGGTGGGACGCCGTTCTCGATGATCGTCATGAGCGGATGATTCTGGATCGCGAGGAGGCCATCCTCGAGTCTTTGAACGCCACTCTTGCCTCATGGACCGACCCCACAGCATGGATTGCGCTCGTGGAGATGCGAGAGAGTTTTCGCCGTTACTCAAATCGCGATCCCTACGCGCGGGTCTGCAATCTCATTGCCGAACGCGGCGGTCTGCCGCAGACGATCCTGCTCGATTCCCAGGGACAGGCGAACGAATACAAGATGCCCGGCGCCCTGCGCGATGGCCTTCGGATGCGTGGCATCGCTGCCATCGATGGCCTGCGGAGCACGCGGACGAAGATTCCGGAGCAATTCCGTTGGGTGGGATTGTGGACGATTCGGCGCAATGAAGAGGATCGAGCCTTCGAGCGGCGGCCGCGTCAGATCTGCCCGCTTGCGGTCATGGCTGATGCTCGCGGTCTCAGAGTCGCGCTCCCCGATGCGGAGGAGGGCGGAGGCTGGAGATGGCTTTCGTATGCGGATGCCGCGGTGAGAATTGGACAGCATGCACTGCCTTCCTATCCTCGCGCTGATCAGCGTGGCCAGATGTTTCCGCAGTTCTATCGCGAGGTGTTGGAGTCTCTGTTGGCCGATGGCACCGAGACGGTCGTGATGGCGGATGCCGCCAACATTCGAAAAGAGGTGAGCGCGTTCTCGAATCAGGATATGTGCCTCGGAGATCTTCAGCTGCAGGGCCTCCCGGGGGCGACGCCGTTACATATTCGGGACGGCGCTTCAAATCTCAGCGTGATTCGCCTGAGTGCAGAGCTGTCAAAACCTACATCCTATTCGCGCGTGAATGCGAAGAACTTCACGGTTGGCACGTTTCAGGAGCCAGGTCGCACGCGCACATATTGGGCCGTGCGCCAACCTCCGCTGTCCATGGACCTCAATCCAAAATGGAAGCATGCGATGCGCAGCCCACGAAGGCCGATGAGTCCTGACACAAGCGATTTCAGCGAGGTCGATCCGAGTCTTATTGGCGCGGATCGCCTCGCCCCTGTTCTTGAGGAGCTCGTGATCATGGTGCGCTCCGCACAGATGGACTTCGACATGTTGGCCGGGTTCGTGCGCAAGCTTCGGCCAGCCCATGTGTCATGGTCCGGCGAGACCGTTCTACCGTACCCGCTGCATGAGGCGAGCCGCCTCGAAAGGCACCTGAAATAGCGCCTCGAGACGTGCAGCAGGGAGGTAATAGGGCAGATTATGGGTCTCGATATAGGCCCACCCACACCTTCGTCCCTTGAGGCTCCATGCTTGGGACCGACAGCCCCGGAGAGTCCTTCTCCCCTTCGCGATCCAGGGTCTGCAACCAGGGGCGTTAGCTTGCGAGCTCAACTCGATACGGCCGGCAAGCTCGTCTATTGTGATGGCAGGGCTGCGCAAGCGTTCAGCGCTTCACGCCTACCCCAAAAATTGCGAGTTTATCTTCCAGCCCAGGGATCTCGTGTCCCGCAGCCCGGGCATTCCTGACAATATCGATTAATTCGGGCCTTGCCTGCGAAAAAAACTCATCGAATTGCTCGCCACCCTTTACGATTCGAGTGATGGATTCGACACTCTCGCACAACAGCGCATGCATGGCCTCATCGTCCGGAATGACATCTGCGCGGTAAATCTGCCAGCTCCAGTCCCCCGTATTCTGAACTAGAAATCGCGCATGTCGGGCCTCGGCCTCTTCGATCTGGGGCACTTGAGCAGGATCCAAGTGCTTCAAAACGTCTTTTATGTAGCCGGCCGCGTGGCCTCTCAGAAATTCCGCCTTGGGCTTGAGGTCCTCGCCGCGCCGATCCATGCCGGCAATCCGGTATTGCAGCGCTTCGAGTTGCGTTTTCTTTTCGATAAGCGTCTCGATAAGCGTCACAGCCCAATTGCCGGTCGGTTGAACATTCGCCAACTCCTGCCCGATAGATTGCAGCGCCTCCGATGCCTCCTTATGGTCCTTGGTGTCGAGGATTCGCGCGGAATACACATCAGACACTGTTACGACGCGTCGCGCCGCCGGAAATAATGGATTGCGATGCCTTCGCCGCAGATGACGTTCACGCGCACCCATAGTCGGCGACCACTCCCAGGCGGGCAACTTTGCCGGGTCGAAGCGATTGATCGCCTGAAGCATCGCCGTGAAGGCGTACTGTGTTTCGGCGCTGGCTTTCTCCAGGCACGCGGCCAAGGCACGTTGTTGGCCATCGGGGACCTCGTCCGGCTCAACGAAAGGTGAATCCGGATTGAACGCCAGGAGATAGAACGCAAGGTGCCATTGAGGAGTCGATTCGAGCGTCGTGGGCTTCATCGCCGCGTCCCGCTCTTCGTCCGACAACGTCATGAAGTAATCAGCGGCATAGGCCTGCGTTTCGAGGAGATTGTGGATGCGGTCACGCATATCCAGGTCGGGAAAGAACTCATCCATCACGTGTGGAAATGCGTCGCGAAGCATTTTTGCTTCGACCTCCCCGCGCTTCAGCAGATAGGCGCAGAACCAGACGTGTAACTGGTGAGCCTTCACGGTTCGCCGGAATAGCGGCTCAAGATCCTCTTCAATGGGGAACTCCGGAGCCTGCCATTCGGTAAAAGGATAGGTATCGCGGGCGTACAGCGCGGCCAACAATCTCAGGGATGCGTAGGCTTCTGTGGGCCAATCGATCGACGACGATGGCTGAGAAGTAGATCCCGACGCGTTGGATTTCTGCCAGAACTTCCAGCCCATTCTTTTCCCTCGTCACCGGCAACCGCTTCTTGGCCGCGGAGTAGAAGAATCGCTCGACAGCGTTCCCCCTGACAACTTCGACCGCGGCACAGACCGCTCAGGAGTCCTGCTTTCATCGATTTTACACGTCGGAGCACTGCTGTTGCCAGCGATGCTGGTGCCGGATGCGGGTCTTTAGGGTCTTCGTGAATATGAGAACCCGCACAGAGCACCGGCCGTGACGAGCCGTGAGATGTCAGTCCGGCGGAGCATGATTCCGATTATGACGGGGGTTGACGCGAGCACAGCCGCGAAACGCCCAAGCGGAGCCTCGAACATCATCTGCTTTATGAGGCGTGCTATGTCTCGCACGACTCAACCATTGGTGCATCGCACACAGCGTTCCGGATGTTGGTGTGGAATGACTATACGGATCGATGCCGGCGAGTTGCCTGGGCGCCGTGGAATGGGCCGAGCCAAAACACGAGCATACGCGAATTGGTGTCGCTCAAGAGA
>Ga0307479_10006243_pt1 | contig 10931 bp, 10 predicted proteins | sample atmos_gasesECM4C_FD_203743 | JGI IMG/M metagenome (GOLD analysis project Ga0307479, IMG submission 203743) | Hardwood forest soil microbial communities from Morgan-Monroe State Forest, Indiana, United States - atmos_gasesECM4C_515 | ecosystem: Environmental > Terrestrial > Soil > Temperate...
GTGATCAGGTGCCCGACCACCTTGCCGCGCCGCATGACAGTGATGCGGTCTGAGATGTCGAGCACCTCTTTCAACTTGTGGCTGATGAAGATGATCGTCTTGCCCGACTTCACGAGGTCGCGCAGAACCCCGAAAAGCTCGTGGCTCTCCTGCGGCGTGAGCACGCCGGTGGGCTCGTCGAGGACGAGGATGCTCGCGCCGCGGTACAGCACCTTCACGATCTCCGCCCGCTGCTGCAGGCCGACCGGCAGATCGCCCATGCGCGCGTCCGCGTCGAGCGCGAGCCCGTAGCGCTTGGTCAGGGCCGCGATCTCGGTCCGCGCGCGGGTGCGATCGAAGAAGTCCGGCCCTGTCACCGGTTCGCGGCCGAGCATTATGTTCTCGCCGACCGAGAACACCGGGATCAGCATGAAGTGCTGGTGCACCATGCCGATGCCGAGGGCGATCGCGTCGCGCGGGCCTGTGATTTGAACCTGCTTGCCGTTGACGAAGATCTCGCCCGAGTCCGGATGGACCAGGCCGTAGAGCTCGTTCATCAGCGTGCTCTTGCCCGCGCCGTTCTCGCCGACGAGCGCGTGGATCTCGCCCTGCCGGACGCTGAAGTCGACGTGGTTGTTGGCGAGCACGCCGGGAAACTGCTTGGTTATGCCCCGCATGTCCACGGCGAAGGTCGAAGTGTCGTTCACCCAGTCTTCACTCGGAGCCTGGGATATAGGGCAGGCCGTCGGCGGCCGGCGGCGTGCTGCGGCCCACGACGCCGGCGAGCACGACGAGCGTGATGATGTAGGGCAGCATGCTGAGCAGGTACGCCGAGATGTGTATGAACGAGTTGTTGGCGTAGATGGCTTCGCCCAGACCGAAGATCAGGCACGCGATGAAAGCGCCGAAGGGCGTCCACTTGCCGAAGATCATCGCCGCGAGCGCGATGTAGCCCCGCCCGTCCGTCATGTTCGGGACGAACGTGTTCGCGATCCCGATCGCGAGGTAGGCGCCGGCGAGCCCAGAGAGGAGGCCGCTCACGAGCACCGACCCGTACCGCAGTCGGAAGACGTTGATGCCCGCGGTATCGGCGGCCTGCGGATGCTCACCGACGGCCCGGATGCGCAAACCCAGGCGGGTCCTGAACAGCACGACATGCGTCAGGACGAGAAGGACCAGGGCCACGTAGACGATCACGTTCTGCTGGAACAGGACCTGGCCGAGGAACGGGATCTGGTCGACCACCGGGATGTTGATGTTCGGCAGCAGCTCGCTGTTCACGATGTGTCCCACGTCCTGGACGCCGTAGATCCGGTTGACGAGGAAGACGGTCAATCCGGCGGCAAAGATGTTGATCGCGATGCCGCTGACGATCTGGTCGGCCCGGAATCGGATGGAGACCACCGCGTGGATCAACGCCATCAACCCACCGGCGACCATCGCCACCAGGGTGGCGAGCCACGGGTTGTGCAGCTTGAGGTCGGCGACGACGGCGAAGAAGGCGCCGGTCAGCATCATGCCTTCCATCGCGATGTTGACGACGCCGCTCCGCTCCGATGTCACACCGCCGAGCGCCGGAAGTAGGAACAGCACGGCGGCGGCGAGCGTCGCCTGCCACAGGTTTGCGGTCAGAAGGAGGTGGCCTATGTCTCCCAGGGCGCTCATGCCGTCTCCGGGGGTGGCGCCGCCGCCTCGGTCATGAGGGGCGCCGCGGGTGGAAGCTCGCTGGGCAGCGTCGGCGGAGCCCGCAGGCCCGGGATCAGCCGGCTGATCTGGCCGACGAAGTTGCCCGCGATGCTGAAGAGGATCAGCGCCTGGAGAACGAGCACCAGGTTGGAAGACAGTCCGGCATCGCTCTGCATGACCGCGCCGCCCGCGTGTAGGGCGCCGAACAGAAGCGCTGCGAGCACGATTCCGACCGCGCTCCCGAGTCCCAGCAGGGCCACGGCGATCGCGTCGAAACCCGTCGTGTCGTTGAAATATTTGTCGGTGAGCTGCTTGTCGACCCCGGCGATCTGAATCGCGCCCGCCAGGCCGGCAAAGGCCCCGGCGATCAGCATCGTCACGATGATCGTGCGGGGCACGCTCACTCCGGCGTAGCGCGCGGCCTTCTGGCTCTGTCCGACGGCGCGGATCTCATATCCCAGCGACGTCCTCCAGAGAAGGAAGGCGAACACCGCGGCCGCAACCAGGGCGATGATCAGGCCGGTGTGCACGCGGTACACGCTCGAAGGAAGGCCGAAGACGATCAGTGAGTTGCTCGCCGGAAAGAAGGTCGGGAGCCTGCCGTTGACCGAGATCGGCGATGAGGCCGAGAACGCGCCCGGCGCCTGCAGCGGGCCGCCGATGATGAGGTAGCGCACCAGCCACTGGGCGACGTAGTTGAGCATGATCGTGGTCACGACCTCGTGCGCGCCGACGGTGGCCTTGAGCACTCCGGCGATGCCGGCCCACGCTGCCCCGGCCGCCATGCCGGCGAGCAGCTCGAGTGGAACCAGCACGATGCCCGGCAGCGAGCTCAGCGATATGCCGACGACCAGGCAGGCGACCGTCCCAACCAGGAGCTGTCCCTCCGCTCCGATGTTGAACAGGCCGGCGCGAAATGGAATCGCGACCGCGACGCCCGCGGTGATCAGCGGCGTCAGAAAAACGATCGTGGTCGAAAGCTCCAGCGCCGGGTTCTCGCCGCCCGCGCACAACAGACCGACACCGCACAGCAGTCCCTGGTACGCGTCGATGGGGTTCGCGCCGCTGATGAGGACGATGAGACCGCCGGCGACGAAAGCGAACAGGACCGAGCCAAGCGGTACCGCCAGGCCGCTGAACCTAGGCAGCATTCCGAGGCGGGGGCGGGATTTTTGGCCCGCCCCCTTCGCGTCGGCTATTAGGAAACGACGTCCGGAGGCGTCTTGGAACCGGACTTCATCGCCGCTGCCAGGTTGTCGACCTCCGTCTTGATGTCGGCGGGGAGGCTGAAGTTGTCGACCTGGTAGCCGGTGGCGTCGTTGGCGAGGCTGAAGCGGTTCGCGCCGCCGGTGAACTTTCCGTCGACCACGCTCTTGATGGCGTCGTAGACGGCCACGTCGACCTTCTTCAAAGCGCTGGCGATGACCGACGGGTCGGCGTCCTTCTGGTCCGCGTCGACTCCGAAGCTGTAGACGTGCGCCTGGCCCGCGGCCTGCAGAGCACCGACGCCGCATCCGCCGGCGACCTGGAACACGAACTCAGAGCCCTGGCCGATCTGGGTGTTGGCGACGGCCTTGCACTTGTCGGTGGCGTTGAAGTCGTTGGAGTAGCCGATAAGAACCTTGATGGACGGGTCGTAAATCTTCGCGGCCCACTGGTAGCCGGCGAGGTAGTGGTCGACCGGCGGGATCTTCACGCCGCCCACCGCGCTGATGACGTGGGTGTTCTTGGGCGCCTTGCTCTGCTTCTCCAGCAGCCCAGCGATGGCGCCGACGAGCGCGCCGGACTCCTGCTCTTTGAAGAACAGATCCATCACGTTCGTCTGTTTGAGGTCGTTGAACTTGGCGTCAGTTCCGGCCCCGTCGACGATCGCGAACTTGATGTTCGGGAACTGCGCGGCCACCGTGCCGATGGCGGGCTGCATGAGGAATCCGTTGCCGATGACGAGGTCATAGCCCTTCTGCGCAAAGTTGGTCAGGTTGGGGACGTAGTCGTCGCCGCTTTTCGACTCGATCACGTCGCCCTTGATGCCCAGCTTTGAGATCGCGCTCTGCAGGCCGACGTAGGCGAGGTGGTTGAACGATTTGTCGTTCAGGCCGCCGGTGTCGGTCACCAGGCCGACCTTGACCTGCTTTGTGTTTCCACCGCTGGAGCTGCTGCCACAGGCGACCGCAAGCATCAGCGCAGCGGCCACCACACCCAGGACCCGAAGGCGCATATGACCCATCCTCTTTGCTCTCCCTTTTACAGCTGAAAGGCCCGGACAACGCACCCGGCCCGGATTCGCTCGGTCGGGGCGGATTGTACACCCGCAATTTCTGACAGTTTTGGGCGCGAAAATGAGCCACGTGAACGCCCTCGAGGTCATCGGGCGCAAACGCGACGGTGGCGAGCACTCGCCCGAGGAGATCCAGTTCCTCATCGATGGATTCGTGGGCGGCTCCATCCCGGACTACCAGGTGGCCGCGTGGCTGATGGCGGTGTGCATCCGGGGGATGACGGCCGCCGAGACGCTGGCGCTGACCCAGGCGATGATCGCGAGCGGCGAGGTGCTGGACCTCGGCTCGATCCCGGGGATCAAGGTCGACAAGCACTCGACGGGCGGCGTAGGCGACAAGGTCACGCTGGTCGCTGCTCCCCTCGCCGCCGCGTGCGGCGTCAAGGTGCCCAAGCTCAGCGGGCGGGGACTTGCGCACAGCGGTGGCACCCTCGACAAGCTCGAGTCGGTGCCTGGGCTGACGGTCGAGCTCGCGCCCGAGCGATTCATCAAGCAGGTGCGCGAGGTGGGCATCGCCGTGGCCGGGCAGTCACCGCGCATGGTCCCGGCGGACAAGGCGCTGTACGCGCTGCGCGACGTGACCGCGACCGTGCCCTCCATCCCTCTCATCGCTTCGAGCGTGATGTCGAAGAAGACCGCCGCCGGAGCCGATGCCATCGTCCTCGATGTCAAGTTCGGCCGCGGGGCCTTCATGCCGGACGTCGCGTCGGCCGAGGAGCTCGCGCGCGAGATGGTGACCCTCGGCGAGGGCGCCGGCCGGCGCACGGTGGCGCTGGTGACCGCGATGGACAATCCGTTGGGCCGGTCGGTCGGGAATGCGCTCGAGGTCCAGGAGGCGCTCGACGCGCTGGCCGGCCGGGGCGACGCGGAGCTACTCGAGGTCTGTCTTCGGGTGACGCGTGAGATGTGCGCATTGGCCGCCGTCGAGGCGGATGTCGAGAGAATTTTGAGGTCAGGGGCGGGGCGCGCAAAGTTCGAGGAGATGCTGTCGGCACAGGGCGGTCACCTCGATCAGGGCCTGCCTGTGGCCAAGGTCCAGGTCCCGATAGCGGCCGCCCGAGACGGCTACGTCGAGTCGATCGACGCGCTCGAGATTGGCCTGTCGGCCGTCGACCTGGGCGCAGGCCGTCTTCGCAAAGAGGACGGGATCGACCACGCGGCGGGCTTCGTGATCGAGGCGCCGGTCGGGGCCGGCGTACGCGCGGGCGACGCGCTCGTCACGGTGCATGCTCGTTCTCAGGAGCTCGTCGATCGCGTGGCCGAACGCGTCCGCAACGCATGGCGCATCGTCGACCACGAGGTCCGCCGCCCGCCCCACGTCCTCGCCCGCGTCGACCGGAACGGGGTAACGAGGGCGGATTAGTATTCCGCCGTGGCTGTAACGGAGAAGAAGTACCACGTCGGTCTCGGGCCCGGCGACGTCGGCGGCTACGTGCTGGTGCCCGGCGATCCTTTCCGCACCCCGCTGATCGCCCAGCACCTCGACGGCGCCACCGAGATCGCGTTCAGCCGCGAGTACCGCACGTTCACGGGCAAGGTGGACGGCGTCCCGGTGTCGGCCATGTCGACGGGCATGGGCGGTCCGTCGGTCGCGATCGGGGTCGAGGAGCTCCACGAGCTCGGTGTCCACACGTTGCTGCGCGTTGGAACGTGCGGCGCCCTGCAGCCCGAGGTGAAGATGGGCGACCTCGTCATCGCCATCGGCGCGGTGCGCAGCGAAGGAACACCCGACGGCTACGTGCCGAAGGAGTACCCGGCGGTCGCGTCCCTGCAGGTGGTCAACGCTCTTGTCGACGCCGCCGCGGCGGCGGGCGTGCCGTACCACGTGGGGGTGATGCGCTCGGTGGACGCGCTGTACTCAGACCTCGTCCCCGATCAGATGCCGCGTCCAGACCTGCGGGCCGAGCTCGAGATGTGGACGAGGGCGGGCGTCCTCGGAAACGACATGGAGACCTCGACGCTGTACGTGGTCTCTCGCCTGCGCAACATGCGCGCCGGGACGATATGCCTGGTCGTGGACGAGGTCGGGGCGGGAGAGATCCATCACCTCGACCCGTCGTACATGGACCGCATGCTCTCGGTCGCGGTCGACGCCATACGCCGGCTGATCAAGCACGACGCAGCCCTTGCCTCTTCACGTAAGTAAGCACCCTCTCGTCGCGGACAGCCTGCGCGGGCTGCGCGACGTGACGACCGAGCCCGAAGAGTTCCGGACGCTCGCGCGCAACGTGATCACGATGCTTCTCTACGAAGCCACCGCCGACCTTCCCGTGAAGCACGGCAAGGTGCGCACGCCGCTTGCGGACGCGGACGCGGTCGAGCTGGAGACCGAGGTTGTGGCCATACCCGTGCTGCGCGCGGGCCTGGGTCTTCTGGCGCCCGTCCTGGAGCTGCTGCCGCGCGTGAGCGTCGGCTACATCGGCCTCGAACGTGACGAGCAGACGGCGGTCGCGCGCATCTACTACAACAAGCTGCCCCGACTCCAGGGCAAGATCCCGCTGCTGCTCGACCCGATGCTTGCGACCGGTGGCTCGGCGGCGCAGGCGCTCGACATGATCAAGGAAGCGGGCGGCCGGGACACGCGCATGGTCTGCATCGTCGCGGCCCCGGAGGGCGTGAAGGTGCTGGAGGAGAGGCACCCCGAGGTCGACGTTTACACGGCCGCCCTCGACTCGCACCTCAACGACAAGGCCTACATCGTCCCGGGCCTCGGCGATTTCGGAGACCGTCTGTTCGGCACGGGCTGACTGGCCTGGATACGCACGTTTGGCGTCAAAGGCGCCGAATTGCGCAGTCGATCGACGCGTTTGACGCCAGACGTCCCGAATCGCTACGCGAACTTCGCCGCGTACGCGGTTTCGTTGCAGCGCCTGAGCTCGCTTTCCGTCATTCCGGCCTCCGACATCAGCTCGAACTCGCGGCTGAGCGTGGTGTCCGCGACCGTGCGCGAGTCGGTGCTGATCGTGCACCGCACACCTTCTCGCACCAGTCGCGGCAGCGGATGCTCGGACATGCTCGGCACCGCCTTGCACTTCCAGTTCGCGGTCGGGCACATGTCGAGGACGATCCCTTCCCGGCGCACGCGTTCCACGATCCGCCGGTCGCGCGCGCCGATGACCCCGTGTGCGATGCGCTCGACGCCGAGGTTCAGCGCCTCCTCGATGCTCGACGGCTCGCCCGCCTCGCCTGCGTGGCAGGTCAGGTGCAGGCCGGCGGCTCGCGCGGCCTCGAAGGCGGCTCGATGCGGCGACGCCGGATAGCGGGCCTCGTCACCGGCAAGGTCGAAGCCGACGACGCCGCGACCCGCGAACGTGCCGGCAGTCCGCGCGAGCGCGACGTTCTCCTCCGGCGTGTGATGGCGCATGGCGCACACGATCGCGACCGCCGCGATGGGGCCAGCATCTAGACCGCGAAGCACCGCCTCGATCACCGCCTCGACACTCAGCCCATACAGAAGATGCAGCCTCGGCGCCCAGCGCACCTCGAGGTAGTCGATGTTCTCCGCGGCCGAATCGACGCACAGCTCATACGCGATCCGCTCCAACGCGGGAGCGGTCTGCATCACCGCGATCGCGTCGTCGAAGTACTTGATGTACTCGGCCTGGCTAGGGCAATCGTCGGGCGCGACCATGCGCAGGTCCTCACGCCCCGACAGCTCCCGCGCCGTGGAGATGCGCACCGCCCCATCGAGGTGGGAGTGCAGCTCGGCCTTCTTCCAGCCGAAAAAGCGAGAGGTCTTGGGTGCCCGCGGCCCGGATGCTCCTTGCATCTTCGCGTCCTAGGCGGCCGGGCGCCTTACGGCGCCGAAACCTGCGTCACGGGGCCCGGCGGGTCGTCGTCGCGCAGCTTTGGCTGCGCTCCTCCTCCCGCCACCCGTTCCTTGGCTCCGGCCGCCGATGCCGCGAATCTGCGGCGGATCACCGGGCCGCGTTCACCTAGGTCAGCGAGTAGATGTGGGGCAGCTCGCGATACAGCCCGGCGTAGTCGAGGCCGTAGCCGATCACGAAGCGATCCGGGATGACGAAGCCGGTGAAGTCGATGTCCACGTCGACCTGCCGGCGCGCCGGGCGGTCGAGCAGCGTGGCGAGGCGCACCGAGGCGGCGCCCAGACGCCGGATCCGCCGGTGGATCACGCTCACCGTAAGGCCCGAGTCGACGATGTCCTCGACCAGCAGCACGTGCCTTCCCACCAGAGGTCCTTCGACCATGTGCGCCAGGCGGAGCTTTCCGCTGCTCGAGGTGCCGCCGCCGTAGCTCGACGCGCGGATGAACTCGAGCTCGGCCGGAATGGAAAGGCTGCGGAGCAGGTCGGCGGCAAAGACCGTCGCGCCCTTGAGGATCACGACCATCACGAGCGGCGTGTCGATCTCAGCGTAGGTCGTTGAAACCTGCCGTCCGAGGCGGTGCACCCGACGAGCGATCTGCTCGGCGGTGATCATCGGTTTGCCTGTGGCTCTGTCCAGCCGCAGCTCCGTCTTCTGCTGCGGAGCCGGCTGGGTCAGCACCTCAGTCATGCAAACACAATTCTAAGAAAACGTCAGACGCCGATTGGATGCCAGACGGTTTTCATTTCCATGAACGCGGCGATGAGATAAGGACTCTGCTCCTTCTCCGCGATCTTGATCACCCGCTTGACGTTGCCGGCCGCCGATTCCTCGATCGCCTTGATTTCGCCGGCGCTGCACCCGGCGGCGTCGATCGCGTTGACATCCATATGCGAGGCGAGCCATGGCAGCAGCTCTTTGCGCTGGCCGCTGAGGATGTTGACCACGCCGGCGGGCATGTCGCTCGTCGCCATCACCTCGGCCAGGGTGAGAGCGGCGAGCGGATGCGATTCCGCGGCGAGCGCAACGACGACGTTACCCCCGCACAATGCCGGCGCCAGCCGCCGCACCAATCCCGTCAGCGGCGAGTCCTCGGGCGCGATGATCCCCACGATGCCCATCGGCTCGGGAATCGTGAAGTTGAAGTAGGGCCCGGCCACCGGGTTCACGGTGCCGGTGACCTGCTGCAGCTTGTCCGTCCATCCCGCGTACCACACGAGCGTCTCCACGGCCGAATCGAGCTCTCGACGCGACCGCGCACCGCCGCCAAGCAGCTCGACAAACTGCGCCGCCCGGCCATCCAGCATCTCCGCCGCGCGATACAGGATCTGGCCGCGGTTCATCGCAGTCCGGGCGGCCCATCCCGGAAACGCTGTTCGCCCGGCGCGCACAGCGTCGCGGAGGTCCTTGCGCGAGCCGCGGGGCACATTGACCTTCCCGCCGTCGGGCCGGTACGCGCGCCCCGACTCGGAGCGCACGAACTCGCCGTTGACGAAGAGCTTGTAGGTCTTGCGGACGTCCATCTAGCTCAATTCCAGGTACGGGAGCAACCCGTGCACGCCGCCCTCGCGGCCGAAACCCGATTCCTTGTAGCCGCCAAACGGCGACGTCGGGTCGAAACGGTTGAAGGTGTTGGCCCAGACGACGCCGGCGCGCATGTGCTCGGCCATCCACAGGATGCGCGAGCCCTTGTCGGTCCAGACGCCCGCCGACAACCCGTACGGCGTGTTGTTGGCCTTCGCCACCGCCTCGTCGGGCGTGCGGAACGTGAGCACCGACAGCACCGGGCCGAAGATCTCCTCGCGCGCGATGCGGAACGACTGCGCGACGTTCGTGAAGAGCGACGGTGGGAACCAGAAACCTCGCTCGGGCAGCACGCACTCCGGCTGATACAGCTCGGCGCCTTCCTCGATCCCGGACTCGACGAGGCCCTGGATCTTCTCGAGCTGGGCGCGCGAGTTGATGGCGCCGATGTCTGTGTTCTTGTCCAGTGGATCGCCCAACCGCAGGGTCGACAATCGCCGCTTCAGCTTCTCCAACAGCGGCTCCGCGATCGATTCCTGCACCAGCAAGCGGGAGCCCGCGCAGCACACGTGACCCTGGTTGAAGTAGATGCCGTTGACGATTCCCTCGACCGCCTGGTCCAGCGGCGCGTCCTCGAAGACGATGTTCGCGGCCTTGCCTCCGAGCTCGAGGGTGAGCTTCTTGCCGGTGCCCGCGACGGCCCGCTGGATGAGCTTGCCGACGTCGGTCGAGCCGGTGAACGCGACCTTCTTCACGTCCGGATGGGACACGACGAGCGAGCCGGTCTTGCCCGCGCCGGTGACGATGTTGACCACGCCCGGCGGCAGGTCGGCCTGCATGCAGATCTCTGCGAACACCATCGCGGAGAGCGGCGTCGTCTCGGCGGGCTTAAGGACCACCGTGTTTCCCGCAGCCAGCGCCGGTGCGATCTTCCACGCCAGCATCAGCAGGGGAAAGTTCCACGGGATCACCTGGCCGGCAACGCCCAGCGGGTGTGGCTTGCGGTTTGGGAACGCCCACTCGAGCTTGTCCGCCCAGCCCGCGTAGTAGAAGAAGTGCGCCGCGCTCAGCGGGATGTCGACGTCGCGCGATTCCTTGATCGGCTTGCCGCCGTCCATCGTCTCGACAACGGCGAGCTCACGTGAGCGCTCCTGGATCAGCCGCGATATGCGGAAGAGGTACCGCGCGCGACGCGCGGCCGGCAGTCGGGCCCAGGAGTCGAACGCCTTGCTCGCCGCCTTGACCGCGCGGTCGACGTCGACCTCGTCCGCTTCGACGACCTCGGCGAGCTTTTGCTCGGTGGCGGGGTTGATGGTCGGGAAGCGCTTCCTGGAGTGCGCGGTGACGAACTTCCCCCCGATGAACAGCCCGTAACGGGGCTGGATCTTGACGTGGTCGATCGACTCGGGCGCGGGCGCGTACTCGAAGGTCTGCCTGGCAAGCGCATCGGACTGCTTCTTGGTGAGCGCCATCAGTCCACCGTGAAGTAGTCAGGGGATTGATACGCGCCGGTGCGCTCCTTGTCGATCTGCATGAGCACGTCGTTGAGCAGCGTCGACGCGCCGAGCCGCAACAGGTCTGGCGTCATCCAGTCTGGGCCGAGGGTCTCGTAGGTGACGACGAGGTAGGAGATCGCCTGC
>Ga0307479_10006244_pt1 | contig 10931 bp, 8 predicted proteins | sample atmos_gasesECM4C_FD_203743 | JGI IMG/M metagenome (GOLD analysis project Ga0307479, IMG submission 203743) | Hardwood forest soil microbial communities from Morgan-Monroe State Forest, Indiana, United States - atmos_gasesECM4C_515 | ecosystem: Environmental > Terrestrial > Soil > Temperate...
ATTCTCAGAGGTTTGCACCACGAATTATGGCGATGGTCGATGAACTAAAGGGAAAAGGTCTCAATGTTTTGAACATTGAAAATTGCGCTCCCCAAGGATGGTGTGGAATTGCTATAGCTGTGCAGCTCCGTGCTTTTGCTGAGCGGCTGAATGCCGATGACACCGTAAAACGTTAAGCTACTTTTGCCGTCAGATGTTTGTATTCAAGGTTCGGAGAGTCAATGAGTTTGAGCATGGTATCGCGGAAAAGAAACGGATTCTTGCGATTGTTGAACCGGAAGCACATCTCATCCAAGTAAGCAGGGAGATGTTTCGCAGAAACTTTATGCCATGTGCCCACAATGCCGCGCCTGAGCAAAGAGAAGGCAGACTCAACGGTATTGGTATGAACGTCGCCATGCGCATAGCTGTAAGTGTGATTTATGGTTCTGTGAAGGCTTTTCCGCATCTTGTCGAGCGCCCATGGGTAGATCGTAGATTCGTCCGTCAGAATCACTTCGACGTGGGAGCCGATGTTCGCATTGATAATCTCGCGCACCGTCTTGGACTTCGCGTCTTTCGCGTGAATCATGCGCAAATCGCCGTTGCGTTGCCGGATGCCGATAACCACTTGCTTGTCACTGTACGGACGCCAGCGACGTGCCTTGCCGCCCACATAGGTTTCGTCAATTTCTACAGTGCCGCCCATTTTCTCGGGCGCTACTTCCAGCATCGCGGCTCTGATTCTGTGGCACAGATACCACGCCGTCTTGTAGCTCACGTCAAGTTGGCGCTTCATTTGATTGGCCGACATTCCCTTGCGCGATTCGCAAAGCAGGTAAGTCGCAAGGAACCACTTCCAGAGCGGGAGATGTGTGTCATGGAAGATAGTTTTGGCAGTTACGCTGAATTGGTGAGAGCAATCATCGCAGACAAACTGATTGCGCTTGAGGATGCGGTACACCTTGCTAGAGCCACATTCCAGACATTGCACGGCGTTCGGCCAGCGGAGTTTTTCTAGATATGTGCGGCACTTGTTCTCATCGGCGAAATCTTTTATCAGTTCAACGAGGTTCATTTCTTCTTTCATAGAGCACCTATGGCGAAAAGGAAAAAGCACCCAAAGGACATGACAACGGATGAGGCCATGCGACACCTGTTCACCCGCAAGGGCCACAGCCTGATTAAGAAGCACGTCAAGAAATTGAGTAAGTCGAGCACAAAGAGAGGGTAACGGAGAACATGCCTTGTGTCAAGTACATAAGCCCGCTTATAGAAAGAAGCGCTCGTCGCGCCGCTCGCGGCCCGGTTGCGCCCTATTCACAAGCCTGACGGATATAGATAATATCTAGATATGCTTCGCGGGATGTGCGGTTCCTTTGTGGGAGCGGTCATTTCGTGTCAGGGCACGACTTCCAGTCGTGCCGACCTAACGCAAAGATCGCGAGGCTTTAGCCGCTGCGCTTTTCTTCTGCTTGCGAAGAGAAAACGGGCTGTACCGATAATCCTCGGGAGTCTCCGCGCAACAAGGAGGTGAGAATCTATGAGGAAGGAACATGATTTGTCCAAGTTGAAAGCGGTGAAAAACCCATACGCGAGCAAGAAGAAAGCTGTCGGAATCAATCTCAGCCCCGAAGTTATAGACTACTTTAAGGAACTCGCAGATCAGACAGGGCTTCCCTACCAAAAACTGATCGACCTGTACTTGCTCGACTGCGCGAAGCGTCGGAAGAAGCTGTCCCTGAAGTGGGTGGCCTAACGATGACGCAGCCTCAGGAAAAGGCCAAACACCGTCCCGAGGACCGCTGAAGCTGCAAGGAACGGCCGCGCCTCGGGAATTCCGACGAGTCCCATCAAAAGAATACCGAGCACGATAACTAGCCCAACGGGGTGTCCGGTGAGCAGGCCGCCACCGTACTGGCCAAAAGGTATGACTTTTATCGGATGAGGTTCCGTGTTGTGCGCGATGGTTCCGCGCGCACCCCGCCTGCGAATTTCGGCTAAAGATCTCATCACCTTTAGTATGGACCCTTGAAGCGATTCGGAGAAGGCTTAAAAACCTCTGGCTCGCCGCAATTACTTCCTTCGCTCAAACGTCGTGCCTACGAAAAAAGTTTGCGGAATAGGCAGGGAGCTTCGCGCTTGGGTTGCGGCTCTGGAGTGCGGCGGTCTTTCCGCCGCTTTTCCGACGGAAGCATCACGACGACTGCCTATTCGGGCACTACGCGTTGCAATTGCTAACGCCTCAAAAGCGAGAGCAAGCTCTCGCACTCCAAATTAGGAGAAGAGTTTGCGGAATAGGCTGGGGGCTTCGCGCTTGGGCTCTTGCTTCGGAGGTTCGGCCTTGGATGATTGGGTCCCGAGGACTTCCTGAGATTTTGAGCTGTCCCCTTTCAAGAATTCGTCGAGGCGGAGGAAGCGGCGCCCAAGGGCGGCACTGTAGGACGACCACTCATCGTCACCGGACGGAATGGCTAAGGCCGCGCGCACGGCAGCGAGCTTGGAATCGAGGTCATCGAGGTAATGAAACACCAGGGCTTCGCGAATCATGGGCGGCTTGGGCGAGCCAAATTCGTACTGGCCGTGGTGGCTGATGAGCACATGCTGAACGACCGTCTTTAATGCCGGCGGGAAGCCTTCGATGCGATCCATCGCTTTGGAGACGGTCTCCAATTCCATCACGATATGCCCGAGCAGTTGCCCTTGCGTGGTGTAGCCGATCGCTCGTTCGTAACAAAGCTCATCGAGCTTGCCGACGTCGTGAAGAATGGCGGCGGTGAGGAGCAGGTCCACGTCCAGTTCGGAATAATGCGCGGCGACGTGGCGCGACATCTCGCAGAGCGAAATGACATGCTCCAGCAGGCCGCCCAGATAGGCGTGGTGCATGGTTTTCGCGGCAGGCGCGCGCTTGTAGCAGCGGGTAATCTCCGGATCGCTGATGATGCTCAGCACCAGCTTCTTCAGCCACGGATTGCCGATGGACTCCGCGTGACGCCGCAGATCCGCGTACATCTTCTCGACGTCGGCGGTCGTGTGCGGCAGATAATCCGCCAGTTCGATTTCTTCCGGCTTGGCCAGGCGCACCTGCAGGAGCGCGAGTTGCGGGCGATTCTTGTACAGCTCGACGCGGGCTTGCACCTTTACGAAGTCGTCGCGATTGATGTCTCGCGCCGCGGACTCAAACTGGTCCCACATGCGCGCTTCGATGGTGCCGCTGCGATCGCCCAACTCCAGCCGTAAATAGGACTTGCCTTCGCGAGTGTTGCGAAGTTCTTTTTCGTGGACGAGGAAAAAACTAGTGATGGTTTGTTCGGAGAGAAGATCCGTGACGAACGACGTCTTCATCAGGCTCCTGAGCTGGCAGAGCTTCCCGACCGCTTCCCAAAGAGCAGAAACTTCTTATGACCCTTCTTGGATTTCGTCGCTTCCGGCGTCGCGTTCACTTCCTGAATTTCCGAATTGCCGCCTCCGGCGATGTCCTGATAGCCCGGTTTGATCACCACATAGCTCTGCTCGCGCAATGTCTTCAAGTATTCGCGCATAGCCGGTTCCATGCGCTCGGAGTAGAGGTGATCGGTAATTTCGTTTTCGACCTTCTCGAGCGTCTGCTGGCCCTCATCGTAATGCTCGAGCACTTGCAAAATCAAATAGCCTTGCTTGGTGTCCATCACGTCGGTGAGGTCGTTTTTTTTCAGCTTGAACACGATGTCTTCCAGCTGCTTGGAAAGCTCGCCCTTCTTATAAATGCCCAGGAAGCCGCCTTGCTTGGCGGTGCTGCCGTCAGAGAAACGCTTGGCAATTTCGCCGAAATCTTCGCCATCCTTTACGCGCTTCAAGGCCGTTTCCGCTTTCTTCTTCAGGTCCGGCAGCTCTGAATCCTGCTTGCCTTCCGTGCCGACCTCGATCTCGCGCAGCGCCACTTGCTCCGGCCGGACAAACTCCTGCTTGTGATCGTTGTAATACTTTGCCACTTCTTCCTTGCTGATGGTGATGTGCGAACCGACCTCATTGCTGATCACCCGCTGCGTGAGCAAATTATTGCGGATGTTGTTCTTGAAGTCTTCCCAGTTCAAACCCTGGCCGCTCACGGCTTTTTCCAAATCCTCCATACTGTCCAATTTGTTCTGGATGCGAATCTGATCCAGGCGCTTGATGAGCTCCGGCTCAACGCTGATGCCCATGTCCTTGCCGCGCTGCACCAGCAAAGACTGATCGATCAGGTTTCGCAGCGCATTTTTCTGCCCGTCTTCCGTTGCTGCTTTCAACTGTTCTGGGGTGCACTTGCCCTGGCACTCCTGCTTGGCGTCGTCTTCGACGGTAGCCCGCGCTCGATCCAGGTCGGATTTCGTGATGATCTCGTTGTTGACCCGGGCGATGATCTCTTCCACGACTTTCGTGTTGACGCCGGTCTCGACCGCCGCTTTCTTCTCCGGCTGCTTTTTCGGCAGGTCTTTCTTCGCCGGCTCCTTCTCGGGTTCTGGAGCGGCCATCTCGGGCTTTTCGAGCGCTGGCGCTGGCGCCTGCGGCTTGTCCGGCTTTTCCGCCGGAGCGGGCGCGGCCGATTGGTCCTGTGGCGCCGGGGCAGGTTTGGCCGCATCCGCGGGCTGGTCCTGCCCCGGAGCAGGTTTATCCTGCTGAGCCGGGTCTTGCGCCGCGGCAGCCAAAGGCAAAGCGGCGCACAGCACCGCCAAGAGAATTGAATTTCGCATTACGCCTCTCACTTTACGAGTTTAGCCCTGCCCACGGAGGCTGAGCAATACGTTTCTCAGCGCGGCCACTACGGGCTCACCGCGCGTGAGTTCCATCCACAGAACGCCGCTGGGATCGAGCTTGACGCCCTTGCGCGAGCGCACCACCGCAACCAGCGCCGCCGGGTCAATGGGCGTTTCGGGGTAGAAGCGAATGGCCACGCGGCTTCCCTGCCGCTCGATGGCGGAAATGCGTAAGCGCTCGGCTAAAGATTTGAGGACGGCGTAGTCCAAAAGGTTATCCACGGAAGTTGGGGGCTTGCCGAAGCGGTCCTCCAATTCCTTGCGTACGTCTTGCTTTTCCTCTTCACCGCCAATGCAGGAGATGCGCTTGTAGGTGCGCAGCCGCAAATTCTCGCTGGGGATGTAATTCTCGGGGATGCGCACGTCCAGGCCGATGCTCAAAGTCGTCCGGAGTTCCGGAGCGGCTTCCTCTCCCTTCAACTTGGAAACAGCCCGCTCCAACATTTGGCAATAGAGATCGAAACCGATGGATTCGATGTGACCGTGTTGCTGGCGGCCGAGCATGTTGCCGGCGCCGCGCAGCTCCAGGTCCAATGCGGCGATACGGAAGCCGGCGCCCAGTTCGCTGAATTCTTTCATGGCTGACAGACGTTTCCGGGCGATGTCCGAGAGTGTGCCTTCCGGCGGAACCAGCAGATAGGCATAGGCGCGTTGATGGGAGCGCCCGACGCGTCCGCGTAATTGATATAGCTCGGCGAGACCGAGCCTGTCGGCGCGATTGATGATGATGGTGTTCGCGCGCGGAATGTCCAGACCATTCTCGACTATGGTGGTGGCTACCAGTACGTCGGCTTCGTCGCGAATGAACTTGAGCATTACGCTTTCGAGTTCCTTCTCGCCCATTTGCCCATGACCGACCACAACGCGGGCTTTGGGCACGAGCTTCTGCACCAGGTTCGCCAGGGAATAGATCGACTCTACGCGGTTGTGAATGAAATAGACCTGGCCATCGCGGGCCAACTCGTTTTCGAGGGCGCGGCGCACAAGATCTTCATTGAACGAGGCGACTACGGTTTGGATGGCCAAGCGGTCGCGAGGCGGAGTTTCGATGAGCGACATATCCCGCAAGCCAACGAGCGACATGTGCAGCGTGCGGGGAATGGGCGTGGCCGAAAGCGCCACCGCGTCAACGTTCTTGCGCATTTCCTTGAGACGCTCCTTGTGCGCGACGCCGAAACGCTGCTCTTCGTCGACAATCAGCAGGCCTAAGTCGTGAAAGACGACGTCTTTGGAGAGCAGGCGGTGGGTGCCGATGACCACGTCCACTTTGCCGGACTCGAGGCCGGCGAGAATTTGCTTTTGCTCGGCGGCGCTGCGAAAGCGGCTGAGCATTTCGATGCGCGCCGGAAAAGCGGCGAACCGCTGCTTGAACGTCTCAAAGTGCTGAAAGGCGAGCACGGTCGTGGGTGCGAGCACGGCAACTTGTTTGCTATCGGCCACCGCCTTGAAGGCTGCGCGCATGGCCACTTCGGTTTTACCGTAGCCCACGTCTCCGCAGAGCAAGCGGTCCATCGGGGTGGCATTCTCCATATCGCGTTTAATGTCGGTGATCGCGGCCATCTGGTCGGGCGTTTCTTCAAACTCGAAGGCGTCCTCAAATTCGTGCTGGAAATTGCCATCAGAGGAAAACGCAAATCCGGGAGCGGTCTTGCGCGAGGCATACAGGGACAACAACTGGTCGGCCATATCTTCGACAGACTTGCGCACCCGCGTCTTGCGCGTGTTCCACGCTGTACCACCCAATCTGTCGAGCGCGGGCTGCGTACCTTCCACGACGCGATAACTTTGCACCAGGTCCATGCGCTCCAGGGGAACATAGAGTCGAGCATCCTCGGCGTAGCGCAGCAGCATGAATTCCCCGCGGTGGCCGTCGGATTCAATCTGGCGTAGCCCATCAAACTGGCCGATGCCGTGATCGACGTGCACCACAAAATTTCCAGGCTTTAGCTCGGAGAAATCGCTGAAGAAACCGGAGGTGCGAATTTTGCTGCTGGGGCGTTCCAGCGCGGGAGTGGCCTCGAACAGATCCGAATGACCGAATAGGGTGACCTTGGCATCGGGGAACGCCACGCCTTCCGCAAAGGGGGCACGAATCAGCAGCAGCGTGGCGGACTCGTGCGCGCTTTCGGCGGTGAAGCCCGCGGCAGCGTCTTCCGATTCGCCCAAAACATACGGGACTTCATATTCGCGGCTAATGTCGGCCAGGCGTTCGAGTTCGCCGGTGCTGGCAGCGGTGAGAAACACGCGCCCCCCTGCGGCGAGCTGCGACTTTACTTCGTTCATGCAGGCAAGGACGTCGCCATGGAACCGCGCGCTTGGGCGCGAGGCCAGCTCGAATTGCGGAGTTGAGCCGATGGAGAGGCTCAACTGCTCGAGACTGATTTGCGAGGCTTTCGCCAGCGAGGCGGCAAACTGCTCTTCCGTCCAAAAATAGTGCTCGGGAGTGGGCGCGTTGGCTTGGCCGTGGCGCTCGTAATTTTCAACGGCGGCGGCCAAATGCTTTGTGGCGGCCTCGCGAATTGCCGCAGGCTCGTCGAGAAAAATAATGGGTTTGAGCGAGCTTTCGGATAGCTCGAACAAGGAGCTGGCTCCCGGTTCGGTTTTGCTGCCAAAGAAAGAAACGCTGTCGAACGATGTTTCCTCTCGATTCGCCAAAGTTTCGGGTGCCGGCACCGCCCATTCGGTCAGAGGCAATAGCGTTGTGCGTACGACCGGCGCCGTGGAACGTTGCGTGCGCGGATCAAACTCGCGCACGGACTCAACCGTATCGCCGAGCAGCTCAATACGCACGGGCCGCGGCGTTTCCGGTGAAAAAACATCCACAATGCCGCCACGTATGGCAAATTGGCCGGGCATCTCCACCATTTCCGTGCGCGTGTAACCGATAGCGCCGAGGTGGCTGATTAATTCGTCGAGCGGAATTTCCGTATCCTTCGCGAGCGTGCTGGCTAGCGAGAGGTAGACATATGCATCCTGAAAGCGCCAGAGCGCGGCGGTCACCGGGGCGATCACCAACGAGACTTGCCCGTCCGTAAGACGGAATAGGGTCGAAGCGCGCCGCTCCAGAATGTCCGCGTGGGGGCTTTGCGATTGCCAGGGCAGCGTGTCAAATGCCGGCAAAGTGGCGACGCCGCCGAGCGTGCTGGGAAACACAGTGGAGAAAAATCGCAGCGTGTCGGTGAGCGCTTCGGCACGGCGATTCGAGTCTGTGACGAAGAACGCGGGACGCCGCAGTTCGTGAGCGATGTAGGCGGCCACAAGGGTTTTCGCTACATCGTGCAACCCGGAAATGGAAACATGCTGGCCGCCGGCGCGCAATGCCGCGAGCGCGCCTTCCAACGAGGGATGGCGCAACACATTCTCCAGGCGTTCGCGTACAGCAGGAAGGATCATTCAGTGATACTTCAGGATTTTGCGTGCGAGGGCGGCGCGCCTGCGCGTATTTTGCGCAGCAATTCCGTCGTGGAATAGCCCTGAACCACAGGGACGGAAACCACGCGCCCGCCAGCGGCCTCAACTTCAGCGCGTCCTACAATTTGGTCGCCGGGCCAATCTCCACCCTTGACGAGCACGTCGGGGAGAAGTCCGGCGATGACTTCTCGCGGCGTGGGCTCCGCAAAAATCACGACCGCATCGACGGATTCGAGTGCGGCGAGAATTTCCGCCCGCTCGCCTTCGGGGAGCACCGGACGTCCCGGGCCCTTGAGGCGACGCACGCTTTCATCAGTGTTTAAACCAACGATCAGAACATCGCCGAGTGCGCGGGCCTGCTCCAGGAGTCGAATGTGGCCGGGATGGAGCAGATCGAAGCAGCCATTGGTGAAGACCACGCGAGTGGCGTTGCGTTTGTCGCGGCCAAACCGCACAATCGCTTGCTCCAGAGTGAGGATGGCCGGATTCAAAGGGGCTCCCTGCGCGGCGCAATCGGGAAAGATGATGACATTCTCGTTTTTAGTTTATCACGCAGGTGAGTTGAGACGCCCGGCGCCAGGGTGGCCGCGATGATATGGCGAAAAGGTACGCGGGCCGCGCTTGGCGTGGTGTTCTGCATTGTAGGCTTCGTGCTGGCGCGCTCGACGCCCTACCGGGAAGCCACGGTAAGCATCGGCATCGGGGACTGCCGGCTGGTAACGGACATAATCGATCAAGGCAATGATGAAACCCGGGGATCTGTTGTTGTGTTTCATGGGCTGGCCGCAAACAAAAAGATCATGTCCTATCTGGCGCAGGGGTTCGCGAATCAGAACCTACGCGTGTTCGTTCCGGATTTGCCGGGCCACGGACGCACGCCGGGGCCGTTCTCCTTCGAGCGCGCGGAAGCTTGCACGGATGCGTTGACGCGGGAGCTAATTGCGCGGAGAGCGATTGATCCGCAACGAACCATCATTGCGGGGCACTCGATGGGAGGCGCCATTGCGATTCGCGTGGCGGCACGCGTGGGAGTCGCCGGAGTGGTGGCGATTTCGCCCGCTCCTATGCGCCCGGTGCGCGGCGTTCCAAGGAATATGCTGCCTTACACCCAGCCGCCGGCGCTGCCGCTACATACCTTAGCGATTAGCGCTGAATTCGAGCCGCTGGGGATTCGGGAGGCGGCTCGCGATCTGATAGCGGGAGATGCATCCGGGACGGGCAAGTTTCAACTTCTCGCTGGAGCGACACACGTCAGCGTCCTTTTCGACAGCCGTGTGGTGCGCGCCTCCCAGGAATGGTCTGCAGACGCGCTCCATTTTCCGGCACAGCCACTCATTCCGTCTCACGGGCCCTTGGCCGGCTCGCTGATGGGACTCGCGGGCATTCTTATGCTCGCGGGGCCTTTTGTCCGTGAAACGGTGACCTTACAGGGCGCGGGAATGCGGCCCGCGCAAGCCTCGGCAATAGAAACACAGAATGCGAGCGCTGCCTTGGCGGTGCCTATTTGGCGCGCGTTGGTGGAAATCGCGGTTGTTTCTTTGGCCGCGGTGGCGCTGCTGCGATTCTGGAATCCCCTTTCGTTCGTTCGCTTGTACAACGGTTCTTATTTCGCGAGTTTTCTGCTGATTGTCGGATTGGCGCTGCTGTCCGTGCATTACAAATCGGTTCGCCTGCTATTGGCAACAAGGACCAGCGTTATCGTGCCGGCGGCCGCCGCCGGAGTGCTGCTGCATTTTCTCGTTACCGCTTGGCTGGACGCAACGTTCAGCGAATCCTGGCTCACGTGGGCACGCTGGGTGCGTCTTCCGGTGTTGTTTGTGGCTGTGTTCGCGGGGTTGCTTGCCGAGGAATTGTTGCTCGGACCTGTCGGCAGACACCGCAAAATCGCGCGTGTTTCGCTGGCATTGGCCCTGCGCTTTATGGCTTTCCTCGCGGTCGTGTTCGGAATTTTTGTACTGCATAGCGGAGCCATTCTCGTGCTTTTGCTCGCGGTATACCTCGCCCTGTTTTCCATTTTTCAGCGCCTGGGTATGGACGTGGTGCGGCATCAGACCGGATCCGCAATTGCCGCGGCCGTCTTCGGTGCTATACTTCTCGCTGGTTTTTGTCTGGTGATCTTCCCCGTCACCTGAACGGGCCCAAGGCGGAAGGGCCTCCGACCCAGATTCCGAGACCAGCAGACGGAATTCGGGGCTCTCGCGGGATACCACCATGTCTGAAATTGCGATTATAGGCGGCGGGCCATCCGGGTCCATGTGCGGGGAGCAGCTTGCTCGCGCGGGTCATGGCGTCACCATTCTTGACGAACATCTCGCCTGGGAAAAGCCGTGCGGCGGGGGGCTGACGCACAAAGCCGTGGAGATCTTCCCTTTTCTGCTGGACAACTCGCGGCCTAAGAAGCTGGTCAACTCCATCGAGCTGATCAGCAGCAACGACCACCGTGTTTCGCTGGAAATGTCGCATCCCATCATCATCTATTCGCGCACGGTGTTGAATGGAATGCTCCTCGAGCGCGCGGCGGAGGCCGGCTGCACCGTGGAGCACTCGCATGTGGCGCGTATCGATACGAGCGGGTCAAGGCCGCGCTACATGGTCGATGGAGAGTGGAAAGCCGCAGATTTCCTGGTGGTGGCCGCGGGGGCGCGCAATCACCTATTGCCGGAAACGCGGCCGTTGCAGCGCGATGAACTGGAAATGACGCAGGGATACTTCGTGCCGCAAACCGCCGATACCATCACTGTGAAATTTCTGCCCGATTTTGAAGGCTAT
>Ga0307479_10006245_pt1 | contig 10930 bp, 13 predicted proteins | sample atmos_gasesECM4C_FD_203743 | JGI IMG/M metagenome (GOLD analysis project Ga0307479, IMG submission 203743) | Hardwood forest soil microbial communities from Morgan-Monroe State Forest, Indiana, United States - atmos_gasesECM4C_515 | ecosystem: Environmental > Terrestrial > Soil > Temperate...
CGACGTTGTAACCCAATTGCTTGAGATCCTCGCCCGGAATGTCCGTAATCAGCGATCCGAATGGATCGTCCAGCCCAATAACTTCTCCGTCGATGCCCTTCGCCGACGCCACGGAAATCTTTGGAGTCAACCGCACAAGCTGCTGCACCGGCGGGCCCACCAGATCAAATTCCCATCCAGCCGCCAGATGTGCTGCTGCCGGAGAAAAAATATCCCGCCCATGAAACGTTGAAGACAGCGGCGCCTGGATCATCCAATGCTGGTTGGTGATTTCCCGCGCGGACTCCAGCCCGTCGCGGTCCAGCACCGGCGTGATCACTCCATTGTCCGGCAGAATAAAATACTGGCCCTTCTTCGATTTCACCGCGACTGCCTTCCGCGTTGTCCCCACTCCCGGGTCCACCACCACTAGAAAAACCGTCCCCTCGGGATAATAGGGGGTCACTCCGTAGAGAAAGCGCGAAGCCTCTTCGATGGAATACGGCGTCACCTGATGCGTGATGTCCGTGATTCGCACGTCCGGCGCGATGCCATAAATCACCGCGCGGCAAATCGCCACCGCATCGTTCGCAGTGCCAAAGTCCGTCATAAACACAATCGCAGGCCGCGCCGCGGACGCTTGTGCCGATGCCGGCGCAGCCGGTTGCCGCGAGCACCCACCCAGCAGCAGAAAAAGCAGCAAAGCAGCTACTTTGCACATGCGCGATTCGCGCGAACGCATCGTGTCTCCTTCGGCCAAAAAGTATACCCGAACCCGGCAAGGCAAGCGCCTTCGGCTATCACGACATCGGGGGGAAGCTAGGAAAGAAAATAAATGATCGCGCGGAAGGAAATGATCGCGCGGAAGGAGACTACTCGCCGGGGCGGCAAGCCGAACAACTCAACTCCTGCCCAATGTGCTCCTGACGGCCCTGCGCCGTGGTTACCCAGTGATGGTCGGTGTACGGCGGATCATTGCGAACGTGCTTCTGATGCCCGCATTCCAGTTGCGCCACCCAGTTGCGGTCTACATCCATATGAAACCCAACAATCTTGCGCAGGGTCCCGGCCCATTGGGTCTTCATTGGCCTCATGCCTCTATTCTACGCGCATTCCTTCGCTCGTCCTCAGATTTCTGGGAGCCGCGCCAGGTACGACAACTACCGCTGCACGAAGTGTTACACTCCGTCTGCTACGTCAATAAAGAGCCGATTTGAAGGAGCACAGAACATGGAAGCGGGCAACGAAGCAGCGGCGGCAATCCTGGTGCAAACCATTTTTCTCAAAGACGGACACTTGCAGGGCATTCTGGGCGAGCAAGCCACAAAGAGCCCCGCGGCGGCGGCCGAGTTCCTGAAACCGTTCTACCGCGCCGCCCTTGCCATGATCACCAAAACAAAAGCCGACGAGAAATCCTGACGCAGCGTCCCCCGATGACAGCGCGGGCGCGGCGGCGTAAACTGCGAACTTGATGCCGAGATTGGGAGGAGGCAGCTATGTCCATTCGACCTGTGAAGCGGCTCATCCGCAGCAAACCTACAACCGAAGGCGCTGGCGTGCATCTGCGGCGTGCGTTTGGTTTTGGCAACACGTCCGAGTTCGATCCCTTCCTGCTGCTCGACGATTTTCGCAATGACGTGCCGGAGGATTATCTTGCCGGCTTTCCCTGGCACCCGCACCGCGGCATCGAGACCATCACCTACGTGCTCGCCGGAACCGTCGAGCACGGCGACAGCATGGGCAACCGCGGCGCCATTGCGGCCGGCGACGTCCAGTGGATGACTGCCGGCAGCGGTATCATCCACCAGGAAATGCCCAAGGGCGATCACGCCGGCCGCATGCACGGCTTTCAGCTCTGGGCCAATCTCCCTGCGTCGCTGAAGATGACGCCGCCGCGCTATCAAGAGGTGACCGCGCGCGACATTCCGCAGATTACCGACGACGACGGCACCCACGTGCGCGTGGTTTGCGGGAATTTTTGGGGGCAGACCGGGCCGGTCGATGGGATTGCGACCGATCCCATATATGTAGATGTGTCCGTAGCCCCCGGCCGCAGGAAAACTCTGCCCGTCGAGACTACCCGCCATGCCTTCGCGTACGTCTTCGGAGGCTCCGGCAAATTTTGCAACGCCAGCGAGCCGCTCTCCGTCCCCACCGAACCGGTAGGCTGGCTTGACACCGCCCCACCCTCCGCCGCCGACAATCGCTCCCTGGTGCTCTTCGATCGGGGCGACGAAGTAGTCGTGCAAGCCGGCGACGAAGGCATCCGCTTCCTCCTCGTCTCTGGCAAACCCCTCGAAGAGCCCGTGGCCTGGTACGGCCCCATCGTGATGAATACGCAGGAACAGCTCCGCCAAGCCTTCACCGAATTGGACAAGGGTACCTTCCTGAAGGAAGGCAAATCAAAAAAAGCTGGCGCGGAGTAGCGCGCAGCTACAGCGCTCGGCAGGACAGATCTGTGTCCTTTGACTGCGGCCTGAAGAGCAACTGCAGAAAAAGCGCAACACAGAGGGCGCTGAGGTCGGAGCACAGAGGTCACAGGGGGTACACCCCCGTGGCGATAGAAAGAGTGCGGAAGCTATTGAAAATAGGAGAGATAGCGGGCTGCCGTTGCGCAAAAGAGTGCGTAAGCACATGATAATGCTGGGGTTGCACGGATGTGATAGGAGGGAAAGGACTTGGGCGATTTATTGAGGCTGACATAACGGATCCTATACTAAAACGGCAAATTTGTCAATTGAAATTTCCGGGTTAGGAAGATCGATAGCATGGAATGGTTTGGTTCTCCTTAGGGTATTGCAGGGAGGACGGTGAGGGAGGGGGCCATGTCGAAGGTTGTGTATGTGTCGAAGTCTCGGCTGGAGCGGAAGGCGGAGCCGGTGCGGGTGGCGCATTTGCCGGGGGAGTCGCGGCCGGTCATTTATAGCGTGCATGGGGCGATTGCGGAGCATTACAAGGTGGACCCGGCGAAGATTGGGGAGTCGCACGCGGCGACCATCGATTATGTTATTTCTGCGACCGCGGGTTGAATGCTGGGGACCTTTGGAGGTGCGCTGGAAGCGCGCCAAATCGATGCCAGCAACGGGAAGTTGACCGCGGAAGTTACCGGCGAGGTGGAAACCGAGGATAATGTGCTGGTTATTCGGCGGGTCCATGTAGCCATGCGGTTGGTCGCGGACTCGGAGCTGAAGGACAAAATCGAACGGGTCCATGGTATGTACGCCATGAATTGCCCGCTCTACCGCACCTTGCACAACGCCATTCAACTGACGTCTTCTTACGAACTAGTATCTACCAGTGCCACACGCTAGGCTCCCGCAATCATGCGCCGGTAGAAGGAACGGCTGGTGGCAAGGGCAAGAAGAAAGCCGCCGCGCTCCGCGAGCGACTCGACATCCTCGAAGCCCAGCGGCTCGCCAACCATCGAGCTGCGCAGCGCCCTCCTCCGCGAAGCAAAGAAGCTGCTGCCGCAGGCCATCCGCCAAGCGAAGGGCGAAGGCAAACGCCCAGGAAGCCCCGCCCTGCTCCGGCTAATCGCTCGCCTAGCCATGCGCAACACCCAAATCGAGAAGCGCCCCCGCTAGCGCAGCGCCCGCCGCATGGACACCACGCCGCATCGAACGGGACCTCTGGACAGCGAGAAGAGATTCCACTTGTCCGATTAGCGCTGCGAGCTCAACCGGTCGATGCAACACCATCTAGTCAGTTGCTCCGACAGCACTTCCGTGGAGAAGCGCTTCGTCCGACTGTATCTCAATCAGACCAGCCAGGACGGTGTTCCCTTTGAATCAACGCTCGCGAACGAATCTTAGCTATTGAGGCCCCTGTAAGGGGATTTCGGCCTAGTGTTGCGTCGACCCATTGAATCCACCCGGATTACCGGACATTGAGAATTTCGCAGTTCTCAGAGGCGCCAAAGGGGGAGTCTGATATGGCTAGTCGTCGGGAGGCGGCTCGCCATGAAGCGCAAACTCAAAAGCGGGCATACCCGATTGAAAACAAAGCTCGGCCTTCCCGACTTGGAGAATGCCAAGGTCGCTGTGATCGTAAGGTTGAGGTCGTTCGAGTCGCAACGCAGTTATCGGCATTCGATCGATGAGTTTGTGGCTTGGTATTGCTCCGCTCCTCGACTGTCGTTCAACAAGGCGGTCGTTCTCCGTTACCGACTTCATCTCGAAGATCGCCACTTGGCCTCAGGAACCATCAACGTCAGGCTGGCAGCCGTACGACGGCTGGCGTATGAAGCAGCAGATTCTGGATTGTTGAGCCCCGATCTCGCAGCCGGCATTCGCCGAGTAAAGGGCGCAAAGAAACTTGGGTGCCGACTCGGGAATTGGTTAACGGCCGAGGAAGCTCGAACGCTATGGCAGCTCCCTGATCCTGCCACTTTGAAGGGCAAGCGGGACCGAGCGATTCTTGCTTTGCTATTGGGGTTGTGGCCTGCGGCGTCGCGAACTGACGGAGCTCACGCTGGATCACTTCCAACGTCGCGAGGATCACTGGGCCATCGTTGATCTGATAGGAAAGGCTGGTCACGTTCGAACCATACCGGTGCCCTCGTGGGTTAAGCGAACCGTTGACGATTGGCTCATAGCCTCGAGCGTCGCCCATGGGCGGTTATTTCGTTGCGTCTGTAGGACGGGAACGATTTGGGGCACCGAAATGACCGAAAAGGTGGTGTGGCATGTCGTCAAGCAGTACGCAGGCAAGGTTGGAATTCAGAAGCTTGCGCCGTGAGAGAGGCCGTCAACGACAAGGTCGGAATTGAACCCGGCCCGTGAAAAGAGTGAACAGAGGCGATAATCCCGCTATTCTTTCTCTGATGACACCCTGTTTGCTGCGAGGCCCCAGCAAAAGATGGAAATCGACCTTCACGGCTACCATCCAGCTGAAATCGTATTCAACGGAGTTCTTGGCAAGATTTTGCAACAAGCTTGGGAGATGGGGGAGAGTGAACTGACGCTGATTCACGGCCATGGTCGTAATCGTGGCATTACACCCGGATTTGTGAACACTAACACCGGTTATTTTGGACTCTGTATTCGGCGGGCGTTGCGGAATGACCAGTCTCTTCGCCAATGGATCAAGCATACGACACTTGATTGCCGACAGATCGGCTGCACCTCAATCGGGCTGAAACGGAACTCAAATCCGACCAGAAAGCAATTGGATTGCTTTTGAGGTGCGGGATACCCATTAAATTTGGAATTTGGTCTCAATGTCCGGTTACCCGACTACACGTCCAAGTTACCGCCGGGGCGAGGATAACTTCCGGATTGCCGACAACTCGTCCAGGGTCGTACGAGTTCAGGGAATATTCACGGCTGTTCCAACGCCGGCGTAAATGTAACGGTCGCGAAAAGTCTTTTGCAACGCTGCGAACGTTGTCTCCCCTGTACAGTGTCCAATCGTGAAGTAATCTAGCTTCCATTGGTCGCGCAACGCCGCGGGGATATTCACGCGGCTCCCTGTATTTCCAGCGGGAATACGGTGTCCATAATCGAAGCGCCTCCATCCACGTAGAAGATCTGGCCAGTCATCCAACTCGATTCCTCCATGCAGATGAGCATCGTTGCATTCGCGACGTCCTGCGGGGTTCCCGTTCGCCGCGAGGGACACCATCCTACTTCATGCCAGGATTTAATCGCTTGCTGCACCTCAGGCGGGAGACCGACCAATACACCACCATCCACCTGGTTAGGTGCACCGAAGATGACGCCTGGGCTGAGGGAGTTCACAGTGATGCCGCGCCTGGCAAGAGCGACGGCGAAGTAGCGCACCAGCGACTCCATGGCGGCTTTCGCCGATCCCATCCCCACCCAGGGTTGCCAGCTTCCCGACCGCGCCCCAGGCGAGTGGGTGATGGCGATGATTCGGCCTCCTCTTCCCATCGATGGAGCCGCCAACTGGGCCCCCAGCAAAAAAGCAGTGGCCTGGGAATTGATGGCCTGCTGCCACTGCTTGACTTGAATCTCCATGGGCGGCTTGTAGAACTCGGCAATTTCCGGCCGGGCGTTACTGACATAGATATCGAGCCTCCCGAATTCACTCTTCACACGATCCATCATTCTCCGAATGTCATCGGTCTGGTTTACGTCCGCCTGAACGATGAACCCGTCAGAGCGGCGATCCCGAACTTTCGCGAGCGTGTCATTAGCGGCGTCGATGTTCTTATAGTAGTGAACGCCAATCTTCGCGCCGCATTCTGCCAACTTCAGTGCAATGGCCCTGCCAATCCCCCGAGAGGATCCTGTGATCAAGGCGTACTTGCCCTTCAGCGACATACCGTTTGACCCTCCTTTACGCGAAAGTCCAGATGATCAGACTTTGCTGACCGGTCGTCGGAAACAATTAAGCCGAAATTTCCATTTTGACCTTCCGGCCCGACCGATAACGTACACCCGACCTCGTCGGCATACAATGCTCCTTGAGTGCGGAGCCTTTCCGGCGGCCGCAGCAAAATCCAAAAACTAACGCTTCTCCAACGCATTCCTCACGCACTTTTCCTTCTCCGGCCTGCCAAGCCGCTAGCGTAAGAACGCGAATCTGCACATCACAACTCTGAAAATCCTTATCCACTTGGACGTATAACGCGCTTACCGGACAAGTACGGTTACAGCCTTTTTGAATTTGAGGGCTGCTCGCCTGCACTGCGCTTGCCCACGCGGCTGGCCCAGTACATACACAATCCGGCCCTCACGACTACAAACCGCCACTCGTTGTAGGCTAGGTGTAAAGTATAGTATTTAATTAATTATATCATATTATAGTATTTATAGGAATTGGAGTATCTGGCACCTAGCGAGCGAATGCTGCAGCACGATGGACTCTGCGGAGCCACTCACGCCAAAAAGTGAAATTACAAAACGAACTAGGTAAGGCCCGTGTTTTCAATGACTTTGGTTTTCCGCTTGGTGCTGGATGGGCTGTACTCGGTCGTCAAGTAGCCCCCAGGAGGGCCACAGGAGCCACCGGTAGTTTGGGTCGTGGTTGGGAGTGCAATTCATCTGTGATAACCACCCGCAAGGACGCTGACATCGGTACTCAAGAAGTGAAAACTTTTTCACATGTTTGGCCTTGCGCGGTAGCGAAAGCTCGCTACTCGTGGCAGCCTCGCGTAAGTCAATTAGATACAGGTAGTTCCAAGAAGTTCCCACCCAAAATCCTCACGAATCTTAGGACTCTTGCGTGCTTCATGTTATGTTTGTGACAGCGAATCGCGTTGGAGTGCGTCCAAGCTGCCCTGGCTCAATGTGCTGGAAAGCAGAAAGGGTTACGTACAGCCTGGACCGAGCTAAGGATCTCCTGCCTTGATCTCCGAAAATTCAATGACGACAGCCGTGCCTGTCGCGGAAGCTGCGGCGAAGAACCGTTCGTGGATCTACTGGACTGCGGCCCTCACGGGACACGATTAATCGATGACATTGCTGTCGCGGATGGCAAGGCAGTGAAATTGGGTGACCTCGCTCAATACGTTCTCGACAAGAGGATTCCGTTGGAGATTTGCCTGCTCAGCAATGTCCATACAGCGGCTGCACGCAGCCTGTCCGAGCATCCCTTTAAGATTTTGCATCAGGAGAAATTTCGCGTCACCCTCAACACCGACAATCGGTTGATGAGCGACACGACCATGACCAAAGAATTCGAGGCCGCTCAGGGTACCTTTGATCTGCACCTGGAGGACTTCGAAAAGATCACCATCAACGCAATGAAGAGCGCCTTCCTGCCCTATGACCGGCGTTGCGATTTCATCTACTCCGTAATCAAGCCAGGTTATGCCAAGGTTCGCAATTCTGTAGGAACAAAGTAATTGAAGATCAGGTCTTAGACAACACGGCTGTCGTACGGTCCGGGGGTTTTGTGTGCGTCTGTTGCGTGAATCCGGCAAGCCCTGTATCGTTGCCGCCTTTACTCCCAGGCTTGTTCATGCAGGGAGCGCGTGAGTTCCGAAAGTATCCCATGCGTGTTCCGTTTGACGGGGTAGTATCCTTCGGGAAAAATTCGGCTACACCCACCAGTTCCAGCGGGCGGATGCTGGGGCGTGAGGGGGCCGTGTGCGTGGGGGCGCGGAGGGCTGAAAACCACTTGTCCGGTTACCGCGGTGGATTCAATGGGTCGACGCAACACTAGGCCGAAATCCACTTACAGGGGCCTCAATCGCTGAGAGTCGTTCGCGAGCGTTGATTCAAGCGGAACACCATTCTGGCAAGGGTCTGATTGGGGTCACAGCCGGACAAAGCGCTTCTCCACGGGGAAGTGCTGTCGGATCAACTGACCAGATGGTGTTGCATCGACCGGTTGAGCCGACAGCGTTTACCAGGACTTACGAGTCAAGAAGACTCGCGCAGCGGTCTTCCGTCAGGACTGGGTCCGCTTCCTTATTCGGACTCTGGCTTCGCGCCCGGAACACGCTTTTTCAGGAATTTGATCTGGCCATCGTGGTTGGATTCGTGTTCGGCGACGTGAAACCATTTGGCGTAGTTGTTGGCTGAGAAGTCGCCCTGTGTAACTACCGTCGCTAGCCACTTGTCGTCGCGCTTGCGAAATTCGGCAAGGCTCTTCTCTCGGGATTGATGCAAGGCATCGAGATAATAGTCGAGGCTGTTTCCCCTGATTGCTTTGCGTGCTGGCTCTCCAAGATTCATGGGAATGTCCCACTTTTTCTTCGCCTCGTCAGGCCACGAACCCCACTTCATCCCGTCAAAGGTGTTCATCTGATAGTAAGTTTCGGTTGCCGCAAGATGCAGGAGCAGTGCGCCGATGGTGTTCGCATTGGCGTCGAGCAGAAAGTCAAGATCCTGCTGCGACAAGCCCTTCACGTTGTTTACCACCTGCCTGCGGGTAAAGGCCAGCATGGATGTCAACGTTCCGATCTCGGGCGTGAAGCCCGGTTGCGGTCCGACAATCCATGCGTTTTCGGCAGCGGCGGCGGATATGGGAAGAGCCGCCAGAGTGGAGAGCCCGACTGCCATTCCGATGCCGCCCTTCAGAAAGCTGCGTCGATTGGGCACACATTCGATTGGGAGCATAAGATTTTCCTCCGTCGGAAATCCGATTCGCTGGAGCAATAATACCGCCGCTAAAGCAAACTACGGTAGAGGTGCATGCCTGCAAGCAGGCCCTCGTCGCTTGACGCAATCGGGTTGGAGAGCCGAGGTGCGGTGCGAGCCACTGAGGCATCGACGGCCATCCGGGCCAGATTTATTTCCTATGGCGGAGGTTCTTCACGCATACACGGAGAAGAAACCAAGCTTCGCTGCTATGAGTGCTCCGAGAATGGGCAGCAACAGTCCTAGACAAAAACCCAACAGGAATTTGCGCATTTCATCCTTGCCGTGAATGGATTCACTGGCGTCGTTCGCGACGCTCATCGGTCGAAGTACTAATTAAGGACCGTGTTCTCCCTTATGATTTTGCGCCTTCATTCTCTTGTCGGCTTCAGCATCGCAGACCAAATGCGCTTTGAGCAATCGGAGCCTAGGCGAGGATCAACACCTCGAGTTCGTCTCGACGGTTGCGGAACCTCGGGAATACGACGGGTGGCAAATTGCACACGCTATTTGACCAGGGCTTTGACAGCCGGCGGCAATTCAAAAATGGAATCGGCGAGTGGCTCGTAGCTCACGGATTTATAGGTGAAAGTTTGACTGTTGTTGCCTGCGCGGGTGGTGTTTCTGGTCGCGATCAAGGGGCCGCCAAAATTCCTGTAGTCTTCAAAAATGGCGAACGTAAGTGTTTTCGACGAGTCGTCGGACTCGAAGCGATAGCCAGCAAGCAGGCCGGTCTCGACATCGTAGAACTGGTTGTTGCCTTTTCCCCAGTTGGTCGTGCCGTGCAACCAGTAGCAACGATGGCCTTCAAAATCGCTGATGCCAGCGAGTTCGAGCTTTTTGAAATAGTCAGACTGGTGCAGCGGGTACTGGAGATCAGCATCGCGGCGGATCGCGTCGAGGGCAGTGTCTTTGTCGATTTCTGCACCCTTTGGTGTCATGGTCCAGGACACTTTGCCGTCGAATCCAGCGGTGATCTGAGTGCCGTCGACACGCGTGAGCTTGAAGAGCGTCTTGAACGGCTTCGCGTAGTAGACGAAGGTCGCCTTGTCGGGCGCCGTTCCAGTGCTCTCCGCTTCGCCGCGTACGGTCATGGATTGGACGTTCGCGATGGCCTGCTCGCCGCCGAGCGCCTGTTTGTAGCGGTCGAGAACCTGGGCAGCCGTTGTGAGCTGTGCTGCCTGCGGCCAGGTGCACACAGGGAACAGGAAAACTACAGCGGCAGACTTCAGGAGACGCGTACCGCTTAAACGAGGTAATCGGTAAGAGCTCATCTGGAACCCCCTTTGACCACATGTACGGCCTACGATTCTCTCGAGCTCAAAACAGCATTGGCGCACCGTACCAGGGAAAGTCGTGCAGCTTCCGGTATGCCGTGCAACTCATCTAAACTGATGGCCAAGGCAAAATCTTGTAGGAAATTAGCGTTTGATGGCAGGAAGTGAGGCGGATTCGGGCAAACGAATTAGCGTTCGGTTTGTCTAACAAGTGAGCGCCCTAACGATGGACAAACCAGTCGAGCCGTCTATGCCACGATCAATAAGTGCGGTCAACCCATCTCCATCATTTCCGTATCCCGGCGACTCACGCCGCATCGTGGCCGAACTCGAAACCGCTGCAGTCCGAATCGAGGAGATGGTTTACTCCCATGGTCTCTGCATCGCGCGCCATTCACATGACTCCGCCAACCTCATCTTTATCATCGCCGGAGTGCACTGGTCCGGATACAGCCGTGGAGGCGACATCTGCCTTCCTCAGACTGTCCGCTTTCTTTCCGCTGGAGAAGCCCATGAGAACTACTTCCCGGTCGAGTCCCGGTGCCTTCACATCGAACTGCGCCAATCCATCCTTGACCTTGCCTCCGAATACGGCACCACGATTTGTGCCCCGGGCCAAGTTAC
>Ga0307479_10006246_pt1 | contig 10929 bp, 9 predicted proteins | sample atmos_gasesECM4C_FD_203743 | JGI IMG/M metagenome (GOLD analysis project Ga0307479, IMG submission 203743) | Hardwood forest soil microbial communities from Morgan-Monroe State Forest, Indiana, United States - atmos_gasesECM4C_515 | ecosystem: Environmental > Terrestrial > Soil > Temperate...
CGGCGTGGTGCCGACCGGCGCCGTGCTGCGTCCGACCCCCTGAACGGCCGCGCAACGATGGCCGACGTGAACCAGGAGAGACGTGTGACCGCAACCCATCCTGGGCCAACTCACACCCGCTGTGTAGATGGGTCCCGTCTTTACTGGGCCTTGCCTTCGCCCGTGCATGAAGGATTGGGGTCCCGGGCTTTCGTCCCGGACCGGATACAAGGTGATGCGGTGCTTCCGCATGCGTCATTCACAGGCCCCACTCCAGGATCACGTCTCGCCGTCGATCGCTCGATCGATCGTCCCGCCCATCAAGTCTCGCGCCGTGCTCGCCGTCGTCAAGGCGTGGCCTGGAAGCGATGCCCCCGTGTTGCACCAGCGCGGTGCCGGCCAGCCTTGACGACGGCTGCGCGCGGCGCCCCGCGCAATCGTGGTCGGGACGAAGAAACACCCTCGGTCGAACCAAGAAACTGACATGCTCTCCAAAACAGCAGTTCGCCCCGATGCCTGCCTCTTGACTTCCAACGCCCCATACAAGGATGGGTTGATAAACCCATCGCGCTTCAATGCCGGGTGGTGGGTTTCGCGAAGAGCTCAACCCACCCTACGCTTTGGCGCCCTCCGCCGCCGGAAACACCAGGCGGTCGTCGGTGCGGCAATAGCGGTCGGCGAACATGCGCCCCACTGGATGATAACGGTCCATGTGCACGCGCATCGTCCTGGTGTCCCACAGCTCGTCGCGGATGTGGAAGCTGATGCCTTCGCCCATGATGAGCACGCGATCGCCGTTGACGTCGATCGTCTTCCAGGTCCGGCATTCCATCGCCCATGGTGCATCGTCAAGCCGCGGCACGGCGACCTTGACCGATGCCGCAAGCTTCAGGCCGAGATAGGTGGGCTCGCCGATCTCGGGCGGAAAGTCGCCGCTACTCTCGTGCATCGCGCGGGCCAGCGGTTCATCGGCGAGATTGACCACGAACTCGCCGTTGCGGCGGATGTTGACCAGCGTGTCCTTCGGACGCCCGTCGGCGCGATTGTTGACGGCGAACATGCAGAGCGGCGGGTCCTCGCAGAACACGTTGAAGAAGGAAAACGGCGCGGCATTGACGACCCCGGTCTCGCCGACCGAGGTCACCCAGGCGATCGGCCGCGGCAGCACGAATCCGGTCAGCACCTTGTAGCGCTCGCGGGGCGAAAGATCGTCGGGGGCGTAGTGCATCGCGGCTGACCTGTCGAATGGCATCGCCGGCTTGGCCCGGCCGTCCATCACTGTGGCAAGGACCGCGCCTGTTGTCGATGGGGCAGGATCGTGCCTCGGGCAGGTCGGATGAGGCGAGAGTTTTTTCGGTGCGGTCAGGGCAGCGGCATGCCGGTGTTTGCAATGATCAGGTGATCGGTGTCGACCGGCGCCAGATCACTGCTGTTGTCGCCGCCGAGGAACCTGTCGAGCGTTGCCTCGATGGATTCTTTCGCGAAGTCGGGACCGCGATCGCACATCCAGGTGTGCTGATAGGGCGTCTGGACGATATCGATGCCGTCCGTCTTGGCCTGTTGGACGGTCGGCAGGACGCCGGGATCGGTTTTGAACTGCGGATCCTTGGAGCGGAAGGACAGGATCTTCAACTTGTCACTCAGCACGAAGGGCACGCGAAGATTGTCCAGCGTGACGACTTTCGACACCAGTCTTGGATGCTGCTTGGCGAAGTACATGGCCGTGTCGCCGCCGTTCGAGTGCCCGACCAGCGTCAGATGGTCGTAGTCAGCGTTTGGATGCAGCGGCTTCAACTGCTGGAGCACGAACAGGATGTTGGCTTCACCCTTCTCGTAGACGGCAAGCCGACCGACATAGGGCAGTCCAACCTTCGTCATCAGTGGTGGGTCGCTCGGAATGTCCTGCTGGATGCTCGCGACCAGATAACCCCGGGCGGCAAAAACGTTGGCGAGGAACGAGTACTCGGTATTCTTGACGGTATTGCCGTTGCTGATAATGGCGATCGGAAGCTTCCAGTACCCGGCATTGGCCTTCATCTCGTAATCGAGGCGCTCGGCAATGTCGACGGCGACGGGCCGCTGTCGGGCCTCGTCAAAGAACCTCAACGTCTCGTGGTGGATGCCCCATTTGCTGATGGCAACATAGTACACGCCGATCAGCGCACAAACGCAGGCCAAAACCGAGGCTCCCCTCCGCATGGTTTCCCTCCCGATGTTGTTTGCCCTGATATGGATGATAACGCGCCAGCGGCCATGGTGGGCGCGCCCAACGGCTGATTAATTTTGGGAAATATTACCGCTTCGCAGCATGCTGCGAAGCATGACTACGATTTTGGGAACCGGGCGCTGGAAAACTCCATGCCGTCCTCTGTTGGTTGCACGACGGGCAAAAACCTGCATATGGGCCATGCGCAAACTGCCCGTCGTGCAAATCTGCCGCAGGGAGGCGCGCTTGCTCCGTCGGGCATCTTCTCGCGCATCCCGCCTCGGCCTGGAGGGGCGTATGCGCTATCGTCACGAAACGTGAGGCGGGAATGCGATGGACACAATGATTCCAGCGCGCAATCCTTGCGCGGACGACTGGTATCAATGCGGACGGAGAAGTCGTGTGGTCCTGACACCCCGACGCTGGCGTCAAGTTGGCGAGAGATGATCTCGCTCGCGATGGGGGCAAACAAGCCCGGTCCCCAGGGAGAGCACGAAGGACACCGTTAAAACCATCGCGCAGGGAAGGCCGGGTGTTCGGCCAAACCTGTGGTGACTGCCGCCTGCTTTTTGTTTTGCAGGCGGGCCACGGGCGCGGCCAACGCCCGGCCTTCCCTGCGCCCTCCAACCGATGGCGCGAGACTGACGCAAGACTCGGGCGTTGCGCCGCCGCGGGAATGATCGCGTTCGTTGGTTGTGACCCGACGAACAGCCTCAAAACGCCGTATACCCGCCGTCGATCACAAAGCAGTCGGCCGTATGATAGGACGACGCATTGCTCATCAGATAGACCGCGATGCCAGCGAAATCGCTGGGCTCGCCGAAGCGGCGCAGCGGGATACGCGGCATCACGTTGGCGACGAACTTGTCGTTGGCCATGATGCCCGCGGTCATGTCGCTTTTGATCCAGCCGGGCAGGATCGCGTTGGCGGTGACGCCAAAGCGCGCCAGTTCGACCGCGAGCGCGCGGCACAGCGCGTTGATGGCGGCCTTGGTCGCGGCATAGTGCTCGTTGCGCGCGGTGCCGAACAGCGAGGCGAGGCTCGAGGTCGCAACCAGCCGGCCGAACGGATCGCCGGACGTGGCGCGCTCGGTCATGTGGCGGGCGACTGCCTGGAACACGTGGAACACGCCGTCGAGATTGGTCGCAAACATCGCCCGCCATTCCTCCTCGGTGCGATCGATGAAGGCGCGCCTTCCGCCGCCGCCGATGCCGGCATTGGCAAAGCAGCCATCGACCCGGCCGAAGGCATCGAGCGTCGCCTTCATCGCCTCCTTGACCGAGGCGGGGTCGCTGACGTCGCAGATGAAGGTGGCGGCCTTGCCGGGGCCCTCCGCCATGCGCGCGGCGGCGCTTTGGTTTTTTTCGGCATTGCGGCCCCAAATCGCGACATTGCAGCCACTCGACGCAAGAGCCTGCGCGATGCCGAGGCCGATACCGCCATTGCCACCCGTGATGATGGCCACGCGGCCCGTGAGGTCGAACATGTTCATAAGGGCGTTTCCGTCAGGTCTGATCCGCATCAGTTGCGCGCAGGGAGCATGGACAAGCGGCCGGCAAAAATCAAATATGCCTGCGACAGCAAATCGCAGCCGGCAAGCACCGGGCTCACGCCGGGCACACAGGGAAGAGGAAACGATGCAATTCAAGCATGTCACGCTCGATATCGACGGTCCGGTCGCGATCCTCAGGATGGACCACCAGGAGGTCATGAACGCGGTCTCGATGGACATGCTGGCGGGCCTTGCCGACGCGCTCGATGTGATCGATGAGAAAAGGGCGGAGGTTCGCTGCGTGGTGTTGACCGGCGCCGGCCGCGCCTTCTGCACCGGGGCCAATCTGCAGGGCCGCGACAAGCCGACCACGGGCCGCAGCAATGCGGGGGCGGCGCTGGAGACCGGCTTCCATCCCTTCCTGCGCCGGATCCGCAACCTGCATTGTCCGCTGGTCACGGCCGTCAACGGCCCGGCGGCGGGCGCCGGCATGAGCTTTGCGCTGATGGGCGACATGATCCTGATGGCGCGCTCGGCCTACTTCCTGCAGGCGTTCCGCCGCATCGGCCTGGTGCCCGACTGTGGCTCGACCTGGCTGTTGCCGCGGCTGGTCGGCAAGGCCCGCGCCATCGAACTGTCCTTGATGGGCGAACGGCTGCCGGCCGAGAAGGCGCTGGAATGGGGCCTCGTCAACCGCGTCCATGACGACGCCGTCCTGATGGACGAGGCCATGAAACTCGCCCATGAACTCGCCAACGGGCCGACGATCGCGCTATCGTTGATCCGCAGGCTCTACTGGGAAAGCCCGGAAAATTCTTTCGAGGACCAGCTCAACCTCGAATTCCAGTCGCAGCGCATCGCGGGCGCGGCGGAGGATTTTCGGGAAGGCGTCACGGCTTTTCTGGAGAAGCGGCCGGCGCAGTTCAAGGGCAGATAAGAGGGACAGACCAAGATGGAGGCGGAGCTCGGCCGCTGTGTTGCGTCGTTCTTTCCGGGCGCGACCGGCGTTGCCGGCGCAGCGAAATTATCGGGCGGCGCCAGCCAGGAGACCTGGTCGTTCGACATCGTCCACCCCGATGGCAATGTCGGTGCAATCCTGCGCCGGGCCCCGAAAGGTTTTGGCGCCGCGCCCCTGCGCGCCGCCGGGTTGAACAACGAGGCCGTGCTGATGCAGCTCGCTTATGAGGCCGGCGTGCCGTCGCCGCGCGTGCTGCATGTCTTGAGGCCGGAGGATGATCTCGGCACCGGCTTCATCATGGAGCGCGTCGAAGGTGAAACCATCGCGCGGAAGATTCTGCGGGACGAGAAATTTGCGATGGCGCGGCAGCATCTCGCGCGCCAGCTCGGCAGGGTCGCGGCCGGCATTCACGGTTTGCCGCAGGCGAAACTGCCGCAATTGCGTGAGATGACATCGACCAAGGAGATCGACGAACTCGGCCGCGAATACCACGGTTTTGATTGGCCGCGGCCCGTGTTCGAGCTGGCCTTGCGCTGGCTGAAGGACAACGATCCGGGGCCGCCGGAGGAAATGACGCTGGTGCATGGCGATTTCCGCCACGGCAATCTCATCATCGGCCCGGTTGGCGTGCGCGCGGTGCTGGATTGGGAGCTCGCCCATCTCGGCGATCCGATGGAGGACCTCGGCTGGATCTGCGTCAATTCGTGGCGCTTCGGCGAGATCGACAAGCCGGTCGGCGGGTTCGGCTCCCGCGAGGAGCTTTATGCCGGCTACGAGAGCGCCGGCCGCAAGGTCGATCCGGAGCGTGCACTGTTCTGGCAGGTGATGGGAACGTTGCGCTGGGGCGTGATGTGCTGCGGAATGATGCAGCGTTTCCGCGACCAGCCCGACAATTCGATGGAGCGCGCCATGATCGGGCGCCGCGCGTCGGAAACCGAGATCGATCTTTTGGTGTTGCTGGCGCCGCGCGCGCCCGACCAGAAATGAGAAGCTGAATGCAGGACCAACCGACGCCGATCGAACTGACCAAGGCGGTCGCCGACTTTCTGCGCAACGATATCGCGCCTGCGATCGCCGGGCACAATGCGTTCAAGCTGCGCGTCGCCATCAATATGCTCGAGCTGGTGGTGCGGCAATTGACGTGCGAGCAGGGAAGCGAGCAGGCGGAAGCCTCCCGGCTGGTACAGCTGCTCGGCCTCAAAGGCTCGCTGTTCGAGCTCAACCGCGCACTTGCCGAACGGATCGCGAGCGGCGAGGTCGATTTGGCAACGCAAGGGCTGGTCGAGCATCTGTGGCAGACCACGCTGGACAAGCTCGCGGTCGATCAGCCGAATTATGCGTCGTACAAGCGCGAGCGGGGGAAGGGGGGAACGTGAGATCAGTCTCTCCGTCGTCATTGCGAGCGACTTGTCCGCCGAAGCTCAATGAGCGAAGGCGGAAGCGAAGCAGTCCAGTCTCGGTGAGACTGGACTGCTTCGTCGCTTGCGCTGTCCGCAATGACGACGGTGTCTCACCGCCCCAGCCATTGCGGCGGACGCTTTTCCGCAAACGCCTTCGGTCCCTCGACATAGTCCTGCGATGCGGCCATCGCCTTCACGGCCGGGTAGTCGCGCTGCTCGGTGATCGCCTGCTCCAGCGACACGGCAAGGCCCTTCTGGATTACCTGCTTGGAGGCGCGGATCGACATCGGCGAGTTCTTGCAGATCGTCTCGGCCCAGCGCATCGCGCTCGCGAGCGCCTCGCCTTGCGGCACCACCTCGTTGACGAAGCCGAGCTCGAGACCCTCCTTGGCGCTGACATGGCGGGCGGTCAGGATCATGCCCATCGCGCGCTTCAACCCGATCTGGCGCGGCAACCGCTGCAGGCCGCCCGCAAGCGCCGCCAAGCCCACGCGCGGCTCGGGCAGCGCGAAGGTGGCATTCTCAGCGGCGATGATGAGGTCGCAGGCGAGCGCGATCTCAAAACCGCCACCCATTGCAACGCCATTGACGGCGGCGATGATCGGCTTGTCGCAGTCGAAACGCGAGGTGAGGCCTGCGAAGCCACCCTTGTCCCAGCCGCGCTTTCCCCCTGCCGCCTGCCATTTCAAATCGTTGCCGGCGCAGAACGCCTTGTCGCCGGCGCCGGTGACGATCGCGACCCATTGCTCGGGATCGGCGCAGAAATCGTCGAACACCGCGTTGAGCTCGAAATGCGCGTCGATATGCAACGCGTTGTAGACTTCGGGCCGCGACAGCGTCACGATCGTGACCGGCCCCTTGCGCGTCACCGCAGAGAATTTCAGCTCCATGTTTCCTCTCAGCATTGTTTTTCATGTCGTGGAATAGGGTGCGCAACTCTAGCGCGGCCGCGCCGCCTGATGCCATCCCAATCCGCGCAGAGCCTGCGTGCGATCGGCGCGGCTGATCGGCTTGATCGGAACCCGCGGCGTTGCGTGCCGACAATGACGACAATAGTGACGACAATAAAGACAAACGGGAGTGACCGCCTTGGATTTCGCGCTGCCTGCCGACCTCATGGCCTATCTCGACGAGCTCGACCGTTTTGTTGCGGCCGAGATCAAGCCGCTGGAGCAGGCCAACGACAACATCCGCTTCTTCGATCATCGGCGCGAATGGGCGCGCACCGACTTTGAGAATGGCGGGTTGCCGCGCCATGAATGGGAATTGCTGCTCCGCAAGGCAAAGGACCTCGCCGACGGAGCCGGCCATCTGCGCTTTGCGATCCCGAAACGCTATGGCGGCAAGGATGGCTCCAACCTGTGGATGGCCGTGATCCGCGAGCATTTCGCTTCCCAGGGCCTCGGGCTGCACAATGATCTGCAGAACGAGCATTCGGTCGTCGGCAATTTTCCGCTTGTCACCATGCTCGATCGGTACGGCCGTGACGACCAGAAGGCCATGATCGAAGGCTCGATCACCGGAAAATACCGCATCACCTTTGGTCTCACCGAGCCGCATCACGGCTCGGATGCCACCCACATGGAGACGCGCGCGGTTCCCGCGACGCGCGACAACGTCAAGGGCTGGGCTATCCGCGGCGAGAAGATGTGGACCACCGGCATGCATGTGGCGACCCACTGCGCGCTGTTCGCGCGCACCTCGGGCAATGACGGTGATGCGCACGGCATCACCTGCTTCCTGGTGCCGGCGAAGAGCAGTGGCGTCAAGGTCGAGGAGTATATGTGGACCTTCAACATGCCGACCGATCACCCGAGGGTCAGTTTCACCGACGTGTTCGTGCCGGAGGACGCGCTGTTCGGCGAGGTCGGACGCGGGCTATCGCTCGCGCAGTGCTTCGTGCACGAGAACCGCATCCGGCAGGCCGCGAGCTCGCTCGGGGCCGCTGTCTATTGCATCAACGAAAGCGTGAAATATGCGCGTGAGCGAAAGCCGTTCGGCAAGGCGCTGGCCGAGAACCAGGCGATCCAGTGGCCGCTGGTCGAGCTTGCGACGCAGGCCGAGATGCTCCGCCTTCTGATCCGCAAGACCGCCTGGGAGATGGACCTGTTAACGCAGGCCGACGTCGAGCACACGCTCTCGGACAAGGTTTCGATGTGCAACTACTGGGCCAATCGGCTGTGCTGCGAGGCGGCCGACCGCGCGATGCAGGTGCATGGCGGCATGGGCTATTCGCGCCACAAGCCGTTCGAGCACATCTATCGCCACCACCGCCGCTACCGCATCACCGAAGGCAGCGAGGAAATCCAGATGCGGAAGGTCGCAGGCTTCCTGTTCGGCTATATGGGCGCCGGAAAGCGATGAAGGAGGCTTTCGACCTTCACGCCCTCTCCGCGGTCTTCGCCATGAGCTCGGTTTCGAACAAAGTGAAGACGTCGTCGTACTGGAGAATCTCTTCGTGAGGTCCGGGACGGCCGAGCAGAAAGCCTTGCGCTTCATCGCAACCCTCGCGGCGGAGCAGCTCGAGCTGATTGTCGGTCTCGACGCCTTCGGCAAGAATCGGGACGTCGAGGCTCTTGCCGAGCGCAAGCACGGCGCGGACGATCGCCCTGGTCTGCGGGTTGGTTTCGACCTCGTTCATGAACAGCCGGTCGAGCTTGATCTTGTCGAACGGGAACGAGCGCAGCGTATCGAGCGAGGAATAGCCGGTGCCGAAATCGTCGAGCGCGACGGTGACGCCAAGCGCCTTGATCTGACGCAGGATGTGCAGCGCGCGCGGCTTGTCGGCTATGATCGTCGATTCCGTGATTTCCAGTTCGAGCCGCGCGGCCGGCAGGCCGGTCTCCATCAGGATCTCGTGCACCAGGCGCGGCAGCTCGGGCTGGCCGAATTGAACCGGAGACAGGTTCACCGCGATCCGGTGTGGAATCTGCCACCCGGCGGCGCGCCTGCAGGCTTCGCGCAGCACCCATTCGCCGATATCGAGAATGGCCCCGCTTTCCTCCGCGATCGGGATGAAGTCGAGCGGTGGTATCAGGCCGCGCTCGGGATGATACCAGCGCAGCAGCACCTCGTATCCGCAGATCGTCGCATGCGTGACCGAGATCTGGACCTGGAAGTGCAGGTCGAACTGCTGCAATTCGAGTGCGCGGCGGAGCTCGCGCGCGAGCGCCTGCCGCTCGCGGGCGATTTCGTCGAGCCGGCTCTCGTAGAAGCAGACGGCGGTGTTGAGCTCGGACTTGGCGCGATACATCGCGAGATCGGAGTTGCCGATCAGCGTTTCGGCGGTGATGCCGTCATGCGGATAGACCGCAACCCCGATGCTGGCGCCGGCCGACGCCCGGAAATCGTCGATCTCGAGCGGCTCGAACAGGGCGACCTCGAGCTTGCCGAGAAAATCAAGCAGCACGTCCTCATCGCGAAAATCTTTCAAGGCGGCGAATTCGTCGCCGCCGATCCGCGCGACGAATTCACCGCCTTCGACGCATTCCGTCAGCCGGCCCGCGATGATCTTCAGGGCCTGGTCTCCGGCGCTGTGCCCCCTGAAATCGTTGATTTCCTTGAAGCGGTTGAGATCGATCCCGATCACCGCGAGCTCGTGGCCTTCCTTCTCGGCTCTCGCAAGTTCGCGGTCCAGACGTTCGGAGAAGCTCGAGCGGTTCGGGAGGCCGGTCAGGGGATCGTTCAGCGCCATATGGTGGAGGCGTCGGTTGTTTTCGCTCCGGGCGCGGGAGTCGATCATCTGGCTGGCCACGCCGGTGCCGACGATGAACAGGGCGACACCTGCGGTCGCAACCGCCATGGCCTCGAAGACGGCGGCGTTCGTGGCAGCGGATGCGAGCGGTATGACCGAGATGGCGGCCATGCCGGTGAAGTGCTGCGAGAGGATCGCAAGCACAAAGGCGAACATCGCGATCGGCGCCGCATAGGCGCGCTCCGTTTGCATGATCGCGGTGAGTGCCGTGACCGAAAGAACGACCGACAGCACCACCGAGGCGGCCACGTAGGCGCCGTTCGACGCGACGATCCCGCTGACATGATAGGCGGCCATTCCGACATAGTGCATGAGCGAGATCGTGAGCCCGGCCAGGGTCCCGCTCGCCACCGCGGTCAACGCGCCTCTCGTGGCCGCGGCGATCGCAAAGGCGAGCACGAGGCCGAGGATCGCGATCGCAAGGGACGCGACCGTCAAGATTGGATCGAAGGTGACCGGCGTGCCGGGCTGATAGGCGAGGATGGCCACGAAATGCGTGCACCAGACCGAGGAGCCTCCCGCGGAAGCCGCCTGGAACAGCCAGCCCGAGCGCTGCAGCCCCTCCGTTCGCATCGCGCGCTCGAGCAGCCGCACGGTGACGGTGCTTCCGGCGATGCAGACGACAGCCGCAAGACAGACGAGCCACAGATTGTGGCCGGCGATGATGCTGGAGATGACACGCATGACGAAACGCCCTGGTTTTTCTGGTGCTCGATTGCGAACACCCGTCATCCGAACAATGCGTTGCGATCGGATGTTTTGATTGTTGTGCCGCCTTCGATGATGCGTGTCATCAGTGAGTCGGTGATGACTGAAAGGAATAGTTAAGGGGCGATTTGCGATTCCGGCTGCTGACTCCACGAGCTTGAATCAAACACACGGAGGATGCGCGACGCCCGCCACAATAATGAATTTCGACATTTTCAGGGCAGCGCGAGGATTGGACTTTTCCCTGCCGGCACAATCGCTTCTCGAACGTCGAGCAAGAGGTGTTTCGGCCGAGCGGATTCGGCCACCGCGCGCGCTGCGATGAGGGATTTGGCGGGTCGTCGGCGCGGCCGAGAATCGGAGGATTCACGCAGGCGAGGCTTGTCCTGGTTGCAACTCGTAGCATCAAAGGCGACGCGGGCCGGGCGCAT